>Ga0307479_10000350_pt1 | contig 41414 bp, 37 predicted proteins | sample atmos_gasesECM4C_FD_203743 | JGI IMG/M metagenome (GOLD analysis project Ga0307479, IMG submission 203743) | Hardwood forest soil microbial communities from Morgan-Monroe State Forest, Indiana, United States - atmos_gasesECM4C_515 | ecosystem: Environmental > Terrestrial > Soil > Temperate...
CTCCTCCAGGTTGTGGTGAATCATCACCAGGTTGCTGTACTGCCCCTGTAATTCTTTTTCGTCCGCTTTGATCTGAACCTGACCCTGACCCTGCTGTGGTGGCCGCTGCTCGTCCATGCGTTGCTCTCCCTGAATGCTTCTCGAAGTTAACACATGCGCGTGCTAATGGCGCGTCTGGCGGAGCGATTCCGCTTTGGTAATTCATGGTCCCAATACGAGAAATTACCCTGATCAGGTTGTTTCTTAGGAAATTCTGGAGTCAGTTCCATTGACAGCCCGCTGCTATTAAGTGTAGTTTAGGAGGTAACTTTAACGTGGTTAACATGGTCTATGGCACGCATCGTTCCTCCTCAATTCGAAACTGAACCCCCCACAAGTACCGAAGCTAGCCCAGTTGAAACCGCTAGAACTTCGAGTATGTGGCCCGCGCGCGCAGTGCGCAGCACCGTAGCCCTCCCATCGCTGCCGGAATCGCACCGCACCATTCCGTTTCTAGCGGGCGCGTCGCGCTTGAAGAAACTGTTGGCCTTCGCCGGCCCCGGTTACCTCGTTGCCGTCGGCTACATGGACCCTGGCAACTGGGCCACCGACATCGCCGGCGGCTCAAAATTCGGCTACTCGCTGCTCAGCGTGATTCTGCTCAGCAATCTGATGGCGATGTTTCTCCAAGCGCTCTCCGCCAAGCTGGGCATCGCCACAGGACGCGACTTGGCGCAGGCCTGCCGCGAGAATTATTCCCGGCCAACGGCCATGTTTCTGTGGGTCATCTGCGAGATCGCCATCGCGGCTTGCGACCTGGCAGAGGTGCTGGGCTCCGCCGTTGCGCTGAAACTTTTATTTGGCTTGCCACTTCTGGCTGGTGTGCTAATCACCGCGCTGGATGTCTTGATCGTGCTCGCGCTGCAAGGACGCGGCTTCCGCCTGATCGAAACTTTCGTAGTGACGCTCATCGCTTCCATCGCGGCATGCTTTGCATACGAAATATTTTTCGCGCAGCCTCTGTGGCGCCACGCCGCGCTAGGATTCATCCCGCATCTGGAAATTCTGCGCAACCGCGAAATGTTGTACATCGCCATCGGCATACTGGGCGCCACGGTTATGCCGCACAATTTGTACCTGCACTCCAGCATCGTGCAGACGCGCGCCTTTGGATCATCCATACCGGAACGCAAACAAGCGGTGCGCTACGCCGTTTTCGATTCGACCTTCGCGCTGGGCTTCGCACTATTCGTGAACGCCGCCATCCTGGTGCTGGGAGCCGCGGCGTTTCACACCCGCGGGCTGCACAACGTGGCGGAAATCGCGGACGCCTACAAATTACTGAGTCCGCTCCTTGGCGCGAGCCTGGCCAGCACGCTGTTTGCCTGCGCGCTGCTCGCTTCGGGACAGAATTCCACGTTGACCGGAACACTGGCAGGCCAGATCGTCATGGAAGGCTTTCTGGAAATTCGGCTGAGGCCCTGGTTGCGGCGCCTGATTACGCGAGCGATGGCCATTCTGCCCGCAGCGCTGGTCATCGGCATCGCCGGAGAATCCAAGGTGACCGCGCTGCTGGTCTTCAGCCAGGTAGTGCTCAGCTTTCAATTGCCCTTCGCGGTGATTCCGCTCATTCAGCTCACCAGCAACCGCAACAAGATGGGCGAACTGGTAAACTCGCGCACCACCACCGGTATCGCCTGGGTTGTGGCGGCCGCGATTCTTTTTTTCAACGCTGAATTGGTCTGGCTAATTCTTCGCTCGTAGTATCCTGCCACACGATAATTGAACATTATGGATGCGCGACAAAAATTGAGACTGCGTAAGATTCTGTTCGTGGCGTTGTTGGCGCTAATCGTCCTATCGATCGTGCTGGGCGTGACGCATCGAGGCCAATGGAATATTCCGGAAGAGGCCAAACGCCGCGAAAATCCCATTCACGCGTCGCCGCAAGCGCTCGATGCCGCCCGCGTAATTTATACCGATCATTGCGAACGCTGCCATGGAAAAACCGGCAAAGGCGACGGCCCTGACGCGACAAAATTCTACACATCTCCCAGAGACCTTACGGACAGCAGCCGCATGAATGCACAATCGGATGGCGAACTTTTTTACAAAATTAGCGAAGGCCGTCGGCCCATGCCGGAATTCAAAACAAAATTGACCGAAGAGCAGCGCTGGCAACTCGTGCTGCTGATGCGCTCACTGGCCGGCACCGACAACCAGAATCCGTAAACCGCGCACAAATTTCCTAAGTGCGCGGCTCCAAATCGCCAGACAGACGTTAGCTCAGATTTACGCTGCCGCCGATTTTACCTGTTGCAGCGCCGCGGACACTTCCTTCAAATCCGGCACCACCGGGATGTCGTAGTTTTTGATCCACGCGACCTTGCCCTGCTTGTTGATGATCACGATGGACCGGTTGGTGATGCCTTTGTCCGCCAGGAATGCGCCATATTTCTCCGCCATTGCTCCACGCGGATTAAAATCGGCCAGTAGCGAATAATGAATGCCCATTTTGTCGGCATACGCTTTGTGCGACCAGACGCTGTCCACGCTCACGCCCAGCACTTCCGCGTCCAGCTGTTCGAATGACTTCATATCATTGACGAAGCAGACATGCTCATTGGTGCAGGTCGGACTCCAGTCGAGAGGATAAAAAACCAGCACGACATTTTTCTTCCCCGTGAAATCCGAAAGCTTCACGTCTTTCTGACTCTGATCTTTCAGTGTGAAATCGGGTGCCGCTTGACCTACGGATACGCTCATGAATGTTCCTCCTGGGTTCTAAGTTTCTGACAGCATTTTACCGAATCGGGGGTGACAGGCACAAATGCGCCCCGCTCCAAATGGCGGGTCAGTTTCCAATTACCCGGGCGGTCTCAATGGGTCGACGCAACACTAGCTCGCAATCTACCTCCAGGAATCTCACCAGCTAAAGTCGGTCGCGAGCGTTGATTCAAACAGAACACTCTGTTTAGTTGCTGACGAGTACAGCCGGACAGATGTTCCCGGGGGAGTATTGTCGGATCAACTGATTAGGTGGTGTTGCATCGACCGGTTGAGCTCGCACGACTCACCAGGCATCTGAAGGCCTCGTCAGCCGCTACTTGCGTTCGAGATATTTTTCTACTCGCGTCACCGTGTGAATGAGACGTAAAAAATCTGTGCATTCCGCTCTATTTGCAGTGCCACCGGGTCGCCCGGCTTCATCGCCGCCAGCGCGGCGCGCAAACCGTCCAACGAAGTAACCGGCGCGGAGTTCAATCCGTGAATTACATCCCCGGTTTGCAACGGAATCTCCCCGGTACGCGTGCCAAGAGTCCGCGCGGCCACAATCACGCCGCTCGGAACGCGCAGGTCCGGCAAGGCCTGCGCAATTTCGAGTGTTATTTCCACTCCCAGGATGTCCAGCGGCCGGACCAGATTTTTTACCGGGTCGGTCAGATCGACGAGGCTGTCTTCCTTATGCGGACGTTCTGCCAGACCAACATTTAACTTCAGTCGATCGAATCCGCGCAAAATCTCGATCGCGGCGTGTTCGCCGGTCTTATGCAGATAAAGGCTCTGCGCAAATTGCGGCAGGCTGCTGATCGCCACGCCATCGACGTTCAAAATCACATCCTGAATCTTGATGCCCGCAGTGTCCGCGGGACCGCCCGGCGAAATGTCAGAAATAATCACGCCAAAGTCTCTTTTTAGTCGCAGCGCCGCTGCTAATTCCGGCGTAATGGTTTGCACCAGCGCGCCAATGGCCGGTTGATGAATATGGCCAAACTTCACCAGCTGCGGATACGCGGAAGCCACCACGCCCTCAGGAATAGCGAAGCCCAGGCCTTGATTTCCGCCGGACGATGACAAGATGAACGTGTTGATGCCAACCAGGTCGCCGTTAGCATTCACCAGCGCGCCACCGCTGTTGCCGGGATTAATCGGTGTGTCCGTTTGCACGTAAACCAGCGGGCTATCCGGATCGGGCTGCCGAGCAACGGCACTGACCACTCCCATGGTCACGGTGTTGCGCAAGCCTTCCGGGCTTCCAAACGCAAACACCATTTCGCCCTGCCGGGCCGGTGGCATCGAATTCCGAATCGGCAGCCATGGCAACCCATGCCCGTCAATTTTAATTACCGCCAGATCAATCTCTCGCGACGTTCCCACCACGCGTGCGTGGTAGCTTCTTCCTTGCGGCTCCTCGAGCGGAGCCCCAGTCACCGTCGGAGCAGGTGGCGGCGGAACCAGCACCTCAATATTTTGCGCGCCGTTCACCACGTGATTGTTGGTAATAATATAGCCTTCCGGGTCGACGATCACTCCCGAGCCGATGGCCCGGCGTCGGCCGACCAGTAAGTCGGTTTGGCCGCGCTGGCTTTCTTCCGCGGCCCCATAACCGGTGACGAGAATTTGCACCACCGTGGGCGATACTCGTTCCACGAGCTCCTCGATGGACTCATTCAGTTGATGCAACACGTTCGCGGAACGAGTGCCTTCGCGCGTCTGCGCCGTTGCAGACGGGCACGGAGAAAGAACCAAGACTGAGAGAAGCAGTAGGCAGGAGTACACCGGGCATCGCTTGGGGAAAAGCTTGAGAAACGTACTCATGTTAGTGATCTTTCTCTTTACTACCGCTTAGGTTCCCGGGTGTACTCGTATTTACACGCGCATTATAACGACATTCAGGACACTTTATTAATCGCTAAGGTAGCAGTACACTCGGGCCAAGGAGCGCGATTATGACCTCCGAGGCCGCCCGACTTGCTCCGATGCTGCCGCTGCGACAACTCGTCGACCGCTACCGCGTGCTAGCTGCTGATTTTGGCACTCCCGTGCCGCTCACGGCATTCAATCTAAGCCGCACTGAGACTGAGCAGCTTTTTTCCAGTTATGACGAGGACTACCACATCAGCCGTTTTTTCCATTTCGACGATCTCGATGGGATGACCTTTACCATCAACGCCGAGCCCGTGACCCACGTCGCCCTGGACGCCGAGATCGAAAGCATCCTGTAGCAAATCCGGACCTGTATGAATTTGCCTTCCGGAGTCCCAGCCAAATTGCAGCCCCTCCACTGCTGGCGGCGCGCTGCCGCAACCTTCCTGTTCCTCGCTACCACCCTCAGCCCTGCTTTTTCTCCCGTAGCAACTGCCGCCTCCCAAGCCTCAACTGTCGCGGCCATCGCAAAAATCCGCGAAGCCTGGGTTCAGGACCTTCGCACCAAACAGCTCGAATGCATCCTGAAGTTTTATGCGTCAGACGCCGTCTTCCTTCAACCCAACGGCGATCGGATCACCGGCTCCGCCGCTCTTCGCACCTTGTTCCAAAATATTATGGCCACCTTCAACAGCGACCTCACGCTTCACAGCCGGAACCTTGAAGCTTCCGGCGATTTGGCTTACGACAGCGGAGACTTCGAGGAAACTCTCACCATTATCGCCACTGGGGCTAAAATTACCTCAAAAGGCAGCTACATAATGATCTTCAAACGCCAGCCCGCTGGCAGTTGGCAAATTATTCAGCACGCTTGGATGGGTACTCCGCCACCAGGTGCGTGAAAACCTCGTAGCACGCCAGATAATTTCGTTTGAAAATTTAAGTTTTTTGCATAGGCTACTTCACTCGGAGGTACCTGCATGGCTGGCACGCCAACTCCTTTGCCCGAAGCGCGTCTCGGCGCTACTTTGCGTCGCGATTCGTGGTGGACCGAACTCTTACCAGTAATCATTTTGCTGGGTGGTTTTGGACTTTACGCCACATTGCGGGCTTTCGAAGGCGCTTACTATTCTTGGGGACCTTATCTTTCGCCTTTCTATTCCCCGCTCATCGATCCGCAGCATCATTGGTGGCCGCTCTCTCCCGCGCTTTTGGTGCTCGCGGGTCCGTTGGGATTTCGCGCCACCTGTTACTACTACCGCAAAGCGTACTATCGCGCATTTTTTCTCGATCCGCCGGCGTGCGCCGTGGGCGAGCCCGCCAATCGCAAATATCGCGGCGAAACGGCCTTTCCATTTATTTTGCAAAATGTGCATCGCTATTTTTTTTATCTCGCGATTCTTTACCTTGTTTTCCTGTGGCATGACGCGATCAAAGGTTTCTTTTTCGACGGGCAATTTGGCATTGGCGTCGGCAGCCTGATTCTGTTGGTCAACATTATCTTGCTTTCCGTTTACACGCTGTCCTGCCATTCGCTCCGCCATTTGGCGGGAGGCAAGTTGGATTGCTTTTCCTGCGTATCCTTCGGAACAACGCGAGCCGCGGCCTGGCGCGGCTTCTCCTTTCTGAACGAGCGGCACATGCAATTCGCGTGGGCCAGCTTGATCTCTGTAGGCTTGGCGGATTTGTACATCCGCCTCGTCGCTAGCGGCGCTATTCGCGACCTGAGGATTCTGTGACCACAAATTACGAGGTTCGCGAACACGATGTGTTGATCATCGGCGCTGGCGGCGCGGGATTGCGCGCCGCGATCGAAGCTTTGGCGCAAGGCGCGTCCGTCGGTGTAGTTTGCAAATCGCTGCTTGGCAAAGCTCACACCGTAATGGCCGAAGGCGGTATCGCCGCGGCCATGGCCAACGTAGACCCCGCGGACAACTGGAAAGTGCATTTCCGCGATACCATGCGCGGCGGAAAATTTCTCAACAACTGGCGCATGGCGCAGTTGCACGCGCAGGAAGCTCCCGACCGCGTCCGCGAACTTGAGCAGTGGGGAGCGCTTTTTGATCGCACCGAAAATGGCGCGATTTTGCAGCGCGCTTTTGGCGGCCACACCTTCAAGCGCTTGTGTCACGTCGGCGATCGCACCGGCCTCGAATTAATTCGCACGCTGCAAGACCGCGGCGTGCAGCAGGGCGTGGATTGCTACATGGAATGCACCGTCACGCGCCTGCTGGTGGAAAACGGCCGGTTTGCGGGCGCCTTCGCGTACTGGCGCGAGAATGGCCGCTTCATCGTCTTCAAGGCCAAAGCGGTGGTCATCGCCACCGGCGGCATCGGCAAGGCCTGGACTGTTACCTCCAACTCCTGGGAGTACACCGGAGACGGCATGGCGCTGGCTTACGAAGCGGGCGCGGAACTGATGGACATGGAATTTGTCCAGTTTCATCCCACCGGAATGGTGTGGCCTCCGGGCGTGCAGGGAATTCTGGTCACCGAAGCGGTGCGCGGCGAAGGCGGCATCCTGCGCAACAAATTGGGCGAGCGCTTCATGGAGAAATACGATCCCAAGCGCATGGAGCTGTCCACCCGCGATGTCGTGTCGCGTTCCATTTATACCGAAGTGCGCGAAGGCCGCGGCACGGAGCACGGCGGCGCATACCTCGACATCTCCCACAAGCCCGCCGAATACGTAAAGAAAAAACTGCCCAGTATGTATCACCAGTTCAAGGAACTGGCCGATGTGGACATCACCAAAGAGCCAATGGAGGTTGGTCCGACGTGCCACTACATGATGGGCGGCATTCGTGTTGAGGCGGATACAGGGCAGTCCTCCATGCCCGGAATTTTTGCCGCGGGTGAAGCTGCGGCAGGGTTGCACGGAGCAAATCGCCTGGGCGGTAATTCGCTTTCTGATTTGCTGGTGTTCGGGCGACGCACTGGCATGGCTGCCGCGGCGCTTGCCAAAAAAACCGCCTATGCCTCGCTGGACAACGCGCAAATGCAAGACGCAGAGCGCGAATTACTCGCGCCATTTTCAAATAAAGGCGAAAGTCCCTACGCGGTTCATCGCGATTTGCAGACCGTGATGCAGAGTCTCGTGGGCATTTATCGCAACGCGGAAGATTTGCAGCGCGCTCTCAACGAGCTGCAAATGTTGAAGGCGCGCGCTGCGGCGGCCAGTGTGGAAGGTTCGCGGATGTTCAACCCCGGTTGGCACCTTACCGGCGAACTGAAATCCATGCTCATCATCGCCGAAGCCGTTACCAAAAGCGCTCTGGCCCGCGCCGAAAGTCGCGGTGCGCATAGCCGCATCGACTATCCCGATCTCAATAAGGAGTGGGGCCAGAAACACAACATCATCGTGGAAGAACACGGCGAGATGGTTCGTCGCGAACTGCTCGTTTCGCCCATGCCCGATGACTTAAAAGAAGTTTTGGCGCAGGAGTAACATGGCATCCAAATTTCACGCCTGGATTTTGCGGCGATGAGCACTGGAACGGAGATAGCCGCGATGGGTGAAACAGTGTTGCGCGTGTTCCGAGGCGATGCCGGCGGCGGTTCGGTGGTGGACTACAAAGTTCCGGTTGCGCCCGGCATGGTGGTGCTCGACGCGCTGCACTATATTCAGGGACACCTCGCGCCGGATCTCGCGGTGCGCTGGAATTGCAAAGCAGGGAAGTGTGGTTCGTGTTCCGCGGAAGTAAACGGCCGCCCGCGGCTGACCTGCAAAACGCGCATGGATGAGCTTCCCAAAGACGAGCCCATCACCGTGATGCCCATGAAGTCATTTCCCAAAATTAAAGACCTGGTCACCGATGTATCGTGGAACTACCGCGTAAACAAGAAAATCCCGCCGTTTCAGCCCAGGCGCGGCGCGGATTGGAAAATTTCGCAGCTGGACGTCGACCGCGTGCAGGAATTCCGCAAGTGTATCGAATGTTTCCTGTGCCAGAACGTTTGCCACGTGCTCCGCGATCACGACAAAAAGGAACAATTCGGCGGACCGCGTTTTTTTGTGCGCGTCGCCGGACTGGAGATGCATCCGCTCGACGGCGCAAATCGCACGCGCTTGCTGAAAGACGAGTTGGGCCTCGGCCTGTGCAACATCACCAAATGCTGCACCGAAGTTTGCCCGGAAGAAATTCACATCACCGATAATGCCATCATCCCGCTGAAAGAGCGGGTGGTGGACGAATTTTATGATCCTCTGACCATGCTGTTTCGCAAAATGCGGGGCTCCAGCGACAAACGCAATTAAAGCAGTCATATTTGCAGTTGCTGCAAGCAAGGAGGTTTTATGGATGCTCAACTCAAAGCTATTTCCAGAGCGGGCATAGCCGAAGCGATCGCCAAGGCGGAGCTGTATCGCTATTTAAACGAACCGGAAGAGGCGGAATCGATTTGCCGGGATATTCTGGCCGTCGATTCCGGGCATCAACTGGCGCGACGTTTGTTGGGGCTGTCGATCACCGATCAGTTCACCGGCTACGCCGGCGATCGCTATGGCGAAGTGGCGGAAATATTTCAAGCCCTGCGCGACCCCTATGAACGCGCTTACTATACCGGTTTGCTGCACGAGCGCCGCGCCAAAGTGCAACTGCGCAGCGGCTATTCCGCGCATATTCTGTTGCCGCTTATTGAAGACGCCATGAAATGTTTCGCGGAAGCGGAAAAAATCCGTCCACCGGGAAACGATGACAGCATTTTGCGCTGGAACCGTTGCGTCCGCCTACTGCAAAGCCAGCCCGATTTTCGAGTGGAGCGAGACGCTACTCCGCCGGACGCGGAGGATGCGCCTCCGCAAAATGTTAGTTTGAAGCGTGCGGGCAAACACTGATCGGATTGGCCTGCGGCCGCGATGCAACTGCGCCGTCGGTTTAACTCTGCTGAATTGAAGCGGTAGTTGGCACATCAACCTGCGGAACACTCACAACTCCCGCCAGTACGATCGGCCGCACCAATTCCACGGCAACGGAAACGAATTCTTCCGCGGAGACGCGATCCGCGGTATTTATCCACTGTTTTACGGCTCCATAAATCGCCCAGCTTGCCGTCGCGGCGATCATTTCCGCAGGAATCTGGCGTTCTACGGGGTGACGCTGAAATCCGTCCAGTAGCACGATTCGAATCTGGTCGATCACCGTCGCTTCCACGAACGGTTCGAATTGATGCTGATTAAAGGAATGCGATTTTTGCAGTTCGCTCAGGTAGTCGCAAACCGCCAGAATAATCACCTGGAACGCCGTCGAGCACCGACCGTCGAAATTCGCATTCCGACGCGCCAGAAGGTCAAGAAAGGTAACCCGTATCAATTCTCCCAAGAGAGCGAATTTGTCCTCATAGTGCGCATAAAAGGTGGCGCGGTTTACCGTGGCTGCTTCGGTGATGTCCTGTACCGAAATCTTATCAAACTCCTTTTGTTTCAGTAGGCTGCGTAGCGCATCTTGCAGCAACTGCCGCGTCCTGCGGATGCGAGGATCAAGTCGTTCACAGTCTTTTTGAAGCATTAAACTCGCCCTCCACAGCCAATTATACCCTAAAACAACTCTTGTTGCATAAAATACGTGTGTCGTGATATAGTATGCGACAGTTGTCGCTTATGCTGCATCTGATGATTGGAGGCAATCACAATGTCAACCTTACTGAAACTGGACTCGAGCCCCATGGGCCAACGATCTATATCTCGAAAGCTCACTACCAAGTTTGCTGAAACCTGGCTCAGGACTCATCCAGGCGGCAAAATTATCGAACGTGACCTCACTACCCTGAACTTGCCGGTGGTCGACGCGTTCTGGGCGGGCGCAGTGCACACGCCGGAGTCCGATCGGACTGCAGCTCAAACCAAGGCACTCGCTGCCTCGGACTCGCTCATAAGAGACCTTGAGCAAGCTGACGAGTACGTCTTCGGCGTGCCCATGCACAATTTTAGCATTCCTTCCACGCTCAAGCTTTGGATCGATCAAATCGTTCGCGCCGGCAAAACGTTTTCGTACGGGGCAACTGGTCCGAAGGGCCTTCTGACCGGTAAGAAAGCAACCTTACTGCTTGCGAGTGGCGGCGAATACGGGAAGGGCAGCGCTATGGCTTCCTTCGATTTTGTGACCCCCTATTTACAGACCGTCCTGGGGTTCATCGGCATTACCGATATCACTATCATCGCCGCGAGCGGCACCGCACAGTTGATGTCCGGCAAGCTGGATCCACAAACCTTTCTCGCGCCGTCGCTCGAAAAGGTTCATGCCCTCGCCAGTCTGTAAATAACAGGTTTAAAAAAGGAGAAAAAATGAAAACAGTGTCCTTGATCGCACGTTCGCTCCTGGGTTTGATCTTCCTGGTTTTCGGCTTGAACGGATTTCTCCACTTCATTCCGATGCCGCCTCCCACAGGTGTCGCGGGTCAGTACTTCGGTGCGATCTTCGCGTCTCACTATTGGATAGTTATTTTTGGAGTCCAAGTCATCGGCGGCTTGCTGCTGTTGATCAATCGCTTCGTGCCGTTGGCGCTCGTTCTACTGGGACCTGTGATCGTGAATATTTTCTTCTTTCACGCGTTCATGGCCCCGTCTGGGCTACCTCTTGCGATTCTCGTAGTGATCCTGTGGTCCATTCTAGCGGTCCGCAACAAGCAATACCTGGCCGGAATTTTTGTGCAACGCGCGAATGAGGGCCAAGCCGCACAAAAAATTACCAGTAACGCAGTATCAACAACGCAGGAAATGTAATCTAACAACAGCAGCTTGAGGTGCGCACATGGAGATTGGCGTTGACAGCTTCGCGATAGCTATTAAGGACCCGGTTAGCGGTGTGACCATTAAGCCGGTCGATCGCATGCACCAATTGCTGAACGAGATCGAGGTCGCCGACAAGGTAGGACTCGGCGTGTTCGGCGTCGGCGAGCATCACCGCGCAGAATTTCTGGACTCTGCGCCGGCCATTATTCTTGCGGCGGCGGCGTCGCGCACCAAGAATATCCGGCTAACCAGCGCCGTCACCGTTCTCAGCGCTGCAGATCCGGTGCGGGTCTTTCAGGAATTCGCCACGCTCGACTTGATCTCAAACGGCCGCGCGGAAATTGTCGCGGGGCGCGGCTCCTTCATCGAGTCTTTCCCACTCTTCGGTTTCAATGTCGAAGATTACGATTCGCTGTTCTCGGAAAAACTGGAGCTACTGCTCAAGATTCGCGAAAACACTCACGTACGCTGGTCGGGAAAACATCGCCCCGCGCTTACCGGCCAGGCCATCTATCCCAGGCCGCTGCAGGATCCGCTGCCCATCTGGGTTGGCGTCGGCGGCACGCCGGCATCCTTTGCGCGCGCCGGTGTCCTCGGCCTGCCGCTCATGGTTGCCATCATCGGCGGCGAACCGCACCGCTTCCGGCCACTCATCGATCTTTACCGTGAAGCAGGCGTGCGCAGCGGCCACAAACCCGAAGACCTCAAGGTTGGTCTGCACATGGTCGGCTTTGTCGCCGATACCACCAAGGAAGCCGCGGATGTTTTTTTCCCGGGCTACGCCTACACCTTCACGGAAATTGGCAAGGAACGCGGCTGGCCGCCAACTACCCGCGCGCAATTCGACGCGTTGCGTGGACCGAAAGGTGCGCTGCTCATCGGCGACGTGGACACCGTCGCCAAAAAAATCGTCTACGTGAATGAAGCCCTCGGCGGCGTCACACGAATCACTTTTCAAATGGGCGTTTCAACGCTTCCGCACCCAAAAATGCTGCGCGCCATCGAACTACTGGGCACCGGCGTCGCCCCCGCGGTCAACAATCAACTCACGGCCGCCGTCGCGCGCGCCTAGAGAAGGAATTCTACTCGCGAATTCCATCATTCTCCGACAGACAACTAGAGCATTGGAATTGTCTAGTTTCAGTTACAATTCCGTTTAGTAACATTCTCGACGCGCGTGTTCCGAATTGAGACCGATTCTATGGCAGCCATTGTCACAATTCTCCGTTTGCAACTTACGCTTCTAATCCTGTTGTCGCTCGTCGATTTCGCTCTGCCACAAACAACTCAGTATAGCGCTTCAAACCCTGCCAACTCCGAAGCGGCTTCCATGCCCAGTGATCCGGTGACCTTGCTCGCTCTGGCTGCACTACTAAACGGCCTCGACGGTCCCGGCGTGCAACCGTGGCACATCAAACTCACTTATCAAATGTTTGACACCGACGGCGACCCCCAAAACTCTGGCACCTATGAAGAATTCTGGGCTTCACCGAACAAGTACAAGCGCGCTTATACCAGTGAAAATTTCACGCAAACCGACTTCGCTACGGATGCCGGGCTCTTCCGCAGCGGCAATCAGGAATGGCCTGGAGCGGGAGAGATTAAGGTTCGCACGCTTCTGTTGCAGCCTCTGGCTGAGACCGTTCTGCAAAACTCCAGCTTAGAAAAATCGGAGCGCTCGTTTGGGCAGGGGACACTCGATTGTGTCACCGTCAAGCCGCCCCCGACGAACGTCAGGGTGCGGGTGATAGGCTATCCAAATCCTTATCCGCAATTTTGCTTCGAACCAAAACATCCGATATTGCGTTTTGACTCGCAAGGGGCTGGGCACAACGAAACGCTATACAACAACATGGTCATTTTTCAGGGCCGCTATCTCGCCCGCGACGTCAAAATGACCGACATTGGTAAACTACGCCTTAGCATTCATGTAGAAACGATCGAAACCCTATCTAACCTTGACAACCTGAATGCCGCCCCTGATGCGACTGGTCCGATAACTGGCCGGGTCAAGCTGCCCTCTGTGACCTTGCTGGCACTAGGCCTCGTTCGCCAGAGGACCCCGCCGGTGTACCCGCCATCAGCCAGGCAAGCACATATTCAGGGGACGATCGTCGTGCAAGCGGTCATTGGGAAGGACGGTAAGGTCAGCGAAGTTCACGCCGTGAGTGGGCCGCCTCAGCTGCAGCAATCGGCCATCGATTGTGTGCGTAAGTGGGAGTTCCGGCCATTCCTCGTTTTGGGCAAACCTGCCGAGGTGGAAACCAAATTTGAGGGGCTCTTCGCTCTAGCAGGTTGACCTTACTCCTTCGCGGACCATGTAGCCTGCTTAAGCTTTCCGGTCCTTGGCCAGCAACCCTTCAATTAGCGCCGTGCATTCCGCGTCAAGCGTTGGCCGGTAAAAGCTGCGTCCGGAACGTTGGTACCAGTAATCGGCGTTGGAGGCGGAACCCTCTTTGCGGTGCAGGTAGGCGTGAACGGCCATACCATCCACGCTTTCCAATTCGTCCACCAAAGAGTGGGCGCGTGCCCAATCACCCTTGGCGTCCCACCACAGTGCCGCGAGCGGAATGGATAGTCCCGCTGGCGGTGCCTGTTCTTCGGTAACGGAGGCTTTGAATGCTTCGAAATTCATATTTTCTCAACTTGTCTTGGCCAGTTATTGAATTGTGCCAAGCAGATCGAGAGTAACGCGCCCTGGCGATGATTACAAAACGTCCGGCGCATTTACTGGCGTGTATTCTTCCGCGCCCGAATCTCACTCTTGCGCTCGAACAAGCTCCACTCTCCGATTTTTGGCGCGCCCTTCGCGCGTGGAATTGCTGGCGACCGGCCGAGCCTCTCCATAGCCTTTGGAGCTCAAACGGTCGGGGTCTACTCCATGATCCGCAAGCCAGCGCGACACTGCATCCGCGCGATCGCTCGACAATTTTTCGTTAACTTCCTTCGAGCCCTGACTGTCCGTGAATCCCTCAACGCGAATCCTCCAGTCCGGATGCTGCTTCAGAGCGCTGACCGCTTCGTTCAATGCGGGTTCGGAGTCCGGCGTTAGATCCGCTCTGCCAGTCTCGAAATGTACATTCGACAATGCGACTCGGCCCCTCTCGCCAAGCGAAGCGCCAACATCGGCATGTTCACGATGCTCGCCTTCATTTCTGTATCGATTCAACTCCGCGATCAACGGCTGCGGTGCCGGAGGCACTCTAACCTCCCCTTCGAGAATTTCCTTGTTTGACATTTTGCTTCCATACAACTTTTCATTTTCGCTTTCGTCCGGCCGCAGCGTGGACCCTTCCAAAGATAGTCCTGCAAATAAGCCTCGCGACCGCGACCATGACAAAATTTCCGCGTGCAGCATCACATCGGTTCTCGCGCTGGCCTCTCTCCCCACTGGCCCGGCCGCCGCTTCCGCCTCGCCACCGATCGTGAATTTGTCGGAGAGCAGCTTCCTCATGCCGCTTTCGTTCATGATCAGCATGAAAACATCCGTCGACGATCCACCGATTTGCAACCCGTAGCTTCCGCCTTCAATTCTTATTGCTGCGGGCGCGCCGAAGCGGCCCGTTCCGCCTCGCCGGCAAGATACAAAGCCGCGGCCATATTTGCCTCCCACAATGAAGGCCGCTTTTTTCACTCCCGGAATAATCACGATGCATCGCGCCTTGTCGAACAAGTCATGCGGGATGCCCTTGTCCGGCTCGTGCATGACCTCTCGAAAGGAAAGTCTGGCATTTTCGAGTCTCTTGTCGGGGGAAGTTTCGCGCTCTTCAGTCCGCACCTGCGTGGCGCCCATCAAAGCCAGGCTAGTGATGGCCGCGCATGCCAGTCGATGCCGACGAGCCCCTAAGCCGCCCAGTAATGTCTTTCTTCCGCGCATACATTTCTCCTAAATAACTACAGACCAACCCTCGGATGCTACCTGCGTCCCGGTCCAGTAAACATCGGGCCTTTCTTGTAGCTTGTAGCTCCTGAGAGAGCCCGACAGTAGCAGCCCAAACATAACCAAAAGGTTTAAGGCGTGAACATGGGATCGGGCACCGAGACCTGGCCGCTCTGGTAATGGTCATTCCATTCAGGAAACCCTGGCAGTCTGGGAACTTGCCCCCGCGCTCTTTCGTACAGGACTGAGAAGAGGTGCGCGATGCACAACCTGTTCGGCAACCTGCGCTACGCCGCGCGGCAGTTCCGGCTGTCCCCCGTTTTCACCGCTACGGCGGTACTCACCTTGGCCCTGGGAATTGGCGGAACTACCGCTATTTTCACGTTGATCCACGCGGTGATGCTGCGCTCCTTGCCGGTTTCCGACCCCTCGCAACTCTATCGCGTAGGAGAGGGCGACGACTGCTGCGTGGAAGGGGGGCCGCAGGATCGCTGGGGCATGTATTCCTTTCCGCTCTTCGAGCGGCTGAAAGCCCAGACGCCAGCGTTCGAAGAGGTGGCTGCATTTCAGGCAGGCCGCGCCGTCCTTAGCGTGCGGCGCCAGGGCGTTGATTCAGTTAGCAGGCCTTTGCGGTCCGAATATGTCACCGGCAATTATTTCCACACCCTTGGTATCACAGCCTTTGGCGGACGAGTGTTTACTTCCGAAGACGACCAGCCCGCCGCTCCTCCCGTTGCGGTCCTGAGCCACCGCGCCTGGCAGACCATCTATGGTGGCGACACTTCCGTAGTGGGCTCGACCTTCATTATGGAGGGTAAGCCCTTCACTGTGATCGGAGTGGCTCCGGCCGGATTCTTCGGCGAGACGCTGCGCAGCGATCCCCCTGATGTCTGGATACCGCTTCAACAGGAGCCCATGATTAATGGCGAGGGGTCGCTGCTGCGTCAACCGGTTTCCGCCTGGCTGCGCATGATCGGCCGATTGCGTCCCGGCGCTTCTATCGCCGGGATGTCGTCGCGCCTCACGGCCTTTCTGCGCCAATGGATGCAAAATGACTCCGGTTATCCCGCCACCTGGATGCCCGAGATCATCCATGACCTGCCCAAGCAGGTGATAAACGTCGTGCCCGCGGGCGCAGGTGTTGCCGAAATGAAAGAGGAATACGGGCGCAGCCTACAAATTCTATTGACCGTCTGTGGATTAGTCCTTCTGGTTGCATGCGCCAATGTAGCGAACTTGGTGCTTGCTCGCGCGGTAGCTCGCCGCGGTCAAACCGCTCTACGCATGGCCATAGGAGCCACGCGGCGAGAAGTCATCACGCAAGCCTTAACGGAAAGCGTCCTGTTGGCGATTGGCGGGGGCATTCTTGGACTTATCTTCGCGGTAGTGGCCGCCCGGCTACTCCTGGCAATGGCCTTCCGCAGCGCAAAGTTTTTGCCCATCAGCGCCATGCCATCGCTTATGGTCTTGGCGTTCGCGTTCGCTTTGGCGTTGCTGACGGGCATCATTTTCGGCGCGGCCCCCGCTTGGTTTGCCACGCGCACGGATCCGGCGGAAGCTCTGCGCGGTGCGGGCCGCGGCAGCACCGATCGCTCTTCGTTCAGCCGCAAAGCACTCCTCGTGCTACAAGCCGCCGTTTCCATTATTTTAGTTGCTGGCGCCACCATGCTGGGGCGCAGCCTGAACAAACTGGAACATCAGGACTTCGGCTTCCAAGTGCCCGGCCGTGTCTTGGTGGAGTTGCACAATCCTTCAACAAACTACACCATGCCTCAGTTGGCCGCGCGATATCGCCAGCTTGAAGCGAATCTCGATCGTCTGCCTGGGGTACAGGGCTCGGGCCTGGCGCTTTACAACCCGCTCACCGATAATTGGGGTGAGCTAGTTTTAGTGGCTGGCCATCCCGCTCCAGCGCCTGGTGAAGAGTCGGGCGCTTCCTGGGACCGCGTCAGCGCCAACTACCTGCAAAACTTCGCCATACCCATTTTGCGCGGACGATATTTTACTCCTGCGGATAACGAAACCACCGAGCCGGTGGCCATTGTGAATGAAGCCTTCGTGAAGTATTTCTTCAAAAACGGCGAAAATCCCATGGATCAGCATTTCGGTATGGACCTGCCCGAAAATGCAGGCACGTTCCGCATCATTGGCATCGTGCGCGACGCAAAATTCGCGGGCTATAACCTGAGCAAGCCCGCGCGTCGAATGTTCTATGTGCCGTTAGCGCAGGGTGTCGAATACAAGCACGAACTGATGGCCAAGCTGGAACTCCGCTCCCACTACGTCGAGGGCATCATGTTGGTGACGAATACCCCTACGGGTACGCTTGAGCCGCTGCTCACCCGCGTTCTGGCGGACGTGGATCCCAACCTGACTATCACCAGCATCAGGACCATGCAGCAACAAGTGGAACTCTCTTTTGATCAGGAGCGCGCGGTAGCCAGCCTTGCGGGTTTGTTCGGGATTGTGGCGCTGCTGCTCGCTGCCGTGGGACTCTATGGCGTAACCGCCTATACCGTGAATCAGCGCACCAACGAAATCGGCGTGCGCATGGCTTTAGGCGCTGACCGCCTGAAGGTGATTCGCCTCGTGCTGCGCGGCGCTTTCAAGCGCGTGCTAGTCGGCCTGCTATTAGGATTGCCTCTGGCGGTTGGCGCAGGAAGATTGATCTCCGCTCAGCTTTACGGTGTTTCTTCCTGGGACCCGCTTGCCTTAGCCGTCGCCGCCAGCGCTCTCGCTGTCTGCTCGTTCTTCGCGGCCATTATTCCCGCCAGTCGCGCAGCGGCAATATCGCCCATGCAGGCCCTGCGCATAGAGTAGAAACGTCGCGCGGGATGATGTGATCCGCACTGGCGTCGATAAAATCAGCCAGACCTGCCCGTCATGTTCACTGGGACATTGTTCTTGACCCGCGGTACAGGGTCCTTTCGAATGGACGCAAAATAATTTACTTCTAAGAGCTCTCACAGATTTGTTTACGCTTTGGAGTTTTTCGCGGCGCATGAACCGGAAGTACTATTTTTCCTTAGGTCTTCTCTGACAAAAATGGTACATGCCTCGCCTACCACGCGTCATCTTGACAGTTTGTCTCGCCGCTGTGTTCTTCAGTGGCCGACATACTCTTGGCCAGCAAGGGCCTCGAACGATGGAGGTGGCTTCTGGTTACACGCTTTCCAGTTTCGCTTACCAACCGGTCAGTATTCCCGTCGTAGGGGCCGACCTCGATGACCTAACCGCAAAGGCGCGAGTGTGTTTGTCGATGTTGAACACGTTGGTAAGACGATACAAGAAACGACCTCTGACTGGTGCCGCAGCTCCTACTGCCGTTCGGAACAGCGCCCAAGTCTCCTCTCTAAAATTCGAAACCCTCTCGTAATTCCGGCGTCTGTTATGCGGTAACTGTGCGTTGCAGGCGGCTGGTAAGCCGTTCGTGTTCTTCCCTCAATTCGCGGGGGAGCCGCGTGCCGAACTTATCGAAAAACTGCCGCGTGTCTTCCAGTTCTGATTGCCAATCATCAGGATTTACTCGCAGCAATTCCTCAATAGCGGCTGGAGAAATCTTCAAGCCATCCAGCGTCAACCCGCCGGGACCCGGCACGTAGCCAATCGGTGTCTCCTGCGCGGACCCACGGCCTTCCACGCGCTCCAATATCCACTTCAACACGCGAACGTTTTCGCCGTAACCCGGCCACAGAAATTTCCCGTCTCCGCCGCGCCGAAACCAGTTCACATGGAAAATTTTTGGCGGGTGTGGGATCTTCTTGCCCATTTCCAGCCAGTGCCCGAAATAATCCCCCATGTTGTAGCCGCAAAAGGGCAGCATGGCCATCGGATCACGCCGCGTGACGCCAACTTCGCCGGTGGCGGCTGCGGTAGTTTCGGACGCCATGGTGGCGCCGACAAACGTGCCGTGCTGCCAGTTAAAGGATTCGTAAACCAGAGGCGCCAGCCGTGCCCGGCGCCCGCCAAAAATGAATGCGGAAATGGGCACGCCTTCCGGTGCTTCCCATTGTGGTGAAATGCTCGGCGATTGGTTGGCTGGCACGGTATAACGCGCATTGGGATGCGCCGCGGAACCCTTCGACGAATCCCACACGTCGCCTTTCCAATTGATCAAACCGGCCGGGGGAGCTTCCCCAATGCCTTCCCACCACGGCTCGTCCTTGGGGGTCACGGCCACGTTCGTAAAGATGGTATTGCGACGCAGCGCCTCCATCACATTGGGATTGGTGTTGTAGCCCGTCCCGGGCGCAACCCCAAAAAACCCGGCTTCTGGATTGATAGCGTGCAGATAGCCGTCGGCTCCAATCCTCATCCAGGCAATATCATCGCCCACGGTCCAGACGCGGTAGCCCTGACTCTCGAGCGCGGAGACCATCATGGCCAGGTTCGTCTTGCCGCAGGCGCTGGGGAATGCTGCCGCCATGTAGGTGACTTTCCCGCCGGGCGCTTCCAGGCCCAGGATTAGCATGTGTTCCGCCATCCAACCTTGATCCCGCGCCATGGCGCTGGCGATGCGCAGGGCAAAGCACTTCTTTCCTAGGAGGGCATTGCCCCCGTACCCCGACCCCACGCTCCAGATCAAATTTTCCTGTGGAAAATGCAGAATGTACCGCCGCATGGGGTCCAGATCGCCTAGGGAGTGCAGTCCCGCCACAAAATCCGCGGAAGTCCCCAATCGATCCTGGGCCACTTTTCCCATGCGCGACATGATGCGCATATTGGCCACCACGTACGGGCTATCCGTGACCTCCACTCCAATCTTGCTCAGTGGCGAATTCACCGGCCCCAGGATGTACGGAATGACGTACATGGTCCGGCCGCGCATCGCATTACTAAGCAGCGCTCCAACCTTGTGTTTGGCCCCGTCCGGATCCATCCAGTTGTTTGTGGGCCCGGCGTCGTCCTTCCGGGGTGTGCAAATAAAGGTCAAGTGTTCGGTCCGGGCGACATCATTCGGGCTGCTGCGACTAAGGTAGCAATTTGGGTAGGTGGTTTCGTTCAGCTTAAGTGAGTCCCCGCCACGCAGCATTTCGGCCAGGATGCTCTGATTTTCAGCTTCCGAGCCATCGCAGTACACGATGCGGTCCGGCCGGGTCAACTGCGCCGCTTCGTTCACCCAATTTTCCAATGGAGTGCCCAAGCTGTTTCCTCTTAAAACCGCGCACCGGTCGTCTGGGCCGGGAGTAATTAAATCGCGTGGTTCAGGTCGTGATAACCAGCCCTGCCAACCCGGACAGTGCGGCGGGAAGAAACCTGAAGCGGCAGAGCGGCATGATGCGACAATCCAGTTTATGTTAGGAATTCACTCACGCGCAAGTTCACCTGATTTGCATTAGTTTCAGTCACGTACCAGCAAATCAAAAGCCATATTTAGTAAACACTAAATCATCACTCAATTTGGCTTTTCTATTAAATGAATCGAAAAGGTGGGGGATAGGCACTTGTGTTCGGGGCCAAGCGCCTATCCGTTGTGAGGTATTTGAAGCAAAATAATGAACCAAACATAGCGATGGGTTTCAAACTCTACAATAAGGTGTTTGCTGTAACTGGCCCTGATAAAAACGTTAATTGACGTCAGGAACTTGCGCCCTTTGAAATGCCTTCATGCCGCGCTGGTGTAGCGCTTGCGGATCGTTTCCAGGATTCGCTCGCGGCTCTCCGCCGGTGGTAAGTTCGCATTTCCCTCAACGGCCGCGATCTCATCCGCGACCGTGTCATCTTTCACCGCTTCCCGCAGCCACACCGAATAATCGTGCTTCTTCAGATGGTACGACCAGGTGTCGTCGTCCACCCCTTCCGCGATTTGTGCAAAAAGGTTCAGGTTGTGCGCACGAATATTCAACTTTCCTTCCGGCCCGCGAAAGTAAAAGCTCTTGTCTTCGCCCAACTCCCCCGCTGCGTACTTACGTTTATGCCGGCGCAGTTCGATTTTGGCCGGTTCCAGCGTGACCTTCTCCGGGGGATTTGATTCGGGAAGCTGCCACACCATCATTTCCCCAGAACCCACCCCCTTGCCTGACTCCCTGATCGGCTCCGGCATCGCCCAGGCTTTGCCCGAGCCTTCATTAACTTCCGCGATGATTTCTCCGGGCTGCGGCCCTATGGCGATCACGCAATTCACGGTGTCCAGCAAAGCTTTGGAAACGCTCTTCGGGTGCACGCTTATCAAGGCAAAGCTGCCCAGGCTTGAAGGAATACTCAAGCTTGCGGAATCCAGTTCCGACGGGAGCAGGTGATGAGCCTCATCAATCACAATCCAGTGCGGGCGGCCCGTGCGGGCGCGCAACTCCTGGAGCCGCGGAAGCAGTCCCACAAAATAACCAGGGCGATCACTCACAGGCACGCCAAGCAAATTGACGCTGATTGAACTACCGGCGTTTTTTAACACTTCCAGAATCTCCGAGACTCCCGGAATGCGATCGGACGCGCCCAAAGTAACGAATTGCGATACATCGTCGTAGTCGCCCTCCGGATCGATGATGCACACCTGATACTGTTTTTGAATCAGGCGCTCCACGATGGCGGTAACCACAGTCGACTTTCCGCCACCCGACGGCCCAGCCACCGCAACTCGCGTGCCGTAAGGCCCCAGGCAAAATTCCCCGCCGTTTTCTTTGTGTCCCAGAAGAATATCGTGGCGCCTCAAACGCGGCTGCAGGCTTCGCAAATCATCCGCCAATAATTGCTCGATGATTTCTTCCACACCCGCGCCGTGCGTGTGCCCGGTCACCACATCGGCGCGCTCTTTTAAAGCCGGCAAGGCATTGCCTACCGCCACGCTGCATTCGCAAATCCCCAAAAAAGCGTGATCGTTTTCCGCGTCTCCGACTCCCACAGTGTTGTGTGTCGAAAGTCCCAACTCATCGAGCGCAACTTTTACGCCCGTTCCTTTATTGATGCCCGAAGGCAGAATCATCACAGCGTCTTTATTGAAGACCACTTGCAGTTCGAGCCCCATGGAGCGAATCACTTCCAGCACTTCCGTTTCATGCGGATGCCAGCTGGCCACGATGCATTCGCCGACCGACAAAGGCTTCACGCCGCGGCGCCGAAGTTTCTCGACGAAAGCAGCTGGCGGGGCTTCGGCCAGCAACCGTTTTTCTCCCGTGGCCGGATTGTAAAGCAGCGCTCCATTTTCAACGACCGCGAGGTCGAAAAGAGATGTCTCAGGAAAAACCCGCAGCAACTCAGGAAGTTCGCGTCCAGTGGCCAACACCAGCTTCCGCCCCGAAGCTTTGACGCGCTTAAGCGCCTGCAACGTGCTGGCCGTCACCTGGCCATCGTGGGCCAGGGTTCCATCGTAATCAGAAATCAGACAAAAATAGCGCAAGGTGCGGAATTCCTTTCAAAATACCGAGACGTAAAGTTTAATGATTATCAGCGAGCTTTAGAAATACCCCGTCTATGTTATTTTGCGATAGATGCAATAATGTTTCGGGAATCTTTTCGTGGGATTTTGTTGCTATTCGTTCGAAGCTTAACTTTAGTTAATCTAGGCCAGTAACTAAAACTGTCTCTTTTTGAACAGAAGCAATCGCGCAATTCTAAGAAAATGGTATTGTGTATACGTCTCACAAAGACGCTACACCTCTATATAACTAACCGCTTGGCCCTGTCCCAAGCTCATCCGGAGAGTACATGAATCAAGCAGCAACCGCACCAGCCAGGCCATGGGACCGTCCATTTTGGAAACCGGTTCGGCGTAAAGAAGGAGTTTTTGCTTTTCTATTGATCATTCACGTGCTGGCCATCGTGGGAATTATTTTGTTTCCCTTGCCTAGCCTCAAAGTACTCGGACTCGCCGCGCTCTTTATCGCTTTTGGCGGACTCGGAACCACCGTTTGTTACCATCGCATGCTCGCGCACAAAACCCTGAAGACCAATCGCTTCATCGAGCAGATGCTGATTTTCTGGGCGGTGTTCAACGCTTCCGGTCATCCCGCCAGCTGGGTCGCTTATCACCGCCAGCATCATTCCACCACCGATACGCCTAACGACATTTCGAGCCCCAAACAAGGCGGCTTCTGGTGGGCCCATTTGCGTTGGCTGTATCAAACGCCGCCGGCTGACCGGGAGCGCTGGGCTCCCGAAGTGAATCGCGGCGTTTACAGAATCTGGGGCTATGCCGAAACGCCGGTAATTGTCTTGTCCATTTTTATCGGGCCGATCTTGGGCCTCGGCTGGATGGGCTTTTTCTGGCTTGGCGCCATTCGTCTGGTGTACACCCTGCACATGCAATGTTTCGTGAACAGCCTGACGCATCTCGATCACGTCGCGGAAGGTGATTCCAGCAAAAACGTCTGGTGGCTCGGCCCCTTTCAACTCACGGCCTGGGGTGAAAATTGGCATAAGAATCACCACACGCACGCCGGCTCCGCGCGCCTGGGTCTGCGCTGGTGGCAACCGGACATTGGCTGGTATTTCATCTGGATGCTCGAAGCCATGGGCCTCGCGCATTCCGTGAAGCGCCCGCGCGCATCCTAAGTTGTTTCACGCGCACTAAGTTGAAGCGCCCGTGCGCATCCTATGTTTCAAGTCGTTTTCGGCGGACTAAAATGTCCGTTTCAACGCTGTTCTAGCCCACATGTACGCACAAAAATTTAACGTGAACGTCGTGATTCGCGGCGAGGCCAAGCCGTGCCCGCTCGAATGGCTCGATCAATTCTGCATGCGCAATTTCACCAACGCCGCCGAATTCGATGACACTCTGCCGCTCGCCGATGGCTGGATCGAAATCAGCTTCCGTCTCACTCCCGAACGCTTCGCCGAAGGCTTGGGCGCGTGGCTAACGCAACGCGGCAAAGGCGAAGGCCAGCCGGTAATCGTGCAAGTCACGCCGTTGGAGCCGAAACCAAAGCCAGCGCCTATTGGAGCGCCAACGCATACAACAGAAGCGCGAAGTAATTCCTGAAATTTTTCCCGTATGTTCAGCTAAAAATTAAGAAATCACGGATGGGGTGCCCCAGGTTCGCAGTTGAGTTATGAACCTGGGGCTTGGGGTTCAGTCTTTGGGGTTCAGTCTTTGGAGTTTAGTCTTAGGTTCGGTCCTTGGGGTTCACTTCACTGACGCGAGATAATATCTTTTCCAGCTTTTCCAGCCGCATCGGTTCCGCCCGCCCCAGGCGAATCGCTTCCAAGCAATTCGCGAATCCTCGGTAAAGCCTCCCGAGCCGCGGCTTCCCCCGCCGCAACCAACTCCGGCGTGCGCGTAAAATCATCCCACAAAAATGTCTTCATATCCGGCTCGATAATAACGTCCGCTTGCTGCCGCCACGCCAGGTCCGCGTGCCGCTGAATAATATTGAACGAGCGGCTCAATACATCCGTAAATGTGCGCGGCGGCTCTAAACTCGCAGGTTCAAGATACACAGCGATCACGATGTCGACGCCCAGCAACGCAACGCCTTCGACCGGAACCGGCGAAGTGAGAAAGCCATCCACCAAAGTGCGATCTTCAAACTGGATCGGTACAAAGAGACCGGGGTACGCGCAGGACCCGCGCAGCGGAGGCACCAACGGCCCGCGAGTGTAGTAAATGGTGATTCCCGCGTTGAGGTCCGTGGCCGCTATGGCCAGCGGAGTTACCAGATCCTCGAAATTTGTTGCCGGTGTGAGACGTGCCAAATATTTTTCCAGGCGATGGTTGGTAGCCAGGCCGAGCCACGATGGTGTCCAGCGCCCAAAATCGGTGAAACTGGTGTGTTGGCCAATGCGTGCCATCTCTTCAAGAGGCGTGCCCGCACAAAAGGCCGCCCCGATCAGTGCGCCTACGCTGGTGCCCGCAACCGCGTCAATATGAATCCCCGCGTCGCGAAGAACGCGCAACACTCCAATATGCGCGATCCCGCGAGCGAACCCCCCAGCCAACGCCAGGCCGACTTTTGGACGCGCGGGCACTTGATGCACACTGGTCACTCCAGACGACAAAACGCGCTCTTTTTCGTCCAGCCACCGGCGTAATACGCTCGAGATGACAGGTTCAGGCATGCCGTAACCAGTTTAGGCGTTAATGCCGTTTGTGTCAGTTCGATTGACCTGTGTATGTTGGTTTTGTAACCTGTCCGTTCGTACAAATCAGAAAAAAAGGCTAGCCATGAAACGTCGCATCGAAAAGGTCGTGGTGCTCGGCGCGGGCACGATGGGCGCGCGAATCGCGGCTCATTTCGCGAACGCCGGTGTCCCGGTGTTGTTGTTGGACATCGTTCCCCCTGGCTCGACATCCGACGCAGCGGCGGAGCGCAACAAAATTGTGCGTGCCGGCCTGGATGCTGCCAAAAAGTCCAAGCCCGCGGCGTTTTTCACCGCCGCCCTGGCGGACAAAATTTCCATTGGAAATTTTGAAGATGACTTGCAGCACTGCAAGGACGCCGACTGGATTATCGAGGTCGTGGCCGAAAATCTCGAAATCAAAAAGAGCCTGCTCGCCCGCGTCGCCCAATTTCGCAAGCCCGGAGCAATTGTCACCACCAATACTTCGGGGCTGCCGGTGCTTTTGATCGCCGAAGGCATGGGTGAAGAATTCCAGCAGCATTGGGCAGGAACCCACTTTTTTAATCCGCCGCGCTACTTAAAGCTGGTCGAATTAATTCCCGGGCCAAAGACCTCGCGCGAAGTGCTGGAGACCCTCGCCGAGTTTTGCGACCGGCGTCTGGGCAAGGGCGTAGTGGTGGCCAAGGACACCCCAAACTTCATCGCCAACCGCATCGGCACGTTCTCCATGCTGAACGCGCTGCGCTTGATGAATAAATTGGGAATGACCATAGAAGAAGTGGACGCCTGCACCGGCCCGGCTATCGGTCAGCCGAAATCAGCTACATTTCGCACCGCGGACATTGTGGGCCTCGATGTGCTGATGCACGTGGTGAAGAATATTTACGAAAGCGCCACCGACGATGAGTCGCGCGAAATGTATAAAGTGCCCGCATTCGTCGAAGACATGGCCAAGCGCAAATGGCTGGGCGATAAAACCGGGCAGGGCTTTTACAAAAAGCTGCGAGGCGAAGGCGAAAGAGAAATTCTCTCTCTCGATGTAAACACCATGGAGTACCGCCCGCGTCAGAAAGCGCGATTTGCTTCCATCGAAGCGGGCAAAACCATCGAAGACACGCGCGAGCGTTTGCGTGCGCTTATCGGCCCTGTTTTGGCGGGCCAAACGGGTGACAAAGCGCAGCAGTTTTTGTGGGGCTCGCTCTCGGAAACCTGTCTGTACGCAGCGCGTCGCGTTCCGGAAATTTCCGACCGTGTGGAGGACGTCGATCGCGCCATGCGCTGGGGTTTTGGCTGGGAACTGGGGCCTTTTCAAATACTAGATACGTTGGGACTGTCTGCCTTCGCCGCGCAAATTAAAAAGGAAGGCCGGGCACTGCCTCCCGCGATTGAAAAATTGCTGGCCAGCGGGCGCAAGAGTTTTTATAGCAGCGAAAAAGGTGTGACATCTGTTTTCGAATTGAGTGGCGGTGCCAGAAAAATCGAAGAACCAGCTGGCGTGATCTTTCTCAATTCGTTGAAAGACACGGGAAAAGAAGTCGAGCGCAATTCCGGCGCCAGCTTGATCGATCTTGGCGATGGTGTGCTTTGCTGCGAATTTCACTCCAAGATGAACGCCGTCGGCGCCGACTTGATCTCCATGCTTCACAAAGGACTGAAGCGCCTGGAATCCGATTTCGACGCCCTGGTTATCGCTAATCAGGCTGTGAATTTTTCCGTGGGCGCTAACTTGATGCTGGTGCTGATGAGCGCACAGGAACAGGAGTGGGACGAGCTGCACCTGGCCGTCAAACAATTTCAGAATGCGAATCTGGCCATTAAATATGCTCCGAAGCCGGTGGTCACCGCTCCGCAAGGCATGGCTTTGGGCGGCGGCTGTGAAGTGAGCTTGCACGGTGCGAGAATTCAAGCCGCCGCGGAAGCCTACATGGGCTTGGTGGAATCGGGAGTCGGCTTGATTCCCGGCGGCGGCGGCACCAAAGAAATGATGATTCGCGCCAACGAGCGCGCCGCTGGCAGTGAAGACCTGGATTTATTTCACGCCTTGAAACCGGTGTTCGAAACCATTGCGATGGCGAAGGTCGGCACCAGCGCGGAAGAGTGTCGCGAGCTGGGTTTCTTGCGCCGCGAAGATGGCGTGTCCATGAATCGCGACCGTCTGGTGGGCGACGCCAAAGAAGTCGCTCTCGCGTTGGTGCGTGGCGGCTACCGCGCCAAAGCTGCGAATTGGCAAGAGGGCGCGCAAGCCACCCAGATCAAAGTGCTCGGCGAACAATTTCTGTCTGGCGTCAAGCTGGCGATTCATATGATGCAACGCGGCGGTTATATAACCGACTACGATGGCCACGTGGGACGGAAGCTGGGAAATATTCTGGCCGGCGGCGCGTTGAGCTCGCCGCAATTTGTAAGCGAACAATATGTGCTGGACCTGGAACGCGAAGCCTTCGTGTCGTTGTGCGGCGAGAAGAAAACCCAGGAACGCATTGCCCACACCTTAAAAACCGGCAAACCGTTACGGAATTAGCCGACTGTGATGGTAAATTGTAGCTGCTTCGCGCCGTTAATCGCTGACGAAGGGCTATGAGAATTCCCTCGACAAAAATCGTTTTTCTGCTCGCAGTCCTGTTGGCGAGTCCCTATGCACGCGCGCAAGCAGTGAAGGTCGCAGCGGCCGCAGATCTGAAATTTGCCATGACGGAGTTGGCCGCCCAATTCGAGAAACAAAGCGGCGCGAAACTGGATGTCACCTACGGATCCAGCGGCAATTTCCTATCGCAAATTCAGAATGGCGCGCCCTTCGATTTGTTTTTTTCGGCAGACTCCGAGTATCCCAAAATACTGGAAGCTGCCGGATTAACTGAGCCAGGCTCTTTGCGTGAATACGCCGTCGGCCACATCGTAATCTGGACTCCCAGCGATAGTCAGGTCAATGTAGCGAAAGACGGCTGGAAGTCTTTGCAGGATCAGCGCGTAAAAAAGATCGCAATCGCTAATCCCGAACACGCCCCGTACGGCCGCGCTGCTCTGGCGGCAATGAAGAAAGCCGCCATCTACGAGCAACTAAAAGACAAGTTGGTTTTCGGCGAAAATATTTCTCAAGCGGCCGAGTTCGTGCAATCCGGTAACTCGCAAGTGGGTATCGTGGCCCTCTCGCTCGCTCTGTCTCCTGCGATGAGAAATGGAAACAGATGGGAAATCCCCGCGGATAGCTATCCGCCGATTAAACAAGCGGTCGTGCTGCTTAAAGCTTCGAAGAACATAAATGCCGCTCGCCATTTTCTGGATTTCGTCAGCGGTCCGCAAGGCCAGGAAATCTTGCAACGATTTGGTTTCACCGTTTTGGCGTCATAAACGATCTGATGCATTTATTGCCCACGGCAACGAACCAAGATAGATTCCCAAAAGCGATATGGACTCACTAATTCTTTCCGTCCGCCTCGCGGCGTGCGTATCCGCGATTTTGTTGCTGATCGGCATGCCGCTGGCGTATTGGCTGGCGTATTGGAATTGGCGCGGCAAATTTTTGCTGGAAGCCATCGTGGCGTTGCCACTGGTGTTGCCGCCAACTGTTCTTGGATTTTATGTCTTGATCGCGCTAGGTCCGCATGGCCCGGTTGGAAAAATCTCTGAGGCATTATTCCACCGCGGGTTGGCGTTCACTTTCGGCGGGTTAGTATTCGCCTCCGTTCTGTATAGCTTGCCGTTCACAGTACAACCGTTGATCGCTTCGTTTGAAGCCATGGACCGCAGACTTCTGGACGCGTCCGCGCTGCTGGGCGCAAGCCGTTTGCGCACTTTTGCGAAAGTGATCCTACCACTGTCTCTGCCAGGGATTGTGACCGCTGTGGTTTTGAGCTTCGCGCACACACTGGGCGAATTCGGCGTGGTGTTGATGGTTGGCGGGAATTTGCCCGGCATTACGCGCACCGCCTCGATCGATATTTACGATCGCGTACAGTCCATGGAATATACCGAAGCGAATCGCATGGCTCTGGTGCTGTTGATCATTTCATTCGTGGTGCTCTCCGCCGTGTACGGCGTCAATCGGCGAATCGGCCGGCGCGTGTGGGCCTCGTGGGCAGCGAGATAAATCCGCCGGTGCTCAAGGCGCGGCTGCAAAAAGCGCGCTCCGGCGCTACGCACCCTTCGTTCGTCCTGGATGTTGCGCTCGAAATTCCTTCCGGCATCACCATCGTTTTTGGTCCTTCGGGAGCCGGAAAATCCACCTTACTGGATTGCATCGCCGGTTTGCTCAAGCCCGATGGCGGCGGAATTGAAATAAATGGCGAGGTGCTGCTCGAAGTGCAGCAGCGGATCGACGTGCCTCCGGCAAAAAGAAAAATCGCCTACGTTTTTCAATCGTTGGCGTTATTCCCGCACATGACCGTGGAGCAAAACGTCGCCTATGGACTCGCGGACCTGCCGGCACCGCAACGAGACTCGCGCGTCAAGTCCATGCTGGAAGCATTTCGCGTGCAGCAACTGGCCCTGCGAAAAGCCAATGAAATATCTGGCGGCGAACAACAACGGGTCGCGCTGGCTCGTTCACTGGCAACTTCGCCGCAGGTGCTGCTCCTCGACGAGCCTCTGACGGCGCTGGACGAAGGGCTGAAGAAATCCATCATGGAGGATTTACGCCGGTGGAATGCGGCGCAAAACATTCCAATTTTGTACGTCACCCACAGCCGCGCAGAAGTAGACGCGCTTGGCGAACGCGTGATCGTCCTGGATCAGGGAAAAATTATCAGCACTGGAACGCCGCACGAAGTGTTGGACGCGCCACGCCGTTCGTCATTGGCGCAAGCCTCGGGATTTGAAAATCTGTTCAGCGGCGTGGTGGTCGAGCTTCGCGAAGCGGATGGAGTCATGCGTGTGCGGCTCGTCAAAGGTGCGTGTGAAATCGAAACGCCTCTTGGCCACGCCGCTCTGGGAACCACTGTCCGGTTGGCGATTCGTGCCGGAGATATTTTATTGGCCACCGAGCGCCCCCATGGGCTGAGCGCTCGCAATGTGACTGCCGGCAGAATTATCTCGCTCCAACAACGCGGAACGATGTTCATCGCCCAAGTGGCCGCCGATGCAGGTGGCGCCGTCGTCTTTACCGTGCACCTGACCCTAGGAGCGAAACGAGCGCTAGAGCTGGAAGTAGATCGGCCCGTGTGGTTAGTCATAAAAACGTACTCCTGCCACGTGCTCGAAGACTAAAAATAGATTCAAATGAAGTTGTGTCGGGTGCAGCCTACGGTTACTGCTGCGGTTTCGACGAAGCGGACCCAGATGCGCCGGAAGTGGAGAATCTAACTTCGTCGGCTTCCAGGTCGTCGCCCTTCGGAGTGGCATGGATCACCACGTTTTCACCGACAGCGAGATCCGAAAGCGTGGCAGGCTTGTCCGCGGTAGCCACACGCGCAACATATACCGTGGAGGGTACGAGTTTCACTTGCACGGATTTCCCATCGCGGGTTTTTACTGTCACCGAGCCGGAATTTAATTTTTCTATCGTTCCGATGACGTGCTTTTTGTCGCCGTGCGCGGAAAGCGTAATGGCAACCAACAGAAAAGATAGCAACAGTGTGAAGCTTCGACGCGTCATAAAAACCCCCCAGATTTACAGATTCAAGAATACCTTAAGGACGAGATTTTGGCGTTCCGGATTTCTGCGGCGTTGTGCCATTCAGAAATTCGTCTTCCTCGTTTTCCTCTTCGCGATCTTCCGGGCTTTTCGGGTTGTAGCGGGACATTGCAATGCGCTCTTCCGCGGTAAGATGCGGCAAATGCCTTATGAAAAGGACCAATTTCCACGAATCGTCGCTCATCCCGTGGCTCGCAAAAGACGGCATGCCCGTGAAGCGCACTCCATTCTCGATGATCCAGAAAAGCTCGCCGTCGGAGCGGTTTTGCGTCCCAGGCTTGCGCAGATCGGGCGGCTTCGGATACAAGCCACGGCCAAAGAGCGCGTCGCCGCTACCATCGTTGGCGTGACAAATCGCACAGTGATCCGCAAAATGCAGGCGCGCATCTTTAAGATTTTCCTCGGAAGTAGGTAGCGGGTTGCTAATGTTGCGCCCGCTGAATGGAATGGCCAGATGCGACACATTACGCGCCAGCATCTCTTCCATCGCACTGGGCCGCGCGCGCGCGCTCAGGCCGTTGTGCAGCATCGATGCGGCCACAGCGACGATCAGGCCAACGAACGCCACAACAATTAACAGTAGTGTAGACCCGCGCATGTCTTTCTTCGGATAGTAAATGACACACGCAGGCTTTGCCAGCGGTTCGCACGCGTCGACAAGTCAGGGCGCGAGTAGTGCGCGAGTTGACAGCGCGGCTCGCGGCACACGTACACTACTCAAGCCGGTACACTTTCCGTTTGACCACTTGCGATGCGCACTCTTTGTTCCCAAATTTCGCGAGCCGTAGTAATCGCAGCGTTGCTGCTGTGCGGTCAGCCGTTGACCTTGGCATTAGGCCCGCAAAAGCCTGGAGACAAACCAAAACGCATTCCGAAAACAATCTGGAATTTTGACGGCGGAGTTTTCATGGAAACGGACGGCAGCCTGAGCGAGAACACTTGTTTCCGTTTAGCCGGCCATATGGTGGACAAGGGTTTTTTCGACAATTTAAAACGCATCGACGATAGCCAGGGCACCAGATATCTTCGTGGGAAAGAAGTCGTGACGGAATTTCCCGAGCACCTGAAACTGCTGTTTGTTATTCATGACATGCCCTGTCCCTCACAGACGCAAGACCCCAAGGGGCGCCAATACCTTACTCGCGAAATGATGAGCACGCTGCACCTGTCGCTGTTCTGGAAGCGGGGAGTCGACCTACGCCCGGCGGAAAAGTTTAAAGTGATATTTTTTTCCGTGGAGCCGATTCCTCCCTATGCCACGGAACTTGCGAAGGAATTGCCTCAGAGATTCCAATGGGCCTATGAACTGGAGATTGCCAGCGCAGGCATCCCTTTGACTGACAGCCTGGTATTGATTCTCCGTCGCGACGATGGCAGCATTGCCGCGCGCGTGGCAGCCCGCTTGTAATTACCGCAAGCCTATCTGTTCGCGCGGCGCGGCCATCTGGATGCTCGCGGCTGTACAAATGCTCTTATAACAGCGGCGCTCCGGTCAGCTCCTGGATTTCTTTTTTGGTCCAGCCAGGAGCCATCTCGCGCAACAGCAGTCCCTCCGCTGTTACATCGATCACCGCCAAGTCCGTCACGATGGTATCCACGCACGCCAGCGCCGTCAGCGGGTAGCTACATTGCTTCACAATTTTTGGCGCGCCGTCTTTTGTGGTGTGCTCCATGCACACGATCAATTGTTTAGCGCCTGCCGCGATGTCCATGGCTCCGCCGATGCCTCCTGAACCGCGCGCCCCGGGAACTTTCCAATTGGCAAGATCGCCTTTTTGCGAAACTTGAAACCCGCCAAGCACGGCGACATCCAGGTGGCCGCCTCGGGTCATCAGGTGCGCGTCAGCCTGATGAAAAAAAGATCCGCCGGGCGCCAGCGTCACGGGAACTTTCATAGCGTCCACCAGGTCGTAATCTTCTTCTCCAGCCCTGGCGCGACGGCCCATTCCGAGGATGCCGTTTTCGCTGTGAAAAAAAACAGTGAGGCCCGATGGCAAATACTCCGCAATGAGGTTGGGAATTCCCCAGCCAAGATTCACGTAAGCGCCATCCGGCAGTTCTTTGGCGGCGCGCGCGGCAATCTCTTCCCGGGTGAGGCGCGGCTTATCCGGCATAGCGAATTCCTTTAGCCTGCACGATGCGATGAACGAATATCGCGGGAGTCACCACATGTTCTGGCTCGATGGTCCCGAGCGGTACAATTTCTTCCACTTCCACAATCGTAGTTTTCGCAGCCATAGCCATGATGGGATTAAAATTTCTGGCCGCCAATCGATACGTCAGATTCCCCAACTCATCGGCTTTTTCCGCTTTGATGAACGCGTAGTCCGCATGGATAGGAGATTCCAGAATGCAACGCTGGCTATCAATGACGCGCTCTTCTTTGCCTGCGGCCACTTCTGTTCCAACGCCGACGGTAGTGTAAAAGCCCAAAATTCCCGCGGCAGCAGCGCGCATGCGTTCGCATAAGATGCCCTGCGGCACCAACTCGAGCGTCACTTCTTTGGCGGCGAAGCGCTCCTGAAAATAATTTGCATGCGGTCCAGGAAAAGAAGCAATGACGTGACGAATTTGGCCGTTCTTGAACATTAACCCCAATTCTCCGTCGCGAGTACCGCAATTATTGCTGATGGCGGTGATGTTCTTGGTTCCTTTGCGAGCCAGCGCCTGAATCAGGTTGTTGGGGAAGCCAGCGCCGCCAAATCCGCCAAACATGATACGCGCGCCGTCGGGAACATCAGCCACCGCAGCATCGAGGCTGGGGAAAATTTTCTGCTTCATGAAACCATCTGCACCTTGAATTTCGAGCTAGGCCGCAGATAACCGGTCACGGATGGGTCATGTCTTCAGCGCGAACCAGTTGGTCGAATTCCTCGCCGGTTATAAAACCAAGTTTAATAGCGGCCTGGCGAAGACTGCTGTGCTCGTGGTGCGCGGTGTGCGCCACTTTCGCGGCGTTATCGTAGCCGATTTTTGGCGCGAGAGCGGTGACCAGCATCAGGGAAGTCTTGACGTAGTGGTCGATCTTTTCGCGATTCACTTCGATGCCATGGACGCAGTGTTCGACAAAACTATTGCAGGCATCGGCGAGCAGCTCCACGGAATGCAAATAATTAAAAATCATCACCGGCTTAAAAACATTCAGCTCAAAGTTGCCTTGCGACCCTGCAAAACCGATGGTCGCATCGTTGCCCATCACCTGAGTGGCAACCATAGTGAGGGCTTCGCACTGCGTTGGATTTACCTTGCCGGGCATGATGGAAGAGCCCGGCTCATTTTCCGGGAGCGTCAGCTCGCCGAGGCCACAGCGTGGGCCGGAGGCCAACCAGCGAATATCGTTGGCGATTTTCATGAGTGAGGCCGCGAGAGTTTTAAGCGCGCCGCTGGCAAAGACAATTTCGTCGTGCGCGGAAAGCGCCGCAAACTTGTTGGGGTGCGAGCGGAAGGGAAGTCCGGTCAGCTCGGAAACTTTGCGTGCAGCGCGCTCAGCGAATTCGGGATGGGCGTTGAGTCCTGTGCCCACTGCGGTGCCACCGATGGCCAGATCGTAGAGGCCATCGAGAGCTTCGTTGATGCGTTTCAGGTCGCGGTCGAGCAGGCTGACCCAGCCGGAAAATTCCTGACCCACCGTGAGAGGTGTAGCGTCCTGAAGATGGGTGCGTCCGATTTTTACGATACCCATGAATTCCCGGGCCTTGGTGTCCAGCGCGTCACGCAAATTTTTGACCGCAGGCAGAAGCTTGCAGGCCGTCTCCGTGGCGGCGGCAATATGCATGGCGGTAGGAAAAGTGTCGTTGGAAGACTGCGACATGTTGACGTCATCATTGGGATGAATGGGTTTTTTGCTGCCCATGACGCCGCCAAAAAGCTCGATGGCGCGATTGGAGATGACTTCATTGACGTTCATGTTGGTTTGCGTGCCGCTGCCGGTTTGCCAGATGCGCAGGGGGAAATGGTCGTGCAATTTTCCGGCGATTACTTCATCAGCGGCCTGAACGATCAGCTTGGTTTTTTCTGGAGAGAGTTTGCCGAGGTCCTGATTGACAAGCGCGGCAGCTTTTTTGAGTACGCCGAAGGCGCTGATGAGCTCGGACGGCATGGTGTCTTTGCCGATCGCAAAATGAATCAGCGAGCGCGCGGTTTGCGCGCCGTAGTAGCGGTCGGCCGGAACTTCCATCTTGCCCATGCTGTCGGATTCGGTTCGGGTACTTTTGGGTTGTGAGGTGTGAGGATGCGCAGCGTGAACGGCGTCGGCCATCTCGGCTCCTGAAGCTCGCGAAAACCGCTGCTTTAAGTTTAACAGAACGTCCGAGTTAGTTCTGACCACCATGTGCATCGCGGTGCCTTCCTAAATATTTATTCAGGTGCTCTTCACGGCAAGTTCATGAGGGTGTCACGTCGCGTTCACATGCGCACGTTACCGTTCGCCATCGGCACGAACGGGGCCCTTTCCTCGCGTTGAAATAAACAATCGAAGCACCGGACGCGCCGACCCTGGGGCTTCTGCAAGAACACATAACGGAATTCAAAAAATGACCACTCTGGCCAAGCGCACGAGTGTGGGGAGAGCTATGCGCAGGTTCTTACACTTAATGATTTTTGTAGCGTCCATTCTAGGCTACGGAGCATGGGTAGCTCCGGCCGCGGCGCAAAACGGCAAAGGCGCAATTACGGGAACAGCGAAAGACTCCGCGGACGCGCCGCTGTCGAGCACACTGATTGAGCTACAACCGCTGGGCAGACGAATAGTTTCGGATGACCAGGGGCAGTTCCGAATTACAGACGTTCCGGCCGGCGAGTATACCTTGACGGCCTCCTACGTGGGATTGAATCCATTCAGCACCACCGTGAAGGTAGAAGCCGGACAGACGGTTAACATCGACCCCGTTCTGCAAGTGGCCTCGCAGGCCGATCAGGTGTTGGTAACCGGAGAGCGCCTGCAGGGTGAAGCCGAAGCCATCAACATCGAACGATCTTCGGACGAAATCGTGCAAGTGTTGCCCGCAAGAGTGATCAACAGTTTGCCGAACACCAACATTGCCGATGCCGTTGGGCGACTGCCTAGCGTGTCGTTAGAGCGCGATGAGGGCGAAGGCAAGTATGTGCAAATCCGCGGGACTGATCCGCGCCTCACTAACGTTACCGTCAACGGCGTAAACTTGCCGTCTCCAGAAGGCGTAGTTCGAAACATCAAGCTGGACGCCGTTCCCGCTTCCTTAGTGGAACGCATTGAAGTGTTCAAGACTCTCTCAGCCAACATGGACGCTGATGGAATTGGCGGCACCGTCAACCTGGTAACTCGAACTCCGGGAGAAAAACCGACCTACGAGTTTGGCGGCACCTTCGGGCACAATCCAATCCAGAGTGGCTATAATCGCGGCGGTTTGGACGGCACCTTTGGAAAACGATTTGGGGTTAACAAGAAATTAGGATTTTTGCTCAACGGCGAATGGGACCAAACCAACCGCGGCATAGACGACCTGGAGCCAAGCCAATCGGTTGGAAGCAATCCAGCGACTGGAGCCAACCTGGCGTTTACGAACTCCGAGGACCGCCGTTCCTACGACTACTACCGCACGAGGTATGGTCTCTCGATTGATGTTGACTACAACCTCAAGCCAGGAACAAGCATTTACGCCAAGGGTTTATATTCCGATTTTCATGATTACGGCGATACCTGGGTGTATACACCAAATTCCGGCACAAACATAAAGTCCGTAAACGGCCCCATCGTCACCTTCGATAACGCGCAGGACTGCGTAGCGGTCAACCAGGCCGCCGATCTCACCAGTCCGGGCAGCAATCCGTGTTCTCCCGGTTCCTACGCCTATCGACATTACGTTCGCCGCCCAGATCAACAGGTCTATAGCTTTTCCACCGGAATGCGTCAGGATCTTTCCTCTACCTTGATTACTTACGAGTTTGCCGGCTCACGCTCCCACAACATTGGTGGTCAGGACTTTGCAACGACCAACTTCTCTGCACCGACCGCCAGTTACGATAATGCTGGGAATTTGCTTCCGGGATCGACAGGCGCGGATCTTGCCGTGAACTTGCGCAATCCCTTCCGGCCAAATTTCAATGCGTTAGACGCAAGTAATATTTATGACCCTACTCAGTACCAATTGTCGAATTCTTCGTTCACGCACTATATCGCCACCCAGCTTAACTTCCAGGGTGCCGCTACCGTGGCGCGGCGTTATAGCGTGCACTCACATTTCGGAACTGTTGAGATGGGAATCAAGATCCGGAACTCACATTCGAATCAGAACGAAAACGATCAGATTTATAACAACAATACCGCGAACATCCCACTGAACTCGGTTCTGGGCACCTACACCAATCCTACTTATTACGACGGCTCCTTCGCGGTCAACGGCGTAGACTACGGACCGACTTCCAGCTACAACAAGATTACGCAAGCGGTGCTGTCCAATCTGTCGCAGTTTCAGCTGAATCAAGCCAGCAGCATCCGCCGTTCCGCGGGCGCGTTCTTTGACGCCAACGAACGCATCTATGCGGGCTACCTCCAGAATGTCATCTCCTTTGGAAAATTACGGCTGCAAACCGGCGTTCGCTTTGACGCGGCTGACACCAGCTTCCTGGCGAATCACATTGTCACTGCAGACCCCAACGATCCGACGGTGACGCCGAACAACCCGAGAATCACCCCTATCACCCAAAGTTCCGGATACTTCAATGCTTTGCCAAGCATTCAAGCCCAGTATTTACTCGAGAAAAACACCAACCTCCGCTTGAATTACAGTCAAGGCATTGCCCGGCCGAATATCGGAGACCTGGTGCCTACCACCATCGTTGATCCGAACGCCAGCCCCAAGACCGTCACCGAAGGCAATCCTAACTTGCAACCCACCAAGGCCAACAATTACGACGTTTTGATCGAACATTATTTCCAACCCCTCGGCATCATCCAAGGGGGTTATTTCTACAAACAACTATCAAACCCGATTTATCAGACGGTTAGTCTTCTCGGTCCTACAGACCCGAATGCCGGCTTCCGGCTACTGCAAACGGTGAACGGCCCGAATGCCCATATTCAGGGAGTCGAAATGGCCTGGGAGCAACGCTTTTCATTTCTGCCCGGATTGTTGAGCGGATTCGGAGTGGCCGCCAACTACAGTTACACACAGTCGGCGGTATCGTTCCCTTCCAACTTCTCTCCGGCCACCCCCGGCGGCCAGGGCAGAATCGATCACCCCGCTCTGCCACGCCAGGCTCCTAACACCTGGAACCTCGGTTTCACTTATGACAAAGCGCGCTTCTCCATGCGTTTTGCCGCCAGCCACAATGACGCTAACATTCAGTTTTACAATTACACCCACACCGATGCTGCCACGGATAAAGATCCAATCCTTGGCATCAAGGGTCCCACCGGCGACGTGTATTTTTATGCTCACACCCAGTTTGACATCCAGGGCAGCTATCGACTTGTCAAGGGTTTGCGATTCGAGGCCTCTGGCTTGAATCTGAGCAACGAAGTCTTTGGTTTCTACCAGGGCAGCCCCATTTATCCAATTCAGCGCGAATACTATAGGCCGACCTTCTCCGTCGGTATGCGCTGGACCTCTGGCTCAGAGTAGTAGCTGCATAGCGGTAATTTCAGAGCGGTACCGATTATTAAGCGTCAAAATTCCCCGCCCTTGAAATTCAAGGGGCGGGGAATCTTGCGTTGTGGCGGAAAACCTACTGCCTTCGGGTAGCGTCGAGTTTCTTGCTCAGGAACAAAAGCGAGGTGCTGCTTGTCTAATACTGCAAGGTGATCGCAAATGACTCAAGCGCTTCGAAGTGCGTGGAAGGCGAATCGCCATTGGGTAGCGGCTGGACTTCTTGGTGCCACGGCTTTTTTTCTGCTGTTGCTGTTCGTGAGCTGGCGAAACGAGCAACGCGGGGTCGCTAGCAGTAGGGCAACAGAGCTCTCCGCAGTTTCCTGGAGTATGCAGTCGATGTGGCGATCCAATCCGCTCCTGCCGCCATGGCCGCGGAGAGAATATGCCGGGCGGCCTGGCGTAGATTATGTGACGGCGTCACCGAAAAACGTTATGGGCAGTTCCCTAGGCGGCGTGATTGGGGGAGTGGCTGGTAACCCTCCACCTCCTGCACCCCACAATTCAAATTCAAACGCATCATCGGAAATTACTGAGCGGCAAGTTATTCGCACGGGGTCCCTGGAGATCATCGTCAGCGATCCTCTGCAAGCGGCTGAACAGTTGCGCACTCTCGCGGGGAATTTTTCCGGGTTTGTAGTGAGTTCGAACGTTAACGGCAGCGAGCAAGGAACGAGATTTGCACAAGTTAGCTTGCGCATCCCAGCCGAACACTTTGACGAGGCCCGGGCACAGGTTCGCAAGATAGCGAGCACCGTGGAGCAGGACACCATCGAGGCGCATGACGTGACCCGCGAATCTGTCAATCAGGAGGCAGCTCTACGCGATGCTCGGGCCGAAGAAGCTCAATACCTGGCGATCATGAAGCGTGCTGCGGCGGTAAAAGATATCTTGGAGGTGAGCTCCAAATTAGCCGAGGTCAGGGGCCGCATTGACGAGTTGGAAGGCGATTTGAAGCTTCTTCATCACCAAGTGGAAATGTCTTTGCTGACCATTAACATCCGTGGGCTGGCGGTAGCGCAAGCCTTCGGATTGCATTGGCGGCCGTTGTACGAGGCGAAAGTGGCGCTGCGGGGCGCACTTACTGGAATGGCTGACTATGCGGACGATATGGTGGTGCTCTTTGTAAATCTCCCGGTGATCGCGATATGGACACTCACGATTGTGGCACTGATCAAGATCGGATGGCTGGCATTGCGGAGTACCGCACGGGTGTTTTTTCCTGGATCAACGTTATGGTTTCGGCGGTTTGCGCAATCTCGCCCAACCTAGATATTGGCGGCGGCCAAGGGCTCTCGACGATTCTTACCAGCCGCGCACCGCATCATTACTAAACCGCTTGCTACCGCCGAATGACATTAGGCGTCGTGTATAATCTTGGTAGGGGCATTGGCTCATTCCTTGGGGCAACAGATCAAAACTACAGGGGCAAAGTCGCCCGTAGGGGCTGGGGCAGCCGTACGAGTGCGGCGGGCGGCGCGGTTTGCGCGTACCCGTGCCCGTGAATTGCGCATGATTGTGAAGGCGCTGCTCTCTACCAAGCACCCCATCCTCGTGCACATCATTCCCATGCGCCGGTGCAACCTCGCGTGCACCTATTGCAATGAGTATGACGATGTCTCGACACCCGTGCCGCTCGAAGAGATGAAGCGGCGCTTGGATTTATTGGCGGATATGGGCACGTCGATCATCACCATCAGCGGTGGCGAACCGCTGCTGCATCCGGAAATCGACGAGGTCATCCGGCATGTCCGGCGGCGTGGAATTATCGCAGGCATGATTACCAACGGATTTTTCCTGAATCAGGAGCGCATCGAACGCCTGAACCGCGCCGGCCTCGAACATCTGCAAATCAGTATCGATAATGTGACCCCGGATGAAGTCTCGAAAAAGAGCTTGAAAACGCTGGACGGACGACTGGAGATGCTTGCGCAACATGCCGTTTTTCAGGTGAACATCAATTCGGTTTTGGGAAGCGGCGTCAAGAATCCCGAAGATGCCCTGCAGATCGCCCATCGCGCTGTGGACCTGGGATTTACGAGCACCGTCGGGATTATTCACGACAACAACGGGCAACTGAAGCCGCTGGGTGAGCACGAGCAGAATATCTTTGAAGAGATTATGGAGTTGGGAAAGCGCTCGTTTTCGCGCTTCAACGAGTTTCAACACAGTGTAGCCCGCGGGCGTGAACACAATTGGCGATGCCGGTCTGGCTCAAGATATTTATATATCTGCGAACGAGGGCTGGTTCACTGGTGCTCGCAACAGCGTGGCTACCCCGGGATTCCGCTGGCGCAATATTCGCCGGAAATACGCCACCGGGAATATTCAACCGAGAAATTCTGCGCGCCGCGATGCACGGTTTCCTGTGTGCAACAGGTGGGCATCCTGGATAATTGGCGCGATCCGCAAAATCTAAAGCCCATGCCCATGGATCCCACTCCGCAGACGCCGGAATTGGTTCAGATTGGCTCAGCCGGCGAGATTCAATAAAACGACGATTCGGGATTACACAGCAGTTAGCTCCTCTCCGCAGATAAATGCCGACATTGCTTATCCTAGTTGTATACTCCCCGAATAATTAACTTGTTTAAGAGGTCCACGTGCATATCGCAAAACGGATCGGCCGTTTGTGCTTGTCTGCGGTCCTTCTCTGCGTCGCGCCCTATCAATTTAATCCGGCGTTTGCATCTGACACAGAGGAGGAACAGAAGGGTGACTCTCCCGCGCTCACGATTTACAACCAGCAGTTTGCCGTCGTGCGTCAGAAGCTGCCTCTCGATTTGCGCTCAGGTGTTAACCACCTTCAGGTCACCGACATAACAGCTCATGTCGAGCCTGATTCCGTGATCCTACGCTCGCTAGATTCCAGCCGTCATCTTCAGATTCTTGAGCAGAACTACCGCAATGATCCCGTCTCGCAACAGTTGC
>Ga0307479_10000351_pt1 | contig 41398 bp, 39 predicted proteins | sample atmos_gasesECM4C_FD_203743 | JGI IMG/M metagenome (GOLD analysis project Ga0307479, IMG submission 203743) | Hardwood forest soil microbial communities from Morgan-Monroe State Forest, Indiana, United States - atmos_gasesECM4C_515 | ecosystem: Environmental > Terrestrial > Soil > Temperate...
CCTGGTTTTAGCTTGTCGATGCTTGCGCACCAGCAAGTTGTGCACTCCCTTGCGGGAGGGTCCCAGGCGACGACGACCCACTCGGGGGTCTCGAGCGGACGTCGAGGTGGATCGACGCCGCGTTGCGAAGTAAGATGTTTCGAGCACCGTTTGCGTCACGGTCGATGGTGTGCTGACACGACGGGCAGACAAACAGCTTGGCCCCTTGAAGGCCCGGATGCAACGCACCACAGGCGCCACACGTCTTCGATGTGAAGGCCTCGTCGACGAGGCGCACCTCGCATCCCGTGCGTTTTCCACGTTGAATTAGACGTTGTTGGAAGCGATAGTGTGCCCACGTGAGCATCATGCGCGCGGTCTTGGAGGTGAGGCCGACGCGTTGGTTCTTGTTCACCATGCGCTGCGACTCGAACACGGGCAGCAGCACCGTATCATAAGACATGGCCAGAAAATGGGCGGTCTTGCGATGCGCGTCATCCACGAGATCGCGAATCCGCTGCCGAAGGCGTGCGGCGGCCCGGCGAAGGCGATAGCGTCGGGGTGCTCGCAGCTCTGGCGTCGCGAGCGTCGCTTGCAACCGATCAAGGTGTTTGCAGAGGCGCTCGATCCGACGGATATTGCCCTTGCCAAACTCGAAGAGCCGGCCTTGTGGATCATAGCCCGTCTGGAAGGTGCGAACGCCGGGATCCAAGGCGAGGACACGAGCTTGGTTATCGCTCGTGACAGCCCGTGGTTCCAGCGGCACATCGGTCGGGACACAGAAGTAGTAGTGGCCAAGGACAGTGCGTTGCAGGCGGCAGTCCTTGTCGACCGACGACGGTAGCGCAGGACGTGCCGTGATGGGTGTGGTGAGAAACGTCGGGTACAGCTTGGCCTGCCGATTGTCCATTGCATGATAGGCACGAGAGCAGATGTAAATCGACTCGCTCGTGGCCTTCTTGCTGCGGTAGCTCATATCGAAGGTGAAGGTCGGGTCCTTCTTTCGCTTCTTCATGTTCGTGTCGTAGGCGTCGAGCGCGTCGCGGTAGCCGCCGGCCCGTACGTCGTTGGGGATATCATGCATCCAGTGGCTGGCTGGGAAGGCGGTGTTCTTGACGAAGGCGTCACGCATCGCCTGGCGGCCAGCCTTGTCCATCGGTCTGCGCTCGCGAATCCACGCCACGACTTGATTGTATACCCAGCGCGCGGCGCCCATCCAGCGTTTGAGCGTGGCTCGTTGGTCCATGCTCAGCATCAGACGGTATTTTCGAACGATAATGGCAGTCGGAGGGGGCAGGAGCTGGGGCCCTTCGACGATACCACGGCGTCGCTTGGTCTGGCGCTCCACGGTGGGTGCCACGTAGTCGGCTCGCACCTCGTCAAGGCATGGATAGACGACGGCCGTTTGGTGTGTCGCCGACGACCACCCCGAGTGGCTTACGAGCGGTATCCCACGTGCACACGGGGGTTGCCAGAGCTGGGCCGAGAGGGCCGCGACCGAGGGAGACCAGAAGGGCAAGTGGGCGAGCGGCACGTTTGTCGTGGACACCACGCGTCGTCGTTTCATCCGAGCCAAGTTCGACTTATGGGACTAGTCGTGTGTTCCGGAACATCTCGAGTGCGACGGGACAGCTCATGGTCTGGAATAAATGACCTTTCCCGCAACACGGGGCAGCATCACGAAAAAGAATGACGACAACGAGAATGACCACGGCCCATAAGGATAGACGCTTTGTGGTATTTTACTTCGTAATTCAACGTTGTTTCGCGCAGTCATGTAAGTCTTACCGTCTATCCTTGTTTCCCGTAAGAATGACCACGATGGTTGGAACATCAGAATTTTTCGGTTGATCGTCTAATGGGTAGGAAGAGAGTAGGAGCAAAACCTCCAACGGAGCAAGGGGGTCCTCTACATTCCATGTAGGGGTAGGAGCTCCTACTCCTAGGAGTAGGAAGGGGTAGGAGCTCCGATCCAAATTCAGAGGGGGGTCCTCTACATTCCAATGTAGGGGTAGGAGGGAATTCCTAGAATTCCGCGAGGGGGTAGGAGGGAATTCCACCAAGACTTGCGCGAAGAGTAGGAAGAAAAGATGCAAGTCATGCACGTTCACTGAACGGTGCAAGACCGACGGTGTGTGGTTCACTGAAAAGTGCCAAATATAGGGTCGGACCTACTGCATTAGGAAGTGAGGACAAGACATGCAAGACATGCAAGAGCTGCGGGCGCACTTTTTTATTTTTTCCTGGATGCAAGACTCCAGCATTTTACGAAAAATACCTTCCACTCGCCGCCGCCAAAAACTGCGCTTACGATGGGTTCGATTCAAAAAAGTCGACCAAAAAAAATTTCTTTTTTTCACACCCAATTCACCCGAGACTCTCGAGCTCGGACTCGGTGATCGGGCGCTCGGAGTGGCGCGGATTCTCGGGCTTGTGCTTGGGCTTGCCAGTGCGCGCACAGAGCAGGGCGCCGAGCACGGACGCGAGGACGAGGATGGCCATGCAGAAGAGCGCGACGACGAGGGCCAGGGGCTCGCCCGAGTTCTGGTACACTGCAAACAGGTAGCCAGCAATGCTGCCGCCAGCCGCGCTGCCCACCGTCGTCACTGCCCAGAGCATCGCGTTCATGAGTGCACGGTGAACGCGCGAGAGGAGAGGGGGAACAGAGGGACAGGGAGAAAGTGGACTCGCAGGAAGACATTACGAACGAGTTTTGCGGCGCGCTGGCCTTCTGGGTATGGCCCCTGCTCCAGGAATCTTGCACTTAGCCCCTGGATGGCGGAGCCCATCCCGGGGGGCGCGCCGCTCGTTCCAACCTACCAATCCGAGTTCTGGGTTCCCGTCACCCGACACATTGTCATCTTCGCGCTCCTCATCCTCTTCTGGCTCCCGCTCCTTGTACTTGGGTTCCTGCAGTACATTTCGGCGCTCTCGGGTCTCGTGGCCGTGGGCGCGCAGGCGTTCCTCTCCGGATGGCTCGGCGCGCGCCTGTCCGGCCTCATGTACATTCGCCGCGGGCCCATGTTCCCCGTGGCGATTGGACACGACACGTCGTCAATCGGCATCGCCATCGGTGCGATCATCCTGTGTGCGGGCGCGCTCGTCAACGTCGCGCTCGAGTTCGGTGGCTGCTCGTCTCACAATACGAATCTTTCCCTCGCGGAGTTCACATTCAACGAAACGTGTGCGATGCTGAACGAGACGATCACGGTGGGCGATCCCTTTCTCTACAGACGCCCGCAATTCGCATTCCAATACGGCTGGTACCAGGGCTGCCTGGACGACATGCCGGTCGTGATTACGCTCATGATCATTTTCATCGCAGACATTGTCCTGGACGCGCTGGTCATCTGGCACTTCTGGGGCGCCAGGACTAGAGTGCCCCCGCCCGCATCGCCCGTGTAATCAGCGTCACTTGCGCGTCCGAGAGGGGTTGTACTGTGAGTTGCCCGGTTTTCGCGCGTCCCACCACCGCGCTCACGCTGTCCACGATGATTCGCAGCGGCGGCGCGTCCGGCCATGCACTGCGCAGGCGCTCCGTGGGGTCCAGCACAAGCGGCGCGCCCTGGAAGAAGACGTCGTTCACCGGGAAGAGGTCGCGTCCGCTCGGCAGTCGAAAGTTAATGTGCGTCGCGTCCACCACGCGGAACGTGACGCGCGAGGGCAAGTGTGTATAATGTTGCCACGTGCCTTTGCGGAGCTTCTTGTCCGCGGCCTGCGGGTGCTGGGCATAATACCGGGGGTGCAGCGCGCGTCCTTCCTCGCGGCGCCCATCCACAAAGCGCTCCATGACACTAGGCTATGCTTTTTTTCCTTTTTTTCACACGGTGGGCGCGTCGTGCAGTTCGTCCGAGGAAGACGCGGAATCAGAGTGATCAAGATCGACGTGGAGCGCCTCCTCGTCGTCCGTGTTCACCGCGACGGCCGAGTCGCCGCTGTTGCGTCGTCGTTTGCGCACAATCTTCTCACGAATCAGCCAGACGCAGAAGCCCACGCGGAGCATGCACGTGCTCACACAACCGCCCATGAGAAATGAGTGAACGGCCCGCGCGTCGTGCGCAACGCGGTGTGCAGGGCAGCGAGCGCGTCTTCTCGCGAGCCCGTTTCACTCACTGAGCGGAGCGCGCGCTTGGTCTGCTCGCCCAGCACGTGTGGGAAGATGCGCCACGGCTCGGGCAAGCCAAAGGCACGCTGGCCACTCGCGCCCCGCGTCTTGTCGAGCCGGTAGACGTAGTCAAGGGAGAAGAACGCGTAGTGCCTCTCATCCGACTCGAAATAGTGCCCGTAATCCGCGTCACGCCAGCGCACGCGTCCGTCCGGGGTAAATTGCACGCCTTCCATGTGGCGCGAGGTGAAGAGCCCGTCCTCGGGCATCGTCTTTGCAATGGCATACATTTCTTGCGAATCTGCGAGTGACCTCAAAGGGGAGCCGAACCGGGGCTCCGCATTTGCCTCCGCCGTTTCGGCGCCATAGGGGCAATAATCCAACGCGAGGGAGATGCCGCTGGTCCCGCCGCCGTAGAGGTTGGGCCCAACTTCCGGGAGGAAGGACAGGAGGTCGTCCGGCCGCCGCGAAGTTCGGATGACGACAATGCCCGTCAGATTCAGGAACTGGATGCGCAGCCCCGCGTCGGGCGCGCCGGAGCCGCGCTGAATAAATACCCAGCGGTCGCGCACTTGCACGGCACGCTCTGGGTTGTCGTAGTTGAAGATCACACGCGTGGGCTCTTGCTGCCGCGCTGTGAGCGTCGGTGAGGGGGCTTCCCTGTAGGGCCCAGGGGGTTGCCAGTCGTTTTTCGAGCGCGTCGGGGGCGTGTGACAGTCCGGGTGCATGAGCGGCACGATCTCGGTGAAGAGAGTCGCGTCTGGGTGGAGTTCCACGTCCGCGCTACGCACAATCGCAAGGTCCAGTGGGTGTGTGAGGACCCACGAGCCGCGATTCGCCCAGATGTAGTTGTGGCGAAGCGTGTTGGGCACGGTGATGCCCAGCGTGCGGTCAAAGAGCGTCGCGAGCCAGGGCGTGAGCAGTGCGGTGGACGCGTCGTGCAGGACGCGGCTCAGCTCTTGCTGCACCTCGGCGGACCGCAGGGGCCAGTGGGCCGGTTTATCGCAACTTTTTTGGAAAGCAAGCTTCATGCATCAAACGCGGGCGCGCGGGGGCAGGCAGGGGGAAGACAAGGCAAGTGTGTTCATTCCGCGTCTGAATGGCGGACCACAGGCGACTGCTTTTAGGGCTGAGCGAGAATGAAGAGTGCACAGAGCCCTATCGCGATGCCTTTCTCGCGGCGATTGTCAACCGGCCCGCGACACTGGGCAACACGCGCTGGGGGACTTTTTTGAGTGTCAAGCCACCGGCGTGGACCAAGCTCGTGCGCGCGCTCCTCCAGTGTCATGTGATCCACAGCCGTGTGGAGCTCGCCGTGACGCTGGAATTCGCGGCGTACCTGAACAAACAGGGAGCATTCGACCCCAGGGATGTCAAAGAGATCACGACGCGCTTCGTGCCGTTGCTCCTCTTATCGCCCAAGTTCGCAGACGACCGCGTGCGCTGGTATGCCATGGGGGCCGCAGCCCACATGGTAACGTCTCCACTGCAGGTGCGGCACGGCGGGCACGCGTCCCCTGGATGAGGGCGGGCTGGGCCTCTTGTGCGATTGGAATGGCGCGCGTGTGTTCGATTTTCGCCTGCGCGACAACGAGGCGACACTCCAGGCCGCGATCCGTCGCAGCGAGAGCCAACGCCCAGCTTCACCAGTCAAGACAGTCACAGAGGGCGTCATCTACGTCGCGGCGCGAGCCACGAACGCATGGGGCCAGGTTCACGCGCTGTACATCGCGGACTCACACAAGTTCCTCCGCAATCACGTAAACGAACGCCTCTGGATCGCCGCGGCGCGTTGTGTGGTAGCACAATACATGGCAGAGCGCACGATCGAGCCCGCGTATGCCCGGCAAGCGTGGACCAACGCGCGTCCGATTTGGACGGGCCCCGCGGAGCAGGATGTGGACGCGGATGTGGCCTCCGCGCTGGCGCTCCTGGACCTGGGGAACACGGGGACGACGCTGGACAAGAGCGTGTTCACGGGACTCGCGACACAGCTCACGGCACTGCGCGAGGTCAAGGCGCTCCACTTTGGCAAGCCACCCACGCTCTTCACCGCGCTGCTCTCGCTGCTCGTGCCGGAACGCCCGGGGAGCGCGCCCGTGCATGCACTCGAGTCGCTCATCACGCACACGGCGGCCACGGATCTGCCTCAAGCAAACGTCGCGTTCGGCGGAGACCCGGAGGCCCAGTTCGCCACGGCACAGCAAGTGTGGAGCTACGCGACCCGCGTTCAGGAGACCGATCTTGACGCGTTTGGACGGCTGTGGGCTGCCCTCGTCAGCCGCGTCCGGTCCGTTTCCCCCCCCCCCACTGCGTCTCCCGATAATCGCACTCCATATTCTCCGGTCTCATCACGCGCGTGGACAGGGGCTATGTGCAGCAGGAGTGGCTGGGCAAGTTCCCCGAAGCGCGCCGTGAGGAGCTTGCCGCGTGGTTGGCCCAGGTGTTCCGCGGCTTCCACCAGATGACCATTGACATCGCGTCGCTCATCGCGCGGCCGCCCATTAACGTGGAAAACGAGCGGCAGCGCGGATTCGACGACGGGCGTTTGTTCGACGCGCGGTCCTTCAAGGAGTTCCTGGCCCACGCGCGCGCCGTCCGCAGCAAGGAGGACACGAACATACCCTACTTCCACGGCTACCTCCGAGGCATGCTCTCGCGCATGCTCCGTGGCGGCCCCGAGCGCGCCGCGACGATTGCACGCGTGTTGCGCGACTTTGCCCATCGCTGGCACGAGGTGCTTGCAGCGGAGCCGCCGCTCATCAGCGCGCATCGCGAGCTACGCAAGGACGTTCGCTCCTTCCTCGACTCTCCAGCCATTGCGCGGCGGCCGATGCTCCACATCTACCGCGCGCTGGCCCGCGACGCCAGTGCCGGGCACGTGCTCTGGGAGGATGATGGCGCGCTCGGCGCGATGATGGGCAGGATGGTGACCGACACGATTGGGCGCGGGATTCGCGGGAATCAGGGGGCGGCAAGCATTGTCGCGTCGTTCCTCTTCGGTTCTCCGGCGCTCCCACTGGTCAAACGATACACCGAGGCGATGACGGACGTCAGGGACGACGATTTTCTCATCTACCGCGATCAACTGAGCGACGAGGAAAAAGCACTGCAGCGCGAAGATACCAAGCGGCTGTGGGCGCTCGTCGTCCAAGACGTCATGAAAGCGCGCCGCGCGCAAACCTCCAGCGAGGCAGTCGCAAGCGTACGCGCCGCGTACGTCCACCTGGACCACGCGCTCGTGCGTACGTACGGGCTGTTCACGGGGAACAACACCGAGCTCGGACGCTTCGTGGCCACGAGCGCCGAGGTGATCGTGGACGAACTGTCGCACATTGCGCGCGCACCGGCCGCCGCGGATCGCAACATTTACTGGGACGCGCTCATGGGCCGCCTGCTGCGCGAGCTGGGCGCGGCGCTCTCCGTGGGCCTCCGTCCGCTCCGCCGCTACGAGAGCATCGGCCCCGCCCGACAAGTGCTACGCAACGCGGAGAACCAGTTGTACCAGATCCTGGCGCAGCGCACGCGTGAGGCGGTGCGTACGAATCGCCTGGACCCGCTCATCACGCTCGGCGGGAGTGGCGGCGACGATCGCCCACTGCTCGCGCGTGGCAGCAGCTACTTCCTGCGCTGGTTCCACGAGGGCGATCGTGAGATTGGCCGCTGCGTGGTGGCCAGCGTCCCCTGGGCGCCCACACAAGAACAGGGCGCGTACTTTGAGATTCTCGAGAGTCGGGACCTACGACACCACGTGCGCGCCTTTGTCAAGTGGCAGGCGCCGGGGAACCCGTTTACCTATACGGTGATTCGCCACGTGCGTCCCGAGGACTTTGCGACAGTCAAGGACGGGGAAGCCTTGGTCGGGCACTACCGCGAGCGCACCGGTGAGAGCGCTCTGACTGGCATCCTGTATCCCATGCACCGGGAGGCCGCGCACCCAGGCGCGTCGACACTCATCTCCGCGATCGCCTTCCTGATGGCACGCGGGATCTACTACCGCCGCTGGACCCGCGCCTTTGCGTTGCAACCGCTCGGCAACCGCGGCGCGTTCGTGGCAGGGTTTGCCGCGTGGACACGAACACGCCCTGCGGACTACATTGTCCAGGTGGCAGAAGCAATTGACCCAACGCGCACAACGGACATTGCGCGTCGCATTGCAGAGGAGTATGCAGAGCGGACGGCCGGACGCGCGCTGCCCCCGCTGGTGCAGGTCATCACACCACCCGCGCCAGTTCCCTCGTCAACGGCGCCGCTTCCCATTCCGCAACCCAGGGCACCGCCTGCTCCCGCTCCGCCCACCGCACCGAGCATTCTCCCACCGCGTCCGATGCCTGCCCCTTCCACAGTACCAGCGACCGGGCCCACCGCGGTGCCATGGAGCGGCCTGGAGCTCACTGCGGACCTCACGCGCTCCTCTGCCTTTGATGCGCTCACGGGTCCAATGCAAATCCACGTCGCGGCGCAAGGGACGCTCAATCGCCGACGCGTCTACGTGGAGCTCGTCGACGCACGCATCTACGACAAGTACCAGGCACCGCTCGGCGCGGCCGCCAGCGCATTCGTCCGCACTCCGCAAAACGCGTGGAAAATTCCCCGGGATGAGGTAGCTGCGCGTTGGCCCATGATCTGGGCAGACGCACTCGCGAAGATGGCGCTTGATGTGAACGAGCGCCGCGCGGAGCTCGAGAAGCTGAAGCGGTTGCTCGTGCCGCAGACGGAGTCCGTCTTCCTCAAGGACTTCCAATTCCACACGCGCACGATCGAGCCCATTGACTACGTGCCTCTCGAGGGCGATCTCACGCTCCTTGTATACGACGAGGACGAATGGGAGGCCGTGACGGGCAGGGGCCTGCTTCCGGACTCTTCCGACGAGCGCGATGCCTCGCCTGTCGCGCGCCTCTTGAAGATGGTGGGAGAGGCACAGGGTGTCACGATGGCGCACGGACAGGGCGCGGTGCTCGACTACTTCGCGTTTGTCCGCCGCGGCGATGAGTTCCGCATCCGCGGGCTCGACTGCTTCCTCGCGTGGCCACTCTATGCGGCGTACGTGAAGCGCCCGCTCCATGGGTTCTACGAACTGCAGGACGAGGAGGCAGAGACGGAGGAGCCCGACATTACGTATCAGACGCGCCCGGAGGCACTCTCCGACGCGATTGGAGAAGAAGCATGGCAAACCGCGGCCGCCGAGTACACCGCGTCTCCAAACGCCCTTGCAGAGCGTATCGTCGCGCTTACTGGCCTCCCGTGGCCCGACGCGGCCGCGGACTCACAATCGCTCGTCTTCTGCGCCGCGTACTGTCTGGCCAAGGGATTGACTACGGCGAGCGCCTTCCATGCTCACGTCCAGGAGCGCGTCGACTTCTTCTACACGGGCATCCGCGAGGTGACGGGCATGGACGACGCGCTGCTCGCACGACTTCGCGATGTTGCAGAGGGCAATGTGGACGCGAATGGGCCTGCGGAGATCTTGTTCTCCGTCTCGGGGCGCACGCGTCGCGAGGGAGGGGACCGGGACGCGTTTCTCACCGTGTACGAGGGGGACGCACACGCGTTCGTGGAGAACTACCAGCGTCACGACGCGCTGCTGCGACAGCTGCGAGACGAGATCCGATTCGCGCGTGTCTACGAGGATGCATGCACGACGCTCGCCGGACCACAGAGGCTCGAGGACGCGAAGCGTACGGTTGCGGAGCTCAAACCACTCTACGACGAAGCAAAGGCCGTGGATGAGGCGGCGCGCTCGCCGGCGCAAGCGGACGCGTTCCTCCGCACAGCGGCAGCAAAACGCGTCATCTCGGGGTATGCACTAGCTGGTTCCAAGGTCGCCGCGTTGGCCGGGTTGCCGTCAGTGGCAGCGCTCGAAAAACGCAAGGACGCGCTGCGTGCCTATGTGGACGACGACGCCCGCTTCATTGCAAGTGACAAAGCAGCGATCGCGCTGGGGACTATGCGTCAGCATAACAACCTGGTCATCAAGGCCGGCGTCCGCGTTGCAGAGCAACTCACATTCAACGCGCGCGCGCATGGCGCTCTTCAACAGGGCGCGGCTGCTGCGTTCTTCCTGGAGACCATGTGCACTATCGAGCGTATGCGCGCGCTTACGAGCTGGCCGCTAAGTTACTGGGTCGGTCAGCTCATCGAAGAGGACGCGGTGGACGCATTTGCACTAGCGGTCGCGGGGCAGACGGCCGCACTGCAAGCCTACTGCTCGGATGACATGGTCTTCGGCGCGAACATTCTGCGCTTTGTGATCTCGAGTGCGGCCACGGACGCGCTCGAAGAGGAACGCGCCAAACACCCGATAAAGCTCATTGCTCGATTGCTCGCGACCGGTGGACTTGACAACGGACAAGACGCGAAGCTGAGTGCCACCGCGGTCGCGACGAAACAGGGGGCGCGCAGGCAGTTCCTCACGGGCCAATTGAGCAACGCGCTGGCCGAGCTCAACAGCAAGTTCCAAACGCCCGCCGCCGCGAACAATGCGAAGCTGACAGCCCCCGCCGTCTCCGCGGTGCTCGTGGGCATTGCGCGTCGCTTCCGAGAGATGACGTCTCCCGCGCAGAGCGAACGCGTCGCACGAATGCTCACATCGGGCGTGCGCTTCTTCGATGATGACGCGTTGCGCACACAGCGTCTCTCCGATCTCCTGGCCTTTCGCATATCGGATGTTCCGCCGTCTGCGCTGGTCTCCGAGCGCGGCCTTGAAGCGACCATAGCACGCGGGACGGTGGACGGCGAATTCAGCGCCGCGTGTAGCGCGGTGATGGAGCTGCTGCTCACGGGCGCGGACCGTGATACGATTCAGCGCGATCTCATGGGTGAGCTCGTCGCAACGAGCCTGGGCGCGGCGAACGCGTTCGCTACGACTGTGACGGAGAAGGCTGCGCGTGCCGAGCAAAAGAGACGCGAAGAACAGGCGAAGAAGAAGAAGGGAAAAAGAGGCCGGGGCGAAGAAGAAGAAGAGGGAGAAGAACCTGCGGAACCCCAGGCCGCAGCGCGCGCAGGAGCCGAGCCCGAAGCAGGTTATCAAAACGTGCTACGCTGGGACACGGTGCTGGCGGAGTGGGGACACACGCTCTTTACCGCGAGCGCAGTCGCTCTCAATCGACAAAAGGAAAAGAAGTCAAAGAAGAAGCTCACAGCGGAAGAAGAGGAAGAAGAGCGGAAGACAGCAAAGGTGATCGAAGAGAACAGGGACTCCGCGTATCGCATCCTCTCTACTACCGCGGGCGTGCACGCGGTGGTCGCTGCTGCTACGCGGCATCCGGACGCGGTGTTGCGCCCGAGCACCGTCGTCCCGCCGCCGCCCACCATCTCGAAAAAGGAGCGGTTCCTGGGGCTGCCGCTGCCAGCGCCCACCGCACAGCTTCCGCTTCCGGCGGAATGCACACCACTCTCGCCGGAGACCGAGGAGCTCCTGCTGAGCGAGTACGTGGTCGTGGACATGCCGATTCCGCCGCGATTCATGCCTGCCGCGGGCGAAGAGCCCGAACGCGGTGAAGTAAGCGTGAGCGGAGAGGAGGAAGAAGAAGAAGAGGAAGTGGCTGAGGCGGAGGAAGCGGAACAGGAGCTCGAGGAAGAAGAACAACGCGAGGCAGAGCAAGAGGAGCCCGACGTGATGGACATTGTGGAGGAGGAGCCGGCGCCCGCGCCCCTCAAGCGGCTAAAACGGAAGGAAGCCCCGCCACTGCCGGCTCCGCTGCCTGTCCCCCCTGCCACACCCACCCCTGCGCGCCCGGCTGTCCGGCGTGTTATCCCGCGGCCCCTGGCACCCGGTGAACCGCTTCCGAGCGGCGGTGTTTTTTAACACACACGCGCGTCCTGGCATGGCTTTTTCCTCGCGGGTTCGCCCGTGTCCTCCTCTTCTTCCTCCCCGCCGGCATCGCTCTCATCGCGCACGCGCTTCAGGCCACCCTGGACCGCGGGCTCCTCCAACGCGCCGAAGACCCGCGACCCGCGCGTCTCCTTGGAGATGTTGGTGTTAAGCATGTAGTGGTCGATCGAGTCCGCGACGATGAACTTGTAGAAATGTGTCGTCCGTGTCTGCCCGGGCCGCTCGATGCGCCCGAGTGCCTGGCGTTCCACCTTGTTGTGCCACCATCCGCTCATGAGGAGCACGTGATTCGCGCACTGCCAGCCGTCCATGCCGACGCTCAGCTTGTACGTGACGAGCACGACGCGCGGGCCGTCCGGCATGGAGAAGCGCGCCACAAGGAGCTGGCGTTGTAGCGGGGTGAGCGACGCGTCGAGTATAGCGTGCGGGATCCCGCGGCGGGTGAGGTGGAACGCGAGTTCCACGTGCGCGCGCTGCCAGTCACAGAAGACGAGGGCCTTCTCATCGGGCGCGAGGCAGCGTTGGAGGTAGAGGAGCACGGCTTCCATCTTGCTGCTCGGCCGACGGTCGGGATCGCGGTCCTCGGGGTCGTACAGCAGGTGGGAGCTAAGCACAATCTTGCGCAGCACCGTGAGCGCACGCAGCCGTTCATCCCGCTCCTTGGTCAACTTGAATGTGTTGAGCACGAGGTTGTAATGCTGGCGCTCGTCGTCGCGCAGCGTCACCCACTGCGGCTGGGGATCGCGGCGCGCATCGAAACTCCGCGTGAGTCCGATTGGCTTGGTTGAATGCACGTCAAAGTGCGCGAGGAGTGCCCTCCGCCGTTCGCGCGCTGGGGCGAGGTCCGGGCGCGTATCGGCGTCGTCGTCGTCAAGCGCAAGGGGCAGCCGCGTTTTGCAGCCAAAGAACGCGAGGATGCCATTGAGCTCGCGCGTCCTCGCGTTGAGCAACGGCTCCGCGCTGATGAGGATGCGCGCATCGGCCTGAACGCGGGCGCACGCGTCGAACAAGTGCGTTTCCTCGTGGCTCAGGGTGGTGCCTTCTTCCACGACGAGATGCCGCCAGTGAACGGAGAGCAGGCCCGCGGTGCGCTCGTCACGAATCGCGCCCACTAGTGTCTCGTAGGTCATGACGACGGCGTCGACGCAGTGGTGGAACCAGTCGAGGTCAACGTCGAGCTCATGCCCGGGCGGCAGGAAGAGCACACCAAGGCGCTCCACGCCCATCCAGCGCTGCCATTGCTCCTCCCATTGGCCTAGGAGCGTCTTTGGCACCAGGATAAGCGCGGCCGCGCCCTGGCCGAAGCGTGGCTGGCCGCGTTGCACCCGCCGCCGCGCTTGCTCCCAGAGGTAGAGGTAGAGGGCCAGTGTCTTCCCGCGGCCCATGTCCTCCCTGAACAGCGCTCCCATGCCCCCGCCGTCTGGGCAGGGCGTCTCGCAGCAGTGCATGAGCCGCGGAATCACTTCGCGCTGGTTGTCCCATGGGGGCACCGCGTAGTCGAGCGCGAGCCACGGCCGCGGATTCTTGTCAAACGCGCGCGCGGCATCCGCGAGTTGAATGTTAGTGCGCGCGCTGCCCCCGTGAGCGCGCTCCTCCATGCGGCGCTGCAAATCCATCTCCGCGCGCACAATCGAATCCGCGCGCGCTTGCTGTGCCTTTTCGCGTTCGTGGAGCGCGCGGTTGGTGGGCGGGGCCGCGGCACGACGCGCCTTGGCCAGGATCTGCAGCGGTTTTTGCGGGCGTCGCTTCGCTTTTCCATGCGAACGCGGCGGACCCATGGGACCAGGATCGGAGCTCATTTTCGCTTAGTGCGAGTGATCAGTTGTGTGCGCACACGCACCCGGCACTTGCCAATGGACCGCCGCCATGTGCTGAGCGAGCACTTGGAAGAGGCACAGCGCTTCCTGGTGGTATTCGGCCTCGGAATGATGAGTGTGGGCTCGATCGCGGGCATTATCATCGTCGCGCTCGGCGTGTCCTTTGTTCAAGCGGGCACCATCTTCATCACCTACGCGGCCGCCTGGCTCATTCCCACTGCGATTGCGTTCATCCCGGCGCCGTTTATCTTATGCTACAAATCGCGGGCGCTGGCGGAGTTCCTGCTCGCCTATGTCGCCATCGCCCTGTTGTTCGCCGTGTATGAACTCGCGTCCATCTTCTATGTCGGCACACGCCCGGGGATTACGGACCAGACGACGATCCTCGGCAATGTGTTCAGCGTGCTTGCCAATGAGATTACTACCATTGCCGCGCTCTTTGCGCTTGGTATCCTTGCGCGCATGATGGCGCCAGTGTCCACGTCGCGCGAACGGTGGTCCTGGAAGCGGCTCGTCGTGCTCGCGCGTTTCTTCGTCTTCTTCTGGGCCATCCTCATGTCCTTTGCATCCTCTGTCGGACTCGCGTTTGTCGCGAGCGGCGGCACGATCACGTTTACGAGCAACGGGCCGCCGTTTATTAACTATGCCGCGGGCTGGCTCGTCGTCCCCGTCATCGCGTTCCCTCTGACGCCGCTCCTCTTGCTCTACTACAGCGAAGGGGCACACGAATTCCTGATCGCGTACGGCCTCTTCGCGGTGCTCTTCTCCGCGTTCAACTTTGCCTCCGCCATCTACGTCACGGTATTCGCGCCACAAATCGCGCTCCTACTCAACATTGTCAACTGCATTGTCAACGGACTCAACATGATCTTCGCCTTCCTTTTCATGGGCTTTATGATCTACGTGCGCGCACGGATCCGGAGGCCCGACGACGGTGGCAAGGAGTACGAGATGACCGACTTCAATCCGACAGTGGACGCGGAAACTGACCGCGACCGGACGATTTTTGAACGCAAGGAACGATAATATTAGACAGTGGACGCGCCCCGACGCGAGGGGCCCGGCTCCTCCTGATTTTTTTTATTCGCGATTTTTCCCGCATCCTTGTCTGTACGATGGCGTTGTCCGTCGGGCGTAACAACGGGCGTCTTGTCGCGGAGGGCTACCCGCTCATCGAAGCGCAGGAGAACCCCCTGAACCTGAACAAGCGGCTCATCGAGAAGCTCGGCTCCGAGGACCTCGTCGATGCCGCCGAGCTTGCGCGCACGCAGCCGCGCCTGTTCCGCGACTGGAGCCAGGTCGACTCGCTGTACAAGGACCGCTATGTCATGTCCCTGAGCATGATGCTGACGGCCGCGGCGCTGAACGAGGTCAACGGCGCGCTCGCGCTCATGGCCCGGCTCACGCGCATCGTGTACTCGTACGAGAAGAACTGGGGCGAGCAGTTCCAGGAAGTCATCCTCACGGAGTGGCCCGAGCACTCGCCGACGAGCATCCCGCAGGGCATCAGCTTCCTCAACTTCTCCCGCGTCGGGCGCACGACCGCGTTCGCCGCGACGGTGCACGTCCCGAACGCGCTCATCTGCGACCCGAACTTTAGCGACTCGCGGCTGCGCCACCTGTTCCAGGGCCTGAACAAGACGGCCGCGTACACGATGCAGCGCCGCTTTGCGCTCGCCCTGTCGCTGCGCCCGTTCCGCAACTTCGTGGACAAGATGATGTTCCTGAACGACGGCAAGATCGTGATCGAGGAGCTGTATCACTATTGGACGCACCACGCGTTCAAGGGCCTCAAGCAGGAGTACGAGTTGCTCGCGACGATCGCCGAGGCCGCGGACAAGTACCCGCCCAAGGACACGCTCGTCGTGCCGCAAGGGACGGAGTGGGCGCTGACGCACATGGTCGCGGAGCAGGCGGAGAAGTACCGCGGCCGCATCCTGGACATGACCGACGGCGACGTCGGCCGCGCCGCGCAGGACTTTGCCCTGCTCGAGCACCAGCCGGACGGCACGTTCCGCAAGGGCCTCGGCCGCGGCGGCACCATGGTCATGTGCAAGATGCCCAACTTCCAGTCCGTCGGCTTCGCGGGCGACCAGGACGGCTGCCAGCCGCTGCTGCGCGAGCTCCGCCTCGCGGGTGCGACCGTCTACCAGACGCCGACGTTCGAGAACTTTGAGATCCCCGACGGCCGGCGTCTGGGCGTGAGCCTGATGGACCTCACGCAGACGGAAACACAGGCACCCGTGTTCAGCCTCGCCCACGTGCTCCGCGAGACCAAGTGCGGGCTCATCTTCGACGCGTCCGGGCGCGCCGCGTATCTCAAACTCCTGAACGAGCGCGTCAGCCCCGAGGAGAACCGCATCCTCTCCTCGCCCACTGGCTACGAGACACCGGACGAGAACGTCATGCGCATGGTGCAGAGCGCGAAGCACTACGACAAGGTCGGCGGCTTCCGCATGCGCCCGCCGGGCATGCGCAGCACGGGCGGTCTGGCCGAGCGCGTGGGCCAGATCTGCGAAGCGCAGCTCCCCAGCCGCTACCTCTTGACGGGCTCGCGCGCTCTCCTCGAGGGTTTGCGGGCGCGGCGCGGTGACTACAACACGCTCTCTCCGCAGCAACAGAGTCAGCACATCCAAGGCGAGCTGTCGACGCTCTTCGCGACAAAAATCAATGCCATGCCCAACATCCAACACGGGCGCTCCGCTGTGAACGATGACCGTGAGATGGCAGAGCTCGTTGCAACGGCAAGCCGCGATATGGGTCTCGTTTCGAGTGCGCCGGGGCCCGTACCGGCCGGAGTGCCGGGAATCGTGTTCAACAAGCCACTTCTCCAAATCCTCGCGCATTCTACAGAGGCGGCGACGAAGTTGTTGGAACCATGGAAGGACACGCTCGCCGCGTTCCTCGAGAAGCAAGCAGCAATCGCGCAGCCCATCCTCAGCGACCTCGCCAAGCGCCTCAAAGGGGCAGACACGGACACAGCCAAGGTCGAAGCTCACGTGCGCCATGCCATCGGCCAGTTTGAGCAGCTCGGCCTGCGAACGGAGGGCACGTTGCCTCTACTCAAGGAGGAGCATGTGCGCGCTTTCGCAAGCACCTTGCCTTCTACGTCGGCACTTGCCGCCTCGAAAGTCGTCCCTCGCACCGATGTGTCGGTATGGGGTCGTGCGAACGCCGCGTTGGATGCCGCAGGGTTCGATGTGCCGAACGCAGGGCCCGGCGCCCGACGCGTCCAGGAAGGCAACTATATCCTAGATCCATCACGCCCCGCGGTGCTCGCGCAGCTTTCCTCCGACATGACGACAGAGGAGCTCGCTGTCCTCACGCTCATCTTCACGCGCCCGTTCGACCTCGACACGGTTGTGCGCATGGCCTCGATTGGCATCCCGATTGTCGTCGGCCAGCTCGAGCGCTGGGCGATGACCTTCTACACGCTGTCCGCGCTCGTGGCCAAGTCGGACGAGGTCGGCGACACGATCATGACGCCGATGCGCGTCACGGTCACGTCGCGTGGTGTGCGCCGCATCACGGACTTTACGGAGGAGTTCGCCATGGGCCAGCGCTGGAACAACCCGGACGCGCTCGCGGACCTGCCCTCGATCTTCGGCGCGGGCATTGGCGGCGGCCTGAACACGCGCCTCGTGACGGACGTCAATGGCGTGCGCTCCGTCGTTCGCGGCATCGACTGGAACACGCGCGCGGACGTGTTCCTCGTGCCGCGCAGCCCGGGCGAGCGCCAGCTGCACTACCCGATGAACTGGCTCGGCGAGATCTGGCAGAAGCCCGACGTTATGGGCATCGACTCGCGCCAGCCGCTGTACCACACGGTCTCGGGCTACCGCCTCTACCGCGAGTACATTAGCGAAGCTCACGTTCGCTCGTTCATCGCGCACCTGCGCCACGATGTGATCCTGGGCTCGAACGGCAGCGTCGGACTGCCCGTGCAGATTGTCGTGGAGCGCATGCCGACGATGAAGGCGACGCCGGACGGCGTGTACAGCCTCGCGGTCAATGGCACCGGGCCGATTGGGCCCATGAACATGCAGCACCCGGGCAGCGAGCCGCACATTGTGTTCCGCGGGCGCGGCGGCCTGTTTGGCTTGGATCCGCTCAAGGGGACGCTGCCGGCCATCTCCGCGTACTAAGGAAAAATGGGAGGGCATGGATGGGAAGGAGAAGGACACGTTGCTCGTAGCTATCGCGTGTGTATGTAACACGAACTTATGCAAGACCCGCACTGCCATCGCGTCACTTGTTCCTGTCGATGGCAAAACGCATGGCTTCTGATGTTGATTTGCGCGTGTTGCAACCAGAACCAAAACGACAGCGCGTGCTTTCTGCTTTCGCTGGCCGTGGGATAGAACAAGAGCCGCGCCTTCCCATGACAATGGACGCGTCTATTGGTCTAGGTACGATACTGCAGTTCGTAGCCATTGAATGTGGGATGTGGCTCATTGGCGAGGACACCCGTGAAGTCGCTCACGCCCTGGTACTCGATTACTGTGGCTACGCTGGTATGTGTGAGATTCATGCTCGAGAATCAGAAGCAGCGATGTTCATACGCGGAACGGGCCTCTTTAGCTTGGACGCGCTGACACTTGCTCTCAATCGCTACACGCACATCTTGCGGTGGAACATAGTGGCGTACCAGCCCGATGCGTTTGCGCTGCCCTCTCTTGGAAGCTTCAATGTCAACGTGAACGTGGGTCGGCCTCGTGTCGTTGATCGTTCACCGCCTGTCACAACGCCACTGGACGCGCTAGAAGCAGAGATCATTGACGTGTCTCCTCTACCACAATAGAAGTCTGCAGCACACGCAACGGTGTCTGCTTTCCGTCCATCGTCTCTTCATTGAGCTCCGCGTCGCGTTGGATGGCGTGGTCCACTGAGAGCAAGGGCTGCCTGCTTTCCGGCGCGCAGCACTCGGTACACGGCGGTGGACACAGTGCGAATGCAAGAGTCATCGAGCAGCCTAGAGCCATCCCGATGCCACCGCAAACCCACAGCACGAACGACACCGACCACGAGAACCATGGGGGCACGCTACTGTCACTTACCAGTCCAATCACAAACGCACCCGTCGAACACAACATGGCCATGCTCGATAGTACAGCCAAACGGAGGTGCGCCAAGTGTAGCCGACAACAGCAAACACGGACAGGAGACATGCGAGAGCAGAGTGACACATACAAGTGATAGTCTTTTCGGCCACCAAAGGCCGTCCTCCCCCCCCCTTTATCGCACGCGTTCTGGTGGCGTGCCCGATGCGAGTGCGCGGAGCTCGGTGTCGCGCTTGATGTGATACTGCTGGTGCGATCGCCTCTGCAGTGCGCTGCCGCCGACGAGGACGGTGCAGAGGCCGAGCAGGAAGATGCCGAACACGCCGAGCGCGAACAAGCCTTGGAGGCTCATGAACCACTTGAACAGCTTGTCCATGCATTCGGTAAACGCGAGCGTCAGCGGCCATTGCTGGAGATCGAGCTTGTACTGCACGCATTGCCCCGCGAGGCGTTCCTTGCAGCCCGTGGGATCGACGCACAGCTTCTGGTACAAGAGTTCCAACTCTACGCGTTCGTCCTGGTACTTGTACCACGTCCTCAAGAACGGCTGCACACCGTACGCCGCGACCGCGAGCGCCACGACTGTGAGGACGACATTCACAGCGCGCGGCACACGCGAATGGCGAATCGCGTTGAAGATGATGCCAATGGCGGTGAAGCCGACGACGGGGATGAAGGAGAAGCCCGCGCCCCAGCCCACGGCCATGCGTAGCAGGGGATACAGGAGATCCATTCTGTCGCGGCGGAAAGGGAATGATGGAAAAGGCAACACACTGGCGAGCGTATGCCAATGTCATTTCACCGTTCATTCCCCCGTGCACGCGCTCCGATGAACTTCTTCCCCGTTGTCCTCCTTGCCCCCGCGGATGGTGACGTCTTCATCGGTGCTCGCAGCGCGCAGCACGGGGGCACACGGGCGCTCACGCTCGCGACGGCCGTTGAACTTAGCAGTGCGCGACGCAAGGCCGTGGCGGAGCAGTACCCATATGACACGGCACGTGTGGCGTACCTTGGCTGCTTGGCAGACGCGCTCGCCTTGGATCTCATCACTACCACCCCCGTGCTCCCGTTTGTCGATGGCGGAGACAAACGCGCAACGCAGTCCTCCGCGGTCACGGAGTTCTTCCTCCTTGTCCTCGGCCTGGTCGCGGACTATGAACGCGCACGTGATCTGGATCGTGCATGCGCCGCGCTGATCTGGGCAGATGCAGGTGCACGCGCCGCGCTCTCGACCTCCGTGCTCTCCGAACGTTTGGGAACGATCCTTGCGTCGCTGGACGCGTGGACTGGGACCATTGACATTGCCTACGCCGCGCGCAAACTCCGCTCTCCGCTCAAGGACGCGGAGAGGATTCATACGGCGCGCTGGCTACGCGATCTTGCCACCAAGGTCGCAGGCAACGCGGCATGTGAGAGTGAAGCGCTGCGCCTTGAACTGGCGGCCATGCGCGACGCGGAACCTCGCTTTGATCATGTCCCGGACCGCGTGCTCTTTCTCAAAGCGACGGAACAGGACGGCGCGGCGCAGCGGTTGATGAGCGAGCACAGCGCCAAGGTCGTGGGCTTGTCGGAGCTGATGCACATTACATTGGACGATGCGCGGACACGAGCGCGCGCGATTCTCTACGATGCGATCGGCGATGCGCCTTCTCACGCCAAAGATCGGCCACCCGTCCCCGTGTTCCGCGTCCCGGCGTCATATGTGAAATTCGATCTCGAGGACGTCGCCGGCCCGCTTGTAACGCTTTCCATTCCACGCGCACTCGAATTGCGGAGCTATGCTGTCGAGGGCGCCGATACCGTTTCGGTCAGCGCATTGGACGCGTGGCTCCAAGGACAGGGCTACACCATGCGACGCGAGAATGTAAAGGACGCGTTGCTCGCGGCGGGGCTCACCGCGCCACCGCCCTCGCTGCCCTTCTTCCGCAGTCTTATCAGTGCCGTGAAAGCGCGGCTGCCCGGTGGAGCGCCGCGTGTTCTCACGTGGGACGAATGGCTCGCCTCCCCGCCGCCCGCCGCGGAGTGGACAGTGCGCCCGAGCGACTGGCATTCCTGGTTGCCTGCGGAGGACGCGGTGCGCCACGCGGGGATGGCGGCATATCCAAGGAGCACGTGGAAAGCATGGGGTGTGCCGCGTCCATTGCTGCCACCGCGTGCAACGAGAGCGCCTATGCCAGCACAAGGCACAGGCCCAGGCACGGTATTGGATGACGACGACGGACCCATTCCCCTGAGATACTTTACCTATTGACCATGCGTGGTGGATGTCCTCACTTCGTATTGTGTCGTGTCGTATGGTGTGGACGCGACTGGGTCTCGACCCGCATCAGTTCTACATTGCGCTCGTCTTCGTCGGTGCCTTCGTGGCCATCGCGCTAGGCGCAAGTCCGGTTGTATCTTTCTTCTCAGCAGCGGCCCTGGTCGCGTTCTCCATGTTATGGCTTGCCATGGGCATCCGGCGAGGGCACGCGGCGTTGCGGAAGCACAATATCACCGCGAAACCGCCCAGCGTCATTGTGTACGTGCCAGGACTGGGCGCGGGTTGGATGGACGCGAAGATGCATAACTGGTTGTTCGGCGGGGGCGAGGCTGCCGCGCCGCGTGTCATCTCTGTCCCCCCGCCGCGCTCGTGGTACATGAACCTGGGCGACGATGACTACGTGGACGATGTGCTCAACGCGTTGGAAGCGATCCCCAAGCGCGAGCGGGACCGCGTCGCGCTCGTGGGCTCAAGTCGCGGTGCGGGCGTTGTCCTCGCGACGCTTGCTGCGCGGCAGGCGGAAACCATGGGACTCATGGCCGCCGTCATGCTCAATGGCCCGTTTACCACGGTGCGCGGGGTGATGGAGCATCGCTACGGGCGCGTGGGGCGCTGGGTCTCCCCGGTCGTCGAGGTGTTCTGCTCCCCCGCGCGCTTGGACACACTCGCGGTGCCCACGCAACTGCCGCCCTTGTTCTTTGTCACTGCCGCGGGCGATACGAACCTGCCGCCCGAAGCAGTGAAAGCAACCGCGAAGAAATGGGGTGGTAAGGTGCTGGAGCTGGGCGCGGATACAGGGCATTCGTTGTTACTCGCGTCCGTGGAAGACAAGAAGAGAGTTCAGGACTTTATTGTAGGTGGACTTGCCACCGCCGCCGCGGCCGCTGCATCCGCCCTGCGTTGAAAACGCGCTCGTTTGCGCCGCTCGTCGTCTTCTTGTGGCCGCGCGCGCTTCGGCTTGTAGGTCTCCGGGCACAGTACGTCTGCCACGTCGGGGTCGAGCTTGACCAGGGAGCACATGTAGCTCAGGATGCGCGGCTCGTCCGCGTCCGGGAGCTGTAGTTGCAGTGGCAAGCCCGCGCGGAGCCACACACTAAACGCGGCGGCAAGGCGGACAAAGAAGGCGATGATTTCGTCATTGGGCCCGCGCAGCACCGGCGAGGGCTCCCCGCCGTCCGCGGGCGTGAGCAAGCCCACGTGGGCAAAGTTCGTAAACATGACGCGCCCTTGTTCCACGAAGATCGCCCGTGCATCCAGCTTTCCATGGCGCAGGCCGAGCGCCGCGAGGTCGCGGATAAAGGCCATGGTCTCGCCGAGGATGTGCGCAAGCTCGGACGCGGTGCGCACAAGGTTGAGATTGTCATGTAGACAGCACGTGAGCCACTGCGTGACCACCGCTCCCGCAAAATGCGCATGGATGAGTGGCACGCGCGCGGGCATGGCGAGCGCAAGCGCGGCATGATGTGCGCGCTCTGCCTGGCTGGGATTGAACTTGACCAGCGCGGGGACACCGTGGAACGTCACGCCCACCGCGTCGCGCGAGTGTTCGTAGTGTAGGTCGGCCCCTACACGTTGGCGGACGACACAACGAAACGGGAGGCCCAGCGCAGCCAGAGCATCCGCAAACTCCGCGTCGCCTCCTGCCTCTTGCTCACAGCTACTGCACTCCAGGCGATGCGCGGGCCACGCGCGCTGCAAACAGTCATCACTCTTGCAATAGCGCCGCTTCCGGCAGCCACCGCACGTATACGAGACAACACGCGCACCACACCCGTCACACATATGCACGGGGGATGGGAGCGCGGGGAAACGATTGAAAACAGAGACAAAGTGACAGCGAGACACACTAGGTCGCTCATGCCCAGAGAATGCGAGGTCACGGAGTCTATTGGCTGATCCACCGCGCCTGTTCGTTTCCCTTCTATACAACAGCGGGACATAACGAGTCCGTGACAGACGGTGGCACTAGCCAGTACGCGTAGTAATACGAGTTCACCCCCAAGGGCGGGTGCGCCTGCGTGAGATTGGAACATCGCGTGAACATGCCAGGAAACGGCGCGTCCTTCATGCCATTTGCAATGATCGGCGGAATGCCCTCAAACGCGAGGCTATGATGAATCGTCTGCACGCAGTTGTAAAGCGCACGCGCCGGCTCGCCACGGACGCTGAGAAGATTCCTTCCCTCTGGGAGCATCACACGCACCCACAACATGCGACTTTCCTTGCCGCATACGCCATCTGCGATGCCAATGTCCACAAAGAAGACGAGCACCGCAGCGAGCATGACGAACGCGAGCGCATTCACGACGCTGCCCAACATGGCTGAAAAAAGGAAAGTGAACGCACCAACGCGGGGAATGAGAACACAAGACGCGTCCCGTAGCCGACGTCGCCTCCCCTGCTTCCGCCTCAAGGACGTGTCTTTCCCCTCTCCCATCGCCAGCGCGTGATGCTCGCAATCTGTCCCGTCGCGTCTACCATGCTTCGCGCTGTTGAAGATGCACTGAGGACCCTGACACTGTCGTCAGCGATGCTTGAGCCTCCGCGCGTGGCCTTTTTTTGAAAACGGATGCTGACGTCAGGCACACAGACTCCGCGTCTGCAGTGCCTTCCTCAGTCTTGTATCATGTCCGGGACGTGCGCCGCGTGTGGCGCGACGACAGTGATTGAATCGTTCGCGTTCGTATGCATTTGTGAGCTGAAGCAAGGCATTTGTGATATATGCAATGCCGCGCGGCCATTAGACGATCGGATACGATTCGTATACGATCGACTCGGACATGACCACAATATCCACGAACGCATCGCTCACAATGGGCGCCCCATGTTTAGGAGTCTCTTCCAGCTCGGCCTCCGCAACGGGCCGATCCCGGGCATGCCGCCAAACGTGCGTGCGGCTTTGATAAGGATGAGACAAGAGGCGTCGCTGGGCGTCTCCCTGAAATGTGCCCGGCTGGTAGCCATTGTATTTCTTGCTCTCACGGCTGGTGGTTTACTGACCCTCTTGACGCTCTTGTATGAAGTATATTTTTAAAGCGCACACTCTTCTCTCCACATGACCACGGCCTACTACTACTTCCCATCCGCGCGACACACGCCCCGACGCGACGCACTGCACGAGCGCTGGGATGCGCGCGCATGCTTGAACTACGCGCTCAGCGGCAATGACCCATGGAATTTTCGCATATGGACTATCGATCTCCTGCGGCTGGAGCTTATTAGGTTACACACTAGCGCGCCGGTCGAGATACGCGTGCGCGCACGTACTTACATATACGTCATGGAACATCTCGAGGAACTGCTTTCCCACTTTGTGGAGTGCGATGTCCTCGTAGCCGTGCCCATGCGGCGAGCATCTACATGACTACACACGCGTCGCCGTGTCGATGTGCGGAATATGGTGGAAATCTACACGAATTTGATGGGATCATCATAATGGTCCATTTTTTTCGCTTCGAAGCGCGTCGCATAGCCATGTTCAGCACAGTAGGCACGTAGGAGGGCGAAACACGCGGGGTTTCTGTTGGTGGCGTAGCGAAGCAAAGGCAAGGCGCTGAAATCGGGCTTCACCACGGAGAGGAACATCTCAGTAAGCGCCGTGTCCATCCCCGCTGATGTGCCTGATACCAACAGGGTGCGCCATGTCTCATGCCTGACGCACCGTACGACATAGTCAGAGAGATTCTCGACAAACCAGATAGCATCCGTTTCCTTCCTTTTCGCAAGGGCAATGTAGACGGCATAGGTAACAGCGCCAGAAACCACGTCGTGCCTCCCAGTGCACGCCGTACCACAGTAACGCACCCTAGAATGCCGTTCCGCTGCGTCGATCATGAAGCCAACATGGCGCACATTGCGTTCCTTGTACAGAAGCCAGAGCCCGTGGTCGAACTGGGCGATTGGCACGCGTGGCATATGTTCCGGTCTCTGCGGATCCGCCATGCGCATCCCACGCGCGTATTGTGTGTCAGAGAGGGCGCGCTTGCACGTGAGCGCGAGGGCGACGAGGCTGATGAAATCGAGATAGAAGCGCCCGATGAGCGTGCGCATTTCTGGGAGCACGAGGGTCCACCATAATGAGGGAGTGTCCGACATTTGCTCACGCGAAACGGGAAAAGTGAACGACTCGTGGGGGTGTGCGTCTTACTCGTGGAATTCCATTCTACGTGCAGTCATTCCCCGTTTTCCTTGTCTTCCGCCTCTGCATGACGTCTGACCCGCTCAATTGCAGCGGCTGCCGTGAAAATCTGCCGTCGCAGCGCGACCATCGGTGTCTTGTGGGCGGCGCGGCCGACGAGGTGCTCGGCCTGTTCCGCCTCTCGCCACAGACGATTATCAAAGAGCGCGCGCAACGCGAAATGTACAGGACAGCACTACAGGAGCCCGTGCCAGCGAAACCACGGGAGGCCAGACAACAACCGCGCGACTGCCAGGGCTGCCGCGAGGAACAGCCCTCTATTACGGACCATTCTTGCATGGGATTCTAGAGACAGGACATATGACATTGTCACTTACTGCGTTGCGACGAGATTGAGCTTGTCCGCCCAGAAAATCACGTCCTCCTCGAGGCGTGTCGTCATGGGCGCGCTAAAGGCATCCTTTGTCTCGGGCACCCACAGGCGCTCTTCATCTGACACAAGCGGCGCGAACGTGAACGCTTGCAGCGCGTGTGTGTCGACCGGGAAGCTCGCGTCCAGCGGCAACCAACACTGCACAACACCGGGCTCCGCGTGTTCCTCTTGGACAATCTTGTAGTACACGCCCTCGTCCAAGAGCCGCGGGCGCATCGGGCAATGACGCTGCGCGGCGAGCAGCCGATCGCGCACGACCGTGGGAAGTGCCGCGCCGTAGAGATAGTGCAGCAGGTCGGCCATGATGTGCGTCCAGGAGCGCTTCCAGATGCCGAGCTCCAGCAGCTCCGCGACGACTTCGATCTCGCCCTTGGCATTGCGATGCGCAGCCGGGAAGCGAAGCGGCGGGGGCGCGTTCAGGTCCACCCCAACATGCGCGACCAGACGCACGGTCACGCGGTGCGGCTCCGGCAGGCGCTGCCAAAACGCGACAATCGCGGCGTCCATGGGGAGACGAGGGGGGGGGGGCGGGGGGGTGCACGACTGTCCAATAGAGGACAGAGAAGTGGGGAGTGTCTTGTTTTATGGATCGACCAACACTCGCTAGTCTCAAACGACACGCGAGCATCTACGCGTCGTGTCGCACTCATTTTTTCGTCACTGCCGATGGGAGAGCCAGACACGGAGGATGCGCGCGACGAACCGGTTCCTCCGCATCCCCAAGATGAGCCATATGGAATGACCGTATGGGTTGGCCCAAACCGACAGTCGCTTGCGCGTCTCAACGCGTCAACCGTGTTTGTTGAGTGCCGCAGCTCTCTTACCGCATGGCTTCAGCGCCGTGGTCTGCGTCTCGGCGCGGTGCTGTGGCCTGCCCCGCTGAGTCTCGGACGACATGTGAATCCCGATCAAAGCAACTCGTCCTTGGTCTTTGGCCGTATCTGGCCGCTTGTACCACACGACGACTCTCCGGACTTCACGAAGGCGTCTGGACGACTCGTTGGTATCAACGGCAACGCGCCGGCCGTGACGGAGGGAGAGGTGCGTAGGATACTCGAGCTGCTCCTCACGTATCTTGCGACGGGTCGCGTCGCGGAGCAGCCCGATATCACACCAAGCGAGGAGTGGCAGACGATCCTCCGCGCTCGTCGTCTGCAACCGTGGATCTCCATGGCTCTCGCGTGGTGGGACGACCCGCGCGTGCCGACCCTTCCGATGCGCATTTGCCTGACCTTCCGCGCCACGACGGATGCAGAGATGGCGCGGGCACGAGGACACGACGCGGTATTATTCTGTGGTGAGTAGAGTGCTAGACTCCTATGACAACGTTTGCAAAGTTCACATCGTCTCGTGTGACGTGTGCGCTGTCGAGCGCTGCCTTGACCACGGGCAGTGCGCGATACGCGGCCCACAGTCGCTCGCGCTCCCGCATGCCAAAAGTCAGGTCCGCAGGTTCCACGTCTGCAATCTCGCCCTCGTTCGCAAACGTGCTGGACAGCATGCGCTTCACGTCCCCGCGGATCGCGCGCGCGACTTCCTCGGTCCCATCGGCCGTGATCGTGTAGATCCAGACGCGTCCGGGCTTCTGTCCGGTCCGCAGCGCGCGGAATCGGGCCTGATCGTACTGCGTCGGTTGCCACGGGAGGTCGAGGAGCACGACGGTATCCGCGTCCTGCAGGTTGAGTCCCGTGGCCATGGACGCGTAGGTCCCGAAGAGCACGAGCGGCCGTGACTCGTTGGCCCGGGCGGCGCGCTTGAACTCGGCGAGCGTTTTCTCCTTCTTCCCTGGTGCCATCACGAGCAGGTCCATCCCCACGCCCATCTCGGCGAGCCTCGTCTTAAGGTACTCGGGCCAGTCCGCGGCCGCCGCCTCGCCCTCGCGGAAGCCAATGCGAGTGGAAAAGAGGAGGAACACGTGGCGATGGAACGCGGGGTCCACCACGGGATGTGTCGCGCGCTCTAGGAACACGGCGTGCAGAGCACAGAGCCGCGCCCAGTCGTATTTGGGGGATAGCAGCGCGAGCACGTCCTGGCGCGGCAGGAGCGCCCAGTATTCCGACGGTGGGCCCGACTCCACGTAGCGCGCTTGCAGGTCGTCGAAATCGGACTGCGGCACAAAGCGAGGACACAGAGCGAAAAGGGAACTCGAGGGATGTAGATCTCCGCCGTGTTTCGCGGTGCCGCGCACGAGAGAAAGCGCGTGATAGAGGGCCCCCTCCCGGGGATTGCTGAGCTGGAAGGCAAACGGCGGCAGGTCCTTGATCGCGCCCGGCCGCACGTTGGGCAACGTGAGCTCATCGTACTCCGCGAGGAAGAAGTCGGAGCGCTGTGGGATAGCACCGGCGCGGTTGAAGCCGACGTTATAGAAACGCCCGGCCTCACTTCGCAGGTCCACGTTGATAAACGGGGTGCCAGAGAGGAGAAAGCGCGCGCCCGTGGCTGCCGCGGGGAGTAACACGGCCTTGGACTCCTTGGGAATCTGCGCGTGCGCCTCGTCCACGATGAGCGACAAGCCACGCGCGCCTGCCAACTGGCGGTGCACGCGGAGCCGATCGTCGCTCGCGTTAGCCACAGCCTCCGCGTTTGCGACAAATGTCGGCGTTGTCAGTATGAGCCCCGCGTCCGCGACCTTGCTCTCTGTTGCAGCCCGCGCCGTAGCCGCGGTGATGAGCAAGTGTCCGAGACGCTGCAGCTCCGCTTCTTGCTGCCACTGGCCCGCGATCTCGTTACTCGCCATGACGACCGTCCGGCCACCGCGCGCCATTGTGTATAAGATAGCCGTGAGCGTCTTCCCCATGCCCTGGCGCAGCCCGAGGAAGCCGTACTCGCGCCCGAGCATCCAGAGCACCGCGACGAGCTGCAGGCGCGTCGGGCGCTTACCCTGGACACGCGCGGCCGCGGTGTCCAGCGTGCGGAGCCGCTCTCCCCAGAGGTAAATGTCCGAGGGCGGGGAGCCCAGGGGGAGTTGGACACCGGGCTTGAGCAACGCCGGTTCGTACTCCATGGGCGGATTCTTGTGGCGCTCAACGTCCAAGAACACGTTGACGCGTAGGAACCCCGCGTAGAGCGTGGGCTCCAGCTCGCCGAGCTCTTCCAGCTCATCGTACGCCGCGTGTGCGAGCAGGTAGTAGAATGCCTCGGCAAGCAAGTAGAGCGCGGTGAACACGGGCATCTCGTCGACCAGGTCGGCCACGTTGATCGGTTCCTTGAGCCTGTACACACGCGTCTGCAGTGCTTGCATCGCGCGGCGACGCTTGTCCTTCTTCATCCCGAGAGTGTACAGCTCTGGGAACGTGTACATGCGTCCGCGTGCCCCCTCGTTACCGCGTCGCGCGACGGGACAGCTGGCATCGGAGAAGGCACGCGGCGAGGCCGGTGGATCAACGCTGCCCAGCTTGGGGAGTGCGCGCCGCAGGAGATCGCGCATGACGGGACACGCCCACTCTGCGATAGCCCCCCCGAGCAGTTCATCCGCGCGGTCCAATGCGAGTGGCCGCTCCACCTCCATGGGCTCCACGCTTCCCTCGTCCTCTTCGTTCTCCTCTTGTTGCTTCTCATGCTCAGCGAGCACGTGGCGGCGTCGCTCCGCCACGACGCTGATATCATCTGCCGCGTCGGGAGGCTCAGCAGCGCGCGCTCCCGCAAGCGCGTCCAACCGACGCTGAATGTCCACAACATCGTCCGCGGGCCAGCCGTCCGTCACGGGTGCCTTGTCCGCGTTTTCTGCGACCAGCGGCGGTAGCACGAGCAGCTCGCCTTCTTGGCGCTCCGTCTCCGTGATCACGAGCTCCATTTCCTCTGGTGCGCGCTCGCGGAACGCCCGCGCGAGCTCACGCATCGGTAGCGGCAGGCGGATGCTGAGCGTGCCCGGCCGGCGAATGCGGACGTCGAAACGCATGGCATAGCCGAGTTGGCGGTCGGCCACGAGCGTCGGCGGCTCGACCACAATTGCCTTGGGCGGTGCCGATTCCCACGTAATGGGCGCGCTCCCGGTGAACCAACCAGGCGGGATAATGTACGATGCCTCGTCCGGCCCAGGCGCTGTCGAAGCATCATACACGATAACGAGCCGCAACGCGTCCGGGTCCGCATCGCCGCGCTCGACCACAGGGAGCAGCGCGAACACGTAAAACGGCGGCCCCCAGACGCGCGTAAGCAGGGGCAGTGTAGTCGGGCCCGTCCAGTCAGACGGCGCTTCAACGCGGGCCTCCCGGCGCACCGTGTGGCTCCCGGGGTAGATGAAATCTACCATACCGGGGAGGAACGAGCGCGAGTGTCAAGCAAACGGAAAGACGACACAAGACCGGCTGCTTGAGCTCACTCTGCCATTCGAAAGTATTCACTGTGCGTCTAAAACAGCATGTCGCTTGTTACATTTCCCCTTTATGTCGAGCTCCTGCCTGAAATGCGTGGTGCCATAGCGTGTACCGCGGATCCGCTTACGCGAGCTCGCCTCGCGATGACGTGTAAAACGGAAGACAGGCAACGCCGAGAGTACTATTGGACGAACTTCTCAGGATCGCGCTCGCGTCAGAGCTTTGTGCAGGCCGTGATCCGCGATGGACACGACGACGACCTACGCGTGTTGTTTGATGACGACGGTCTACATGGTGAACGCCACCTGATCCTTCAAAACGCGGTGCGCCGAGGACGTGATGCGTTGGTGTTAGATTGGGCCGCGGCACAAGACGCGGAGATTCGCTGTGTTCTCCCTCGGCCAGAGCGCTTCAATTCCAGAGCAATGGCCCTGAAGGCACTTGCTCTGTTCCCGCCTCTCTACCTCGAGACGACCGAAGCAACGCTTAACGACGAGTGGGACATACGAGAAGGGGTGAGCGTTCCATCCACGTTCTCTTGGTGGACGATATGGTGGGCATTTGAAACGCAGGATCGCCCGTTCTTCTTGGCGCATCGACATCTCGCGCGTCAGCTTGATACATTTAAGTATGAGGCCTATCCCTCCGACGAGTTCCTCGATTTTCTCATCGAGACGGGCTGGGTCAACTTCGACGTTCTGCACGGGAACTCGTCCCTCCCTCGGCTCCAACTAGCACTACGACGCGGACTCCCCTTGGCAAAATGCCGCTTCCTCTGGACTAGAGAAAGCATGGAACGTGATGCCTGGCTTGCAAAAGAAAAGGCGATCGACATCCAAGCAGCATGGCGAAAGGCACAGACACTCGCGTGGACAGCGCCGGCGCGCGATTGGATCGTCATCATGGATTACCATGGCTTACCCTGGACCACAGAAACATTGCGTACCGCACTGTCTGACGACGACTACGCCGCTGTCATTTGGCACCTGAAACAGCCAGCTCGTTTCCTCGACATCGGCCACGGGTGCCATGAACTATACGCGGCACCTTGCAGGACGATCGACGATCTGCTCGCGAATGGCTGGCTGTCTGTCGAACCACAGACAAGCGTGCTCGCTTTCCGCCCTGTGCTACCCATCAAGATCACGTTGAACTCTGACAGACGACGTTATTTCTAGGGGGCGGTCTAAACAGAACTTGAGAAGCTTGCGTTCCGTGGGAGTCCGAGCGCGTGTCCCACCGTCGCCGCTGTGCGCTCACCGCACTCCTTGGTCACGCGCTCGAGCTGTCGCGTCGCGTAGTCCGCGCGCTGTGTCTCGTAGTCGAGCAGGTGGGAAAGCTCATCGATCGTGTACACGCAGAAAAAGTTGATCGCGAAGCTCACGACGAAGAAGATGAACAATGCCCAGCCGCGGACCTCCATGGCGCACGCGAGAGGACTGTAGGGGAATGAGCAGTGTCTTGCAAGTCTTGGTCATGCTCATTTTTTCTCGTGCATGGACGCGTTTCGCATTATCGAGTATAATGACACGGGCCACAGCGGGAAGCTAGAGCTCCACGAAATGCTGTGGACAATCGCGGGCGTGCCGCTGCATGTATGGTGTCCGGCGAGCCGCGCCGTGCCATCACCTGGCATAGAAAAGACTGGGCGCGTGTGGAACTTGAACAACGAGTCAGGCTCTGCGCTCTCCGAGATCAGGGTGCACTGTGCGAGTACTACCGTGTGGCTCGATCCATTTGCAGCGGACAAGCCACTTCCAACCGTGTTGGTGCGATATCGCATGTGGCCACGAGTGACGACACAAGAAGAGCTCGACTCCGCCTGGCATTTCTTTGCAACGGTGGGATTCCTCCCCAACGTCGCAGTGGTTGGGATGAATCGCCTGATGGAACGCGGCGAAATGACTACCTCATGCGAGTGTGGAACCGCGCACCAGGGACAGGCGGAACTACACAGCATCCCCATACTCGTTGCACTGCCTGCGACAGGATTGATGACCCTCAGCTTGTTCATGCGCTTCTACTGTCAAGCGTTGGCGTGTCGGGCACACCGCTATTGCGCGTCTCGTATCGGACGTCACATGGCGTCGGAACCGTCCTTGCTTCGCGCTTGTATCCCCCGCCAATGTGCTCATTGTGCGAAGCTGGAAACTGTGCCGATCGCCGCAAAGCTTCTCGCATGCCGCGCCTGCCTGACGGTGCACTACTGCAGTCAGGAGTGCCAGCGCGTGGACTGGAAGGCGCACAAGCCCCTTTGCGCGTTGATCGTGAAGATAAGGGAGCTGGACAAGGCACTTGACTGACGCATCATGGTGTATGTGTGTGTATGCACGCGCGCTCGCCACTCCATCCCCGCATGGCCGACCTCGGCATCCACATTGTCATTGTTATCACGACGCCCACCAGCACGCACGAGTACAGTGCGCTGGTGCGTGCGGAGATGGAGACGACGCGCATGGACCCGACGGCCAGATTTCACGCGCTTACACAGGCTGACTTTCCTACGCGTATTCCAGGCACGTCGCACGCGGAATTGCAGCTCCTGATTCCAGACGGGCGGCGCTTCCCCCTCCACAGCGGCGGACGCAAGCTGTCCCACCGCAATGGACTGCTGCAGTTCGACTATCTGAACGTCTTCCTCACGAACACCATTGCGACGCCCTCCGGCCCACCCTGCGGCTTTCAGATCGCCGCGCCGCCGCTGGGACATGGCGCCCGCGTGCGTGCGCTCTTTGAGGCAGTCGCCGCGCTGCACGACTGCGTGCGTCTTAAGCGCACGGCGGACGCGGTGAAGAAATACGCTGCCATTGCGCGCGCCATGGACTTCGATGACCACGAGACGACGCGGAAGCAGCGCGACACGGACGAAGCACGCGCTGACCAGATACTCGCGCTGTTGCCTGGCAAGGAACGTATCGCACTGGAGCAGCTGGAGACCATGTGCGGTCCGCTGCACCCACGCGAATAGGAACAGATACGACGAGGACTTACGATGGGTCTCTTTTTATTAACGCGTCACGACATCGCCTCCTCGTCTAGAAGTCCGTGATACTCGAGCTCCTCCTGTGTGAGATAACATCCGCAGCACCAGCAGCGCGTGCAGACATGGCCCAAGCGCATGCACCACGAGGAGCAGCGCGTTGAGCCCCACAGACAGCGGCCGAGAACTGTGAAGAACGCGCTGATCAACAGGGCGCTGGCAATGCTAGCCAATACGGTCGTTGCCACTAGGTGACCGCCCAGAGCCGTGGGGATCACGATGAGAATAAGGGTGAGCGCGGCACCACCAGCGAACGAGACGCATGCGAAATCACATTGATCACCGCATGGCTCACAGCGGGCCATACCTCAGCAAAGTGACCCCCCAGGAGGCGCGAGTCTTTCCCTACTTACAAGACTTCCCCCCCCCCGTGCTGGCAGTCGTCGCTTCATTCCCTGTTCTCATGGCAGAGTTTATCCTCGCCATTGGCACGCCGGACCTAATCTTCCCCTACCGCATCTTGCCCCCGACGCGGGCCAGGATGCAGGAACGCGTTGGTCCAGATGGCGTCTTGCTTGAGCGCGCGCTCCTCTGCAATGTTCTCGATGGGCCCTTCCTCTCCGTACTGCCCGTCGCGCCCGGCGCGCTGGAAGCGTCGCTCTACTTCAACGGCAAGCTCTGGCTCGAGCGCGTCGTGCTGGAAGCGGTGAACACAAGGATGTTCACGTTCCAACGCGGGTTGTTTGTGACTGTCGCGAACACGCGCATCCCGGCATCGTTCCTACTGGTGAATCCGCCAGAGGAGTACTGGAACGAGCTCAAAGCCGCGATCGAGACATAGATAGATAGGGAGTATGGCGCGCGCGGTCACCGCCTCTCCTCCGCTGGTCTTCTGAAAAATATGGAATCCGACTGTACTTCTAAGAGGCAGGGAAAAATCTTGATCGGCGGTCTTGGCTCGGTGGGAATCCCCGACGACCGCGCCCCCTCAAGTCCCTGGTTCCAGTGCTCCGAATTATTTTTTCTTTTTTCCATTTATTCCCCGCTGGGCATCGCGCTGCTTGAGCGCGGGAAGGTGTCACTGTGTGCGCTGTTTCTTCGCCTTGCGTATCGCGTCCATCTTGTCTTCGAGTGCCTTTCGCTTGCGCGCAAAGTAGGCCGCGGAACAGCCGGACGCGCTGTGCGTCTCGAGCTCCGCTGCGCTGTCGCACACGCGCGAACAGGTGCGGCACGGCCAGCTCGTCACGAGCGCGGCCTTCTTCGACCCTTGGCGGTTGCACTCGTCGCATTTGCTGCAGCCCGGCCGCGCTTTGCAGCCGCACTCACACGCGTGCGCAATGCAGACCCAGCCGCCCTTGACCTTGTGCGTGCCGGTCGCGGAACAGCGCGTTCCGACGGTGTTGATGCGGCCGCTCCACCACAAGCAGCGCGTCGCAGGGGAGGGGGCCACAACAACGGGTACAGGAAGCGTAGGCGTAGGCGCAGGCGCAGGCGCAGGCGCAGGCGTAGGCGTAGGCGCGGCGTGCGCGGTGAGGGCGTGTGACACGAGCTGCTCGCGCGTATCGAGCAGCTGGGCACAACGCGGGCATTGATATGACGGCGGGTGCGCCTCCTGGACGTGCTTTACAAGCAGATCGCGCGTGCTGTGTTGTGAGTTGCACTCTGCGCAGTGGAACACAGTGGCCGGGAGTGGCTGGATCGCGTGGTGCTCGCGCAAGTGCGTGTGCATGTCGGCGGCGGTGGCACAGGCGATCCCGCACGCGCAATGGTAGTCTTGCGCGCCCATCAGAGCGCCCATTACGACAAGTTGCGTAGCGGTGTCCGCGAGTGTGCGTATCTCGTGCTCGGGAATGGGCAGGGCCGCGGTCGTGGCGAGCACGGGAATGGGAGTGAAGAGCAAGACGCCCGCGTCGCCCGGCGGGATGCCAATCGTGCCCACGTCCTTGAAATGCTCCACGACGCGTTTCAGGACCGCTGTTCTGCCTTTCTCGTGCGGCGCGAGCGGCAGGCGAATCGGCGCGTCCGCTGTCGCCAATGCCTCCAAGCGCGCGATAATGTCATTCGCGAGATGCAGCGTCGTGGCCGTGGCCATGGCTGTGAGCGATATGGAGATAGAATGGAGCGCGCACAATCTTGGGCGCAAGACACACCCCTTCTGCACGTCCACACGAAGACGCTCCATTTTAACTCCCCTGTGCTTTTTCCGTCATGAATAGAGCATGGGATAGGTCGCACCTGACGCGTGAACAGCGCGACGCGATATCCGGTCGCCCATTCTCCCTTCCCAATGTCTGCCGTCCGCCGCATCCGTGATCACATTGACGCCCACTTGTCTGAGTGGGCAGCGAATGTCAAGCGTCGCGAGGAGCAAGAGAAGCAGATCGCAGAGCATAAACGCAAGATTCAAGACGCGGACCGAACTGCCCTGGCCGAGAAGTTTATGGATTTGCTGCACGTGTACATGAAAAACCACAACGATGACTGGGAATCGTCCGGCTGCTGCATGGAACTGCTTGTGGCTCGCGACGAGTTCTGGCCTCGGGACATTATGCCCTCGGCATGGGACACACCACATCCGGATGCGCCCAAGATGCCCACCGCCGAGGATCGCGTGGTAAACGCACTCATCAAAGAAGGTGTTGGCATCGTGGCCCCGACTCACATGTGGGGAAATGATTTCAAGGTTCAAGTGTCACAGCCGCCGCCACCTGTTGTGGCACCCGTGGCGGCGCCCGCGCCAGCGCCTGCTCCCGCTCCTGTGCCCGCGCCAACGCCCGCTAGCGCGCCGGTGCCGCGTCCGTCCGTGTAAAAATTAAACACGGGGCGATTGTCACATGCCCCGGTCGCGTCAGACACTGCACGCCACGAGAAGAAGAGAGGACATATATTTTGCGGTGTTACATAAAGAGCGCGGCGAGATCCGGCTCGGGCTGGGCCTCGAGGCGCGCAAGCTCGTTCTTGACGTCGGCTTCGTCCGCTTCCAGCATGCGGCGTTCCTTCTTAATGTTATCCAGCTCGTCCTCGGCCTTGCGCTTATTGCGGCGGAGCCTGTCGCGAGTGTTGATAGCGTCGAAACGTGGTTTGAGAATGGGCGTCAGCTGCGCGTGCGCCGCTTTCGGGACCATGACGTATGCGGGGACGTCCCTGTAGTTCAGAATCACGGTAAAGTGCTCGAAAAACAGCTTGTGTTGCGTTTTCTTTTGGCGGAGACCACCCTCCAACAAAGGGAGGGTACGGCGTGCGATATCGCTCGCCAGGCACAGCGCGAGCTGCGCCGTCGTTTCGCCGTCGTTTCGTGTTGGCATAGCTTTGTGGTGCTCGGAGGTGAGCGGGTGGCTATATCTGTCGAGTTCTTCTGGGCCGAAGATGGATGCTCGTGCCCCAACACGTGCTCGATTGCTGACACCGGCGCAGTATATTCAAAAGCGCCGTCTTTCATGCGAATCGTCAGAACGAGCGAAATGGTAGCCATGTGGGCGAGTGGACGCGTTCTTCGCGTGCGCTCCTGTCCATATGTTCCCTCTTTCGTCACCATTTGACGGTATATTGCATTGTTTTCATATTGTAATCACGAAAGGAGCGCCAGGCGATGAGCCGCCCGAAATCATACGCAGCGTCCGGTATCGTGCGCAGGTGGCGGTCATTCGTTCCCTTCATGTCGCAGTACCGCCTCATCCAGTTGGCGCCGGATGCTGACCCGCGCGGCGTGCTCGAGTTGGAAGAGATTCGTTCTCTGGTGGGCGCTGTCTCGACCTGGGTGCCCAAGGGGAGCCAAGTCGCGGAGAACGGACAGTGGCATCTCAGCACTGCGCCGGCCTGGCGTCTGGATAATCGTCACGGTTTGGCAATATCGCCGTTTTACTCTGCCGCATGGGACGCAAGCGACATAGACAACGCGGACGAGTTGAACGCGCTATTTGATCAAGCGTCCGCGGCGATGATCCACCCGGGCCCGTCCCCGCCTGCTCTCGTGAAGCGCGCGTCGGTGGTAATGCCGGGGTACTATATCTGGCCCGCCCTCCGCCGCTCCAGAGAATTCGCTGTCATTGCCAAGACACTCTGGCCCGAGATCGATTGGCTGAATGGCATGATCGCGGCCGACCTGAAGAATGCGGTGCGCCCAGATCGCTGCGCGCGCTGTGGCAGCCAAGACGGCGTCTCCACGATGCGCCACCATCTCCTCGCGGCCGATGCGACCGCCAGTGTCGTCGCGAGTATCGTGCTGGTCCGATTCGTGTGCCAGTCCGCGGCGTGCGAAGCGAATTCGCTCCGTCTCGGCCACATGACGCGCCGTGCAATGTTCGCCCAGGATCCGATCGGGACGCTTAAAGGACGCGAATGTGCGCAATGCGCGTGCCTCGAACCGGGAGACGCAGAGACGCCCTTCAAGCAATGCGGTGGCTGCCACGCGATCTACTACTGCGGCGTGGCGTGCCGTGACCAACATTGGAAGAAACACCGGCCGGTCTGCGTCGCGATTGTTGCCGAACAAAAGGCCGCGAAGGACGCGCCGAAAACGTGAGCATGCGCAATAAGGATAGACGGACCGCAACGTATTATATTCGATCGTTCTGCTTAGCAAAGCGTTCCAATCGTCTGTCCTTATCTCACGCAGCGTGTGTCTACGGGAAACAAGGATAGACGGTAAGACTTACATGACTGCGCGAAACAACGTTGAATTACGAAGTAAAATACCACAAAGCGTCTATCCTTATGGGCCGTGCGTGTGTGTCTGTCACTCATTCTCTTACACGCATGGCCGCGTGGCCACCCGGCCTCTCCGCGTGGCGCGACCGCCTCCTTGGCTTTGACTTTTCCCCGCTCCTGCGCACCGCGTACCAAGTGGAAGTGGCCAACCGCGGAGCGCCCCCGTTTGTCATCGCCCCGCAGCCCGGCGTCAAGTACATGTTGCTCACGCACGTGCCGCTCCAGCTCGCGATGAACGGCGGAGACGCCATCACGCGCATGATCCAAGGCCAGGTGATGCAAACGGCGGCCGATATGCTGTGGCAGGTAAGCGTGGACGTGACACGGCTAACAATGCGCGTGGAGGAAGTGAGCATAAGCGCGGCAGGGCCGATTGAGACTCTTAATCTCGTGTTTACAATCGCGGAGGCGAATGCGCCTCAGGCGCGTTAGTCCTTTAACGTGAGTGCGAACCTCAGAGTGCCCGCATTCGGCACAAAGTCGATCACCGTGTCCTTGGTAATACAACCCTTGCCTGCGTTGACCCGCAGAACGAGATCCCGTGCGTTAAGCGTGACCTGGTATTCGCGCGCCGGCCAGATGATCATGCCGTCGGTCAGGCGCGCACGCAGGAGAGCGCGAGAAAAAGGGCCGGGTATTGCCACGAATGGGCCTGGATTGAGCCGCTCTAACTTCTCGTGCAAAAACGAGACAAACACGCCGGCGGCACGGCATGGCTGAAGCGGTATGCTGCATGGACGCAGTGTGACACATCCGCCGAGACGCACGTCAAGTTCGCGCCGTTGAATCGCAGTTACCAACACCGCCCCACCAGCGTGGAGATGTTCGGCGCGACAGCGAAACGGCGCACCGTTCACCGCGATAAACGGTGCTACGATATCCAGTGACGCATCCACGACCAGTGCGTCGTAGGGAACGCGCGCGGGGGCGACCCATAGCAAGGGGTATTCCACCTTGCCAACGAGTCTTGCGAGCGATTGACAAACAAGCGCGACACGTGCCCGGGTGTAGGGAGATGGCAGAAAACCAAGGATGACGGTCCAAATGTCGGGCAAGAGGCGTGGGTCTTCCATGCCGAGGGGACGAATGAGCATGGCGCGCGCCCTACGTCATGTATTCCTTCATCTCATAGTACAACACGCTAAGGAGCTCCGGCGTTGGTGTCTGATAACTCGCGTTGCGCTGGAGCCTCACGTACGACGACATGAGCCTGTCCTCCACGGAGAGCGCCGTGACGTCGAGCACTTCATCCGGCGGGATGTGTTGCGCGATGAGTGCGGAGGGTGGTATCGTGATGTCTATAATTCTCAACGCCAGTGCCTCCGCCCTCGAGGAGCATGAAAACCGAGTGAGATAGGACGCGATGTGGGGATGGTCGTGGAGCAGCAGCCAGCGCCACGCGGCATGTATAGTGTCGAATGGACGCAACTCATCAAACCGAGTGCCATGGTAGCGAAACGCGAGGCGGGCAACATACGGATAGCGCTCCATGACCTCCCATAGACGCTTTGGCACCTGTTTGCCCCGTATATCCGAGAGCGACCAGTCGGTGGTCAGCGGGCAGTGCTCGACCATCCAGTCAAACTCCTCCTCGCTTGCCGTGTCCATGAAGCGGAAGAACGACTCACGCGCAATTTTCACCGGCACCGTGCGTCGCCCGTGTAGTAATTCCTGTATCAGCGGCCGATGAGAAGCGGGCAGACCGTTCTTTTCAATCAGGGCTGCCAACATCTCCTTTGTCCATTTGCAGTCGAATATCGTGTCGCAGAAGGCCTTGATTAGCGCAGGCGGCGCAAAAGCGCTGAAATCATCCTGGAACATGTGCGGCCACGTCAACCGGAGCGGGCGCAGGCGCCGGATGAGGGTCTCCGCGCTAGGGGTTGCCATCACCCAGCCAAGTTTGGGCGTCGTGCAGTAAAATACGGCCAGTATGTGGTCCATGTCATCCGCCGAGCGTCCCGCCCGTAGCGCACAGCGAAAGACGCGCTCTCCGAGGCCCGGGCTCCAATAGCGGCGGCGCATCGTCAGCACAGTGTCCATAATGGCAACCGGAATGTCAGCAGCGCACTGGCGCGATGTCTGGACGAGCGCGAGCAGTGTCTTGTCTCGGGCATGTAGCAACACGCACGCGACAGGGCCCACAATCAGTTCCATGGGAATGTGTGGCATACTTGCCGGCTCGAGGCGTGCGCGTTTCGCAGCGGGCTCGTCTGCCATGCTCGCTCACTCACCCGAAGACTGATGAAACGTGATCGCGACGAAGACGATGCGAACGAAACAACAGTTGTGCAACCCACAACGAAGCGCACGAAGAAAGACGACGACAACGACGCGGAGTACGCCGCGGTGCGGGCCAAGTACCCGAGTGTCAGCGCGAGCTCGTGGTCTTTCTTTAAGACGCACGTCCTGACGCGCCCTGCCGACTGGTCACAGCCGCACGAGTGGGGCTTCAAGGACGAGCGCCTCGATGTGTTGACCAAGGAGCAGCTCATCGCGAGCGTGTGGCACTACTTTGGGAACCACGGCTGCTTCATTGGTGGCGAGCCGCCCAGCGAAGCATTCGAAGGGAGTCGCATGGTGGAGGACGCGACGACACCGTTTGCGCGATTGTACTACGTCTACCGCGGGACCAAGGAGTGTCCCCTGATCGCACACCGCCTACGCGCGGATGTGCTCAAGGCCGGGCCGATTGCAGAGCACAAACAAAAGCGCGTGTTCGATGCTATGGAGCTGCTCGATTGGACGGGAGGCGACAAGGACGCGCTTTGTCTCTACTCGCTGCACAAGGAAGACGACGTGCCCGAGGTGCTCATGCACATGCCCGAGGGCCTGTTTCTCGAGCACTTCCCCGCCGCACAAAAGTGGGTGTAACCATCGTTTCGATTGTCAAAAGTAAATGTAAAACCTCTGTCCCGTGTCGAGCTTGATAATCACCCATAGCTGTGCGCCGCCGTGAAGCACTTGTCGCACGTCGGCGATCTTGCGGTCGTAGCCATGCGCGAGGTCGCCCGCGATGCGTGTGAAGAACGCGGGCAGCGTCTCCTCCTCGCGGCCCAGCGGGCGGTCCACGTCACCCGGAACGTCAAACTCCGCGATCGCATGGCCCGCGCGCATCCAGTCGTAGAACGCCCGGCGGAAGTTCTCCACAAGCCGCGCGTCCTTGCCATTGCGCGGCCTGTACAGGTTGAGAGACATGCGGAGAGCGGGTGGCGAACTGACCGCGAGAGACTAAGCGTCACTCACCCATGATTCTTCTTTGTCGCTAGATGAGGGCAGACAGACGAGCCAGCGCGTAGTGTCCATCAATGCCATATCGACATTTTCATCGGCATTGGTCTTTTTCGCATTTCTTGAGCCATTGGGCTTTGCGGTCCATCTCGCTAAGCTTCTTGCGCGCTTCGATACACACCGCGCTGGCAAACGGGCGCGGCGGCCACCAGCGCGAGCAGGGCGCGCGGTCCAGGACGTCGTCGTGCTCGCGCCGAACGAGCATTTCAGACACGAAGCGATATGTTTCACAGTCGGCCTTGTCCATGCACAGAGGGGAGTAACCAGAGCGCGTCGTCGTCCCCGGCTCATTCCATCCTTGTCTATGAGTGCACGTCGTCTTGTCCGCGAGGCGCAGCGTGAGATTTGCATGGCGCGCGGCCGCCTCGCGTGGGCGTGGATGTTTGCGCTCGGGACGATCATCCCCACGGACCGGCGCTACTACTTCCCACCGGCCCTGCCGAAGATACACGACGTCCCACGCATGATCCGCGTGATCATG
>Ga0307479_10000352_pt1 | contig 41380 bp, 35 predicted proteins | sample atmos_gasesECM4C_FD_203743 | JGI IMG/M metagenome (GOLD analysis project Ga0307479, IMG submission 203743) | Hardwood forest soil microbial communities from Morgan-Monroe State Forest, Indiana, United States - atmos_gasesECM4C_515 | ecosystem: Environmental > Terrestrial > Soil > Temperate...
TCGGGACGCTGGTGGGCATCAGCATGATGATCACCGGCGTGACGCGGATCATGTTGTCGCTAGCGGCGAGGCGCGTGGCCAACGCCTTGGCTTAGGGCAGACCCCTCAAGGCAAGCGGTAATCAAACGGAGGTCGGGGGGACGCCGATAAGAAGGTCGTGCGGCGCTCCTCCATCTCGGACTTCCACTCCAGCCACGATTGACAGGTCCGTTCCCGCAGCGCCACATGCCTGTAACGCTGCTATCCAGGAATTCGCTTCCGTCCGAAATAACGAAAGCCGCGGTGTGGACCGCGGCTCTCGGGCACTCCGTTGTTGACGCGAGTTTCTTTAGCGGCGCTTCTTTTTCTTGGCGCTTTTCTTCGCCGCCTTCTTTGCCGGTTTCTTCTTGGCAGCCTTTTTCGCCGGCTTCTTGGCCGCTTTCTTGGCAGGTTTCTTTTTCGTGGCTTTTTTCTTGGCTGCCTTCTTCGCCGGTTTCTTCTTGGCCGGCTTGCCGCCGCCTCCACCGCCGGCGGGCTTCGGAGGAGCCGGTGCGGGTTCCTCCACTTCGATCACGGATACCGATTCCCGGATCGCCGGAACGCCAGTTTCTTCTTCCTCTTCTTCTTCCTCCTCTAGGATTTCCTCGGGCGACTCGCCGTAGCTCCCGCTGTCGCCGAATTCATCCATCTCGTCGTCACGTCCGTAGAGGGTTTCGTCGTAAAAGGTCATTGCTCCTCCTGGTAGTCGCCACTGGTCCATGCTGGCACGGTGCCCAACTCAGCGCCGCGCACGAAAGAATTTGAAAGACTGCTGTCCGCTGAACGGGGCGCGATTATAGCAGAGAACCGGGACTTCGGCGCTAGGTCTTAGAACGGGTGTTGGGCCTCGGGTCTCAGGTGTCAGGTCTCAGGAACTGCAGTCGACATCGTTAGCGAGAGCGTACTGCAGGCGCAGACTGGAACCGCATCTGATCCCCAGGACCTGAGACCTAAGCCCTAACACCTGAGATCTGAGACCTGACACCCGCCCTTCAGGGCCTGATCACCAGCACCATCCCCGGCCGCAGCACGGCGATGTTGCGGTTGTCGCGCTTCAGCGCGTCGACCGTGGTCTTGTACGACGCGGCGATCGAGAACAGGGTCTCCCCCTGCTTCACTTTATGATGGACGACTGTGCCGGTCGCTGTCTTGGATGTCGGAATCGCCTTGCTGGGCTTGGACTTAGGGGTCTTTGCGGCGGCCGATTCGGCGTGGGCTGCGCTCGGCGTTACCGGCAGGCGTACGTACACCACCGTGCGCCCGCGGAGGCTGTCGCCCTTCAGGTGGTTCCACCGGCGGACCATCGCGGGAGGCACGCCGAAGTTGTCCGCAACCGACTGCACGGTATCGCCTTTGCGCACCCGGTAGCGAGTCGCGTGGCGCGCGTAGCTCGCGGTGTCCTCGGTCGTGGCGTGTTTGCCCGGGGTAATCGGAATCGTCAGCTTGCTTTCCGGCGTCAGCTCCTGGCCATCTTCCAGGCTGTTGGCTTCCGCAATAGCCGTCGGGGTACTGCGGTAGGTACGCGCGATCGACGCCAGCGTGTCGCCCGGCGCCACCTTGTGATAGCGCCACCAGACTCGCATATCCGTGGGGATCGCGGCGATGGCCGCCTCAAACTTGTCTTTGGTCCCCGCCGGCAGGCGCAGATTGAACTCGTGATCTTTCGGCGTGGTCAGACGCAGCAGGCTCGGATTCAGGTCCTGTAGGTCGGCCGCCGACGCGTCCACGCACTCCGCCACCAGGCGCAAATCCACCGGGTAGTCGATGGTGACTGTGTCGTAAGGGGCCGGCCTTTCCTTCGCCAGGTGGTCCAGGCCGTACTGCTCGGGATTCTTGGCCATGATGGTCACGGCCACGATGATGGGCACATAGTTTCGCGTCTCGCGCGGCAGGACGTTCCGGCGATACAGCTCCCAGAAATCAGCGTATCCGGTACGCTTGACCGCGCTCTGCACGGTGCCCGGGCCCGAGTTATAGGCCGCCATCGCCAGGTACCAGTCGCCGAACTGGTGATAGAGATCTTTCAGGTGGCGGGCAGCTGCGCGGGTCGACTTCTCTGGATCTTGGCGGTCATCCACCCACCAGTCGCGCTGCAAACCGTAGCCCTTGGCCCGGCTGGCCATGAATTGCCAGATTCCGCGGGCGCCCACGCGCGACAGCGCCAGCGGCTTGAATCCCGATTCCGCCTGCGCCAGGTAGATCAGGTCCTGCGGCACGCCTTCTTCCTGCAGCACCCGGCGCATCATGTCATCGTAGCGCCCGGAACGGGTGAGCCCGCGCTCCAAAATGCCCCGGCCGCGGGAAGAGAAGTAGTTGATGTAGCTGGCGACCTGGTCGGTCATCATGAGCGGCAGGTCGGAATGCGTGGACTTGATCTCAGCTTCCGCTTTCGCCTTGATGTTCGCGTCGACCGGATAGTTGACTTCGTTGGCTTCGTCGATGGGCGCCGGTTCCGATTTCTGCTCGGTGAATCCGTCTCCCTGCTGCAGGGCTACCATTTCGAAACCATTGATGCCTTCGATCAGATGGTCAAACTCGGATTCCAGGCGTGGATCGGAGTTGATCTGTAACGGACTTCCCAGCAGCAGATCGAAGGCTCGATCGAAGTTCTGACGCGCCGCCTCGATGTGCCCCGCGCTGTAGTTGTCCTGTCCCGCCTTATATTCCTTCTCCACGGTCGCGATCAGGTCTGCAACCGCGTCGGCCGAAGGCGCGGGAATCGCTACGGGTGTTGGGTCGAGAAGCGGAGCGGGTGTGGGCTTGGAGTCTTGTGGAACCGATGCAGCCGGTACCGCGGCCGCAGTCAGTCCCGGCGGTGCCGACTGTTGCGTCGGCAGCATCGCTACAGGGCGCTGGGCAGACTGGCAAGCACAGGTCGCAATCAGCGCGGCCAGAGGCGTGATCGTCGCATAGAGTTTTCGAAATCCCATATCTCTCTATGACTTACCGCGAACTACCGCGACCTGCCTCCTGCCTTTCTTTGGATGCAAATTCTCCCCAAAATGTTATATCGGGAATATCTGGGGGTCAATTTCCAAAGGGCCAAGCCCCAATGACTTAGGGCACAGGGCGGGCATATTACTCCGTTGGCTGCGCGGGCCGCAACCCTGTTTTCCGCGGATCAGTCAGATTTCTGGGGGAGGTAGCTCTCAAAATGAGCCAGACCAAGGCCCCCAGGAAGGGGCGGTCTTTTTCCCTGGGCAATGAGCTAATTGCCAATTGCTAAGTGCTAAGAGCCCGCTTTACCGCGGCAACACTTCCTTCAGCGCGCCTTCGATGCGGTCCACCTCTTCGCGGATCACGCGAATCGATTGCTGGTTTCTGGAGGTATGCGGCAAGGGGGAGATGGCTTCCAGAGCAGCACGAATCTGGTGGTTCCGGTCCCAAATCAGGTTGAGTTTCGCAATCGTCTTCTTCCGGTGCTGGTGAACGCTTCGTGCAAAGGACGTGGCCAGCCACGCGAACACCAGCCCGAAGAACGCTTCGATGGGAAGACGGTCCTTGGCTCCGTCATAGTCGGAAAATAGCAAGCGGTAGACCGCCTCGCCCAGTCCGAGCGAGGCAAACACCACCGCCACCCCGACCACATAAACCTGCAGGATCTCCGTGGTCTGCAGGAAGACCGACTCATTGCTCTTGAAACGTGTCCTTAGGAACCCGAATGTCATAAACCACCTCGAGCCGAAAGTGTGCCACACCCCCCGGCAAACCTGTTAGCCCAGTCGATTGAGGGCGCCAAATTCCGGCTCGTGCGCGTCAAATACACCTTGCGCTACCTCATCTGGGGCGAGAAAACATCGCTCGTAAGTGCGATGCACGTCCTCGAAAATCTGTTCCCAGTTGGTTGCCCGGGCGTGCTCGTGGCCAGACGCGCCCATGCCGGCGGCCAACTTTCGATCGTGGAGAAACCGTTCGGCATACGCCACAAACTCGTCGAAGTTGTCGGCCACAAATCCGGTCCGTCCGTGCTGCACCGAGTACTTGGGCCCCCCGGACGCGGTCACGACCGCGGGCACGCGGGACCCAAGCGCTTCGAGCACCGCCAGGCCGAACGTGTCCGTCTCCGATGGAAACACGAAAAGATCCATGTTCGCAAACGCGCGGGACAGGGCCCGCCGCGTAAGTACGCCGGTGAGCTCCGCCTGCGGCATCTGCTGTTCGAGCCACAGCCGCTCACCGCCTTCGCCTACAATCATAAACCCTCGTTTCCCCGCTCGCGCAAGGCCTGGTCGAGCCGCGCGAGCCGGCGCACGTTCTGCTCCCGCGTCAGGCGGCCCACATAGCCGATCGTGAAAGGGCCGGGGCTGGCCATCGCGGAACTGCGGACCGAACGCCTCCGTGTCGACGCTATGCGACATGAGCAGGCACGGCTTGCCGGTCCTCGCCCCAAGCAGAGCCACGATTTCCGGCTTTGGAGCGAACAGAAGCCGCGGAATCGGGTAAAAACGCAAGGCCCCACGCAAAGCCCACTTCTCGGCGCGCTCGAGTACGCCCGCGGACCAGCGTCCGGGGACCCACATCCGCACCGGCGTCAGCCGGCTCTTAGCATACTGATGCAGATTCGTTTGCCAAGTAGCCGCCAGAGGAACGCCGAGCTTGGGGCGACCAGCGCCCCCCGCATCCCAAGATCGCTTGGCCCCGTAATCTGCACCAGGTCAGGCGCAAAATCCCCCACCGTCTCCATAGACTTGCCGGTAATATCGCCAGAAGCCGAGGTCATACCCATGCGCGCGATCCAGGGGGGAACGTCAGCCAGCTTCGCGGAAGTTGCAGGCGTGTGACCGAGCCCTCGGTCATTGTTTTCCGGTCAGGCCCGGCGTGGATCGTCAGGAAGGCGAGTCCCCGATTCCGCGGGAATGCCTCGAAGTGCCGGCTGAGGTTGGCCACGCCGTCGACTTCGTTGTAGGCTTCCGGAAAGAACGTGACCCTCAAATCCCCTCCTGCATGGGCGCGGTGGACGCGACTACCTCGTACACAGGCTCGTAGGCAAGGTCGCACGGGAGATTCAGTTCACACGGTGGCCGGCACACCCGCCGTACGGCCCGGCGCACCGCCGCATGTTCCATCTTCCGCGTCACAATCTGATGGAAAACCCGATCATCCCAGCGGCGACTGCCCCGAGCATAATCCGGATATTTCCGAATGACGTCGAGTACGGTTGCGGTCGTGCGCAGGCCGAATGGTTCCTCATGCTGCGTCATGAAAGCACGTGACTTCGCTGCTCGACACGCACTTCGTGGACAAACTCAACAAACGCTTGCCGCGCGCGTCAGATTCACCGCGCCACTGGGCTCACATCCGTGGCGGTCGCGCCCGGAGATCAGCAGCCGCCGCTTCGGTCCCGCCGCCTCGATCACACCGTTGTTTTCCGCCCGGCTGCGGGTGGCATCCCAAGCAAATCGGTCAGGTGGGTGCCGGATAGATTCTGGGTGCAGACCGCGAGCTCGGCTACGACCGCGTGCGCCCGGCGGACGGGCAGATTGTGGACGCCCAAGTGGAAGATCGCGTCCTCGTAGGGCACCGTCCACTCCAGAGAAAAAGGCACTTCGCTGGTTTTCTCCGCGCCTCGCAACTGCTCTGGCTGCCGCGATCGTGTCATGATCGGTAAGCGCGACCAGGCCAGCTAATCCCAGCACCGCCTCGATCTGGTTCCGTTCCACCTCGAAGGCCATCCGAGGGGTGCAAGGGCGGAGTCCAATAGGCTGGGCTGAGATCGACCGGCACCCGCGCTTGCCTGGCTTTTACGATCCAGCGCCCATTGCAGCGTCCGATGCTTCCGGGCGAACGCCGGAATGAACTATAGGCTCTCTCTGGAATAGTGAGTATGACTGTGGATTGAGGCTGCGGATCGATTCTCCGCAGAGGCCAGGTTTCTGCCACAAACAAGAAAGCCCGTGCTTGGCCAATCGCCTTCGTCGTGAATTGAAAAATGTCTTGGTCGCGCATACTACCTGTGCTTAGAGCAGATTACAAGGCAAAAGCTTTTACGTTCAGATGCTGAAAGTGCTTGCCGACTTATCGGTCGACGCAATCTTCTGGAGAGTTCAGGGTACTTGACTCGATGGCATGCGGGATTCAAGGCGTGCCCCGCCGAAAATCCTGGTTCGACGGCGGTGTTATATTGGCGTGTCTTGTCGCGCTGGTTAATATGATCACGTTGCTGACGGTCATCGGTGTTGGTTTCTTGCTCGGCATTCGGCACGCGACTGACCCGGATCACGTGATCGCGGTGACCACTATCGTGAGCCGCCAGCAAAGCATCCGCCAGGCCGGGATCATCGGCATTCTTTGGGGCCTCGGTCATACCATCACCATAGTCCTAGTGGGCACCGGCATCATCGTGTTTAACCTGGCGATTCCGCCCCGCGTCGGCCTCGTTATGGAACTCGCCGTGGGGCTGATGCTCATTCTCCTGGGTGTGATGAATCTCACCGGGGCCACGCAGTGGATCACCGACCGGGTCACTCCCGGGCCCGGCGTGCTGCACTCGCACGCCCACCATCACGACGGCGTCAATCACGTCCACGTTCATGCTCACGTGCCCGACGGCCCGGTCGACCTCGACGAAAAGCCTCACGGCATGTTGTCGAATCTTCTGCAGCGCGTCGGCCTCTACCAGCTTCTCCGCCCGCTCGCAGTCGGCATCGTACACGGGCTGGCGGGATCAGCTGCCGTGGCCCTGCTCGTGTTGACCACCATCCGCGACCCGCGTTGGGCCATCGCCTACCTGCTCGTCTTCGGTGTCGGCACGATTGCCGGCATGATGCTTATCACCATGATTCTGGGCGCGCCGTTCGCTTATACCGGGAGGCATTTCACCCGCTTCAATCGCGGCCTCGGCGTGGCCTCCGGACTGGTCAGTGTGGCTTTTGGGTTATTCGTGACTTTTCAGATCGGCTTTGTGGATGGCCTCTTCACCGCCCACCCGCACTGGACGCCGCGCTGAACCGAGCCAGCCCGAGCATCGATTTCTTCGCCAAGTCGGGTAAGATACCGTCACGGGCTGCGGATTCCCCCGGCCACAAAGGAGACGGTACATGCTTGCTGGCGGGAAATCACCAATGTTGGTGCTTGCGGTTGCGGCGATGGGTGCGTGCTTAGCCGCCGGGCAAAACGTGCCTCCGCCCTCCCCTCCTCCGAGTGTGGGCAGTCCCATGACCGGAGCGCGTCCGAAACGGACGCTCGAAGGCGTGAGTGAAATGCGCCGCCTGGCCCAACTCAAGCTCACCGACGATCAAATGACGAAGCTCCGTCCTATCGTCGACGACGAAGGCGTACAACTCAGCGCGGTCCGCCTGGACGAGCACCTGACCCCGGACCAGAGGCGCGAGCGCTACCAGGAAATTCGCGACCTCTTCCGGCCCCGGATCACTGCGATCCTCACCCTCGAACAGCAGGCGAAGTGGAAGCAGATGGACCAGCCCGCGCCCCCGAAGACGGACGAAAAAGCGAAAACCGCAGACTCCGCCGCACCTCCCAAACCGCAGTAGCAACGCTGGAATAGCAGCAGCACCGCCGAAATAACCGAGGACACTTCAGCCTGCCATCGCGAGCGCAGTGAGGCGCAAGCCGAACGGAGTCGAGAGCCTGCCCTGAGCGAAGTCGAAGGGGACCTTGCGCCTCTGGCCTCGTTCGCGGGTCCTTTGCGCCCCCTGCGGTTCAAAGCCTTTTCTCGCTCCTCCCAACAGCAGCCGAAGATTTACCATTACCCTCCTATGAAAGCCATTCAGGTTCAACAGGTCGGTGGTCCCGACGCCCTGCTACTGGTTGACATTCCCGTCCCAGAACCCAAGCCCAACGAAGCCCTCGTGAAGATTGCTGCCGCCGGCGTGAACTTCATCGACGTCTACTTCCGCGAAGGCCGCTACAAGGCCGCGATCCCGTTCGTCCCCGGCCAGGAAGCCGCCGGAGACGTGGTCTCCGTAGGCAACGCCGTGACCGGACTGAAGCCCGGCGATCGTGTCGCCTACGCCATGGTGCAGGGCAGCTACGCCGAATTCGCCGCGGTGCCGGCTGACCGCCTGGTCAAGATTCCCGAACCCGTCAGCTACCGGCAGGCGGCGGGCGCCATGCTCCAAGGCATGACCGCGCACTACCTCTCTTACTCTACCTATCCGCTGAAGAAGGGCGAGACCGCCCTGGTCCACGCCGCCGCTGGAGGCGTCGGCCTGCTGCTCGTACAAATGGCGCACAACATTGGCGTTCGAGTGATCGGAACCGTCTCCACCGACGAGAAAGCCCAGCTGGCGCGCCGGGCCGGCGCCGACGAAGTAATCCTGTATACCCAAACCGATTTCGAAGCGGAAACCAAACGTTTGACCGTCGGCCGCGGCGTCGATGTGGTCTACGATTCGGTAGGCAAGACCACCTTCGAGAAAGGACTCAATGTTCTGCGCCCGCGCGGATACATGGTTCTCTTCGGAGGCTCCAGCGGCGCCGTGCCACCCTTTGACCTGATTCAGTTGTCGGGCAAAGGATCCCTGTTCGTGACCCGGCCCACCCTGGGGCACTATCTGCTCACCCGCGAAGAACTCGAGATGCGTGCGAATGCGGTGCTGGGCATGATCGCCGCCGGCACGCTCCGCCTGTGCGTCGAACGCACCTATCCGCTGAAAGATGCTGCCCAGGCACACCGGGATCTGGAAGGGCGCAAGACGACTGGGAAATTGCTGCTGCTGAACTAGCAAGCAGATACCGCGGTCACGGTAGGAAGCAGTCTATGTTTGAGCGCTACACGGAGAAAGCGCGTCGGACGATTTTCTTTGCTCGTTACGAGGCCAGTCAATTTGGCTCTCCCCAGATTGAGTCGGAGCACGTGCTATATTGGGCCTCCTGCGCGAGAGCAAGGCCCTGGCCGGTCGAGTCTCACGTCCCGGTGAGTCGGGGGGCGAGTTGGTCCGCAAGCAGATCGAGGCACACACGACGGTTCGACAAGTTATCTCCACAGCTGTCGATCGTCCGATTACCGGCGAATGCCAGATGATTTTGGCCTATGCAGCGGAGGAAGCGGAGCGCCTGTCCCACGAATTCATCGGGACCGACCACTTGCTCTTGGGCTTGTTGCGGGAACCGAACTGCTTCGCGGCAAAGTTGCTCCATGAAGAGGGGTCCTCCTCGAGACCGCTCGTACACAAATGATCACTCAGCCGCGTGAAGAAGTGGGGCCCGGGCCGAGATCTCCGGGACTCCCTGCCGGATATACCAAGCACAAGCTTCTCGACAATCGGGCCAGCGAGATGCTAATCGTGGAGTTGCGCAGTTTTGCCGGTCCACACGTCTTGCCTACTCGACTATTCGCACGACACCCGGGCACCGAAGCATACGAACAAATCGGCAGTCCATCAGAGGGTGTGTCATACGAATCTCCGGTAACTTGTGAAAAGTGTCCGATTGTCGTCTTTAACGCGAGCAAGTGGAACGAGGAAGGCCGAGGGAACTGGGCTGGTGTGTACGCCTTCAATCTCAACACTAAGGAACTGGCGGTTTGCGTCTCGGAGGGAGCTCTGATCGTTCCAGAGCAATGCTTGCGGTCGTGGATCCTTGAATTGGTCTCTCTTTCCGACGATGGCCGGAAGCTCTACGTGAACGCCGGAATCGAAAGAGCGGTTCCCGGCGGCGCACAAGCCCACTATTATCTGGCATGCCTGGACATCGCGGAAAAGAGTCTTCAGCAGCTTTCTCCGCTCAGCGACCTTCGCTTCTAAGACCAGGCGTCGCGATTTTCCAACATCCCCTCGCGATCCGTCGCAGTTTTTGTACGATCTCTCGCCGTTGACGAAACCTTTACACTCACAAGGTCCTGCGGCAGCAACCCGCTTCTGCCTGTTGGGCATCCGACAGTTCAGCACCATTCTCATGTGCAGGGCCACCCGGAATTTTACCGGTAGCACGCGTGCGATAAAAAAGGGCGATGATGGTTACCAGTACGCTAGATACCGCGGTAGGGACGCTGTACGCCCAACACGTCAATCCCCAGTGGGTCCGGTTGCTCGACTTACTGGAGATGAATGTCCGATACGAACGCTGCCTGGGTAGCGAGTTGTTCACCGCCGATGGCCGCCGCATCCTCGATTTCCTTTCTGGATACTGCGTGCACAATGTCGGCCACAACCATCCCGCGGTGATTGCCGCGGTTCGCGAAGAGCTCGAAAGCTGCGGGCCCGCGATGATCCAGATCCACGTCACCGAGCGCGCCGGCGAACTGGGCGAAAAACTGTGCGAACGCGCCGGCGGACGCCTGACCAAAGCATTCTTTGCCAGCTCGGGCAGTGAAGGCATCGAAGCCGCCATCAAGTTTGCCCGCGCTCACACCCGGCGCGCAGGCCTGCTGTATGCCACCGGCGCCTTCCACGGCCTGACTTGCGGGGCCTTGTCGCTGATGGGAGACTCGTTCTGGCGCGAAGGCTTCGGGCCCCTACTTCCTGAGACGGATGCCATCCCCTTCGACAACATCGCGGCCCTCGAGCAGAAACTCGCCAGCAAACGCTTTGCCGCCTTCATGGTTGAACCAATCCAGTCCGAAGCAGGAATCCGAGTCCTAACCGGCGAGCATTTTCGAGCCGTGCAATCCCTCTGCCGCCGGTACGGCACGCTCCTGGTGCTTGACGAAGTGCAGACCGGAATGTATCGCACCGGGCCATTCCTGGCTGCGCAAAATTTCGGCGTCGAACCCGACATGGTCGTGCTCGCGAAAGCCCTGAGCGGCGGCCTGGTTCCGGTCAGCGCCGTGCTGATGACCGAAGCCATTTACGATTCGGTCTACGGATCGCTGCGGCGAGCCATCATTCATACCTCCACCTTCAGCGAGAACGCCCTGGCGATGCGCGCGGCGCTGGCCACGCTCGCAGTCCTGGAACACGAAAGTCTCGGCCAGCGCGCCAGCCAGGCTGGAGAATCGCTAAAGAAGCGCTTGCACGACGCCCTGCTCGAATACGAAATGGTGCATGCCATCCGCGGCGAAGGACTCCTGCTGGGAATCGAGTTCACCACGCCCAAATCTCTACGCCTGCGGGTTCCGTTTGAAGCCTTCTTGCGCATTCATCCGGCGATGTTCGGACAGATCGTGGTCATGCGCCTGTTCCGCGACCACGGCATTCTTACCCAGATCTGTGGCAACAACTTCATGGTGCTGAAAGTCGCCCCACCTCTGGTGGTCACCGACGCGCAGATCGACGAATTCGTTTCGGCCATCTCCGCCGTGGTCGAATTGGCGCACTCCTCAGCCGCCTTCTGGTCCGAGGCCCTGAGCCTGGCCCGCCGCGCGATAAATATTTGAAAACAATTCTCAGTGCTCAAGCAGCCGTTCTCAGTTGGCGCTGTGGAATCATTTCGAGCCGTCAACCGAAGCCCGAGAACTGAGAACTGAATTAACAACCGAGAACTGAACCTATGTACATTGCCAGCGCCGCCAGCGCATTTCCCAAACACTACTACTCCCAGGACATGCTTTTCGCCGCGCTTGAGCAATATTGGGGCGATCGTCTGGCCAAGCCCGAGGTCCTGCGCCGCCTTCATAAAAACTTAGGCGTCGACGGACGCTTTCTCTCCCTGCCCATCGACGCCTACTCGAAACTCACCGGCTGGGGCGAAGCCAATAACCACTGGATCCGCACCGCCCAGAAGCTCGGACACTGCGCCATCAGCCGGGCCATCACCACGGCCGGACTCGACCTGCGCGACATCGGTGCCTTGTTCTTCACCTCCGTGACCGGAATCTCCAGCCCCTCCATCGACGCCCGCCTCATCAACCGCATGGGGCTTTCGCCCAACATCAAGCGCATCCCGATGTTCGGCCTGGGTTGCGTTGCTGGCGCCGCCGGAATCGCGCGCGCGGCCGACTACGTCCGCGCCTATCCCGACCAGATCGCAGTCATTCTCGCCGTCGAGCTTTGCTCGCTCACCCTGCAGCGCGACGACCTCTCGATGGCCAACCTGATTTCTTCCGGACTGTTCGGTGATGGCGCGGCCGCCGTGGTTGTGGCAGGCGAGGGTTGCGCCCTCAAGCTCCCCGGCCCGCGCATCCTCGCCACTCGCTCCGTCTTCTATCCCGAGACCGAAGAGATGATGGGTTGGGATCTCTCGGAAAAAGGTTTTCGCATTGTCCTCTCGTCCGAAGTCCCCGACCTGATTCGGCGGCAACTGGGACACGACGTGGACTGCTTTCTCGCCGACCTGGGCCGCGAGCGCCACGAAGTGGGCAGTTGGGTGCTCCACACCGGCGGCCCCAAAGTCCTGCAGGCGACCGCTGCTGCGCTGGCGCTCGAGAACGGACAACTCGCGGCTTCCTGGGATTGCCTGAAGCGCACCGGCAATTTGTCCTCGGCCTCAGTGCTGGTGGTGCTCGAAGAAGTTATGAAGAACCGCCGCCCCGCGCCTGGTACGCTCGGCCTGCTCGCGGCGATGGGGCCGGGCTTCTGCTCAGAACTGGTGGCGCTGGAATGGTGAGTGACCGCAATAATTCCGACGTCGTCGTTATCGGCGGAGGTCCCGCCGGACTCGCCGCTGCTCTTGCCGCGCGCCGCCGTGGCTTCTCCGTCACCGTTGCCGACAGTTTTGTTCCACCCATCGACAAGCCCTGCGGCGAAGGCCTCATGCCCGATGGCATCGCCGCCCTCGAACGCCTTGGCGTCACTCTCCCCACCGCCGAGACCCAGCGCTTCCGCGGCATTCGCTTCGTGAGTTCCGGAATGTCAGCCGAGGCCGTCTTTCCTCGCGGATTCGCCCTGGGCGTGCGCCGCACTCACCTGCATCGCGCGATGGTCGAACATGCCGAGAGCGCCGGGGTCCGCTTCCTCTGGCACACGGTCGTTACCGGACTTCATCCCGAAGGCGCCCTGATGCGCCGTGAACTGGGCGGTATCGAACTGGTGCGCGCGCGCTGGATCGTCGGCGCGGATGGCAGCAGCTCGCTGGTGCGTCGCTGGGCCGGACTCGATACCCACCGCCGCTGCGACGAACGCTATGCCTTCCGCCGCCACTACCGCATTTCCCCGTGGAACGACTTCATGGAACTCCACTGGGGCCCGCGTTGCCAGTTGTACGTGACCCCCGTCGCCCCGGACCTGATCTGCGTCGCGCTTATCGCGCGCGACCCGGCGCTGCGCCTCGATGAAGCCCTGCTCGCGTTCCCCGACGTCGTCGAACGTCTGCGCGGCGCCGAACCCGGCTCAGTCGAGCGCGGAGCGATGTCGGTCACTCGCAAACTGGCCCGCGTCTGTACCGGACGAGTGGCGTTGCTCGGCGACGCTTCCGGGGGCGTCGACGCCATCACCGGCGAGGGCCTGTGCCTGGCCTTCCATCAAGCCGATCTCCTGGCCGACTGCATGCTTCGCGAAAATCTCGAACCTTACCAGGCTGGCCATCGCGCGCTCGCGCGTCGTCCCATCCTGATGGCTGACCTGATGCTGCTTCTGGAGCAACACCCCGCCCTGCGGCGGCGGGTTATGCTGGCATTCCATTCGCGCCCGCAGCTGTTCGCGGGAATGCTGGCGACTCACGTGGGCGACGCATCGCCGCTCGATTTTGCCGCGAACGGATTGGCGTTAGGATGGGGACTGCTTACAGCATGAATAAGAGGAAGGGGCACGACTGCACAGTTCACCGGGAGGGCCGCGACTTCACAGCCTGCGGAAATTCCTCCCCACCCCGATCGCAGCCCATGGATTTGCAGCCGATGCCTAGAACCTTTTCATTCCGATGCGCGAGCGCAGCGAGACGGGAGGAATCCGCTTTTGATCGCGGATGCAACCCTCAAAACGCGCTCGTCCTGGCGGCTCGTGCCAGGGCGGCCTCGCCCAAACGTGGTACCCAGCCGCGCGCCGGACCTCCCAACCGCCGGTGCTGAATGTTGCAGAACGGTAAGGGCACGAGTTCACTCGTGCCGCAGAGACTCTAAATGCCTTGCGCTTTAGCGCCTGAGATTTTAGCTTTTTGTTGCGATGCAATTTTCGTCCGCAAGCAGACGATCTGAAGGGGCAAATTGATTAGACAGATCGCAAGGCTCGCAGCCATAGCGGCCTGCCTGTGGTGGGCAAGTCCGGCTCCACCTGCAACCGCGCAGGAACTAGTTCTCCGCTGTGATCCGGCGCAAACTGTCGCAAACTTCACCCTCGGCGACGTGCTGCACACCGTGAAGGGAGCGTTCAACCTGAAACGCGGCGAGTTGCACTTCGACCCCGCCTCCGGCAAGGTCACCGGCGAAATCGTATTCGACGCGACCAGCGGCCACAGCGGCAACCAAGGCCGCGATCGCAAGATGCACAAAGACGTACTCGAGAGCGCCCGCTACCCGGAAATCGCATTCCGCCCCGAGCGCGTAGACGGGAAAGTCGCCCCCGCCGAAGCTTCCACCGTGCAGGTGCACGGTATGTTCGCGATCCATGGCGCCGAGCACGAAATCACCGTCCCCGTCGAAGCGCAACTCAGCGCCGACCACTGGAGCGCCACGGCCCATTTCCCCGTGCCATACGCAAAGTGGGGCATGAAGAATCCGAGCGTCCTGTTCCTCAGGGTAGGCGACTCAGTCGACATCGACCTCCACGCGGCCGGAAGCCTTACGTTCGCTGCTTCCCAATAGCGTGGGTGGCCGCGCGTCAACCTCTGTCATAGGCTTTGAAAGTCTGTCCTCTGGAGCAGAGTGAGGCGCAAGCCGAACGCAGTCGAGGGACCTTGCGTTTGTTTGCGGTACTGTCGAACCTCCGGCCCCTCTTTGCGTCCTCTGCGGCCTTTCTCCGCGCCCTTTGCAGCTTAAGGCTTCCTTCTTCGCGCAAAGCACTCCACTAAAATCTACCTCCGCCGCGAATACCCGCTCACATACCCCGGCACGGGAATCCCCGGATCGCACCGCTCATCGCGCAGCGGCTCCCCCGGAACGACGGGCAGCGGGATCACTCCCGCCCAAGTGCGGAACGAGTAATCCTCCGCATCATCCACAGGAGGCCCCTGCCGCACCTTCGCCGAGAACTCTTCAATCGGCAGCCGCAATGCCAGCGTGGCCTTCAATTCCTTCTCGTTCGGTTGCCGCGACTCCGCCCACCTCCCTGGCAAGATGTGCTCCGACAGCGCCCGCAGCGCCGCCAACTTCTCTTCTGGATCGAGCACCGCCCGAGCCATCCCCAGAATCACCACCGACCGGTAATTCATCGAGTGATTAAAGATCGACCGTGCCAGCACCAGCCCGTCCAGCACCGTGACGGTGACACACACCGCGATCCCGCTGTCCAGGTTGCGCAGCAGACGGCTCGCCGCCGACCCGTGAATGTAGAGCTGGTCCCCGGACCGCCCGTAAGCAGTCGGGATCACGAATGGCTGCCCGTCGACCACAAATCCGACGTGGCAAATGAAGCCTTCATCAAGAATCTGATGCACCGCGGCGCGATCATAAACCGCGCGCTCAGGTTCGCGGACGACGCGGGTCCGCGCAGTAGGAGCAGAAGACTGGGACATGGAAGACGAACTCCGGGCAAGCGCCAAGGATGAGTGAAAGAAAAGTGTAGCAGGCTGCAGGCCAGGGACCGCCAGTGGCCTCTTTAGAGGAAAGAACCCACTGCCGACCCCGCCAAATAACCCTCTCCTGCTAAAATCGCTCGTTTGCTTAAGCCCCATCGTTGTTTTCCCAGGGATTGTCCGTACGGAGGATCCTCCCATGTCGCTGGTCCGCAAGTCGCTAGCCTTCTTCACCCTGTTGTGTGCCACTCTTTCCCTTGCGCAGGAGTCCAAGGAAGGTCGCTTGATGCGCTTTCCCGATATCCATGGCAACAAGATTGTTTTCGTTTATGGCGGAGATCTGTGGCTTGCCTCCGCAACCGGCGGCGCGGCCCGCCGCATCACGGCCCATCCCGGGCGTGAGCTGTTCCCCAAATTCTCTCCTGACGGCAAGTGGATCGCCTTCACCGCCCAGTTCGACGGCAACTTCAACGTGTATGTCATGCCTACCGAGGGCGGGCAACCGCGCCAGTTGACCTCTTACCAGGGCAGCGCGCAGCAACTGAACGACCGCATGGGTATTCACAACGAAGTGGTCACCTGGACGCCCGACAGCAAGCGCGTTCTCTTTCTCTCGCGTCGTGACGCTTCCAACGGCTGGACCAAGCGACCTTTCACGGTTGCGATCGACGGCGGCCTGCCCCAGCCTCTTCCCATGGACCAGGGAGGCCTCACCTCATTCAATGTCGACGGCAGCAAGATCGCCTACAACCGCATCTTCCGCAACTTCCGGACATGGAAGCGCTACACCGGCGGACTGGCGCAAGACATCTACGTCTACGACCTGAAGAACAACGTATTCGAGCTCCAGATACCTCACACCGACTACACCGACACGTTTCCGATGTGGCACGGCAACACCATCTACTTCACTTCTGACCGCGGTCCCGAACACCGCCTGAACCTTTACGCCTATGACCTCGGTTCCAAGCAAGTCGAACCTGTCACCCACTTCACCGACTTCGACGTGATGTGGCCGAGCCTGGGCGACGCTGCCATCATCTTCGAAAACGGCGGCTATCTCCATGTACTGGACCTGTCTACCCGCCAGTCCACCAAGCTCACCATCACTCTCCCCGGCGAACGCGAGCTGACCATGAAGCATTGGGCCAGTGTGAGCAAGGACGTCACTGACCTCGACATCGCGCCTGACGGCAAACGCGCGGTCATGACCGCGCGTGGCGACATCTTCACCGTTCCCGCCAAGGACGGAGCGACTCGCAACCTTACCCGCACGCCCGGCATCCGCGAGAAGGAGGTCGCCTGGTCGCCCGACGGCCGCTGGATTGCCTTCGTCTCCGACCGCACCGGAGAAGATGAGATCTACATCACGCCCCAGGACGGCATGGGCAACATCGAGTTGGGCAAGGAACCCGCGGCCAAGGACAAAGACAAGGAGAAAGACAAGGAAGCCGCCGCCAAAGAAGCTGCGGCAGAGAAAGAGCGCGGCAAAGACAAAGAGCAGCAGATCACCAGCGGCTACAAGGGTTTCAAGTTTGCGCCCGTCTGGTCGCCCGACAGCAAGAAATTGGCCTGGGCCGACAAAGACCTGCGTCTCTGGTACGTGGACATCAACGACAAGAAGCCGGTCGAGGTCGACCGCGCCAAATACTTTGAGATCACGAATTACTCCTGGTCGCCCGACAGCAAGTGGATCGCCTACGACAAGCAAGTGGTTACGAATTACAGCGTGGTCTATCTCTATTCCACGGCCGACAAGAAGTCTACGGCGGTGACCAGCGAGCTCGTGAACAGCTTCGGTGCCGTCTGGGATCCCGACGGCCTGTACGTGTACTTCTTCTCCGATCGCGATTTCAACGAAGTTCTGGGCAACGTCGATTTTGAGTTCGCCAACCCCAAGACCACACGGGTGTACGTGGTCACCTTGCGTGCCGACTCTCCTTCGCCGTTCCCCGCTCTGAGCGACGAAACCGCCATCAAGCGCGAAGCGCCTGCGCCAGAAGCCGCCGCTTCCGATAAGGAAAAGAACCAGAAGGCGGAAGGAAAAAAGAAAGAAGAGGCACCCGCGGAGAACAAAGGAGCCAAGGACATCGCCAAGAACTTCCGCATCGATCTTGAAGGCCTTCAGAACCGCATTGTGGCCCTGCCCGTCCCGCCCGCCAGCCTCACTGGTCTGGGCGCAGCCAAGGGCTTCGTGTACTACTCCAGCCAGCCCGTGCAAGGCCTCACGGGCCCCTTGCCGGGGGAACAATCCGCCATTCACGCCTACGATTTGAAAGAGCGCAAGGAAAAGACGCTGATCGAAGGGATCGAGCGGTGGTGGCTGTCTTTCGATGGCTCGAAGCTGCTCTACGAAGCGAAAGGCGGAGAAGCCAAAACCTACGGCATCATCGACGCCAAGCCCGCCGACACACCCAAGAGAGTTGGCGAAGGAACGCTCAACCTTTCCGGCCTGCGCACCGAAATCGATCCGCCTGCTGAATGGAAGGAGATCTTCAACGAAGTCTGGCGGCAGGAGCGTGACTATTTCTTCGAAGCCAGCATGAACGGCGTGAACTGGGAAGCGGTTCGCGATAAGTACGCACCGCTGGTCCCCCACGCCGCCAACCGCTACGACCTCACCTACATCATGGGCGAGATGATCGGCGAACTCTCCAACTCCCATACCTACGTCGGCGGCGGAGACCAGCCGGACCTTCATCCTATCAATGTGGGCTTGCTGGGGGTGGATTACGAACTGGATGCCGCCAGCGGCCTCTACCGCTTCAAGAAGATTTATCCCGGCGAGAACTGGGCCCCCGGAACCCGCTCGCCGCTCACCGAGCCCGGCGTCAACGTGAAGGAAGGCGACTACCTGATCGCGATCAATGGCCATGCCTTGAAAGCTCCTCAGACTCCGGAGGAGCTGCTCGTCAACACGGCCAATGAAACTACCGCCATCACCGCAAACTCAAAGCCCAGCGCGGACGATGCCCGCACCGTCGCCGTCAAGCCCATCTCCGACGAGTACGGCTTGCGTGAGCTCAACATGGTGGAAACGAACCGCAAGAAGGTGGCGGCCGCCACCAACGGCCGCGTAGGCTACATCTACCTCCCTGACATGGGAGATGCAGGCCTCAACTCCTTCGTCAAACAGTACTTTCCCCAGATTCGCAAAGAAGGCCTCATTATCGATGTTCGATACAACGGCGGCGGCTTCGTGGACGAGCTTATTTTTGAGCGTCTGCGCCGGGTGCTTTCCGGTATGGGTTCGGCTCGCAACTTCGAAATCAGCAGCGGCAGCACCAAGCCTCCCAACGTCTTTCACGGCTACATGGCCTGCATCACCAACCAATACGCGGCCTCCGACGGCGACATTTTCAGCGAGTTCTTCAAAATCTACAAACTCGGCCCGCTCATCGGAGAGCGCACCTGGGGCGGAGTGCGTGGCATTCGCGGAGAAATCTTCCTCATCGACGGCGGCTACATCACCCGTCCCGAATTTTCGGAGTACAACCTGCAGAGCAAATGGGTGGTCGAGAACCGCGGAGTCGCGCCTGACATCGAGGTCGACAACCGCCCCGACGACGTGGTGCGCGGCAAGGACGCGCAACTTGAACGCGCTATCCAAGAAGTAATGAAGCAGATCGAAGCCAACCCCAAGAAGCTTCCCCCGTACCCGCCCGATCTTCCGGCCTATCCGGAGGGGCCGGGAATGTAGCGCTGAGGCGCTGAACCGCAGTCTAGCTCCGCACCGTGGGAGTAGAGGGCTGGTGAAACCGCGGCAAGCGCCAAGGATGGGTGAACGGAGAACGTACCACTGGGGATTCGAGCGCCAGGCCCTGTGGTCAAACGGAGCTATTACGAGAGCCTATCTGTGCTCAATCCTGCCGAGGTTTTCGTGGCACAACAATTCGGCTAGTCCGTTGCGGCAGCTAGGAGATTCCATGAGAGTTGTGGTGGTGATTCTTGGATGCGCGGTTGGGACTGCTGCCTTTGCCGGTGATGGAGGTAAGGTTCCTCTCGGAGAGGTGGCGGAGAACGCTGTTCGGCAGTCGAAGTTAACTCTGCTTGGGAGCAAGCCGTTCCATCTCAAGGCGGAAATTGTCGAGACGACAAACCCGAGTTCGGAATACCAAGCCAAGGTTGACGAATACTGGGTATCGCCAGAGAAGTGGCGGCGCACCATTGAGGCTCCGGGGTTCTCGCAAACATTGATTGTTAACGGGGACATGGTTTCGGAGAAAGACACAGGCGACTATCTCCCATGGTGGCTTAGTGATCTGGTTACCGCGATGTTGGATCCGTTACCCATGGTTGAGCAGCTCCAGCAGATCAATTCGCAGATCGACAAGCCCCGAGGCTCGGGGAACTCGAACATCTGTGCTGATCTCCGCACTAAGATCGATCGGTGGGTATTTTGTTTTGAAGGTAGCCAGGGTCTGCTGACATCAGTGTTCGCTCGTGGCTACAGCGCGGAGTTCAAGGACTTCAGGGCCTTTGCGGACAAGCGTGTGGCACATCTTATCCTCATTGACCCGGAGCCGGGCACGACGATTCAGGCCAGGATTGTGGAGTTGAGTGATTTCCGTCAGGTGGATGAGGTTCTGTTTGCTCTTCCGCAAGCGACTCCTGCGCGGGAGCAGATCAAGACGGTCAAGGTCGATGAGGCAACACTGCGACGACTGGCGTTGAGCGGCACGGAGATCACATGGCCTCCGGTGGGAGGCGGACCCACGACCGGAAGGTGCGCCGTCTATGTGTCCGTGGACCGGGCCGGGCACATTCGAGAAGTGTGGCCAGAAGGCTGTGACAACCCCGGGCTGCAGGATCCTCTGCGCGAGACGGTGAAGAAGTGGCAGTTGAAACCCGCGGCAGAGAATGGAGCGGCGGTGCAGATCGAAGCACTAGTAACGTTCACGTTCGACACGAAGGTGGTCAACGACAGTCCTTCGCCGAAGGTCCCTGATCCGGGGGCCGCTGAGCCGGCGAAGACTGGGGGCGGAGCCTCACGGTCAATTGCAGGGTCCGCCAGTCGTGCCACCGCGCGTCGTCAAGCTGGTGAAGCCCGATTGCGGTGTCGGGCAAAGTTGCAACGGACTACACGGCGAGGTAGTCGTGCTCGTGAATGTCTTGGCGGATGGAACCGTCGGCGCTGCAACGGTGAGGAGCGGGGACCCGCGGCTGTTTGACGATGCTACGAAGGCCGCGAAACAATGTAGTTTTCAACCAGGGACGCTCCTCGGAAAACCAACGAGCATGAATTTTGATCTGACGTACCAGTTTTAGCTCAACTAATGCAATCGGCCACATTGTTTGTGAGCACTTTTATAGCTATGGATTTCGGGTGGACGCACTTTGTGGTTCCAAGTCCGAAACACATCGGTCTCTACGCTAGAACCGCTCGGTTACGAGTGTAAGCGATTTTTCATCCACGAAATGCTTCTCGAGTCCTGCCCCCGAAAACCCAAAGCCTCCCTCACCCCAGCCACTGCGGGTTGTGCACCGTTCCGTCGAAATCATTCGAGATCTTGTAGCGCTCGAACTCGCCTTTGCCCGCAGCCGGAGCCGTCTTCGAAAGTAGCGCCCCGACGTCCGCCTTGCTCATCGGCCGGAAGCTCCGCGCCGCGTCAATTGCCTGTTGCAGGATCGGCATGGAATCGCATCCCGTGATCACCACGCTGGTCGGCAAATTCATCGCGTAGTGCAGGCACTCCACCGGGGTCGCGGTCTTGCTGTTCAGAATTAGTTGGTCGCCCAGCGGCTTCATGCCCAGCACGCCAATCTCGTGCTTCACGAGCACGGGCAGCACTTTCTTCTCGAAGCTGTCATAGTGCGCGTCCATCACGTTCAGCGGCATCTGCACCGCATCAAACGTGAAACCGTGCGCGAACGCGGTCTCCAGCATCTTGAGGTGAATGTCCGGACTCTTGTGGCCGGTAAATCCGATGTAACGCACTTTGCCCTGCTTCTTCGCCTCGAGCACCGCGTCCATGCCGCTGCCGGCCACAAAAATCCGCGCCGGATCGGTGTCGCGGATCACTTCGTGAAACTGGAGCAGGTCGATGTGATCGGTCTGCAGCCGCCGCAGCGATTCTTCCAGCTGATCCATCGCGGCCTTCTTGGTCTGGCCGTCGATCTTGGTCATCAGGAACGCCTTTTTGCGGTAGCCGTCGCGCAGCGCCTTGCCCATGCGTACTTCGCTCTCGCCCCCGTTGTAGTCCCAGCAGTTGTCGAGGAAGTTGATGCCCGCATCCATCCCGGCGCGGATAATCCGGATACTCTCCTGCTCGTCCGCCTGCTTGCCCAGGTGGTAGCCGCCCAGGCCCACGATGGAAATTTTCTCGCCCGAGCGTCCCATGGTCCGCATGGGGATGGGCGCGTCAGAGGCGTGCGCCAATTTGTCGTGCAGAGAGGTGAGCATGCTGGTGGCAGCGGCCGTCTTCAGAAAACTCCTGCGATCCATTAGGAGACCCCTCAGTTTTCAAGCCAAAGGCTCGATTCGGTGCCGACAAGTGTACTGCGAGGGACAAAAAAGGCAAAGGCTCCCAGCGGACAACCACCGGAAGCCGAACCCAGAGCCGAGAACCGAGAACTGACAGCGGATAGCTGACAGCTGTCCTTCCTACCAATTAATCTTCAACGCAAACTGAAACTGCCGCGGATCGTACGCCGCCGTCACCTGCCCGGCGTTGGTGAACAACTGATTCACCGCCCCGGCGTTGAAACGATTGGCCAGGTTGAAAGCGTCGGCGATCAGGTCCATGCTCATGCGCTCGCCGAAGTTGATTCGTTTGGCGATACGCAGATCGTTGAACACGGTCCAAGGCTGCACCCCGCCGTTGCGCGCGAAGTTGCCGTCCAGCGAAAGCAGCGTTCCGGTATAGCCCTGCGGACACGGTTCCTGGAACACGCCCGTCGGCGAGGCCTTCGACGGCACCCCTGACCCGCAAGCGGGATCGACGAACGTGTTCGGACGCCCGGTATCGGGCGAGAACTGGAAGTTGTCGGAATTCCCGGTGAGGATGTTGTATGGACGGCCTGACGCCACTTCCACGATGGGCGCGAACGTCCAGTCGCTGAAGAATTTTCTCGCGAAGCCACTACCGCCTAACTTCCCCGTCTGATAGACACCGCTGAACACGAAGCGGTGCCGCTGGTCAAAGAGCGAGTTGGATCGCTCAAGACCCGGATAGTAACTGTCCTGCGGCGCCAGTGGCGCCTGCAGGTCGGTTGAGTCATCGATGGCGTGCGCCCAGGTGTAGGACGCGAGGAACTCGTAGTGTCCGCGGAACCGCTTGCGCAGGTTCGCGCTGAAGCCATGATAAATCGAACTGCCGTTCGAGTAGTTGGCGTCCATGTCGCTGAATGGAATCACCGCGCACGCGCCCGCTGTTCCGAACGGTATCGTGGGATCGCAGGCTCCGCCACCGGCGCTCCTTCCCAGGCCATCCGCCTTTGCGAGCAAAGCTGCGTCCGCCAGGCAGGGCCCGCCGGCCAGGGACGGGTTGAGTCCCGACGGCCGGAAGAAGCTCAGCATCGCAGCCGGAGCGAATGCTCCCGAAGGTGTCCCAGTAATTGCCGCCGGGCAGACCGACACGGCCAGCGGGCTGCTGGGGTAAAGGCCGCTGCTGGTCGGAATGTGGTTGGCCTGCAAGAATGCGATCGCCGAAAGGAAGTTGTTCATCAGCAGGTCGCCGCGCGTGGTGTTCGCATTGATGGGCCGGTTCAGGTGCCGTCCGCCGTTGAAGTTGTAGGCCAGGTTCAGCGAAAACCCTCCGCCCAGATCCCGCTCCACGCTGAAGTTCGCCTGCTGCGCGTAGGCATACACGAAGTTCTTCGCCTGTGGATAGCCGAACGGCTGGAACGCCAGCGGGAAGAACGTCGACGGGTTCAGGTAATTCTGGTTGACGAACAACCCTGGGAACCGCGGATCGCCCGCTTGCGACACGCTGAACGGGGCCGCGTTGAACCGCTGCTCCGCCGCGATGTAACCCGGCACCGTAGGCAGACACGACGACGTGCCCAAAATGCCCTGGAACATGTTGACGGAGTTCAGGCTGGCCGGCCCCGGCCTCGCCGAGGGATTGCACGGGGCGTTGTAGAGAAACACCAGTTGCCCGCTCTTGGATCCATCCGACGCATCGCCCAGGAAGTACAGCGCCAGCAGCGGATGGTCGTAGAACATTCCATAGGAAGCCCGCACCACCGTCTTGCCATCGCCCTTCGGGTCCCACGCAAGTCCCAGCCGTGGCTGGACGTTGTTCGTGTCGGTCTGAATGCCTTTCTGCAGTCCCAGCGCGCTGTAGGCCGTCTTCGCCAGCGGGTTGAGTGGACTCAGCTGCGGTGGGAACTCCACGTCGTAGCGCATCCCATAGTTCAGCGTGAGATTGGAACTCACACGCCAGGAGTCCTGCCAGAACAACCCCAACGGCTTGTTAACGAAGCTGTCTTTCGGATCCCCGTATCCCTGCAAGAATTCCACAGGAAAGCCGAGCCCGTACGTCTGCACCGCCGTGAAGCCGGGAAAGGTCGGGCAGAGAGTCGTAGGTTCCCCAAAAGCCGGGCAGGGGTTGGCAAACCCGAACGTGCCCGCGTCGAACCCACCAAAACCGTAGAGGCCGCCGTAGTTCACAGTGAACGTCGCGTCCAGCGGCAGATAGTTGAAGTCGACCCCGAACTTGGTGTTGTGCCGCCCGATGGACCACGAGAAGTTGTCGGTGAACTGATACCGCTTCTCCACGCGCTGCACATACGAGTAGGGCTCACGGCCAAAGTAGGCGTAGCCGGGAATGTTTTCGGCAACATAGCCGCCGTCTGGGGTCGCCGTGTTGTACGAGTAGTTGTTGCCCCGGCGGGCAAACTGAAAACGGAACTCGTTCAGCTTGTTATTCCCCAGTGTCCAGGTGTGCTGCAAGACTCCGCTCACGTCGCGGTAGGTCTGCTGCGAAGTGCGCGAGTAGGCGTTCTGCCCGAATACCTGGTTCTCGCCGTTCACTTCGATTCCCGTCACCGTGCTGGGGCTGACGTTGGCCCGCAGCATGATCTGGTTCCGGCTGTTGAAGTTATGATCCAGCCGCAGCGAGTAGAGGCTCGTGCCCTCAAACACGGGGAAGTTGCCCCGCTGTGAATTCAAACTGAGAAAGTGTCCTGGCAGCGAATTGCATAACTGGTTTCCACCTCGCGCGACCGGCGCGACGTTGCAGGTCGTCGGAAACTGCGTCAGGAGGGTGGTGGGATCAGAGGGAATGGGAATTGCCGTACCCGCCAGTGCGGCAAAGATCTGCGGGTAACTTCCGTTCAGCGCAATTCCCGACGAGCCGCCGACAAACGCCGCATAAAGCCCGGCCTCCTTCCCGTAGAAATTCGCCAGGGCCGGATTGGCCAGGAACATCTGCGTTTCGGCCGCGGTCAGATTCTGGAAAAATGTCTGTTGATCCGCGGTCCCGCTCACGCCCTGCTGGATGATTCCGGGACCCAGTCCGAATGCGCTCGACATATCCACGTTGTTCAGCAGACCGAAATTGTCCTGGCCGATGCTGGAAAACCCCGTCTCGTGCCGCCGCGTGATTTCGTACGAGAAGTAATAGTAGGTTTTGTCTTTTTTGATCGGTCCGCCAAAAGCCGAGCCAGCCTGCACGCGAGTATAGGCGGGGTTCTTGGTGGTGCTGAACGGGTTCACTGCCTGGAAGTTGCGGTTGCGCAGGTAGCCGTACACGTCGCCGTGAAAGTCGTTCGACCCGGACCGCGTGATGATGTTGACGATCCCACCCGACGCCCGTCCGTATTCGGCGGCGTAGTTGTTGGTGATGATCTGGAACTCCTGCACCGCCTCCTGCGAGACCGTGGAGCGCACGCCGTTGATGGAATTGTCGGTGGCGTCGGCGCCGTCCACGTTGACCAGGTTCGAGCGTCCGCGCTGCCCGCCGAAGTTCAGCCCCGAAGTCGGCGCTGCGCCGGTGTTCGGCGCGTTGTCCCGTACCACCTGCGAATCGGTCAAGGTGAAGTTGATGTAATTGCGGCCGTTGATCGGCAAATTGTCGATGCGGCGCTGGTCGATGGTGTTGGTGGTCGAACTGCGCGTGGTCTCGACCAGTTCCGCCTCCGAGCTGACCGTGACCACCGTCTGTCCGCCGCTGACGGTTAGCGTGATCGGCAGGTCCTTCATCTGGCCGACGGTCACCGGCTGGCCGTGGGCCTCAGCCTTGCCGAAGCCGGGCGCTTCGACAGTTACCGTGTACAGGCCCGGCGGCAGGGACAGCAAGTCGTATTCGCCCTCTTTGTTCAGGCTCGTGCCGCGCTCAAACCCCTTGTCCTGCTCCCGTGCCGTAACGGTCGCGTTCGTGACCAGGTCGCCCTTCTCATCCCGCACGGTGACATGCAGATCACCGGTCGAGGCGCCTTGGCCGAATCCTAGGCCGGTGGCAATAGAGGCAAACATCAGGGCAAGCAAGATCTTCATCATCGGTCTCATAGGGTTTTCCTCAGGAAGCGCGGCACGAAATGCACGGTGGCAATGTACGGGCGATTGAGTGGCGCAGGCAAACGACATAAAGCGATACCCGGGGTATGTCGCACCTTGTCACAACAGGCGTTGAGGAGGCCAGCGCTTGATCCGGCTCAGCAGAGTGGGCGTTTGGGCACGAAAAAGGTTCGTGGTTCAAGATACCCACCCTGTTCTCCTGCAGATACATGCTTGCAGGTCAAAAGCGCAAGCCGCGGAAGACAAAAGCGGGTCCGGTGGCAGGCTGACTGAGGTGCACGCGTTTAGGGGCGGCTAGGTCTCGGTAGCTTGTACATCAAGAGATGCGGCGAAAGCAAGATAAATTGATGACGAGAATAGGTTTAGTAAGCTCCCGAGTGTCAGAGCGGGAGGGTCGCGAGCTAGCGCTCGATGCCTGTCGCTTCGCGCTTTACAGTCTTGAAGGCCCACGCCATGCGCGGCGTGTTGTGCGAGATTCCCAGGCGGCCCCGGGAGTCCAGCAAAATGATTCCGCCGTGCCCGTTGACCCGCGCTTTCAGGTAGTTCATCGCTTCCTGCGAAACCCACTCGGGCGCGTTGCCGGCGAGCACCCGGTCGGCCGCCCACTTCGCGAGCACCAGCTTCATGATGGGCTCGCCCCATCCGGTCAGGGAAGCAGCCGCGCTTTCATTGTCGGCGTAAACACCACAGCCAATCAGCGAGGAGTCACCGAGGCGCCCCGGCGCTTTGTTCAAAGTGCCACCGGTCGAAGTTGCGGCGGCGATGTTGCCGTCGCGGTCGAGCGCTACCGCGCCGACGGTGTCGTGCGAGATGGCCGGCGCAAACAGATCGGGAGCGTCTTTGGCCGCGCGCGCCTGAAAGTCCTGCAACCGCTCCACCTCCCGTGGAATCACCAGGTCTTTGTTGTCGCACAAGGCGATGCCATGTTCGGCGGCGAAGCGCTCCGCGCCTTCCGCGACAAAATACACATGCGGGCTTTCGCTGAGGATCTTGCGCGCGGCGCGGATCGGATTGCGCAGCCGCTCCACCCCGCCCACGCCGCCGCCGCGCAGCGTCGATCCCTCCATGATGAAGGCGTCGAGCTGCACTTTCCCGTCGCGATTCAGGAAGCTGCCCCGCCCGGCGTCGAAGGTCTCGTCGTCTTCCATCACGACGACAGCTTCTTCCACGGCATCGAGCGCCGAGCCGCCCTTGCTCATCGCCTGCCATCCGGCAGCGACGGCGTTACGCACGCCGTTCCGGTGCGCGTCGACCATGTCGTCGGGAATTGCCCATGCGCCACCGTGCACTACGAGTACGGGATCGGTTGCCACGCAAACCTCGCTCCGGAAAAATGCCGGGATAGTCTAGCACTGGAGACAGTTTTCCGTTCTCGGTCCTCAGTTCGTAGCGGGTGGAAGAGCCGGAGGAGTCTCAACTTGATTCGCTCCGAGCTAAGCCATTGGAAAGCCGTTCGAGCGTCGAAACGGGTGAAGAGTCGATTGGTATTCCCACGCAGCGTGCCCGTTAATTGCCATTAGAGCCGCTAGGAGCGATTCGCGGAAGGTGGGACGTGTTTCCCTGTCCCGCGCATCCGAATGCAAGAGCAAACGTTTCACAGGGGTTTTGTTATCCATGAGCTATTCAATTTCGGGAAGCCCTTCGAGTGCATACTCGCCCGGCTCGCGCTGAGAACCGAGAACTGACAACTGACCACTGGTTTTAGTGTCCCCCGACGCGTGCCGCCTGCTTCACTGGCATGCCTTCGTAGTCGCGCACGTCGACCGGGCCGATGGCCAGCTTCTTCAGGTCGTCTTCGATCTTCGCGCGATCGCCCGCGCCAATCACCACCGACGTTTCCGGATGAATGTGTTTCTCGGCCATGTGCTGCACGTCGTCGGAAGTTACCGCGTCGATCCTTGCCGGCAACTGCTGGTAGTAGTCGAGCGGCAGGTCGTAGGTGAACAGTTCGCCGATGGTGTTGGCGGTCTGTTCGGAAGTTTCAAAAAAGCCCGCAAGCGAGTGCGAGAAGGCGCCTTTCGCTAGCTGCATTTCGTCGAGTGTCGGTGAGCTGGTACGAATTCGCCCGAGCTCTTTGAACAGCTCCTGCACGGCCGGGGCCGTGGCGTCGGTGCGGATGGCTCCGCCCGCCAGGAACACTCCCGGGCCACGCCGGTAGAGAAAGGCCGAGAATCCGCCGTAGCTGTAGCCGTGCTCTTCGCGCAGGTTGGAGTTGATGCGGCTCGAAAACAGGCCCCCGAGAATGTTGTTCATCACTTCCAACGGAACATAGTCGGGAGTCGAGCGCGGCACTCCCAGGTTGCCGACCAATAGAAAAGTTTGCGCAGCTCCCGGCTTGTCGACAATGGAAATAGCCCGCGAGGTTTTCACGTTGACCGGAGGGGGCTCGTGCTTGCTGGTCGCCCCCTGCCACGCGCCGAAATACTTCTCCGCCAGCGTGCGAGCTTCGCCGGGAGTGAGATCGCCAGTCAGCACGAGCGCCGCATTCCCGGGGGCGTAGCCAGCCTGCCACATCTTCCGCAAATCGTCGCGGGTGATGGCGCGGTTGGCTTCGATCGTGCCGACTTCGCGGTAGCCATACGGGTGCCCCGGGCCGTACACGCTCTTCATGAGGACACCGATGGCGAGCTGCATCGGATCGTCTTGAATCTGCAAGATGTCGGTTTCGCGGTTCTTACGCACGCGCTCAATCTCGGCGGGATCAAACTTTGGATGCAGCACGACATCGGCAAGCAGGTCGAACGCGGCGTCGACATTCGACTTCAAAGTTCGGATGGTGACCACGGAGTCATCGCTCTCCGAAACCTGGCGTACGGCCGCGCCGATCTGGGCGGCGTCATCAGCGATCTGCGTGGCGGTTCGGTGATCGGTACCCTCCGGGAGCATTTGTGCGGTGAAGGACGCTAACCCCGGTTTCTCGACCGGGTTGGAGTCGCTGCCGTTCAATACTTCCAGGTGGGTCGAGACCATGGGCAGCTGATGTTGTTCCAAGAACATCACGCTCAAGCCGTTGGCCAGCTTGAAGCTGGCGGGGACGGGCAGGCTTAACTTCGGCGGTGGTCCGGCGGGCGGAGGGTTCGCGCGCCAAGGTTCGTCGGGCATCGTGCCGGCCGCGACGGTCTGTTTCGATTTCTGCTCCGCCTCTTTGGTGCTGGGAGGATCGTCGACCACACGGTTGCCGGGCAGTCCCCACACCACCACGCGCGCCGAGGTCTTGAGTTTCTCTTGGGCGATTCGCTTCAGGCCAGCCGTGGTGGCCTGGTTGTAGCGTTCCAGATCCTTGGGCAAGTAGCCGGGATCGTGCAGATACTGGTTGTACTGGTTCAGGCGGTCAGCAACGCCGAAACCGCCCAGGCGCTCGAGGCCGCCGATGATGTGCGTCTCAATCAGGTTGCGGGCGCGGTCGAGTTCGGCCTGCGTGGGACCGTCGACGCGCAACTTTTCGAGTTCATCGTTGATAGCTTTTTCAAGATCCTCCGGTTTCACCCCGGGCCTGGCCGTGGCCTGGAGTTCAAACACAGAACCCAGCAACAGATTCTGATTCTGCACCTGCACGTCCTGGGCGATTTGTTTTTCGTAGACGAGTTTCTTGTACAGGCGGCTGGACTTGCCGCCGCCGAGAATCTGCGCCAGCAGGTCGCTTTCGGCGTCGCCGGGCTGGTAGATCGAGGGCATGATCCAGCCCAGGTAGATTCGCGGCAACTCGACCTGATCGGTGATCTTGGCACGGCGCTCGGCAGTGATCGGCGGGGTGCTGGCGGTGATTTTCGGAACCGCTGGGCCAGAGGGGATCGAAGCGAAGTATTTTTCGACCCACGCCTTCACCTGGGCTGGGTCCAAGTCGCCGATGATCGTCAGGCTGGCGTTGTTGGGCGTGTAATACTGGCGGAAAAATTCGCGAATGTCGTCGATGCGCGCCGCCTCGATATCGTGGTGCGAGCCGATCACGTCGGCATAGTAGGGATGCTCGCGCGGAAACAGCTGGTGATACAACTCCTCCTCGACCAGCCCGTAAGGGGAGTTCTCGACCGACTGGCGGCGCTCGTTGCGCACGACGTCGCGCTGGTTGGCCAGCCGTTCCTGGTCGAGCTTGCCGAGCAGGTAGCCCATGCGATCGCTTTCGAGCCAGAGCGCCAGTTGCAGCTGATTGGAGGGAACGGTTTCAAAATAGTTGGTGCGGTCGAAGTCGGTGGTGCCGTTGATGTCGCTGGCGCCCGCACCTTCCAGGTAGTGGACATGGGCCTTGGGGCCGACGTGCTGCGAGCCTTCGAACATCATGTGCTCGAACAAGTGAGCGAAACCAGTGCGCCCGGCGCGCTCATTGGCGGGGCCGACGTGGTACCAGAGGTCGACGGCCACCAGCGGCATGCGGTGGTCCTCAGCGAGGATGACCTCGAGGCCGTTCTTGAGCGTGTATTTTTCGTAGGGGATCTGGGGAGCGGTGGGTGGTGCGGAAGAAGGCGCGGCGGCAACGGCAGCTTGTGCGAGGGAGGTGAAGGCAATGAGACAGAGACTCAGACGGAATCGCATCGATTTCTGCATAAAAAACATCTCCAGCCTAAACGTCGTCAAGGGAGTTGACGAAGCCCGGTTCTAACAGTGATCCCAGGGAAGGGCACGACTTTTCAGTCAGTACCGAAAATCCTCCAGGCCGATTCGGGCTTCAGCCGCTGGGGGGTGGAATTTCGGGGAATGCGGTCACGATGGCGAATGAACTCGGCCAGCCGGGATCATGTAATTTTCGACGCTGCCGAGTCGAAAAGGTCATAAGTGAAGAATCCGCGGGACACTGGCGAAACAAGGTTTCACAGCAAAACCACAGCCGCCAAAAGCCGAGCCCCTTCAAGACATCCGGTAATGAACAGCAGATTCCTCCTGTCTCGCTGCTCGCGTGTCGGAATGACAACATTTTTTCGCCAACGAGACATGCGGGCTTGCTCCGAGCTAGATGCGGCGAGCCGCGTCCCTAGGCGGCGGATCGTCCCGCCCGGAGCGGCGTTCTTCCCGCGCGTTCCGTTTGCAGCCAGGTGAAGTAGATGCGGTGGGCCACGGTGATGGTCGAGAGCACCGCGATGACCCAGAGCACGGGCGCCATGCGATTAAAGACGGAGCCGAGGATAAGCAGCACCAGGCGCTCGGGCCGTTCCATGAAGCCGACCTTGCAGGTGTCGATGAGCGACTCGGCGCGGGCGCGGGTGTAACTGACCATGACGGAACTGATCATCGCGAGGGCGGCGAGCACCACGTAGAAGAACCGGCCGCCGCGCGAGTAGTAGACCAGCAGACCGAAGAAAAGTGCGGCGTCACTGTAGCGATCAACGACAGAATCGAAGAAAGCGCCGAAGCGCGTGACCTGGTTGCTGGCGCGAGCGACGCGTCCGTCGACGAGGTCGAAGAATCCAGCGCCGAAAATCACCAATCCGGCGTAGAAGAACATGCGCGCCTGGTTGTCGGCGTTGGCGTAGCCGAACAAAAATGCGGCGACGGTGTCGATGACCAGACCCAGGAACGTCAGGAAGTTGGGGCTGATCCGTGCAAGGGCCATGCGGTTGACGATGGCACGCAACAGCTTGCCGCAGGCGTTGCCGAAGGCGCTGGTCCAGGTCATCCGGCTTGCGCCTCGTCATGCATGGTGGTGAGTTTGAGAATCTCCATCTCGCGCTTGCCGTTGGGAGTGACCACGGTGGCGGAGTCGCCGACTTTTTTGTTTAGCAGAGCGCGGCCGATCGGGGAGGTGGTGGAGATCTTGCCCGACGCCACGTCAGATTCTTCGCTGGTGACCAGCTTGTATTCGATTTCCTCGCACTTGTCGTTGTCGTAGACCTTCACCGTCGAACCCAGCCCGACTTTATCTTTCGGGATGTTGTTCATGTTGATGAGCGAGAGGTCGGCGAGGCGGCGGCCGAGTTGGCGCAGGCGGGCCTTGACGAACTCCTGGCGCTGCTTGGCCATGTGGTACTCGGCGTTCTCGCTGAGGTCGCCGAGGGCGACGGCCTTTTTGAGCTCCTTGGGGAGCTCGTGGCTCAATTCGTGTTCCAGGGTCGCGATCTCGTCCTGGAGTTTTTTCTTGATCTGCTCAGTCATGCTCTGGGGGATTATAAACCTCGTTTGGTCGGTGGAGGGGCGCTCTGTCGCCCGTTGGCGCTGGGAGAGGAACGGGGTGGAGGATTGCCGCTCGGCGGGTGGGGATGCCCGCCGGCGCGGGCAGGATGCCGGCGCTTACTTTCGGGATCGGTCTAACCTCTGGGATCGTTTCCAAAACGCGCGGCCCTTACCTACGAGCCGATCGCACTCCCGGGATGGGGAAGCCTGAAGGACGGGGTCAACGGTCTTGTTTTCTGGGAGTTGCCGCGAGAATGGCGCAATTGGGACGTGGCCAGCTGACTCGGCCGATGCCCGGAAACCCGCGTCAGGATTGCCTTTTTCGATCGAATCGACTAATATATTTAAAGTAGTTCCTTCATAAGTGTCCCGGCGCTAATAGGTGTCCCCTCATGATTATCAGCGACGGCTTCCACATCGGCGACAAAGTTGTTTATCCAAACCACGGCGTAGGCATAATCGAGCAGATCAGCAGCCGAACTATCGGCGCCTCGGTCGAGAAGTTCTACTTGCTCAAAATTAAGTCAAGCAGCCTGAAGGTGATGGTGCCTTTCAACAACGTCAACAACGTTGGGTTGCGGCGGGTGGTGCGAAACGGGGAAATCCAGAAAATCCTTGATTTTCTGACAGATGGCGAGTGCGAGAACAACGCCGACTGGAAATACCGGTTCAAGGAGAACTCCGAGCGCATGCGCACGGGGTCGCTCCTGGAGGTGGCCTCGGTCCTGAAGGGCCTGCTGATGCTGAACCAGTCGAAACCGCTGTCGTTCCGGGAGAAGAAGATGCTGGAGCGGGCACGCTACCTGCTAGTCAGCGAGCTGACAATGGCGAAAAACTGCGAGGAGCGGCAAGTCGAGGACTTGCTGTCCAAGGCATTGGCCAAGCACAAGTTGCGGTTCCCGGAAGCTTCGGAATTTGAGGCGTAGAGGCAGTCGCTCGTCGCTAGCGACTAGACCCTCCGGCTAGCTTATTTTCCTGACGTCCTTTCCCAGATACTGAATCAGACCGTCTAGCATCTTGCCCGTTTCGAGGGTGAGCGTTTCGATTCGTTCGGCTGCGGCGTTCTCCAAGTAACCAAGCTCCTCAGCGATTAGTGTGTGTGTCTCAAGCTCGTGCAGCGAGGCCCGGGCGGGTTACAGGAAAAGAGTGAACTCCCGGTCGCTGGATTTACCTTTGCCTTCTGCGATGTTGCTGGCTACCGAGACGGCAGCTCGCCGCATCTGGCTGGCCAGCCCATAGATTTCTGTGGCTCGAAACTGCTGGTACAGCGGTACACCTCGAAGGTCAATTCCATCAACTTCTGCCAAGTCTTTAGGTCTTTGTAACAACTGCCCACGAGTCCTGCCTCCTCTCGAGATCCTTTGTAGATGTTATGGACGATAACGGTATGTGACCGATGAACGACCGCGTAGGTTGGAGTAAACGAGATCTTAGGCGGAGATGAACGACCTTGAAGTCGCAGCGAAATCGAGGCACGGGAAGGGCAGGTCCGCCCGTCGCGTCACGCGTTGTTGACGGGTTCGGTTCGGCTGACGACTTGCGACTGCCTTACTCTCCCAGCCAAGTACCCCAGGGGTTAAGTGCGTCGACGTGGTCGAAGATGATTTTCATGGCGGCGGTGATGGGGATGGCGAGGATTAGGCCCATGCCGCCCCAGAGCCATCCCCAGAAGAGCAGGGCCATGGTGACGGCGAGGGGGTTGAGGCGCATACGGTTTCCCAGGAATTTGGGATAGAGGACGTTGAGCGCGAAGAAGTGCAGGGCCAGGACCATCACGGAGATGGCGAACAGGTCGCCGGAGTCGAGTTGTCCCAAGCCGACCACCAGAGGAGGGATCAGAGCCAGGACGAGTCCTAGATAAGGGACCAGACTGAGGAAGCCGCTGATTACCCCGACGATGAAGAAAAACGGCAGGTGCAGGGCGCCGAAAACCGCCACGCTGACCGCCGACATGAACAGGCCGATCAGCAGGTTGCCGACCATAAAACTGCGAATCATGTTGGAGATGAGTCCCAGGGTGACGTAGGCGGTGTGGCGGTGCTCCATGCGAAACAACATGACGGTGGCGGAGCGGGCGTGCTGCTGCCAGCTCAGCATGAAATAGACAAGAAACGGGATGACGCTGACGGCGAAGACACCCTGCGATACCGATCCGAAGCCGCGGGTGACGGCGTCGGTCAACGGGCTGCTGGGCAAGACTTTGACGACGTTTTTCTCGTCGACGGTGGGCCGCAGGGGATTCAGTGCTTCCGCGCGTTCGCGGAAGCTCATCACCACGGCGCGGATGCGCTCGGAGTAACGGGGCAGTACCTGGACGAAGTTGGCGGCCTGATTGTAAGAGGCGTAGGTGATGCCGTAGAGCAGCGCCAGCAGCAGGAGAACGGCAATGAGGGAGGCAAGGCTGCGGGGAAGCCGACGGCCCAGGAAATCCACGACGGGCGCCAGGATGAAAGCCAGGAGGATGGAGACCAACATGACGGCCAGGACGAACTCAGCGAGGTAGCAGAGGGTGAGCACGACGCCGACGGCAACGATGAGTTGGGGCCAGTTCCGGCTGGGTGGCCGGACGGGCGGCGTCACGTGGATGTCGGCGAGTTCCGACATAGCCCGCTATCGTAGCCGAAGTTTTGCAGTTGCGCCGGGACATATAATCGCGGCGTGACGCAGATGCAACAGGATCCGCCGGTTCGAAAGCGGGCCGGGAGAATTCTCGGGCTCGATGTAGGGTCGAAGCGGATCGGGGTTGCTATTTCCGATTTGCTGGGAATTACGGCGCAGGGGCAGGAGACGCTGCAGCGCCAGAATAAGCGGCTCGATTTCGAGAAATTAGGGAAGCTGATTCGCGAGTACGAGATCGCGGAGATCGTGGTGGGGTATCCGCTGCGCATGAGCGGCGCCGAAGGGGTGCAGGCGGAGAAGATGCAGCGTTTCGCGGAGGAACTGCGCGAGCGCTTTCAGCTGCCGGTGCACCTGTGGGATGAGCGGCTGACGTCGGCGGAGGCGAACCGGGTGCTGCGGGAGACGGAGATGTCGATCCGGCGGCGGGGGCAGGTGGTGGACCAGATGGCGGCAGTGTTGATCTTGCAGTCGTGGATGGATGCAAGTCGTTAGGCGTCGGTCGTTAGTCGTCAGTCGTCGGTCGTCAGCGAAACCCTCGATTCTGAGGCGCGGGGTTTCCCTGGGGGCGGCGGGCGAGGACGCCCGCCGGACAGCCGGCAGGATGCCGGCGCTACAAGGGGGAGCCGGGGCCGAGAGCGGTTGCTCTGCCGGGTGGTCGACCGTGAAGACTGGTGAGTGCGGGCCGTCCCTCCGGGACTTGGGTCTCGGAAGTTCGTTCTCACGCATATGGCTGGGGTCCGACGACTGAATGACACGGAGTGCAAAAACACAAGCTCTCTCGACTGCGTTCGGCTGGCGCCTCACTTCGAGATGACAGGTCCTAACTTCGGCAGGCTAGTACCGAGTGGCTGATACCCGACGGTTCGGAGCCGACGGCTGACGACTAAAGGCGGACGGCTGAGGACTGGCGACTGGCGACTGAAGGCGGAGGGTTGTGAGCTGACGGCTGATAGCTGACGACTTGCGACCTCGAGTTGACGACTGACGACTGGCCTCTTGCTTACTAGAGTTCACGCACTATCGACTCACGGAATTCCGGAAAACATCATCTAAACTACTGCCAGCTTGCGCAAAGTACTGATAATTCTGCTGCTGGCCGTCTTCGGGGCGTTGGGATGGCTGGCGTGGGCGGTGTTCACTCCTGTGACACCGGCGGGGCAAAAGTTTGTTTTGCTGCGGCCTGGGTACTCCACCCGGAAGATTGCTTCGGAACTGAAAGCCGCGGGCGTGATCGAGAACGAACGAGCCTTTCTCATCTGGCATTACTTTCATCGCAAGCGGTCCATGAAAGCGGGCGAGTACCTGTTCGAAAAGACCGCGACGCTGGCAGACGTTCACGATCGTCTGGCGCACGGTGACATCTTCGTGCACACGGTGGTGATCCCCGAGGGCTACACGATGTTTGATATTGCCCAGGCCATCGAGCAGGCGGGGCTGGGGTCGCAGGAGGAATTTCTGCGGGTGGCGACGAGCGACACCGATTTGATTCAGGACGTGTCGCCGGAAGCGCGGTCGCTCGAGGGGTATCTTTTCCCCGACACCTACGAGTTCACGCGAACCCAGAGTGTGCGCGATATTGTGGCGGTCATGGTCCGGCATTTTCGGCAGGTGGCCGGCGCGATCGGGCTGACGTCGGAGGTACATCCGACGGTGATTATGGCTTCGATCGTGGAGAAGGAGACGGCGAACGCGGCCGAGCGGCCGATGGTGGCGAGCGTGTACTACAACCGTCTGACGAAACGCATGGCTCTGGATGCTGATCCGAGCGTGATTTACGCGGAGTTGCTGGCGGGGGTCTACCAGGGCGCGCTGCATCACGCCGACATGCAAGTGAACTCGCCGTACAACACCTACCGCTATCCGGGGCTTCCGCCGGGGCCGATCGGGAATCCGGGACGAAGCGCGCTGGAAGCGGCGATGCATCCGGCCAAGAGCGACTATCTTTATTTTGTGAGCGACGGGCAGGGGCATCACCGGTTCGCCCGCAACCTGCAGGAACACAACAAGAACGTGACCGCGTATCGCCGGGCTGTACGAGGACAGTAGTAGAGCGCCTTCCATTCGCGCAACTTCCGCACGTTATACTCAATCTCAGTTGATGATGCGTCCTCGTCCACCCCGAGCCCTGATCCTCCTTCTGGCCATTCTCCCACTGACCGGGTGTTTGTTTCGTTCGCGCAAGGTAGAACGGCAGCTGAGCACCGCTCCGCTCAAGTCGGCCACGCAGCAGGAATTGGTGGATTCGATCAACGCGCAGGCGGCGAAAATCAAAACCATGCAGGCCACGGTGGACATCGATACCTCGATCGGAGGGGTGAACAGTGGCCTGGTCACCGACTACAAGGAAATTCGGGGCTACGTGCTGGCGCGGAAGCCGGCGATGCTGCGCATGATCGGGCTGATGCCGATCGTGCGCAACCGGGCTTTCGACATGGTGAGCGACGGGCAGGAGTTCAAGCTGTGGATTCCGCCGAAGAACCGTTTTGTCACGGGGCGCAACGACATCGAGACGTCCAATCCAAAGCAGCCGCTGGAAAGGATCCGGCCGCAGAATCTGTACGAGGCGCTGCTGATCCACGAGATCGACCCAGAGAAGGAGATTGCGGTACTGGAGCACGGCTATGAGACTGTGCTCGATTCCAAGCGGCACCGGGTGGACCAGCCGGATTATGAGATTGTGGTCGTGCGGCGAGGGAAGATGGGATGGTATTTGTCGCGGAAGATCGTGTTCAGCCGCATTGACCTCGATCCGCACCGGCAACTGATCTACGATGAGGCAGGAAAGCTGGCCACCGATGTCCGCTACGGGGAGTACAAGGACTACGATGGCATCAGCTTTTCGACGCAGACTGAGATTGAGCGGCCGCAGGAAGGGTATGAGATCACGCTGAATGTGTTGAAGCTCGAGTTGAATAAGCCACTGACCGATGACCAGTTCGAGCTGGCGCAGCCCGAGGGGGCCGAGGTGGTGCACTTGGGGCAGCCGGCGGCGGAGTCGCGGATTGTGGATGGGGACCCGAAGTAGGATGTGACGGTGCGAGGGCGCGATCCTTCGGCTGCCCTCAGGGCAGGCTGACCTCGCGACAGCCGGCGGGACCCCGGCGCCACGAGTTGTGGTAGAAAAGTTCGCGGGGTCGGTGGTGCCGCTATCAAACGCGGGTCCTTCGACTGTGTTCGGCTTTCGCCTCACTTTGCTCAGGATGACAGGGTTTTGGGGGTGGCTACAGGCTTGCGACTAGCGGCTGACGACTGATTTTCATGATGAACAAAATGATTGTTGGGAACCTGGTGCATCGGCCGGTGCGGTCGCTGATCAGCGTGGTCGCAATTGCGCTGGAGGTGACGCTGATCCTGCTGATCGTGGGACTGTGTGTCGGGATGCTAAACGACTCGAAGTCGCGGCAGGCGGGGATTGGCGCGGACGTGGTGGTGATGCCGCCGGGTTCTTCTTACGTCGTTGGCGTCACCAGCACGCCGATGCCCATCAAGATTCGCGAGGTGTTGGCAAAACTGCCGCACGTGGTTTCGGTCGCGCCAGTGCTCACGAACTTGTCGACTAAAGGGACGGTCGAGGTAATCAACGGGATTGATCTCAAGTCCTACGAGAGTCTGGGCGGATCTTTTCGTTACCTGTGGGGGGGGCCGTTCCAGGGGCCGGACGATGCGTTGATCGACGACATCATGGCCCGGTCGAAGAAGATCAAGGTGGGCGATTCGATCGATATCCTGGACCATAGATTCCGAGTTGCCGGTATCGTCGAACCCGGCCGCGGAGCCAGGAAGTTCCTGCCGATCGACACCATGCAAGAGCTGGTTGGTGCGTCTGGAAGAGCATCCCTGTTCTACCTGAAGCTGGATGATCCGGCGAACGCTGACACGGTTGTCGATGAGGTCAAGCACGTGCCCGGGATGGAAACCCACGTGGTGAGTTCTATGGCCTACTACCTGTCGATGATGACGGTCAATCACCTGCCGGGACTGTCGGCCTTCATCAATGTGGTGATCGTGATTTCGGTGACGATTGGTTTCATCGTCATTTTCCAGGCGATGTACACGGCAGTGATGGAGCGGACGCGCGAGATCGGAATCCTGAAGTCGCTGGGCGCGTCGAAGTTGTACATCGTGAACGTGATTCTGCGGGAGACGGCAAGTCTGGCGGTCGCGGGGATAATTCTCGGGATTCTGATCAGCCTGCTGGCGCGGGCGGCGATCGATCACCGGTCGACGCTGCGCGTGGTGGTAACAGGTTACTGGATTCTGCAGACGACCGGCATTGCCGTCGTGGGTGCGCTTCTAGGGGCTTTGTACCCGGCGCTGCGCGCGGCGCAGAAGGACCCGATCGAGGCGCTCGCGTATGAGTGAACCCCCGCCACGACTGTCCTGGCGAGAAAGATCCAGTTCAGTTGGGTAGGAACCGGTTGGGTTCGACAAGAATGAACTCGGGCGTCTCGGTAACGCACTGCCGAAGCAAAAAAGCGTGTCCCGATCCGTAGAAGAGAACGATGTGATCGCCTGGCTGGCTGTTCTGGATCAGGTTGGCGCAGATCAAGAAATTGCGGCGGTACCAAGCCGTTAAAAGGTCCACTCCGGGTTGCTGCTGACCGGCCCCGAAACGCAGCATCTGGCGATAAAAGCTGTTGTCGTGGCTGAGACGTTCGGGGTCATTTAGATAACGCAGGGCGGCAGCGATGCCCTTGTCCTGCAACATCCCAGTTTGCGTCTTCACGAATTCCCCAATCTCCGCGTTGGCACGCTCCAGAACGTGCGACAACCCATTTGCCTGAGCAAACGTCTGTACAGCTTCGTAGGGAAACTCACCTTCAACGTCGATACCATAAAAACGAGCGAGAGCGGCAGTCTTTGCGAGGCGGAAACCGAGCTGCACAACTTCGTTGCGGTCGGTCGGTAGCGTACCCGCGAGATACTGGGCGTAGCGCTCAGTCGCAAGATTGGCAGGCCACTCGGCCATGACCTTTGTGGGATGAAAGGTCGCGAGTGCATTAGTGATCTTGGCGATCTCCGCCTGGGGTCCAGGCAGTAGAACGTCACCAACGCTAACATTGTGCATGTCGCGGCCTGGGTTCGACATGTGGAAGTCCGCAACAACCATGACAGAAACAGGCGCGTCAGGGGCCGGACTCTGCCCAAAGGCAACCTCAACGCACAGCATTAAGAGGCCGAATAACGCCGTCAAGCGCGGTGCTTTTGACATGGGGTGCAACCTCGTAGGAACCAAGATGTGTACTCCGAAGTACGCAGAACCTAGACCTTTGGTTCACCCGGATAGCCGCCAAGTAACACCATTCGTTGACAATTCTTTATAGTCTACGTTATCTTTAAAGCTTCGGATCGGCAGTCCTGCGGTTGCCCGCCTGATACCTCTGCGCGTTCGGCGCCTAGTGGCACTCAGCGGTCTTCATAGTTGTTTTAATTTCTGGGAGATTTCAGATGTCAACCTATTTCCCCAAAGAGGGGGAAATTGCGCGCAAGTGGTATGTCGTGGATGGTTCGGGACAGACCCTCGGCCGATTGGCCTCGCAAGTCGCCCGCATTCTGATGGGTAAAGAGAGCCCGAAGTACACGACGTTCCTGGACACGGGCGATCACGTGATCGTCATCAACGCCGAGAAGGTGAAGGTGACGGGCATGAAGTCCGAGCAGAAGGCGTACCACCACTACACCGGGTATCCGGGTGGATTGCGCACGGAAGATTTTCGCAAGCGCTTCGACCGCAAGCCGGAGCTGGTGATTGAGCAAGCGGTGTCGCGCATGCTCCCCAAGTCGAAACTGGGCAAGCAGATGTTCACGAAGCTCAAGGTGTATCGCGGCGAGAAGCATCCGCATGAGGCGCAGAAGCCGGAAGTGCGGGTGCTAGCGTAAGACGAAGCTCCGCGCTGTGAGCTACGAGCAAGCAAGATCAAGATTCTTTGAAAGGTTGATAGCGAAAAGCTGAAGCTACGCTTCCGGTGGAAGCTCGTGGCTCGCAGCTCGTAGCTCAAGGCTACTCATGGCTGAATTGGTTCAATACTACGGTACGGGACGGCGGAAGTCGGCGGTGGCGCGGGTTTACCTGCGTCCGGGCAGCGGAGACTACAAAGTCAACGGACGTCCTTTCGATCAATATTTTGTGACGGAAGCGCAGCGTTCAAGCGCGCGGCAGCCGCTTTTATCCACTGACACCGCGGCTTCGTTCAACGTGGTCGCTAACGTTTCGGGCGGGGGCGTGAACGGGCAGGCGGATGCGATGAAGCTGGGCATTGCGCGCGCTCTGATGCAGTTCAACGCGGAGCTGCGCAAGAAGCTCAAGAGCGAAGGCATGGTCACGCGCGACTCGCGCGGCAAGGAACGCAAGAAGTACGGGCAGAAGGGCGCCCGCAAGCGGTTCCAGTTCTCGAAGCGCTAAAGCGCTTTCAGGTTTCAAGGTGGCAAGGTTGCAACGTTTCAAGGTGGCGATTTGTGAGACTTTGTAACCTTGAAGCTTTGAAACTGGGTCTGAAGGTTTTGGCTAAGAGCTAACAGCTAAGAGCCAAGAGCTGTTTTTCGGTGTTCAATTCTTCTCGTGCCTCGCGGCGCGGGGACGGGAATGGCAATCGTAAGGAAGGTTTCAATGTTTCAAGGTTTCAAAGACCTTGAAACCTTGGAGCTTTGAAACCTCGATCTTGCGATGCAGACTGATGAGGAGGTTAATTGGCTAACATCACCATGAAGGAGCTGCTCGAAGCGGGCGTCCACTTC
>Ga0307479_10000353_pt1 | contig 41379 bp, 38 predicted proteins | sample atmos_gasesECM4C_FD_203743 | JGI IMG/M metagenome (GOLD analysis project Ga0307479, IMG submission 203743) | Hardwood forest soil microbial communities from Morgan-Monroe State Forest, Indiana, United States - atmos_gasesECM4C_515 | ecosystem: Environmental > Terrestrial > Soil > Temperate...
GACAGGCCCACACCTCCCGGTGGCAGCGTCGAAGGGAAGCTGTAGGTGGCCGCCTGGTTGGGCACGGGCGTGGCCCCGACGAGGTACTGGAGCCGTTCGTAGCCGAGGTAGGTCTCCGGGTTGATGGCTTCGGTGGGGGTGCGGTCGGGCACGTCGCTCGCAGGAGGCAGAACGATGCCGGGGTGGGCGTCCAAGAGCAGCGTCCGGATGAGCGATTCGGTCTGGCCGTACCCGCCTTCGCCGAAGGAGACGTGGCGCACATCCCCTTTGGCGTCGACGAGGTACTCGGCGGGCCAGTACTGGTTGCCGTAGGCGTCCCAGGTGCCGTAGTCGTCGTCGACGGCGACCGGGTAGCGCACGCCCAGCTGCACTGCCGAGGCGGCGACGTTCGACACCACGTGCTCGAAGGCGAACTCGGGGGTGTGCACGCCCACCACGACCAGCCCGTCGGATCCGTACAGGCGGTCCCAGACCTCCACGTGGGGCAGCGTCCGCTGGCAGTTGATGCACGAGTAGGTCCAGAAGTCGACGAGGACCACCCGGCCGCGCAGTGACTCCAGGGTGAGGGGCCGGTCGCCCGGGGTGTTGAGCCAGGCGGTGACGCGCCGGAACCCGGGGGCGGCGCCGCACTCCTCGAGAGCGGCCTGGTCTGCCTTGCAGGCGCTCAGACTGCCGTTGCCCGTGCCCTTGAGGGCGGTGAGCTGGTGGGTGGCGAAGGCGGTGCCCTCGATGTGGCGCTGCAGGGCACTGGTGTAGCCGGGGACGGATCGCTGCAGCCCGTCGGTCAGGTTGAGACCGATGACGAGGGCCATGGCCACGAGCACGACGCCGCCGGCGATCCGGATGAAGGGCGCCCGCTGGCGCAGCACCGCCACTCTGCGGACCAGGCCGTCGCCCGCCAGAGCCACGAACAGCAACGGCACGGCGGCGCCGGCGGCAAAGAACAAGGTGAGGAAGACCGCCTCGGCGCTCACGTGCCGGGTGGCCCCGATCACCGAGATGGCGGCCAGCACCGGGCCGGCACAGGGCACGAACACCGCCCCCAGCCCGAGGCCGAGGACAAATCCCGCTCCTTGGCCCTTGGGCTGGCGGAAGCGGATACGGCTGAAGGGCCGTTCAAGGAGCTCCCCCACCTGCGGGACGAGCAGCCCCAAGCCGAAGAGGCCGAGGACGACGAGGCCGGCGTCGCGCAGGAAGTCCTGGGGGAGCCCGAGGGCGCTGAGCAGCGCCGAACCGCCCAACGTCACGGCGCTGAAGCTGAGGACCAACCCGGCCACGACGGCGAACGGACGCCGGCGGCGGGCCCGGGCCTCGGGTTCGGTGGCTCCGGCCACCAGGACGACGGGGAGGACGGGGAGGATGCACGGGGAGATCCCGGCTACGAGGCCGGCGACGAAACCGATCCCGAGCAGCCCCACCATGCCGGGATTATGAGCCGCTTCGAGGCGAAAGGGGCGTCGCCCAGATTCGAATCGGCTCCGGAACATACCGGTCGCGCTATGTCACGAAAAAAAATTTTGGCGAACTCGCGCCGCGGATTTCGACCACTACTTCGATTGGAACGGTCACTGATTGCGCTGACGTTTCCAACGTCGGTCCACTCGGCATCAACTAATGACGGGTGCAACGACCTCCACCGCAATACGTGGTGAACACGCCACCGCGCGCTAGCGGGATTGGGCAAATAGGCGGACAACATGCGCACACCGGCCTCTGTACTCACGCCAGCCACATGAATACAGTCCGACATGTGGGTGTGGATGATTCCGCCGGACGCCCCCCGGCACAACCAGGGAGAGAATGCAATGGCTGGTTCGTCTTGGGGTTGATCCGCTAGCCGGATCACGTGATCTGATCCGTTTGGCGGATCACACTCGTAGACAGAAGGGGGGTAACCCGGTCCGGGGTTACCCCCCTTCCATTTTGATCAGCCTGGTGTCCCGCTCTCGAGATCCGCGGTCTTCCACGTCTTCCAGATGTCGCCTCACCGCGTGACGGGGGGAGCGCACGATCGGGACCACCGGCGGCACGGAGGGGTCGGGCAATCGGGCCGAGGCGGCGATGCCCACCAAGGCGAGAGCGGCACAGGCGGCGATACACGTAGGCCGGGCTCCGAAAATGCCGGCCAGCAGTCCGCCCACCGCAGCTCCGGCCGCCTGACCCCCCAACGTGGCGCCGTTCAGGAGGCTGAAGGCAGGCGCCCGGAACTGGGACTCGAGCCTCCTCGCCACGATGGGTCCGGCAGAGATCGGCACGCACACCGCCACCCCGGCCAGGGCGAAGCCGATCACACCGATCACGATGCCCGGTCCCGAGGCGAACACCACGGCGCCGAGGCCCCCTCCGATCACAGGAACGAGTCCGGCGGCGCGCAAGAGGCGCCTTGGCTTCCCCGCATGCGGCGCCACCATCGACGCGACGACGATTCCCACCGGCACGGCGACGGCGAGCAGGGTCACGTCGCCCGCGTGTCCGTGGCCGTACGGGGCGGCGATGGCTTCCACGCCCATCCCGGCGAACGCGGCCGACAGCGAGAGCGTGGTGCACCAGCGGAGCACGGGGTCACCGGACACGAAGCGGAAGGCGGCCGCAAGGTACCCCTGCCCGCCCGTCCCCCGGGCCCGGCCGGTCGAGGTGGTGCGGATGCCGGCCACGAAGCAGGCCGAGGCCACGAAGCTGGCGGCATTCACCGCGAAGGTGGCGTGCGCGCCCACCACGGCGACGAGTGCCCCGCCCAGGGCGAAGCCGGCCATGGTCGTGACCTGGGCGGTGATCAGGAAAAGGGTGATGGCGCCGCCCAGGCGGCTGTCGTCGGTGATCTCGACGCGAATGGCGTGACGGGCCGACTCGAAGGGGACGGTGAACAACCCGGACAGGAAGGCGGCCGCGAAGATGACCGGGAGCGGCACGGGGAGCACCAGGATCCCGAAGATGCCGGCGCGCGCCACGTCGGCGCCGATCATCACCGTGCGACGGGGGAAGCGGTCGACGACGGTGGTGAGCACCTGGCCGAGACCCACCCACGATGCCAGCGAGACCGTCACCACCGCGGCGCTCAGCACCGCCGAATGCGTTTGGTGGTACACGAGGAGGATGAGGGCGAGGCGGGTGGCCCAGTCACCGAGCTCGCTGGCGACCTGGGCCAGCCACAGCAGCCGGTAGTCGCGCATCGCCAGAGGCCGCAGCAGCGAGCGCACATGCACGATCGGATGCCACGGCCCGGCCGTAGCGGTCACTGTGTCAGTGTCGAGCGACGCCGGCCCCGGGGGAATGCCCTCCGGTTCCATGGCCCGTCACACTACGGCGGCGCCGTCCCGGGATAGGGGAACTGGAACACCCCTACTGCGGCCACGGGCGTGGGCCCGAAGCGGTCGTTTGACCGCCGCTCAATCGTTGGCGACGCTCAGGTCACCCACCCAGGACGCCGTTGACCGTGCAGGTCAAGGTGTTCAGCAGTCCGCTGCACGGATTGGTGCCGGTGCCGGTGCCCGTGGTCCCGGTCGTGGAGCCGGTCCCGGTCGTCCCGGCGCCGCTAGTGCCGCTCGTGCTCGTGATGCCCGATCCGGTCGAGCCGGTGGTGGTGCCCAGGACGCCGCCCACGGTGTTTCCCAGCCCCGAGGTCAAACCACCTACCACGCCGGGGTCGCCGCCCGTGCCCGAACCGGACCCGGTGTTCCCGCCTCCGGTGTTGGTGTTGGTTCCCGAGCTCGACGACCCACCGCTACCTTGGGTGCCCGAGCCGGTGCCGCTACCGGAGCCCGACGGGGGGTTCGCCTGTTGTGCGCCGCCCGAGCCCGTGTCTCCGCTCCCCGCGGACGTGCCGGTGCCCGTCGTGCCCCCCGACCCCGACGAACTCCCCACCGACCCCGAGTGTCCGGGGAACGTTGACCCCTCCCCTGAAGAAAGGGTGGCGCTCCCACCGACCGTCCCACCGGAGTGTCCCGACGAGCTGGTGGTGCCGGCCTGGCCGCCCGTTGCCGGCGTGTTCGCACCCGAGCCCGGACGGGCCGGGCCGCCCGAACCGTGCAACCCGAAGGCGAGCGCGGCGACCAAGGCGGCGGCGGCCACGCCGGCCCACACGGCTCCCGCCCGTCGGCGCGAACCGCTCCCGGCGGCCGCGGCGGCGGGGTGGCCGGCGCCGACCTCGAAACCGTCCACCCGGCGGCGTCCGACCTCGACCAGGCGGTCGGCAGTGGTGGCGTCGCGCGGGTACCGAGCGGCGGCCCAGGTGAACAGGGGTGCGCCCGCACCGGCGGCCCGCTGCATGAGCTGGAGGGCCTGGCGACGCCCGGTGCCGGTGTTGCCCGGGATCACCACCGCCAGATGATGGGTCCCCGCCTGCAGCAGCTCCTGGCTGGGGCCCACCGACACCGACAGAGCGGCCGCCAGGTCCGCTACCTGCCCGGCCGAGGGGGTGCCAGCCGGGTGGCCCGGCGAGGCCGCCGGTCCGGGCCTCGCCACCACCAACGAGAAGGGCGTACCCGAATTGGCGGCCCTGGCGATCACTCCAGGGAGCACTCGGTCGCTCGAAGCGAGGTGCACGGCACCCACCTCGGTCTCGGGCGCCGGGGGCTTCGAGATGCCCGTCAAAAGCGCCCGCACGTCCGCGGGTGAGTACCCGCCCGTGGCCGGGGCCGCCCCGGCGGCGGCGGTGATCTGGTTCGGGGCGCCGGTCCCGGCGACCGGCTCCAAACTGTTGTCCTCGAAGTCCCCCTGGACGATCACGTTGGCCCCTCACCCGATCACAAGGAGCGGTTGTTCAAGTCCGCTCCGTGAAATCACCCTAACGAAGCCCCTCATGATTGGCAATGGAGAACCAAGAATCACACTAAACGCGGTCAAACTCGCCAAATCACGCGCGAATAGTGAGCGAGACACGGGTATTGCCGAGTCACCTGCCGCTCAGGCAGGTCACCCCGGGAGCCGTCAGCCGAACAGGGCGACGGCTTCGCTTCCCACCCGGGACAGCAGGTCCCGGTCATGGGCGTGGGTGAGCGCCCGACGAGCGACGGCCATCTCCATCCATCGCACCTCGTCGACCTCCTCGACGCTCACGGGTGCCGGCTCGCAGAAGCTCACTCCCTGGGCCGGGTCCATGTACCAGTAGGCGACCACCTTGGGCCGCCCCCGGCGGTCGAGGTATTCGGTGCAGCCGGCGAAAGGCCCCAGCACACAGTCGTAGCCGGTCTCTTCCAGCGCCTCTCGGCGGGCGCACTCCTCGAAGGACTCGCCGGGCTCGAGCTTGCCCTTGGGCAGGGACCAGTCGTCGCGCCCGGGCCGGTGGATGCAGGCCACCTCGAATCGCTCCCCACCGGCAGGACGCAGAAGGATGCCGCCGGCAGCGCGCACTGTGGAGAGCGCTTCTTGACGACGCTCCGGGAGCGAGCGGATCACGGGACGCGCCACGTCCCGGAAACTACCGTCGGCGTTCGGCGCATTCGGGGATCCCCAGCTCGAGACGACACGACCCACGGACGGTAGCGTTGCCCGGGTGCCGGGCCCGGGACCTGCCCCCTCCGATATCGAGATCGAATGGCAATTCGACGCCCTCGACCTGCGCCCCGTCGAGCGCTGGCTGGGCGCCATCGCCCCGGGTGCGGACACGGCCACGACCCACGCGCTCGAGCCGTCCAGCAATGGCCTGAGCGCGCAACCGCTGGCGGCGCGACGCCTCGTCGACGCCTATCTCGACACCGCTGACTGGCGCATCGGCCGCTCGGGGTTCGTGCTGCGCGTCCGCCGCCGAGCAGGCGGGGCCGAGGTCACACTCAAAGACTCGAGCCCTGCCACCGGCGGCCTGCGGCGGCGCCTGGAGGTCACCGAGCCCTTGCCCGCCGACGGCGTCGCTGCCCTGGGGCCTGACGGACCGGTTGGCCGCCGCCTCCACGCTTTGGTGGGAAGCCGCCCGTTGCACCAAGTCCTCGAAGTGCGAACCCGGCGCCGTCCCTTCTCGTTGCTCGTGGGCGACGGGCAGGTTGCGGAAGTGGCGCTCGACGACACGGTGATCGAGGTGACCGACAGCGCACAGCCGGTGCGTCTGCGCCGGGTGGAGGTGGAGGTCGACCCCGATTCCGTGGACCGACTGTCACCGCTCGTGGCGCGTCTGCGCAGCGAGTGCGGCCTGCAGCCGGCCACGCTGTCGAAGTTCGAAGCGGGACTCCTCGCCTCCGGCCTGCACATTCCGGGCGGGCCCGACGTCGGCCCCGTCAGCGTGGGCGGCGCCCCGACGGTCGGAGAGCTGGGGTTCGTCGTCCTGCGACAGAACTTGCTCGCCATGCTCGCCCACGAGCCCGGCACCCGTCTCGGCGAGGATCCCGAGGAGCTGCACGACATGCGGGTAGCCACCCGCCGCATGCGCGCTGCGCTGGCCACCTTCGCCGACGCCCTGCCGGCCCGGGCTCGGCACGTGCGTGACGAGCTGGGTTGGGTGGCGGACGCGCTGGGAGCGGTGCGCGACCTCGACGTGCAGATCGAGCGCGCGACGGAGTGGGGCAGGGAGGTGCCTGAGTCCGACCGCCTCGCCCTCGGGGACTTGGAGCGCCTCTTGTCGCGCCATCGCGACGACGCTCGCCGCCGACTGCTCCACGTTCTCGAGTCCAGCCGCTACGAGCGTCTGGTGACGTCGTTCACTGCCATGCTGCTCCAAGGGCCGTCTCGTCGGTTGGCACCGGCGCGCGCTCCGGCCGTGGTGGTGGTGCCCGACCTCGTGCGCGCCCGTCACCGCGCCGTGACCAAAGCGGCCAAACGCGCCCGGCGCAGCGGCGCCCCGGACGACTTCCATCGCCTGCGCATCCGGGCCAAGCGCCTCCGGTACGCGCTCGAGTTCGTCGCCGAGCTCTACCCCGGGCAAACCAAGAAGTACGTGCGGCGTCTGGTGCGCCTTCAGGACTCGCTCGGTCTGATGCAGGACGCCCGAGTGGCCGCAGAGCGTCTTCACGCCGTCGTCGTCCATGAGGGGAAGGCGCTCTCTACGCTGACGGTGTTCGTCATGGGCGGCGTGGCCGAGCGGTACCGGCAGGAAGCCGGCAAGCTCGCCAAGAAGGTGCCGAAGAAGATGGACGCCGTCACCGGCTCCCACTGGCACCAGATGATCGGGCACCTGGATCGGCGGCGGCTCGAGGCCGCGCCGCTGTACGGCTGGGCTGCGCCCGGGGCGGCGGCCGCCAACCGCGGAGGATCGGCCGCCACGGTGTCGTCGGGGCCGCCTGGCTCGGCTGCCTCGGCACCGCCGCCGGCCGGTGCACCAATACCGTCGCCGGTCGTTGAGCCCGTTGCGGCCCCCGCCAACGGCTCCGACCCCGCCCATCCGAACGGAAGCCAGCCGGACTGACGCCCCTCGCGCCCTCCGGCCAACCCCGGGGGGCTCGGGAACGACATCCTGCCCGCCGGTCCAGACTCGCCGCTCGAGGTGAACTCGGGCGCGGAGAGAGTTCGTACGCCGTTTACACGGCGGTGACCGGGCGGACACCTTGATTTCGTAGGTTCGCGTCGACGGGTGACGGCCCTCAGGGAGGCTCAGATGGGAACACTCCTGCAGGTCCTTTTCGACGTGGCTCGCCGGCTTGCCGGGCCCGGTGCGCTTCACAACGCCGCCAACGAGATGGAGCGCGCCATGCGAACCGCCACCGACGTCGACACCCAACTGGGACGCCTGATCGATCTTCCCCCTCGCCGCGCCGCATGAATCCGCGCCCACCGTCCGGGTGCCGCCGCCCCTCCCCAGGTCTGGCACCCGGACGGAGCGGGCGTGGCGGAGCGAAGCCGCTGGCCGATCTCCGGTGCGCTCGGGGCTCGGCCCGCCGAACTCAGGTGCTCGGTCCGGCTCCTACCTCGGGGTGCGCCGGCCGCTGGCGAACGAGTCGTGACCACAGCCCGAGAAAGGCCGTGAGCGCCACCGCCACGTAGAGGACCCAGACGACGATCTCGAGCACGGTGGGTTTGCTCACGTAGCCGAAGAAGCTGTGCACGACATCGCCGAGGGCACTGTCTTCTGACAGTACGTGCCCGCTGTTCCACAGCGGATGGGTGATCATCGGCAGCCAGCCCAGCTGCTGCATGCCCTCGACGGCGTCCACGAGCAACCCGGCGGCGAACACCATGAGCAAGGCGCCGACGACTTTGAAGAAAAGGGCCACGTTGAGCTGCTTGCCGAGGTGGTAGATGGCGAAGGCCACGACCATGGCACAGCCCAGTCCGATCGCCCCACCCGCCAACGACCCCGCCGCCGAAGTCGAGAAGGCGATGGCCAGGGTGAACACGACCGTCTCCAGGCCTTCGCGTCCCACCGCCTGGAAGGAGAGGAGGAAGAGTCCGCGCCGAGCACCGCCTGTCAGTGCCGTGGACGTCTTGGAGCGCAGGTCGCTCGAGAAGCTGCGGGCGTGGTTGCGCATCCAGAACGTCATGTAGGTGAGCACCGTCGCCGCCACGAGAAAGGTGCACGTCTCGAAGATGGTCTGCACCCGCGAGCCGGCGTAGGTCCGGATGCTCAGGTAGGCGGCCACCCCGCCGCCGGCCGCCAGGACGAGGGCCGCCCCCACCCCACCCAGCACGTCCACGAAGTGCCGGCGCTGGCCGATCCTGTCCAGGTAGGCCAGGAGGATGGCCACGATCATGCTGGCCTCGATGCCTTCCCGGAGGAAGATCACGAAGGTCGCCACCATGGAATTTAGGTTAGGCTACCCTAACTTCTGACGTCCAGTCAGGTCGGAACGGAGCGCGAATGCCCAGCTGGCGGCAGCAGGCCCCTCGGTAGGATTCGAGTGGTGACCGACGGCTACCACCCCCCCGTAGAGGAGTACCTGGAAACCATCCAGTCCCTCACCGAGGAGGGCACTCCCGTCATCCAGGCCCGGATCGCCGAACGGCTCGGTCGCTCGGCTCCCTCGGTGTCCGAGATGCTCGAGCGCCTGGCCGCCGACGGATACGTGGTGCGCAGCGGACGGGTGTTCCAGCTCACGGGCCAAGGGCGGAGGCTGGCCGACAGCGTGATCCGCAAGCATCGCCTGGCCGAGCGCCTGCTCGTCGACGTCATTGGCCTCCCCTGGCACAAGGCCCACATGGAGGCGGGCCGTTGGGAGCACGTGATCTCCGACGAGGTGGAGCGCCGCCTGGTCGACCTCCTGGGCAACCCGACCACCTGCCCCCATGGCAACCCCATCCCCGGCTCGGGGGCCAGCGACCCACCGGCGGGGCAGGTCAGCCTGGCCGACGTCGAGCCGGGACGTCGGGTGCGGCTGGAGCGCATCACCGAGGAGGTCGAGCTCGACATGGCCTCCCTCGAGTACCTGGACAGCCACGGTGCCATCCCGGGGCGCGAGGCGCTGGTGCGGGGACGGTCCCCGGACGGCACCACCACCTTGGAGATCGACGGCCAACCCGTGGACCTGGCGCCGGCGATCTGCCAGCAACTCTTCGTTGCTCCATGAATCCCATGGGCTGGCCGCCCGAGTTGATGCACGTCGTCGAGCATTCGGTGACGGCCGAGCTCTCCACCCTGACCCGCACCGGTAGCCCGGTCACCGCTCCGACCACGCCATATCCGGGGCCGGCGGGCGACACCATCGACGTGTCCACCGGCCTCACCTATCCCGCCAAGGCGGAGCGGGCGCGCCGCAACCCGCGCGTGGCGCTGCTCTTCGCCGACCCGGTGGGAAATCCCGGGGCTGCGGTCGTGCTCGTCCAGGGTCTCGCCTCTGTGCGCGACGCCGACCTGCAGGCCAACACCGATCGCTACGTGGCGCTCAGCGCAGCCAAGGTGCCTGAGACCGTCAAGGGGCGGCCCAAGGTGCTCCTGCGCCGAATGGGCTGGTACTACGCCCGAATCTGGATCCAGGTGACGCCGCTGCACGTGCGGTGGTGGCCCGATCGCCACCTCTCCGAGCCCGCCTGCCAGTGGAACGCTCCGGCCGACACCGCCGCCCCCCTGTCGGACCCGCCACCACCGGGAGGGCAGCCCCCCGCTTGGAAGAAGGCGCCGGCCGATTGGCGAGAGCTCGCGGCGCGCGCTCTCGACCGGCTTCCCCTGCACGACCTCACCGTGGTGGCCGCCAGCGGCTTTCCCCTGTGCCTTCCCGTAGCCGATGCCAGCCTCGTGGCAGAGGGCATCGAGGTGCGCCTCGGCGCCGGTGCCCCCGACATCCCGCCGGGGCCGGCCTGCTTCACCGCCCACGGCCATCCCGAGCGGTTCTCGGGCCAGGAGAACCACACCTTGGTGGGCACGCTCGAAGCCCGGCCCGACGGGTCGGCCCTGGTGCGCGTCGAGCGGGCGCTCGGAGACTGGAGCGCGCCGGGAGGATGGCTGCGGATGGGGATCGGCTTCATGTCGAAGGGCCGCGTGCTCGGGCCCCGGCTGCACCAGGAGGCGGCGCGTCGCGACCAGCCCGTGCCGAAGGTGCGCTTTCCGTAGCCTGCCCGGAAGCTCAGGGGGCGAGAAGTTCGTCGGCCTCGTAGACGAGGAGGCGCTCGAAATTGCCCCGCAGGCCGGCGCGCCGGGAGGGGTCGTGGGCCAGGTTCACCAGCTCGAGCGGGTCGGCGTCGTGGTCGTACCACTCGTGGTCCTGGTCGTCGAAGGCGGCGTCGGGCCCGAACAATTTCGTGCCGGGGTCCCGGCCCCACAGCCCGGTCGACGGCTTGCCGCCCCCCACCCCGTAGTAGCGGGCGTACTTGGTACGGCCGTCGAAGAACCCGCGCAGCGCGTATCGGACGCGGTTCAGGTTCTCCGTGTGCGCCGAGTCCTGGGCGAACAGCACGTGGTCGCGCACCGAGCGAGACGGGTCGTCGAGCACCGGCGACAGGTCGATGCCCTGCAAGGTGGGCGCGCCGGCGGCGTCGAGAGCCGTACGCGGGTCGACGCCCGCCAACGAGCAGACGGTGGCGGCCAGGTCCACGTGGGTGGCGAGGGCGTCGGTCGTCGTCCCCGGCCGTGTGCGTCCGGGCACCCGGACGTACAGCGGCACGTGCATGATCTCGTCGTAGACGAAGGGGCCCTTCGAGCGCAGACCGTGCGAACCGCACATGTCGCCGTGGTCCGAGGTGAAGATGACGACGGTGTCGTCCCAGGCGCCACTGTCCTCCAGCGCTCTGAGCACGGTGCCGAGGCTCTGGTCGGCCAGCCGGTGCAACTGCACGTAGTAGTCGAGGTGGCGCAGCCAGGCCCGAGTGTCTGCCGGGTCGATGTAGCCCCACATGCCGTGCTGCTGGTCCCATCGCCACTGCCGATGTGCCTCGGGCTTGGAGATCAGGTCGTCGTGGAAATTGGCGGGGAGCGATTCGAACACGGCGTCATAGTCCTCGTCGTAGACGGGAAGCGGGTCGTCGTCCTTCCAGGCGGCGAGCTCGAGGACCTGGCGGATCCGCGCCACCTCATCGGCATGACGTTCGGCGTATCCCGGCTGGTCGATCGGGAACCACATCACGTCGTGGGGGTTGACGAGCGCCACGGTGAGGAACCACGGGCGGCCGATCCCGTTGGGCCCGGCGTTGCGTTGCAGCCAGTGGGCGGCGTTGGTGGCGATGATGGGGTCGAAGTGCACGCCGGTGCCCGCCCAGCCCATGAAGTGACGGTCGTTGCCATCCCAGTCGGCGAAGCCGTAGGCCTCCATGTCGGGCTGGGCCGCCTGCGACAGGTGCCATTTTCCGATGTACGAGGAGCGGTAGCCGGCGCCGTCGAGGATCGAACCCAAGGTGGGCACAGCCGGATCGAGCTCGGTGTGCTCGGGCATGATCACGTTGTCGACCACGCCGTGGCCCGGAAGGTACCTGCCGGTGATCAGGCTGGCCCTGCTGGGCGAGCACGGCGAGGAGTGGGTGTAGTAGCGGGTGAACTCGAGCCCTTCTGCCAAGAGGCGTTCCCGCCACGGCAGCGACACGGAGCTCGGCAGCCACGAACGTTGACGCTCCTGATCCGAAACGACGAGCAGGACGTTCGGGCGCTCGTCATCCCGTCGGGCCGACGATCCCATCGGCGCGCTTCCCTCCGTTGCCACGTGCCCACCATAGGCTCGGTGATCCGACGAGGACCGTGGGAGAACCGGCGTGGATCCGACGCCTGACGAGCACGAGCAAGGGCGCTCCGGCCCGAATTCGCCTCCGGCCGGCGCTGTCCATCGCGGCGAGCACGGCCACGACGACCACCACGACCTTCCGCACGGACACCGGCACGGGCTGCTCGAGGTTCTGAACTCGTTCCTCCGACCCCACTCCCATGCCACGCCCGCCACCGACCGGGCCATGGAGGTCGCTGCCGAGGGCACCCGCGCCGTCTTCGTGTCGCTCGGGGTCCTGGCCGTCACCGCCAGCATCGAGCTCGTCGTGAGCCTCCTCACCGGCTCGGTGGCGGTGCTCGCCGACACCGTGCACAACTTCGCCGACGCCCTGACCGCCGTTCCCTTGGCGCTGGTCTTCCGAATCGGAAGGCGCCGGCCCACCCGCCGCTACACCTACGGCTTCGGGCGGGCCGAAGACCTGGCCGGGCTGGCCGTCATCGGTTTCATGGCCGCGTCCACGGCGGTGGCGGCCTACGAGGGCATCGACAGGCTGCTGCACCCGTCGCCGCTGCACGGCACGGCGTGGGTGGCCGTGGCCGGGCTGGTCGGCTTCGCCGGCAACGAGCTCGTCGCCGTGTACCGGATTCGTGTCGGCAGACACATCGGCTCGGCCGCCCTGCAAGCGGACGGACTGCACGCCCGTACCGACGGCATCACCTCCCTGGCGGTCGTGATCGGCGCCATCGCCGTGGCAGCAGGTGCGCCCGCCGCCGACGCCGGCGTGGCCTTGGCCATCACGGCCGTCATCACCGTCCTGCTCTGGGGGGCGGCCCGCCAGGTGTACCGACGACTCATGGACAGTGTCGACCCCGAGCTCGTCGACGAGGTGGAGAAGGTGCTGCGCTCCTCACCGGGCATCCAAGACGTGGACGCCGTTCGCATCCGGTGGGTCGGTCACGACCTGTTGGCGGACATCGAGATCGTCTCCGACAGCACGTTGAGCCTCGTGGAAGCCCATACCATCGCCACCGAGGCCTACCACCGCCTGCTGCACGAGGTTCCCCGTCTGACCGACGCCGTGATCCACACCAACCCGGCAGACGACGACGAGACCCGCTACCACGACACGGTGTCGCACCACTTCCCCAGCCGTCGTGCCCGATGACGGTGTCTTAGGATGCCGCCATGGCCGAGGAGCGCGTCGACACGGTGAGGGTCGAAGAGATCACGTCTGTCGACGACGAACTTCTGGACGCGCTCAACCGTCTGCTGCCCCAAGTGTCGTCTTCGGCGCCGGCGCTGCAAGGGGAGGAGGTCGGCGAGATGATCGACTCCCCCGCCAGCATCCTCTTCGTGGCGCGGGAAGACGACGGCGATCAGGTGGTGGGATCGCTCACCCTCGCCGTGTTCCGCATACCCACCGGGTTGCGGGCCTGGATCGAGGACGTGGTGGTCGACAGCGCGGTGCGGGGACGAGGCGTGGGTTCGGCCCTCGTGCGCGCCGCCATCGACCGGGCCGGGCAGATGGGCTGTCGTACCGTGGACCTCACGTCGCGTCCGTCGCGGGAGGACGCCAACCGGCTGTACCAAGACCTCGGGTTCGTCCGACGCGAGACGAACGTGTACCGCTACAGCATCTAGGAAGGCCGCTCGCTCGGGTCAAGGGCGGCACACCCCGCCGGGCGCAGCCCGTTCGGTAGCGCTACTGGGCGATGACGGCCTCGGCGGCTCCGGCCTCGCCCCGTCGGCGCGACCGGCGCGAGTAGGAAAACGTCCAGAACAACAGCGCTGCGGTCACCACCCCGCCCACCACCGGCACGATCGCCAAGAAGCTGCCCGTCGACAATTCCAAGGCCAACACCGACCGCACCACCGCTTCGAGCAAGAGTCCCAGGCCCCACCCCAAGGTGAGGACGATGAAGACGCGCCGTGCCCGCGGTTCGTCCCACAAGGTGGCGAACTCCCGGCCCCTCTCGCGGTCGCCAGACGCGGCGAGGGCTTTGCCCACGTAGAACATGGCCGGGCGCATGGGCAGGACCAGGGTAACCAGGCAGACGAGCCCGAACATCCCGGTGACGACCGACTCACGCATCTTGAGCAGCAGTTCGTTGCCGTTCAAGAAGCCGACTGCGGCCAACCCGATCAAGATGCCGGTGAGGACGATGATGCCGATCACGTTCAGCCGGCGCCGCCACGCCCACTCCCCCACGATGCCGAGCGCCGGCGGCACGGCCGAGATGGCCAGCGAGGTGGGATCCGACAACCCGCCGCGGCGGCACAGCTCGTAGGCGACGAACGGGGCCACCCCTCCGCTGAGCGCTTGGCCAAGCAGCAGCCTCGGCGACATCGCCGCCAGGGCGTGCTCCTCGAGCGAGGGTGCCGGGGTCCCGGGCTCCGCCGCCTCCGCCACCGCCGAAGCCCCGACTGGGGGCGCATCCACGGCGCGATCATTGCACCCCGGCGAGAATGTCCGCATGGGCGCAGACGCCATGTACGGGCCGCCCGCCACCTTTCTCGGCGTTCCCGCCGCCAGCCTCGACGACGCGGCCAGTATGAGCGGTGCCAAGGCGGTGGTGATCGGGGCGCCCTTCGACGGTGGGACCTCCCATCGCCCGGGATGCCGTTTCGGCCCCGCCGCTATTCGCACCACCGACTACCTGCCTCACGACGGCCGGCGTCCCCATCTGCGCCTGGGGGTGGATCCGCTCGTGGAGCTCGGAGTCGTCGACGTGGGCGACGTCACCATGCCCCCCGGAGAGATGGAGACCTCGCTTGCCCGGCTGCGCCAAACGGTCGAACGGGCGGCCACAACAGGAGCGCTGCCCGTCGTGCTCGGCGGTGATCACACCATCGCCCTCCCCGACGCAAGCGCCGTGGCCACCCATGTCGGATGGGGACAGGTTTCGGTGGTGCACTTCGACGCCCACGCCGACACCGGAGATCTGCAGTTCGGGTCGCTGTACGGACACGGCACACCGATGCGTCGGCTCATCGAATCCGGAGCGGTGCGCGGCGACCGCTTCGTGCAGCTCGGCCTGCGCGGCTATTGGCCCGATCCGGCCACCCTCGACTGGATGGCGAGCCAGAACATGCGCAGCTACGACATGGCCGAGATCACCGGTCGAGGGCTCGACTCCTGCTTAGACGAGGCGCTGGCCCTGGCGGTCGACGGCTGCAGCGGCGTCTTTCTGTCTGTCGACATCGACGTCGTCGACCCCGGCCTCGCCCCCGGAACGGGGACGCCCGAGCCGGGTGGGCTGAGCGGGCGCCAGCTCCTCGACGCCGTCCGGCGCGTGGCCATGGAGGTTCCCCTCGCCGGCATGGACGTGGTCGAGGTGTCGCCCCCCTACGACCAGTCGGACGTGACCGCCTATCTCGCCAACCGGGTGGTGCTGGAGGCCCTGTCCGGTGTGGCGTGGCGACTCCGGCCCGAGGCGGAGCGAAGACCGACGAGCGGCCCGCTCCTCGAAGGGCGGGGCGGGAGCTGACCCACCGCTCGGCGACGGCTCACGACATGGAGTCGACGATCTCCTGCACCATGTCGAGCGTCGTGTGGGGGTGGAGGAAGGCCAGGCGGGCGACAGGTGCGTCCTCCCACAGGGTGGGGGTGACGAAGGCGGTCTGCTCCTCGAGCAGCCACGTCGACCAGGCGTGGTACTCGGCCGGTTCCCAGCCCGGGCGCCGGATGAGGAGGATCGAGAGGTCCGGATGGCGCACCAGCTCTACATGCGGCGCCCGCTCGACGAGCTGGGCCGCGGCCCGGGTCGTCTCGAGCACCGTCTCCACGGCCCGGCGGTAGGCGTCCGTGCCGTTCACGGCCAGCGAGAACCACAAGGCCAGCCCTCTCGCCCGCCTGGTGAGGTGGATGGCGTAGTCGCTCGGGTTCCAGATCTCGGGACGCTCCACGTCGTGGATGATCTCGAGGTACGCCGCCATCTGGGTGTGCACCGACTTGGCCAGGGCGGGATGGCGGTACAGCAACCCGGCGCAGTCGAAGGGCGCGAACAGCCACTTGTGCGGATCGATGACAACGGAGTCGGCATCCTCGATGCCGGCGAAGAGGGGTCGCGCGCTCGGAGCGAACAGCGCCGCGCCCCCGTAGGCGGCGTCGACGTGAAACCACAGGTGGTGCTCTTTGGCGACCTCCGCCACACCGGCGAGGTCGTCCACGATCCCGGCGTTCGTGGTTCCCGCCGTGGCGACGACGGCCACCACATCGCTCGTGTCCTCTTCGGCGTCGAGGACGCGGCCGAGTGCCGCTCCGGTGAGCCGGTGATCGAGTGACGGGACCACGAGGGGGGTAGCCCCGATGATCGAGAGCGCTCGTGCCACCGACGAGTGCGACTCTGCGCCGACCGCCACGCGCGGACGGCCGGAGGCACCGCTCGAAGCCCACGGCGCGGTGTCGCGCGCCACCACCAGGGCGGAGAGATTGGCGATGGACCCGCCCGATACGAAGCAGCCGCCGGCGCCCTCGGGCAGCCCGGCCAGCCCGGCCAGCACGTCCAGGGCTTGGTTCTCGGCCGCCACCGCTCCGGCCGCCTCCAACCACGACGTTCCTTGCAGTGACGAGCACGAGACGACCATGTCGAACAGCAACGACGCCTTGGTGGGGGCGGCGGGGATGAAGGACAGAAAGCGCGGGCTGTCACAGGAGATCACGGCCGTGGCCAGCTCGGTGGCGAAGACCTCGAGCACCTCCTCGGGACGCCGGCCGCCGGGCCTGATCATCCCGTCCAGGGCCTCCTCGAGCGATGCCGTGGTAGCCCCGCCGAAGTCGAGCGGCACGGGTTCGAGACTGAGACGACGGCGGCAGTAATCGATGATGAGGTCGGCGAGGGCTTCGTCGTAGGTGAACATGTCGCGCCCGCCGGCCCCGCCTCCCGCACCGGACGGCGGACCGTCGCCCCCTGGTTCAGTCACCGCGACGAGGGCTCCTGCTGCCTCGCCGCCGGCGCACCACCACCTCCGAGCGCTCGGGTCGGTCGGGATCGAGGTGCACGATCGGCGCGTCCTCGTCGCCGGGTGGATCGCCGGGGGAGTCCGCGACGATCGTCACTTCGTCGTCGGGCCGGCCGTAGATGGCGTCACGCAGCCCGAGCATCGCCGCGCCGAGCACTTGGCTGCCGGGCCGGTCCCGCCACCGGGCCACCACCCGACGGTGCGAGGCCGCTTCCTCGGCTTCAAGGGTGTCGGTGTCGACCAGCCAGGCCAGCCACTGCTCGTCGCTCCACTCTTCGGGATCCCAAGGTGGCTCTTCGGACGTAGGCGGCGACCCCATCGAGTTCCACGGTATCGCCCGGCCGCCTTGGGCGGGCCCTCAGGTTCAGGCCGGCTCGGGCCCGTCCGGCCTCGGCGGAAGCCGGTCTTCAGGGCCTGGTTCCCGCCCCTTCAAGATGCGCCACTGACTCTCGGCGTCGGAGAGCACTTCGCGCAAGGGGCGACCGGTGCGCGCCGCCACCCGCGCTGCGTCAGCGTGCTCGGCCTTCACCCGGCCCGGGCCGATCTTCACCCGCACCGGCATCCCATCCACGATGACCGTGTCGAACTCGCGGCGCGCCGCCCAGCGCTCCACCGGCCAGCTGCGCACGCCGAGAGAGCCGGTCTCCGACCGCAGGGCGTGTCGCACCGACCCGACGAGAGCGATGTCAACCAAGGCACTCACGGTGTGGCCCGGTCGACCCTTCTTCATGAGCACCGGGGTGATCCAGGCGTCGAGGGCACCGGCGCCGAGCAATACCTCCACAGCGTGCGCCAGCGTCTCACCTGTGGCGTCGTCGACGTTGGTCTCGAGGACGACGAGTGGATGCCCGGGCTGAACCTCTTCGGACATGGCCGCCCCCACGACCACCTGCGTGCAGTTGGGCAGGCCGTCCAGGTCGCGGCTTCCGGCGCCGAACCCGGTCGACTCGACTCGCATGGGGGGCAGGGGGCCGAAGCCGGATGACAGAGCGCACAGCAGGGCGGCGCCGGTGGGGGTGGTCAGCTCGACCGCCAGGTCCCGCCCGTAGGTGGGCGCGCCACGCAGGAGCCGGACGACCGCCGGCGAGGGGTTGGGCAGAAAGCCGTGGGCGCTGCGAATGGTTCCCGTACCGGTCGCCACCGAGGACGACAGCACCTCGTCGACGTCCAGGACCTCGAGGGCGGCGGCGGTGCCCACCACGTCGACCAACGTGTCGTGCCCGCCCACCTCGTGGAAGTGCACGCGCTCAGGAGGGCGTCGATGCAACTCGCCTTCGACGCCGGCTAGGGCGGCGAAGGTGGCGAGCGAGCGACTGGCCACCCGAGGAGGGAGCCGCGCCTCTTCCACCAAGGCAACGATGTGCATGTAGGTGCGCACGACGACGTCGTCGCTCACCACCACCACGGCACGAGTGGCTCCCAACCCGGCGCGCAACACAGACTCGACCTCGAGACGCCACCCGGTGACCGGTAGACGCTCGAGGATGCCCCGCACTTCGTCCAGATCGGCGCCGGCGTCGAGCAAGCTCCCGAGAGCCATGTCGCCGGCGATCCCGGCGAAACAGTGGAACCAGGCGGTGGTGCGGGGCGCCGCCTCGGTCACGGGAGGAGACGGGTGACCGCACAGGCGGCGCCGAAGCCGTTGTCGATACCCACCACCGTGAGTCCGGCGGCGCAGCTGGCGTGCATGGCCAACAAGGCGGTGACACCCTCGAGCCCGGCTCCGTACCCCGCTGAGGTCGGCACGGCCACCACCGGCGCCGGCGTGACCCCTGCCACCAGGCTGGCCAACGCCCCTTCCATCCCGGCCACCACGACGACCGCGTCGGCTTCGACCAGCTCGTCGAACGAGGCCAGCAACCGGTGCACGCCGGCCACGCCGCAGTCGGACAAGAGCGTGGGATGCACCCCGTAGGCCACCAGCACGGCGCGGCACTCCTCGGCTACGGGCAGATCCGACGTGCCGGCGGTCAGGACGAGAACCCGCCCGGGCCGGGGCGGTGACTCCCGCCATGTCACGAGCGAGTGGGCGCCCGTGCGGGTGACGGCCCCGCCCGGCGAGCGTTCCAGCGCCGCGGCCAGATGGTCGGAGGTGGCCCGGGTCAGCACCACGGGGCCGCCCGGCTCGGACAGCAGCTCGGCGACGATGGCGGCACACTGCTCGGGCGTCTTCCCGGGGGCGTAGACCGCTTCGCCGATCCCCTGACGCAGGGCACGGTGGTGGTCGACACGGGCGAAGCCCAGCTCGACGAAGGGAAGCCGCCGAAGCCGGCGCACGGCGTCGTCGGGATGGACGGCACCGCTGCGCACGTCGTCCAGCAGCTGACGGAGGGCGGGTTCGTCCATGACGCAACTATCCTGCCCGGCCATGTCACCGCCTGCGACCCCGGGGCGGACCATTGCCTTCCTCGGGCCGGCGGGAACCTTCAACGAAGAGGCACTGTTCACCCAGCCAGACTTCGCCGAGGCCGAAGTCCTGCCACTGCCGACCCTGGCCGAGGTGGTCGACGCCGTGTGCAACGGCCAGGCCGACCTCGGCTTCGTCCCCATCGAGAACTCCATCGAGGGCACCGTGAACGCCACCGTCGACAGCCTGGTCTTCGAGGTGGAGCTGCTTATCCAGCGCGAAGTCGTCCTCGACGTCCACATGAACCTGATGGCGACACCGGGCACGGCTTTGCCCGGCATCCGGAGGGTCCTGTCGTTCCCGCACGCCGCCGCCCAGTGCCGGCGCTACCTCGCCGACCACCTACCCGGCGTCGAGATCGTGCCCACCAACTCGACCGCCGAAGCGGCACGGTTCGTGGAAGAGCAGCAGCGCGACGACAGCGCCGCTCTCGCCCCCCGCCTCGCCGCCGAGCTCTACGGCCTCGAGATCCTGGCCTCCGCCGTGGAGGACCACCCCGACAACCAGACGCGCTTCGTCGCCGTAGCCGCCTCCGGGGTCCCCGCCCCCACCGGCCATGACAAGACCAGCATCGTGTGCTTCCAGCGAGAAGACCACCCGGGGAGCCTGCACGCCATCTTGAGCGAGTTCTCGGCTCGCAGCATCAACCTGACGAAGCTCGAATCGAGGCCGACCAAGCGCGGACTCGGGGACTACTGCTTTCTGATCGACCTCCAAGGACACATCGCCGACGAGGTCGTGGCGGACTGCCTGCGAGTGCTTCGCGCCGAGCAGGCCGGGGTGAAGTTCCTCGGGTCCTATCCCGCCGCCGGCAGCACCGGAGAGCACCTCCGCCGCGAGGCGGACGCAGCGTGGCGAGACGCCGAGCAGTGGATGGCCGGACTTCGTTCCCAGATCCGCAACCGGTGAGCACTACCCTGGCTCGTGCCAGGAGGGATGGCAGAGCGGACGAATGCGAGGCTCTTGAAAAGCCTTGGCCCACAAGGCCCGTGGGTTCGAATCCCACTCCCTCCGCTTGCCGCCTACGATGGAGGCTATGAGCGATGGCCTCGCGCACGACCTGAGTCATCAGGCACCGACGCTCAGTCTCCTACGCGCTCATCGCAACGAGATCCTCCGTGCCGCGACACGGCGCGGCATTTCGAACATAAGGGTTTTCGGCTCAGTTGCCCGAGGGGATGCAACTCCGGGAAGCGACGTCGATCTGTTGGTCGATTTCGAGCACGGTCATCGGGGCCTAGACCTCTTTGCCTTCGCTCGCGAGGTTGAAGAACTGATCGGGTACCGCGTCGAGATCGGAACTGAGATCGACGAAGTTATTCGCTCGAGGGTCGAGGACCAAATAGTTCCTCTTTGACCGAACACGACGACATCCTGTACCTGACTCACATAGACAGGATGGCATCCAGCATCGAGCGGACAATCATGGCACGGGGCAGGTCCAGTCTCGATATCGACTTTGAGTTACGCGACGCGACCATGTATCGACTCCAAACTCTCGCAGAGTCAACCCAGCAGCTCTCAACAGCCTTCAAGGAAGCACACCCGGACATTCCTTGGAATGACATAGCCAGCTTCCGGCACCGAGTCGTACACGGATACCTCACAATCGACCTCGATATCGTTTGGGACATCATCGAGCGCGACATTCCGCCCCTTGCCGAATGCGTTCGAACGGCTCTCGAAGTGAACCGGGAGAGAGAGGAACGCGAACGAGACACCGGTCTCGACATCGACCTTTAGCCCGCGGGTTTGGACTACTTTTTGGACTACAAATCCCGGCACAGCCTCGCCAGCGCCAGTGAACGCCGGGAAAGTCTGCGCAGATAGAAGTCAATCGCGGCCGAATTCGGTGAACCTTGGAACGCTACGGATGCCTCTTGAAAAGCCTTGGCCCACAAGGCCCGTAGGTTCGAATCCCACTCCCTCCGCAGGGCAGTCCCGGGCGGCCCGTGCCGTTCGTTCCAGCGGTGAATCGCCTTGGGTTGTGCATCTGTTGGGGACAAAGGTCCTGTACTAGACGCAATTAGATGACATGTCTAAAGGCCCTGGTCGGCGGCTCCGATGACTAGCTCCGAAGCCCTGTACAGGTCGCACAGGGGCACGATCTCACCAGGAGTCGGCGATGCCCGACACGGACGTCCCTCAGCCCGGGGAAAACTCGCCCGGCCGCCCAGCCGGGCGGCTGAACAAGAAGATCACCCTTTCGGCGGTCTTCTTACTGCTGCTGGGCTCGGTGGCCACTATCGGCGCCTGGGCGGCATGGACCGTATCGAACAGCAACACCAGCACGCTCTCGACCAACACCATTCTGCTCGACGACAACCAGGGTGGCGAGGCCGGTTCGGCCACCTCCACGGGCACGGCCATCATGAACGTGTCCAACCTGGAGCCTGGGTCGGCAGCCACCACGGCGTGCATCGGTCTCGACTTCAGTGGCACCGCCGGCATCTCCAGCTTGACTCTGTCAGCCACCCTCGGTGGCGCGGGGGCCTCCACCCTGCAGGGACAGCTCACCATGAACACCGCCGAGCTGAACACGAGCGGCACCGTCACCGTGACGCCCGGGTCGAACACCAACAGCGGCTCGTGCACCAACTACCCGAGCACGGGCACCAACACCACGGTCGGGACCCAGGGAGCGACCCTGCAGAACTGGTCAGGATCAGGTCCGTACACGATCTCGAGCCCCGTCACCAACACCTGGTACAAGTTCACCATCAGCGGCCTGCCGTCGGGTGACTCGAACTGCGCGACCTACTGCAACCAAACGATCACCGTGGCCCTGACATGGACACTTACCACCACGTAACCGGGGCATACGCTGGACATCGGTCGAACTTCAGGAGCTCGGCTCGCCGAATAGCCAACACGTGTGCAACAGGCGTGCTGGTCCTGTCGATCGCCCTACTCGCCGTGCTCCTGGTCGGGACGCTTCTGGGCTATCGAGCGCTGACCATCCGGAGCGGATCGATGAACCCGACAATTCAGGTTGGAGACGTCGTAGTGGACACCTCGGTCTCCCCTCTGACTGTGCGACCGGGGCAGATTGTCACCTTCCGCGACCCGGCCATCGGCCAGCAGCTCGTCACCCACAGGGTCGTCGCCATGCACAGAGTTGGAAAGGCGGTCGACTTCGTCACCAAGGGTGACGCCAACCTGGTCTCCGAACACTGGAGCGTCCCCGTGACCGGTCACCTGGGTCGCAAGGTGTTCATGATCCCCGGCGTTGGCCGTGTCGTGGCCGTGTTGAGCGCCAAGGCTGTGCGGGTGATCGCCGTCGCCCTGGCCGCGTTGCTCGTCGCCGGTGTCGGGCTGAGGCGGATCTGGCGACAGCCAGACGTTCCGATTTCCCTTCAGCATCACTGAGGTTCGCGACGACGGAGCCGACGAGATGAAAACGCGGTCGCACCGCATCGCGCTTTGGTTCGCCTTGCTGTTCGTGGCGGCGGGGCTGCTCAGAGCGGGCGGCTTCGGATCCAGCTTCGCGGCCTGGACGGTGGCGGGCACCAACACCACCACGCTGAAGACGATGGGCTGGGACTCGTTCTCGTTGTCCACCCCGTCCCCGACCGCCGGCACCAGTTTCACGGAGACCATCACGGCCACCCTCGCCGGCGGCGGTACGGACACCACCTACACAGGGACCCAGACACTCACCTTCACCGGCCCGTCAGCCAGCCCGAGTGGCTCCAGTCCCTCGTACCCGGCCTCGGTGTCCTTCTCCGCCGGAGTAGGCACGGCCTCGATCACGCTGTACGACGCCCAGACCACGACGCTCACCGCGACCCAGGGCTTCGTCACCGGCACGTCAGCGAGCTTCACCGTGAGCGTGGGCACCACCTCCAAGCTCGGGTTCACGAACTTCACAGGTGCCCCGGCCGGATCGACTCTTTCGGGATGCCCCTTCAGCTGCTCGTACACATCCTTTGGCAAGGGGAACACGGTCAAGGTGTCGGTGGCCGTGACCGACACCTGGGGAAACATCAAGAACGCCATCGGCAGCTCTGTAACAGTGACCCTGTCGACCACCGGGGCTAGCGTTTCGCCCAGCTCGGTGACCGTTCCTTCGAGCGGACTGGCTCAGTCGCCGCAGTTCACCTACACCGCACCGTCGTCAGGCAGCTGGACCAGCGAAACGGTGACGGCAACCGCCAGCGGGTACACGAACTTGACGATGACGATCAACAAATGATGCGGGCGGGATGACTCTCGACCTGCTCACGGTACAGGTTGCGGCGGCCGGTCAGAGCGGGGTGGCAGTTCTCGGGGTTGTGACGCCCTAGAGAATGAACCGATCTGGCTCCTCGTCCGTATTCCAAGACGGAGAGGAGGTCGTAGGCCATAACCCGTTCACGACTCGCTCTAGGGGCAGGACTTATAGCCCTAGCCCTTGGCGTCGCCGCCTGCTCGAGTTCCGCTAACCCTTCAAACCAGGCGCCAACACCGGCAAACAATTCGGGCAACACCGGCAACACCGGCTCACCCCCCCAACGAGCCACCCGAGCGGTTGGTCGTAGACAGCAGGGCCTGACGCCTGCCCCAACGAGGGCGCTAGGAACCTGGTGTCGGGCCCATCTGGGCAATGATCCCTGCGAACGCCCCGGTACGAAATCCTGGAGGGCGCACGGCAGTGAGGGGCCTGGAGATGGCTCGTAGGACCGAACGGCGGGCCCGGCTCGAGGACGTCCACGAGCTGGCGCTCGGGATGCCTCACGTGACGGTGGTGCACGGTTCAGCCGAAAACCCCGTCTACCAGGTCGGCGGGAAGTCCTTTGTGTACTTCCGCAATCCCCGGCCAGACGCGTTCGACGCACAGACGGGCGAGCGATACAGGGACGTGATCATCTTCTGGGTCCCGAATGAGGAGGACAAGGACGCCCTTGTGCAGTCTTCCTCGCCTTTCTTCACCACGCCGCACTTCGACGGCCATCCGTCCGTTCTGTTGCGCGCCAGCCAGCTGGGAGAGATCAGCCGAGAGGAGCTGGCTGAGGTCATCCAGGATGCCTGGGTGGCGCGGGCCTCACCAACGAGGGCCAGGGCATGGCTCCGTTCCCAAGGCCTGCCAACCGACTGACTCCGAAATAGGTTCCTGTATCGTCGAGGGACGGGGTCTCTGAAGGCCCGAAACGGCGCATTTGCGGGCTTCAAGCGTTCGATCGTCATGCGGCGGCCGGGCTTTCTATTATTGGCAGTCCAGCCACAGTTGTTGCTCAGGGAGCACCAATGAAGACACCAGCCCAGTTGTCCGAGTCGTTCCGAAATCGGGCCAGAAGGTGATGCCCCGACCCCAACTCGTCTTGCGCGTCCTGCGCGGCGACGGCTCCCATCCGAAGTGTTCACAAGCGACCAGTGTTCAGAAGAACGCTGCGAGAGAGTAGGAGCATCGACATGTCCGACCGAGGCAGCGAAAGCGAGAACCCAGTTATTCCCTCCCCGACTCCGACGCAGCATCGCCCCATGTCGAACCGTGACTGGTGGCCGAACCAGCTGGATCTCTCGATCTTGCACAAGCACTCACCTCTGTCTGATCCTATGGGTGAGGGCTTCAACTACAAAGAGGAGTTCAAGGCTCTCGATGTCGAAGCGCTCAAGCGGGACATCTTCGAAGTAATGACGACGTCGCAGGAGTGGTGGCCAGCCGACTACGGCCACTACGGGCCACTGTTCATCCGCATGGCCTGGCACGCGGCTGGCACCTACCGCATCGCCGATGGGCGGGGCGGTGGCGGCGAAGGCGCGCAGCGTTTCGCCCCCTTGAACAGTTGGCCGGACAACGCCAGCCTCGACAAGGCACGCCGGCTGCTTTGGCCGATCAAGCAGAAGTACGGCCGGAAGATCTCTTGGGCGGATCTGATCATCTTCGCCGGCAACTGTGCCTACGAGTCGATGGGGTTCAAGACGTTCGGTTTCGGCTTCGGACGAGCCGACATCTGGGAGCCAGACGAGATCTTCTGGGGCCCCGAGGACAGCTGGCTCGGTGACGAACGCCACGCCGCTTCAGGCGAGATCCAGGGGCCTTTCGGCGCCGACCACATGGGCCTGATCTACGTGAATCCGCAAGGTCCCGGCGGCAACCCGGATCCGCTCGCTGCAGCGAAATACATTCGTGAGACTTTCCGTCGCATGGCCATGAACGACGAGGAGACACTTGCACTCATCGTCGGCGGGCATACGTTCGGTAAGACCCATGGTGCCGGTCCCGAGGAGTACGTCGGGCCCGAACCGGAGGGTGCCCCCCTCGAGGAGCAGGGCTTCGGGTGGCGGAACACCTTCGGCAGTGGGACGGGCACCGACACGATCACCAGCGGGATAGAGGGCGCCTGGACCAACGCGCCGACGAAGTGGGACAACGGGTTCCTCGGCAACTTGCTCGAGTACGACTGGGAGCTCACCGAGAGCCCGGCCGGTGCGAAGCAGTGGCAGCCCAAGAATCCAGAAGCGCAGGGCACCGTGCCCGATGCCCACGATCCCTCCAAGCGCCACGCTCCGATGATGCTGACAACGGACCTCTCGCTGAAAGTGGATCCCGTCTATGGGCCAATCGCCAAGCGCTTTCACGATCACCCGGACGAGCTGGCCGATGCGTTCGGCAGGGCTTGGTACAAGTTGCTGCACCGCGACATGGGACCAGTCACGCGCTATCTGGGCCCCTGGGTGGCAGAACCGCAGCTATGGCAGGACCCCGTGCCCGCCGTCGATCACAAGCTCGTCGGGGACAAGGACATCGCTACCCTCAAGGACAAGCTCCTTGCTTCGGGCCTTTCCGTTTCCCAGTTGGTGTCCACCGCCTGGGCATCGGCGGCCACGTTCCGTGGCACCGACAAGCGGGGCGGAGCCAACGGGGCACGGCTTCGCCTGGCGCCCCAGAAGGACTGGGAGGTCAACGACCCGGCCGAACTGGCCAAAGTGCTGCAAGCTCTCGAGCAGATCCAGCAGGACTTCAACGGCTCGCAGTCCCGCGGGAAGAAGGTCTCGCTTGCCGACCTGATCGTCTTAGGCGGTTGCGCGGCTGTCGAGCAGGCCGCCAAGAGTGCCGGACTCAAGGTCACCGTGCCCTTCGCGCCCGGGCGCACCGACGCCGTGCAAGAGCAGACCGACGTGGAGTCGTTCGCCGTGCTCGAACCGACTTTCGACGGGTTCCGCAACTACCTCCGCGCCGGAGAGAAGCTGCCGGCGGAGGAGTTGTTGGTCGAGCGGGCGTTCATGCTGAATCTCACTGCGCCCGAGATGACGGTGCTCGTCGGCGGCATGCGGGTCCTCAACGCCAACGTCCGCCAAGCGCGCCACGGTGTCTTCACCGGCCGCCCCGAGGCGCTGACCAACGATTTCTTTGTGAACCTGCTCGATATGGGTACTGAGTGGAAGGCGTCGGCCTCGGCCGAGAACGGGTACGAGGGTCGCGACCGCGCCACTGGCGAGCTCAAGTGGACCGCAACCGCGGTAGACCTTGTGTTCGGTTCCAACTCCCAGCTCCGGGCCATCTCAGAGGTGTACGCATCGGACGACTCGAAGGAGAAGTTCGTTCGGGACTTCGTGGCTGCCTGGGACAAGGTCATGAACCTCGATCGTTTCGACCTCGCCTGATCACCGGAGAAAGCCCGGCGCTCGCTCACAATTCCTTGAGTGGGTCTCAGCTCTTCGGAGAGACGAAAGGGCGTGTTCGGTTGGGGTCGGCTTCCTTCAACCAACAGCTGGTGCGGGACATGCTCTCGGCTTGGGAGCGGCGCGACTCGAGCCTCATCCTCGAGCATTTCACCGAGGACGCCGTGTACCACGCCGTCCCGCTCCGTCCCATCGTTGGCAAGGCGGCCTTGACACCCTGGGTGAAGAGTTTCGAGGGCGTGGCGCCAGGTCGCCTCGAGGTCCGGCACCAGGTCGCCGGCGACGACGTGGTCATGAACGAGCGCACCGACCACATCACGATCGAGGGAACCGAAGTGTCGCTTCCGATCTGCGCCGTGTTCGAGATAGAACGCGGACGGATCAGTGCCTGGCGGGAGTACTTCGACCTCTCCGGCCTCCGGGCCTCGCTCCGGCAGGACCCCCAGACGCCGAAGCCTTGACGGGCCGCCGGGCGGTGACGCCTCCGCTGGCGAAGGCAGCGCTCAGGAGGCGCCGCGGTGACCGGAGGTGCCGCCCCGGCCGGCGACGACCAGTGGCTCCATCGCTCCCGGTCCCGCAACGACACGCACGTCGCGGGGATCGAGTGGCTCTCCGCACACCGAGCAGGTGAGCGCGGCCTCCGCCACAGATCCGCACGCCTTGTGCACGACCTGGAGCGGGGGACCTTCGGGAGCGGCGTGCCGGTCACCCCACTGCCGCATGGCGGTGAGGACGGGCCAGAGGTCTCGGCCCTTGTCCGTCAGGCGGTAGTCGTAACGAGGCGGATGCTCGCTGTAGGGCACTTTCGCCAGCACCCCGAACTCGACCAGCCGGTTGAGGCGTTGGTTGAGGATGTTCCGGGAGATCCCCAGGCGCTCCTGAAAGTCGTCGAAGCGGCTCACCCCGAGAAAGGCGTCTCGAAGGACCAGCATCGACCACCATTCACCCACCACCTCGAGGCACTGGGCGACCGAGCAGTGCATGTCGGCGAAGCTCTTCCGCTCCACAATCCCAGGCTAGTGGGTTGCATTATTGAACGCAATAGCGGTGCCGGTCCGGTTCACCGCTCGATGCGCTCGGTGAGACGGACCCTGACCGTGGCCCCGGCCTCCTTGCCGATTTTCTTGCGCACGTCGGCCTTGACGGGGAGCTTGTGGGTTCCGTACCCCAAGGCCATGAAAGAGCTCTCGAACGGTTCGTCGTAGACGGTGCCCCGCACCTTCACGAGACCCCTGGTGCCGAAGTACTCCGCCGGGTCGGGCATCACCACGTAGGTCCACCCGCCCTTGGCCGGGCTCTTCTGAAGCTCGGCGGTGAAGCGCTTGTTGAGGCTGCTCAAGTCGTGACCCTTTTTGTGATCGCTGTCGTCGGTTCGGGTCTGGCGGACCTCCGTCCTGTCCGGTGCCAGATCAAATGACCGTCCTGTCTTGACGGCGGGACGGGGCGAGACTCATCGGCCCGGCCCAGCTCTCGTGGCCATGGCGCTGACCGAGGTCCCGGCGCTCCCGGCGACGAGTGGCCCCTACGCTCGGAGGGCGACGAAAGGACCGGTCATGACCAATGACTTCGATGACGACCCCCTCGAGGACGCACAGGACGCGGATTTCGTCGACGACGGCATCGACGACGACGAAGTGGACCCTGAAGAGCAGCTGCTCCTCGACCGCAAGGAGCTAGACGAAGCGGGGCTGGAGCTCGATAACCCCGAGGGCTTCGCCGACGAGTGAGCTTCGCCGACGAGTGAGCGATCAGTGGGTGAGGGCGCTGTCCGCCGCCCGCCCGTACACCTCGACTGCCCGCCAGCAGTACCACGCCGCCACCGACCGGTAGGGACGGTAGGGCTCACCGAGCACCTCGAGCTCCTTCGGGCCCGGCATGGGGATGTTCCACGCCAACCCGAAGCCGCGGCGGACGCCGAGGTCGCCGGTGGGCCACACGTCGAGGCGCCGCAACTGGAAGAGCAGGAACATCTCTGCCGTCCACCGCCCGATCCCCCGGACGCTCGACAGCCTGGTCACGATCTCCTCGTCGGACTGGCGGGACAGGCTTCGAGGAGAGATCGCCACGCTGCCGTCGAGGATCTTGGCGGCGAGATCCCGCAGGGAGGCCGCCTTGTTGGCGGACAACCCTGCTGCCCGCATGGCGTCGTCGGGCAACGCCACAAGAACCTCCGGGCTGACCTCGCCACCCAGCGCTGACACGAGGCGTCCGTGGATGGCAGCGGCGGCCGCCCCGGCCAGCTGTTGATACACGATGGCCCGCACCAGGGCGGCGAAGGGCGTGTCGAGGGGTCGGCGCAGGCGAGGAAGGCCCGCCTTTGCCACCAGGCCAGCGATGACGGGGTCACGGTCGGCCAGCATCTGGGCCGCATCGGCGATCGTGGGCCGTCGAGACGAAGCCGTCGCCTGTGCGCGCACCTCGCGTCGAGTCACGGTCCGAGGGTAACCGCCGGCGGACAGCGCGGCCTCACCCGGCCCTAGGATCGCCACATCGTCCCGTCCTACGAGCCATTCAACCGGCACACCTGGCGCGACCCCTTCTCGCTCTATGCCAGGCTCCGTGACGAGGACCCCGTGCACTATTCGGACCGGCACGACCTCTGGGTGCTCACTCGTCACTCCGACGTCTCTGCCGCCCTGCTCGACGCCGCGACGTTCTGCTCCACTCGCGGCATTTCGTTGACCAACGAGCGCCAGAAGCTGCCGCTCCTGCCGACCATGGTGATGATGGATCCGCCCGAGCACACCAAGTACCGGCGGCTTGTCAATCGCGGCTTCTCCCCCCGCAACGTGCAGGAGCTCGAGCCCGAGCTCCGTACCTTCGTCTCCGGCTGCCTCGATTCGCTCCTCGAAGCTGGCGGCGGGGACTTCGTCGCCGTCCTGGCCCGCCCTGTCCCCTGCTTCGTGGTCGCCCATTACCTCGGTGTCCCCGCCGAGGACCGGATGCTGTTCGACGGCTGGACCCAGGCCATCGTCCAAGCCAACGCCGGGGGCAACATCCTGAGCGCCACCGATGCTCTCGGCGAGCTGTACGGCTACTTCACCGCTCTCGTCGATCGGCGCCGTCACGAGCCCGGCGCAGACATGGTGTCGGCGCTCATCAACGCCGATCCCGAATCTCTCGGGCTCACCACCGAGGAGATCCTCGGGTACGCCTTCGTGATGATCGCCGGCGGCAACGACACGGCGACCGGTCTCATCGGTGGGGCGGCCGAGCTCCTCGCCGGCCATCCCGCGCAAAGGAGGCGACTATCGGAGGACCCGTCCATGGTCCCTGTCGCCGTGGAAGAGCTGCTGCGACTGACGTCACCGGTGCAGGGCCTGTGCCGGGTTACGACCAGGGCGGTCCACGTGTCGGACACGAAGATCGCCGCTGACAGCCGGGTAATGCTGTGCTACGGATCGGCCAACCGGGACCCACGAGCCTTCGGCGACGACGCTGCGGAGCTGGACGTGACACGGGCGCCGAAGCGGGTGCTCGCCTTCGGCGGCGGTCCGCACTACTGCTTGGGCGCTCAGGCGGCTCGACTGGAGGCACGCCTCGTCATCGAAGAGCTCCTGCGCCGGTGCCCCGACTTCGAGGTCGACGCCGAGCGTGGCGCCTTCGCCGATGGACCGTTCGTGCGCCGCTACGAATCGCTTCCGTTCCTTCCCAGGGCAGCCTGACACCACCGCCGATGGCTGCTGCGACGGACCCAAGGACGGCCCCCACGACTCGGGACCTGCTCTTGCGCCGCGCCGACGACCACCATCCTGGGCTGCGCTTCGAGGACGAGACCTTTTCTTGGGCCGAGATCATCCGGGCCGGCGCCGCTCGGGGACAGCTCGCCCTGGCCCTTCGCACCGAAGGGCCCTTCCACGTCGGCCTACTGCTCGAGAACGTCCCCGACTACGTGTTCTGGATCGCCGGCGCCGCCCTGGTGGGGGCGGCGGTGGTGGGCATCAACCCGACCAGGCGCGGCGCCGAGCTCGAACGCGACGTTCGTCATACCGACTGCCAGCTGCTCGTCACCGACCGACACCACCTGCCCTTGCTGGAGGGCCTCGACCTCGGCCTCTCTCGAGATCGCCTTCTCCTCGTGGACGACCCGCCCTACGCCGAGGCGCTCGACGCACAGGACCCAGGAGACCTGTCGCAAGTGCGGGTGGACGAGGAGGATCGCCTGCTGTTGCTCTTCACCTCCGGCTCCACCGGCGCGCCGAAGGCGGTGGTCTGCAGCCAGGGGCGCCTTGCCCGCATCGCTGGGCGCATCCCCGACATGTACGGGATTCACCGCGACATCACCACCTACAACTCCATGCCGTTGTTCCACGGAAACGCCATCATGGCCAACTGGGCCGGTGTGCTCGCCACCGGAGCCACCTTCGCTATGCGCCGACGGTTCTCGGCGTCCGGCTTCTTGCCCGATGTCCGGAAGTTCGGCGCCGTCTACTTCAACTACGTGGGGCGCGCCTTGGCGTATGTGCTCGCCACCCCCGAAGCACCCGATGACGGCGACAACCCGCTCGAGCTCGGATTCGGCACCGAGGCCTCAGCACAGGACCGCCGCCGCTTCTCGACGCGCTTTCAGTGCCGGCTCATCGAGAGCTACGGCGCCAGCGAGGGTGCCATCGCCATCGGCTGGGCTCTGGGAGCGCCGCCCGGCTCGCTCGGTCGTCCCCTCAACGGAGAAGACGTCATCGTGGTCGACCCCGACACCGGCACGGAGTGCGATGCGGCCCGCTTCGACGAAAGCGGCCGGCTCGTGAACGGCCACGCCGCCATCGGCGAGCTGGTCGGGCGCAACGTCGCCGGACGGTTCGAGGGGTACTACAACAACCCGCAGGCCGATGCCGACCGCCTGCGGCAGGACTGGTACTGGAGCGGCGACCTCGGCTACCGGGATGCCCAAGGCTGGCTGTATTTCGCCGGCCGCGGCGACGACTGGCTGCGCGTCGACGGTGAGAACTTTGCCGCTTCCCCCATCGAGGCGATCCTGAACCGCCACCCCGACGTGATCATGGCGGCCGCCTATCCCGTGGCCGACGTCCAGACCGGCGATCAAGTCATGGCGGCACTCGAGCTAGCGCCCGGCACGGCCTTCGACCCCGAGGAGTTCGGCGCCTTCTTGGCCTCCCAGGCCGACCTTGGCACCAAGTGGGCGCCGCGTTTCGTACGAGTCGTGGACCACATGCCGCTCACCGCCACCAACAAGGTCCACAAGCCCCCGTTGCGGGCCGCCGGGTGGCACACCGGCGACCCGGTCTTCTGGCGGACGGGCCCCGACTTGCTCTACCGGCTCTTGTCGGAGGACGACCGCGCCGGACTCGAGCATGCCGCTGCCGAGCACGGCCGGCTGTCGCTCCTGTGACCGGACCGAGCGCATCACGCCGCCTCAGCCGGACGCTGCCTCCTCGGCGGTGAGCTCGGCCGTCGGATCAGCCTCGAGGCGTTGGTCGGGAATCGGGACGCCACTGCGCACCGACAGGCCGTAGGTACCCGCCGCCAGTCGTGCTTCCGCCCGGTCGATGGCAGCCAGCCGTTGCCGCAAGCCGCCTGCCAAGGCATCGTCTACCTGCTCAGCCGTGAGCCGCTCGGCGGGATCGGCGATGTCGCCAGTCTCACTGGCCGCGCTCCGGTCTTCCTCGCCGGCGCCCGCCTCGTCCCGCAAGGCGTCTTCGACCCGGCGCCGTTCCGCGTCGAGCAGTTCCCGAGCCCGGTGTTCGTCCATCGTGGGCTACCTCCTCGCCTCGGCCCCGTCGACAGCTCTGAGGCCCGCACCCTTGCAGCTTGGCAGGATCGAGGTTCGTAGGATGGCCGCCGTGACCTCGTCCGAGGGACGGCGGCTCGAGCGGCTGGCCGAGGAGCTCGAGGAAGCCGGCCTTCCCCACGTCGAGGACGAGGAGCTGCGGACCATGCTCCTCGACGAGGTGGACCGGGCCCTTCGCCCCGCTGTCCACGAACGCCACATCCCAAGCAGCGGCACCATCCTCGAGCCCGGAGCCTCGTCCGAGCAGTGGGGACCAGGGACGCAGCTCGACATCGTCCACATGCCGGTGGGCGACGTGCGGCTCGCCGATGCCCGTCGCTTCGTGGACGGCCTGTCGAGCTGGCTCGTGCGCCGAGCCGGGCCTCCCGGCGACGAGTGGCTCCTGTTCGACCGGCCGGCCGGCTCAGAGCGCGACCTCGTCGTCATCGCCAAGGTGCTCGGTGCCTGCCTGGTGCAGCGGCATCCCTCAGGTGTGGTGCGCATCGTCGACCACTTCGGGGTCATGCGCTGGGAGGGATTGCGCTGGCACCACGAGCCCCCCATCTCGACATGGGTGGCGGCCCTGGGCGACGGCGACGACGCGGGTGACCCGGAGATCCTCGAAGCGCTGCTGCGCCTGGCCGTGCACGACCTCGGAGCACTCGGCATCGGCGCCTTGCTCATCTACCGGCCTGGAGCCGACCCTGAGCCACGCGTCGAGGAGCGGCTGCCTCCCCCGCCACCGCTTCGTGTTCTCAAGGCCTCGCACCTGGCGCCGCTGCGTCACGCACTGGCTCAGGTGGACGGAGCAGCCGTGTTCGACGCCGCCGGCATCCTGCAGCGCCTCGGCGTCGAGCTCGTCGCCAGCCCCGAGGCCGACCGGCGGCTCCCGCCCTGGCGCGGTACCCGCCACACCGCGGCGTTGCGTTACAGCCGCGACGACCCTGGGGCCGTGGTCATCGTGGTCAGCGAGGACGGCCCCGTGTCGGTGGTGCGCAGCGGCATCGCCCTTGAGCGCGCCCCCTCATTTGCCCGGCCAATTGGCGGTGTAGACGTCGTGGCCGAAGGTGTTGGGGGCGTCGGCGGCGAAACCGAGCTTGGCTAGCCCTAACAGCTGCTCGATCGACCCCAACAGTGCGTAGTGGTTGTAGGGCGTGGACGAGACGGTCCCGGGGTTGATGAACTTCGACAGCAGGACGGCGCCCACTTTCCCCCCGCCCAGCCCGTCGATTCCGGGGAGCGGCGAGTTGGGCCCGGGCAGCTCGTTGCAGCAGGAGCTCGAGTCGCCGTTGGGGGGTCCGGCCGCCTCGTCGAAGGTGATGATGATGAGGCCGTCCTGGTTGTAGGCCGGAGAAGCCTGGATGATCGGCACCCACTGCTGAAGGAAAACGTCGATGTCACCGAGGGCGCTCCCGCCGTGCAAGTTCTCGTTGGTGCACGGGTAGTCGTGCCCGTCATCGCACACGTCAGGAACGATGAAGGAGAAATCGGGCGTGGTGTCCGCCATCTTCAAGTCGTGCACCAGTCCGGCGGTGGCGTTCGACGACGACGACCCGAGCGGCACGACGTGGGCGGCGCAGTACGTGGGGTCGCCGATGATGGACTGGAAGTAGACGAAGGGGTCGTGCCGGCTCACGTAGCCGTCCCCGGCCACGGCGCTCTGGGTCTTGTCCTGAGTGTCGAGGGTGGGGTGGCCGCACTGCGCCGACTCCCGGCTGGGCACGTTGCCCATGTCCTCCATGTAGCCCTTCCAGGTGTCGCCCGAGTCGTGGAGCTGCGTGGCGAGGTCGGGAACCGACGTGGGAAACACACAGCCGGTGCCCGGCGCCTGGCCGTCGAGGGGCGTGCCCGTGCCCGTGATGAGGGGGCCGATTCCTAGGAACTGGTCGTAGATCTGGCAGTCGCCCTGGTTCTGGAGATTGGGCGCCTGGCCGCTCACCATGGCGATGTAGTTGTCGTTGCTCTCGTGGCCGGTGCCGTAGTAGTTGGGCACATAGGCGCCCTCTCCCTTCAGGGTCTCAGCCAAGTAGGGGTCGGCGCTCGGGTTACCGAAGGTAGCGCTCGACGTTTCGTTCTCGAGCGTGATCACGAACACGTGATGGATGGGCGGCAGCGTCGCCGCCGTTGGGGCCGTGGTCGACACTCCCACCATCGACAACGTGGCAGCTGCAGCGGCCAACAGCACAGCGGGCCGGACGAGCCTTCGAGGCACCATCAGATCCATCCCTTCACGAGGTCAGAGGAGCGAAGCGTGCTCCAGGCATCCTCTTCGGAAACAGCCGTCGAGCCGTTCACCGGCGTTCCGCCCACCGCCGGGTTGCCCACGGCGCACGACTCGGGCACGAACGGGGCCAAAAGGGGCAGCTCAGGCAGGGTGGCGTCGGCGTGGGCGAAGTCGAGGACCGTGGCCAAGTTGCCAGGATCCGACGGATCCGTGGAGGCGTCACGGGCCGTGATCGGACGCAATCCCCAGCGCCACTCGATCAGCTTGAGCACCGAGGTGTGATCGAACAAACCGTGCCGCACCGTGGGGCTGTCGGGATTGCCCCGGGTGAACGGCGACGCCACGATGGCGGGCACGCGGAAGCCGGCGAGCACCTTGCCGTTCACCACGTCCTGGTCGACCCCTGACGTCGGCGACGCCCCGACGGGCACGCCCGCCGTGATCCGGGGCGGTGCGACATGGTCGTAGAAGCCACCCCACTCGTCGTAGTTGACGATGAGCACGGTGCTGTCCCAGTCCGGACCGGTGGACACCGCATGGAAGATTTCCGACAGCAGCGAGTCCCCGGCCCTGATGTCGGCCAGAGGGTGGTCGTCGTTGGAGGTGCCGTCGCCCTCGTCCTCGAAGCGGGGATCGACGAAGGACACGTTGGGGAGGGTGCCGGCAGCGGCATCGGCCAGGAACTCGGTGAAGTGGCCGGCGATGGGCAGGTACTTCTGCCCCCACAGCGCCAACAGCGGCAGGTCCGAGAAGTAGTACCGGCCCGTGGGCCCGCCCACCTGGTTCAACTGGTCCCAGATGGTGGGAAGGCTCGAAATGGTGGAGGTGTTCGAGAGCCGGTCGGTGGCCGCCGCGTGCTGGAACACCCGGTTCGGGTAGGTGGGGCCGAGAATGGAACAGAAGTACCGGTCACAGGTGGTGTAGTTGAGGGCGAGCTGGCTCATGAAGGGTCGGTCGGCGGCCTCGTAGTAGCTCACGGCGTAGATGTCGCTCGAGGTGTCCTTCAAGAACCCGTCCATGGCACCGTTGTCGTACTGGAGGCGCCCGCCGTCGTAGGAGTGGTCCTGGTCGGTGAAGCCACAGCCGTTGGTCACCTCGGCGTGCCAGGTGGGCACGGCGTTTCCTATGGGATTGAGGTAACTGAGCCCGGCCTGCTTGCCGTCCGCTCCCGGCAGCCAGCCCAGGAAGTGGTCGAAGCTGCGGTTCTCCATCATCACGAGCACCACGTGCTCGATGCCCGAGACGCCCGGGCTGGGCAAGGTCGGGAGCGGCAGCTCGACGATCCCGGAGCCTCCCGGGGGTCCCACGTTGACTGCAGGCGCGGCACCACCACTTCTGAGCCCTGCCCCGATCGCCGCCGCGCCGGCTGCGCTCAGCGCGCCGCGCAGGAACGCTCGCCGCGTGGTCACGTCCGCCTCCGTCCCGCCGTCTCCACTGCTGTCACCTCGTGTCCGCCGGCCGCCGCAGCCCGCCCGTGCAGCCCGCCCACCGGCACCCGCACGCTATCGACGCGGGGTGAACGTTTCGTGACGTGATCCCAACCGGAGGACCAAGAGTCGGTGAACAACCGTCGTTGGCGCTGTCACGCGGCGCGTTCTCGTCCCCACGCCCCGCCCGATGCTGGGTTCGCCGACGCTCAGCGCCTGCTCGGTAGGCCCGTGCCTCGCCCGGGACGAGAGAGTCAGCGTGGCTGGGGGGTCACAGTTCAGCCACGAGTTCGTCCACGATGTCGGCGGCCGAGGACCGTCCACGGACGTGAGCCACCGACTGGCCTGCGTACAACGCCATGGCTCGGACGTTGCCCGAGGTGGAGCGACTTGGCGGCAGGGCTGCGAACCTGGGGATCGGATACCGCCGTCCTTCCTCGGTCTCCGTCTCGCCCACCGAACCGTCCGGCAGCCGGCCGGCAGCGGCGAGACAGCTACGCAGCACACGGTGGGGCGCGTCGGGCCACCCCACAGAGAACGACTCGGTGAGGACAGTGTCATCTTCTTGTGATGCGACGAGGCAATCGACGTACTCCGGATGCACGTCGGCTTCGTGAGCAGCGAGAAAACGCGTCCCGAGGCGCGCTGCCGAGGCTCCCGCGGCAATGACCGCCTTGACCGACCGGGCCGACCCGATCCCACCGGCGGCGATGACCGGTACCTCGATACTGGACAGGACGCCGTCGAGGAGCGGCAAGAGCCCTGTCTGGCCCCGGATGTGCCCACCCGCCTCGGTCCCCTGCGCCACAACGAGATCACACCCGGCGCCGGCGGCGGCCCTGGCCTCTTCCACCGAGCCCACCTGCCAGCAGGCAAGCGCGCCCTCACGATGGGCCCGCGTGACCAGGTCCCCGTCGGGATCGCCGTAGAAGAACTCGACGACCCGTGCAGCCGTGGCGGCGATGGTCACGACGCCGGGGTCGAGGAATGGGACGAGGAAGTTGACCCCGAACGGCGCCGATGTCCTGTTCCGGACGTCCTCGAGCGTCCGGGAGAATTCCTCGGCCGGGGTCATGGGCATGCCCAGCATCCCCAGCGCGCCCGCCTCGGCGACGGCGACAACGAGATCGGCCGTCGACGCGACGCCCATGGCTGCTTGTTGGATCGGATAACGGCAACCGACCAGCCGCGTGAAGGCGGTGGGGACGACGTCGCTCTTCACGATCGGGTGCTTACCGTCACGCAGCACCGCCCGGGCGCCGCATCCAACCGCGACTGCCCGAGGCCGGTCAGTCGGCTCCCACCCCTGCCGGCACGGGCGCGGTGCCCGGGGTGCCGCTCACGAGGGTCGTACCAGGTTCCGGAGGAACGGAAGGGATGCGGGCGATGCGCCCGAGCGGCCCGGGCATCCACCAATTCCACCGTCCCAAGAGCGCCACCAACGCCGGGACGAGAAGGGCGCGCACCACGGTGGCGTCGAGGAGGATGCCCACGCCGAGGCCCGTGGCCAGCACCTTGATGTCGGTGATCGGCGCCGAGGCCAAAGAGGCGAAGGCCAGGAACAGAATGAGCGCGGCGCTCGTGACCAGCCGACCCGTGCGAGCCAGTCCCTCGACCATGGCGCCATTGGTGGACCGGGTGCGCTCGAACTCCTCACGCACCCTGGTGAGGATGAACACCTCGTAGTCCATGGACAGCCCGAACAGGAAGGCGAAGACCATGAGCGGGATCCAGAACGTGATGGCGCCTGTGGCCGGGATGCTGAAGATCGTCTGCGAGCCGTGGCCGTCCTGCCAGAACCACACCAGGAAGCCGAAGGTCGCTGTCATCGACACCAGGTTCAGCACCACCGCCTTGAGCGACAGCACGACGGAGCGGAAGGCGAAGGTGAGCAACGCCAGCGCCAACAGAGCCACGATGGCGAACATGAGGGGGAACCGCCCGTAGACGGCGTGGCTGAAGTCCTTGAGCAGTGGGCCGTCACCCGCCACCCCGATGACGCCCGGCTGTCCGGACAGGGCGTGCTGCACGGCGTTGACTGGCGCCAATACTTTGTTGTTCAGGCTCGCTTCACTGGGAACGACGATGAGGTCCGTGAGCCCGTCGCGGTTTCCTGCCGGGCCTTGAGGAAGAGCGGTGGTGGTGACTCCCGGAACGGCTGCCAGCTTGCCTCTAAGTGCAGGAGCGTTCTGCGTGGAGGTGAGCACCTCCATGGGGGTGAGGACGCCCGTGGACACCCCTTTGTCCAGGAGGACCACCAGAGTGTCGTGGGCCTCGCCCTTGTGCGCCAGTGACGACAGGCTGTCGGTGCCCGCCTTGATGCTGAACACCGGCGCCACGAGCAGGCCCAGCACGATCACCGCCACCGCCACACCGAGAACGCGGAAACGCACCACGCGGCGGGCCCAGAAGCTCCACGCCCGGCTGGCGACCGTCTCGTGACGCCGATGAGGCCAGTCCATGCGCTGACCGATACCGCCGAGCAGAGCCGGCAGAAGCGTGAGCACAACCACCACCGACACGAGCGGAATGAGCATTCCGCCGATACCGACGCTGCGCATGGCCGGCATGGGGATGACCACCAAGGCGAGCAGGCCGATGGCCACGGTCACACCCGACAGGACGACAGCGCGTCCCGCCGTGCCGGCCGCCCGCACGATGGCGTCCTCGTTGCTGCGGCCCTTGTCGCGTTCCTCGCGCCACCGGGTGACGAGCAGTAGCGAGTAGTCGATGGCCACTCCGAGACCGATGAGCGATACCAGGAACTCCACGATGAACGACACGTCGGTGACGTAGGTGAGACCGAACACGATGAGCAGGGTGGCGACGATGGCGACGGCGGCGATGAGCAGCGGCAGGAAGGCCAGCAAGGAGGCGAAGACGTAGGCCAGGACCGCCAGGGCCCCGAGACCGCCGAAGACCGTCTCCAGGAACACTCCGGGACCCTTGGTGCTGCCACCAGACTCCAGTTGGCTGAGGCCGGTGACCCCGACGTGGTAACCGGGCAACGAGCTCTGCACGGCCTGCTGCAGCTGGGCGCTTTTCACACCGCCGCTGAAGCTCTTGGGGACCGGGCTGAGAACCAAGGCGAAGGTGCTCGTCCCGTCTTTGGTTATGAAAGTGGGGTCCTGGGTGTTGGAGAAGTCGACGACCCTGACGTTCGGGATCTCGGTGCCGATCTTTTGAAACGCAGCTGCTATGGCTTGACTGTCGCCGGACACGGTCTGTCCGGGGGGAACGGTGACGACGGGAATGATGGGGTCGGTCTCGCCGCCGTTGCCGAAGGTGTTCACGATGTGCTTGGCCGTCTCGTAGCCGGGTTGGCCGGGCAGGCTGAAGTTCACCTGCAGACGGTTGGTGACCCGCCCCGCGGCCACACCGCCGGCGACGAAGATGACGAGCCACAACACCATGACCGTCCGCCGGCGGCGGAGCACACTCGCCGCCAGCCGCTCGGTCCACCGCTGCGGTTCCACCTTCCTCGAGCCCAGAGACTGTTCCATGCGGAACGGTTCTAACATGAATCGTTCTGTGGCGCTATAGTTTTTTTGGTGACAGCAGCGCGGCGGGCCGAGGCAGGGGGAGCCGAGGCTGACGCAGTCGCAACGGGCGGAGCCGGGACAGGCGCGCAGGGGCCGGCCCAGACGATCACCGAGGTCCAGGCCTTCAGCACGGTGGGGTTCCTGCTCTCGCAGCTCGGGGCGGCCAACGCCAAGCGCTTCGCCGAGATCCTGGCGCCCGTAGGGCTCGAACCCAGGCAGTTCGCCGTGCTCCGGCACCTGGCCCAGGCCGAGGGGAATTCGCAGCAGGCCTTGGCCGACCACCTCCACATCCCTCCCAGCCGAATGGTTGCCCTGATCGACGAGTTGGAAGAGCGAGCACTCGTCGAGCGCCGACCCAACCCCGAGGACCGCCGGGCCCGCGCCCTGTTCCTGACCGAGGCCGGCCGCGACACGTTGGGCCGTGCCACGTCCGTGGGGATGGCCCACGAAGCGGCGGTGTGCTCGGTGCTCCAGCGGGGCGAACGGGAGCAGCTCATCGACATGCTCCAGCGCATCGCCGGCTCCCAGGGGCTCCAGCCCGGGGTACACCCCGAGCTCGCCACCGGCGAGCCGCCCCCACGACCGTAAGCGGGTCCCCTCGAGTCAAAGACGCCCACACCGCGGGATGGCTGAGGCCTCGGGGCCCGCCTCCGGGTCACCGACCGGCGTGGCTGATGGCGGGGTGGGCGTTCAGCGGGAAGCGGCCGTAAGCGGCGTCGCGTCCAGCGCGCAGTGGACGCACTCGACCGGTGGTCGTGGACGAGTCGGCTTGGCAACGGGAGGGTTGCGGATGCCGAGGGCCGAGATGAGGCCGCCTGCCGCGCACCATCCGGCCGTGATGAACACGCCCGTGCGAAATCCACCGGCCAGCGCGTGCGGGTGCAGGTACGCCGTTCCCTCGATCCCGGCCAGCGCGGGGAGCACGGCCACGGCGATGAGCCCACCCACCCTGGCCACGTCATTGTTCACGGCCGACGCCAAACCGGCGCGGTTGGCCTCCACCGCCCCCATGGCGGTGGCCGTGAGCGGCGCCACCGTGATGGCCAGCCCGACGCCCAGCACGAGCACCCCCGGCAGCACCCCCGAAAAGTACGACGCGTCGTTCGTGGCTCGGGCGAGCAGCGCCAGACCCGCTCCCACAACGAGGGGGCCCACGCTCATCTGGAGACGAGGGCCGATACGCGATGCCAGACGTCCAGAACGCGCCGAGAACAGGAGCATGATGACCGTCAAAGGCAAGAGCGACACTCCGGCATCGAGCGGGCTGTAGCCATTGACCACTTGGAGCTCCACCGGAAGGAGAAAGAGCGCGCCGCTCAGTGCCGCGTAGACGACAAGGGTGGAGGCATTGGTGACCGTGAACTGCCGGTACCGGAACACCGACAAGGGCACCAGAGGTTCGGCGGTGCGGCTTTCAACGACCATGAAGGCGACACCGGCCACCGCGCCTACCACCAGCATCGTCAACACGGCCGGCGCCCTCCACCCTACAGCCGGGCC
>Ga0307479_10000354_pt1 | contig 41373 bp, 72 predicted proteins | sample atmos_gasesECM4C_FD_203743 | JGI IMG/M metagenome (GOLD analysis project Ga0307479, IMG submission 203743) | Hardwood forest soil microbial communities from Morgan-Monroe State Forest, Indiana, United States - atmos_gasesECM4C_515 | ecosystem: Environmental > Terrestrial > Soil > Temperate...
TGTGCTGTTCCAGATTGATTGATGATAAAAGCGTCGTTGGCAACTGCGATAAACCAGGGTTCTCCATTGAAATCAAGAGTGATCGAACCATTCGCCGCTAAGTTCATCGCACCCGTTAGGTTTGTCTCTCCATCCTTGAAGATAAGATTCGTTGCCGCTCCGACAGTAAGAATCATTTGATACACGCGGATATTCCGAGTCGTGCTTGTTGAGACAATTACATTATCGCCAGTCGTACTAAAGTTAATGGAAGCACTGACTAAGTTGGCGGTTGTCGTCGTGCTGTAAGCGAGAGCAAATGGAGTCATGCCGCCAATACCTTGAACAGTTGTTACCTCTGGCGATGGACTCCCCGCATACCCCGTTCCCGCCTTTGCTTGACCGGCGCAAAGCATAACGCCGAGAAACGCCAATCCTGCAAGTAGTTTTTTCACTGTGTTCTCCTTTGTCTATTGATATGTTGTTCCAATTAATCCGCTTAAGCCACCCTGAAAATTGGATATCCCCGAATTCAGTTGAGTCGCCCTCTCTTGAACGTAGGCTTTTATATCGTTGGCTGTCATTTTGGGAGAATAAGGAACATTGATAACTTCGTTTGGCTTTCCATCTGATCTGCTGATGGTAATTGCTAAATTGTTCGTGGTTTGATTGCCGGAGATATTGGTGATCGTTAGGATGACAGTCAGCAAAAAACTTGCTAAATTCATCCCCTCAAAATCCGGGCATGGGGGGTGGGGAATGTATTGGTTGCTTTGGTCTACGACAATTATATTTGCCATTTATCTTGATTATCAATTTGCGAACATAAGAAAAGAACTGATTGATTTAACAATAGCAATCCGTGAATTAAATGAAGTTGATTAAGGCATTCTTCTTTGATTGAATTTGTCCTTTAGCTTTTGTAATTGATCTACTATTGGTGCTCCTTTTAACGGAGCCGCCAAAGAACTTCCCGCTAAGTCAGAAGCTATCTCACCTAAACTTGAAGCCGCTCTAATCCCACCACTGATTAGTTTCGGAGAAGTGGCCGCAATCATAGATGTTCCAGCCCCAACCTTACCCATGAGAATATCTCTCAATCCAAAAGCGGCCAGGAACTTCCTGCCAAAAATATCGCTGAGTTGTAGGGCTGAAAAATGTTTGAAAAGCTCTGGAATGTTGTCGGTTCCATTTTGCTGATCTAATTTGTCAAGTTCTGTTAAAACTTCTTGGTTTTTACCACTGGATTTTGTAAACAAGCCAGCTAGAAAATCTTGAGTTGAACCAGGCGTTTTGAATCCTTTATTTATACCGCTCCAAATCGTTGATAAATCCTTTACATTCTGACCGACAGGACTGGATGGATATGCCACTGGTTTTAAGGTGGATGGATTTGTGGGCATCGTTTGAGGAAGATTCGTTAAACTTCGTGGATTTGTAAGAACTTCCCTTGCTTGATCTATAAGTTTATTTACGGCTGTTTCGTTCGCTACTTTCCCACTAGAAGCAACTCCGCCAGAAAGAATCTGAGCCGCCTTATCTTTTAACTCTTGCGTGGCAAAATGACCTGATAAATCATCTATATATTTGTCGCCAGTTATGTTTTCAATTCCTTTCAAAGCATCCATCGTATCCTGACTCTTTCCAGTCGGACTTGTTAAAGCGGCCTTGATATAATCTTCTGCCCTGCCGCCGTTTTGAATATGCGTTTGAACTTGATCGTAAAGATTGGCAATAGTGCGAAATTTATCATCTTTTTCACGAACTCCTGGTGCTATTTCATCTAACCTTGAATTAATCTTTGTCGCCATGTCTTGTAAAGTAGAATTCATATTATCCTGAACACCTGGCACCTGCGTATTAGCGGCAGGAGTTTTAAGATTTTTATAGATGCCATCGCGCAAAGCTAATAAAGCTTCTGTTTCATCACCAGGTTTCATTCTTGCTTGTTGAGCAGGATCGCTTAATGCCTTAAAACGTTGAGCTATTTCTGCTGGTCTAGGAGCGGCAAATTCAGGAGGAATGCCTTGATTTGATAAAGCTTCTAATTCCGGTGAAAGTTTCTCTCCATGTTTAGCAATTTGTTGTCTAAGAAATTCCAGTTTTTCACCCATTGGAACTGGGATATTCGTTCTAGTTCCAGGCCCATATGAAGCGAGAGCATCTATTCTTTCATCATCGGATAAAGACCCTTTTGCTTTTCCTAATTCTTGCCCGGCTGATTTTCTTGCCTCAACGATTGAATTTTGAAAGTTGCCTATCAAATCTTTAACTTCTCCCGGATCACCAGAATAAATATCCAAGTGGTCTGGATTCTTCATAATTTGCGCGGCAGACATAGGCGAGATTGATTTTGCTAACTGGATAGCTTGCTGTTGACCAGCTTGATCCGATTTTATAGAGGAAATGTTTTTGACATAGGCCTGACCTTCGGCGGTTTGAGCCGGAGTGAAAACGGTTGGTTCGGGAAGCGTAGCTTGAGTCTTTTTCGCCCATGCGGTTCTAATGTCATTGACGATGTTTTTAATATCTTCCATGCTCCCATAGTCTTTTAGTTTTCCGTTATCCTGAAATAATGCTCTCCATGCGGCAGGAGCCTTTGCCGTCAATACGCCAAGAGCTTCCGGGAGCAGAGTATTTTTCATCCACGAACCGGCGGCACTTACCCTTCCACCCGTCAAAGCATCCCCCGCCATCACTGCGCCCTTACCGAGAGCTTTTACGGCTGGCAATAATAACTCACCAGTAGCTGTCATCTTCGCACCAGTATCAAACGCTTTCGCCTGATCTCCAATGTTCTTCATAAACGTCTGCGGCTTATCGCCTTCAAAGGTTTGTCCGATAGCTTGATCTAGGGCAGTTCCAAAAGAATAGCCTGCCCCACCACCCGCCGTACTTGCCGCTTCCATTCCAGAAGGGCCACCCGGCGCACCGAAAGGAGCGGCCAACATGCTACCCACCCCCGCTCCCGCCAAAGGAAGGAATTGGCGTTGGGCTTCCCTCAACTTTCCTTTCATTGATACGTCTGGATTGGGTTTTGAAAACACGCTATCTATATAGGCATCCGCATCATCAGGTGCAGACTGAGATTGAACAGGCTGTCTCGGTCTGGCGAAAACGCTGTCAACGTAGGAATCTACGTCGTCAACTGTCTGTGGCATTATTGGTTACCCATCCCTGCCATTGCGAAGTCTGCTGGCGTCTGATCTTGTTGAGTAGGTTGTTGTTGTCCACCTTGAGGATTGGCGATAGCATGAAGATTCGTTATCTGTATGTTCCGCATGACTTTGCTAATGGCCAGTTTGCTGTAACCCTGTTTTTTAAGATTCTCTATCACCTTACTTCCCGCCGTAAAAGAATCCATACCTTTACCACCCTGCTTAGGAGAAGTGGTCAAAGTGTTGTAGGCGACCATCGCCTTAGAAGAAAGGTCATTCAATTCATCTATGGACTGAATATGAGTGCTACCAGGATTTTTCAAACTGTCTTTTAAAAGTTCTTGACCCGTTTGAATCTCATCCTGATTTAAAGGTACTTCATTTGTTCCATAGAGAGAGCCCGGAACGTGCTTTACATACTTAGGCTTTCCAGTTTTAGGATCGGTGTTGGCCATCTCAAACTGTTTGGCAATAGCTTGAGGAGTTAAATCTTTTCCCCCTTGCTTTCCTATTCCATCAAGAGCATAAGAAGGAATGTTATCTCCAAAGGCTTTTTGAGCCGCTTGAGCTTGAATATCGGCATCGTCTTTGTCGAGGCCTAGACCTTGAAGATATTGGGAGGCGTAACTTGCGGGGATAGGCTTCTCGTTCTTTTCGCCTGAGTTTTTGTTTTTAGTATCCCACATCTTGAAAAAATCAGCATTGGAAACGTCTTTGTTTTTACCAAAGACTTGTGGAACCCATTCCAGTCCACTCAATTTTCCTACATTGTCAGTATTTATGCTCTGCACTAAATTAGGATTAGAATTATCCGTGCTATATTTCTTGTCAATCTGTTTTTGAAACTCGTAGAGTTGCATCTGTTGTCGAGTGTCCCTATCCGTATCAGCTTGTTTATTAGCCTGATCGAATTTACTGCTGTATTGATTTCCACTCAAATATCCGGCAAGCGTATCGGCAAGGCCAGAAAGGAATCCATTCCCTCCCCCTCCGCTCGCAGGTGTGCCTACTCCTGCCACCGTTCCTCCGGGTGAGCTGATCGGTGTTGGTGCGCCAGTGTTATCCATTCTTCCCCCTGATTATCATGCTGAACCGCCCCAGCCACCGAGATCGCCGCCCAATTCCCCTCCGATAACCGCTCCTGGAGGGCCACCGATTGCGCCTCCAATCAAACCCCCGCCAACTTTTCCAAGAGCCGTATCAATACCAAAACGCTGTTTTTGTTTTTGCCTCCCCGTCGCTCCCGCCTGATCTATATTTTTACCGGCCAACTGTGTAACCCGATTCAAAGCGTCTTGATTTGCGCTGAATATACTATCCACACCTTTTGTGAGCATATTGTTTTGATAGTTTCTGGCGGCCAAAGCCTCGTTGTATTGGGCTTGCCATGCTCCCAACTTCTGTTTATTTTGAGCTTGCCAATTAGCAATAGTTCCCTGATTTACTATGTCTCTAACTCCACCCGCATAATCCATCAACTGCTGATTTTTGTTGACGGCCAAATCAACGCCTGTTTGGTTCAACGCCTGATTGAAAGCTCCTGAAGAAAAGCCGCCAGAGGCCGCAAACTTGGCAGAAAGTTGGTCTGCCGCATGATTCAAAACCTGCTTATCAATCTCGTCAATCTGTCCACCTATATCGGCATTGGCTCCGGCCAAATCCATATGTTGTTGCAACTGCAAGGAGGCTATTTGGGGATATTGCTGGATAATACCAGTCATCAAAGTTTTACGGGCATTCACGTCATTTTGAACATTTGTCAAAGACGATCTTAAAGCGGTGATCTGTTGTAAATCACTTGGGCTTAATTGCTTAGACCATGTTCCAAAGTCAGAACCAGGTTGCTGACCATAAATAGCACCCAGAGCGTCATCTACTGGTGTTCCGAGGGCTATTTGAGCGAGTAAAGGGATGCCGGAAGGGTCTGCCTGACCCATTGTGGGGCCGATACCAGGAGGGTTGGCGGGGCCAGGTTGACCGCCCCCACCACCGCCGCCATTGAACCAACTGGAAGGTTTAAGGATTCCCGATTTCCCGTTTCCACCATAAATAGCACCACCAGTAGCGGCATTGGCGATTTCCGCTGTTCCAAAAGTTGCTACGTCAGTTGCAGCTCTTACAAAAAAATCTCCTACTCCACCCATTTACAACTCCTTCTTAAACGATGTGTAATTAAATGAATAACCAAAGCGTTTAACCCATCTTTCGTAAACCAATGGATTGTGTTTTGTTACACACGAAATATATTTCAGGTTCATTCTTTTTGCTGAATTTTCCAATATATTCACACAAGTTCCGGTGTGTCTGTTCTGCCATTTATTTTGTAGATAAAATTGCCAAACTTGAATCCCATTGTTTTTTCCATCCTGAACAAATCTGATGAGCATATAACCAACCGGCATACCATCCCCAAGAGCGATCCAAAACTGAGGAGCCTCTTGTTTCTTTTGTCCGTTACGGACAAAATGTTCAGTGATTCCAAAGGCAGTGAGGGAATTGTCTTTGCTTCTCCTGACGTATTCGATGGCGTTTTTGAGGATTTCTCTTGTGTTTTCATGCGTAACGTCCTTTGGCTCCACGAGTCTAAACTCAAAGGCCAGGGTTCCCCCCGACTCCTAAAGAGTTATCAATGAAGCCAGAAACGTAAATATCGTAAGCCTGTCCCGCAGTGCCCGCTATCTTGAATCCGTTGGCAGCTTGAACCAGAGCCTCAGCGGCGGCGGCAGTGCCGCTTGGCGTCTGAAAGTAATTTGTTGCGGCGGCGGAATCTGAAAAACTGATGCTCGATCCACCTCCTGAGTTACCCGCCACGCCGCGATAATAAACCAAAGTCATGTTGTTGGGAATTTGGCTTCCTGTGATAAGTCCAGTAGCATAGGTGTAAGTGGCATTCGTACCAGAAGCCACAGAAGCCACCCTTGGCCCACTTCCTGCTTGTCCCTGTCCAGTTGTTGTGTTCTTGAATTTTGTCGTGTTGCCGGACATGACGAAATTCAATATCACGCCGGGACTTCCAGAATTATCCCCATAGCAGAGCATCCCAAGATAGACCCATCCATTTGTTCCAAAGTAAGTGTTGAGATTGGCGAAATTTGTTTGAATAGGAAGGTAGGTAGAAGCTACGATGACGAAATCAGTTGTATTGACCTGAGACTTGACTGCGTAATTTGCATACCAAGTATTCGTTACTGCCGTACTGACCATCACGCCGGATTGAGCCGTTCCCGTCAAAGCCATCGTGCGGGTTACATCCAAATTAATATGGGAAGCCGTGCTGTCCGTCCTTGCCGTTCCATCGGGGAAAACGATAAGAGCTTGCCCTGCGGTTCCATTTAATCCAACCTCTATCGTCGTGCTACTGATCCCTAGATATTGAAGAACCGGCCTTCTGTAATTGAAAATTTGCTGGACGCCGGTGGAGAGATTGGAGTAATTGACGCCGTTGGCGGCGATGTTATTATTGTTGATTGAGCCGTTATAATCGTTAACAATCGTACTGAAATTTGTATTCATTTGTGTCGGATCAATAACCGTTCCGGCAGTGAAAGTATTTGGAATTGTTAAAGTTGTCGCCTTTACTGTGGCCACCAATGAGGCCACACATAGAATAATCAAACTTAATTTACGCATTGTTCCCCCTATCATTCAGACCATGCCTCTGGCTTATAAATTGGAACGTAACCAAGCAAACTCACATTAGTCGCATTCGATGAATTGACATATTGAACCCTGAAAGCCTTGATACCGCTTCTGTTGATTTCGTTCCTTGCCCACTTCGTTGAAGCTCCCCCCCAATAGTCCGTTCCCCAAATAGCTACCTTCCACAAGGCTCCATTGGCTCCGGCGTTCAAAGTAAAAGTATCCGCATAAGCGGGACTGTAATCATAAGCCACATTCATCGTTACTGTTGTGGTTGAAATGTCTGTTCCCAGGAACGTGTAAATCCACTTGAGTTGTTTGTCTAAATCAGGAGAGCCAAGAACAATATCCTGACTGGTGTAGCTAGCGGTAATGGCAGTTGATTTGTTGCTCGGATTGTCCGAGTTTCCCACATCGTGCTTGTAAACTCCGCCTGTCGTATCCCCGCTGAAAATCCAATTCTGATTGTTGTTATCCTCAACCTGTATCAAGGCATTGGCGTTGATTCCCGCATAAGTCGTCCATGCCTTGTGTTGGTTTGTGTCTCCCAAGTGGTAGTCATAGACAAGAATCTCTGAGTTTGTCGTTAGAGAACCCGTAGCAATCGCCAACCAGTATTGGGTGTATTTACCTGACTTTGCCGAGGTTGATTGGGCAAACTGGGTCTTGTTGATTTTCAAAAACTCATTCCAGATCGGCTCTGAAATCCTATGGATTTGAGGATTCCCGAAGTAATCAAATCCCGTCATCTGATAAATGCCGTCAGCTCCCTGCCAGAAAACACCATGATCCCTGATGACCTGAACTGAATTTTTAGCCCAACAACCAATGCCTCTGGCTATCGGCCTAGCTATAAAAGCGTTGGCTCCCGAAAGCCCGGTAATTGAGGCGGCGTAAATTGACCGTTTTTTAAATATGAGTAGGTATCTCCACGCCACAGCAATGTCAACAATCGAATCCCCGTCGTTGTAGCCAAGATCTATGTAATTATTGGTCGGCCATGAATCTACCGTATTGACATCTGACCACCTGAGGCGGGATGGATAGGAAGTTCCAGATTCTGTCGTATTGCCAAAAAATAAATAGTTAAAAAAGCTGGCGCAAGTCTTGGCTCCTGTCGGCGCGCCCGTTAAAGCGGCGGCACTCGCCGATGCGCTTATTTTGAAAGGAGCATCGGTTTCATTACAGAAAACCCGGTAATCATTGAGAGAATCGGATTGAACGAGATTTGACGCGCTGTTGGTAAGCGTGATTCCATTGGTAACGTCTGTGAAAGAACCGCCAAAGACATTGGAAGTCTTATAGACGCCTGTTCCAGAAACAACTGCGAGGAAAGAAGTGCCTGTCTGAGCTAGATGGTAGCCGCCGCCAGTAACGGGAGAAGAACTCAATGCCGCGTTAAAGGCATAACCAGTTCTCTTGGTAAGTTGCCCTCTTTGAGAAAGGCTGAAATTGACGATGGATTTGGCTTCATCCGTCAGGAAAGGAGATGTGTGATCCTCCATTCCACCGACAAAGTTGAAGCGTCTCTCCGGGATAAGATCGGTTCCTGGAGGTTTCAAATCCTGTGGAGCCGCGAAAACAGGGGCGATCAGAAATAGAGGAAGCAGGAATCTGGCGAATTTCCTCACATATCCCTCGCAGAAGCAGGAATGTTATAACCCACCGTTCTGACGCCCGTGTAATTCATGTGTTCGGCGACGTGCATATCCTTGACCAAATCCATCCAGGCTAGGCGGGCTTCCCTCGCTCTGACAGTATCGTTCTTGTCCAAATAGTCCATATAGGTCATGCCGGAAATGAGAACATGTGGATACGTTTCAGCAATCCAATCGGTATCGTTGTCGTTGATAAACGGCCAGTCTTTCGTGTAATAGCCGTAACTCGCAATCTGCTGGACTGTGGGAGCCATAAACCTGACTTGAATGGAGTTCTTCCCAACTGCCGTATAAGTGGTCAAAGCCGCCACAGCCGCCGTCAACATCTGATAGAGCGTTACCTGAGTGTCAGAAACAACTGTCCTAACCCTATAAATCGTTGAGCCAATCGTAATTTCCCACCCTGGCTCCAAAGGAGTCGTCCCAGTAAGCCAAGTGGTTCCTGCCCCCGTTAAAGTATTGGAATTCGCGCTTCCTGAAACAGTCCCGGAAGAAACAGTTGAAGTCAAAGGGACAGTCCCATAATTGCTCCATAATTCAGGTGTCTGATTCTGACCCGGAGCGGTATATTTGTTTCTTAGGTTCCCTTTCCAGGCTTCCGACATCTGGGAGGGGTCGATGTAATTGAGGAAGTCATCAATGACGAGAGCGTCTGGATAGAGGCGATTTAAGTCCTGCCAAATAAGGTAGGTGATTCCTGCGGCGGCACTGGTCGTGCCTTGAAAGGGTTGAGTCAAGATAAGACTTGTGGCACTGACAACATTAGCAATCCGATAAAAGGCGGTTCCCGCTTGAATTAACTGGCCGTTATAAGAACTTGTCCAGGTCGTCCCACTCCCCGTAACTGTATAGGAGCCATTGGTGAAAACAGCAGTTCCCGTATTATAAGGAACAGGAAGACCGATCCACCCATCCCTGTAATTCCTGTCCCAATGACCGCCATACATGCCAACGAGAGTTGCCTTGACAATGTTAACCCGTCTTTGCGCTCTTGCTTTGTTCGCTAAAGATTGAGCGTCGCTTGCAGTGATTCCATAATTCCCAAGCGCACCGGCTTCCTTAAGAAGATCGAGGTTGACCAATTAGCTCACCAATTCCAAAGCAGGTTTCTTGTCCAGCAGATTTGAATAGGCGTCCGCCCATTCCCTTGCCACTGTTTCCACGTTGTAAAGTGCCTTGCATGTCGCCATTGCATTCATGCGAAGTTTGATCCTCAAATTCTTATCGTTGTAGAGCTTCTCTAAAGCGTTGAACCATTCCTCTTTGGTTCCCGCCAAAAGAGCATTCTCCCCGTTTACAATATCTTCCTTATAAGGGGTCATATCCTGAAGAATGGAAGGATAGCCACAAGCCGAGTATTCCTGATACTTGATGTTCGACTTGCACCGATTAAATTCCTTGTCAGCCAAAGGAGCAATTCCCACATCTAATCCAATGGTCGAAAGCATAAACTGATAAGAGCCGTCGTAAAGATCAGCCCAATGCCATTCCTCAAGCTGTTCGTTTGGATAGCGTTTCTTCAAATCAAACCCGATATCGCCCATGACAACGAACTTAGCGTCCTTGTGCTTATCCAAAAACTTGAAAATGACATCGTTGATATAGAGCCAATCAACCATGTGGGAAGCTCCGCAGGCATAACCAATTCTGAAGCCTTCTCCCCATTTATCCCTTGAGTTTGGATAAGGCTTCCATAAGTTAAAATTAATGGCGTTTGGTATTGGAACAACTCTTTCAGGATGGAATGGAAGATCGAGCGCACCCTGTTCCTCGTAGAGAACGGACTCGATGATCTTCTTTTGAAGATAAGGAGTCGTGCAAGTAATGATGTCGCAAATCTTCATCAGGTCATTCCATGACTTCTTTTGAATCCTGTTGGAGATGAGATTGAATCCTTCCTTCCCATGCTCCCATAGCTTTGACTTTTGGCCTGTCTTTGGGTCTTCAATCTCCACTTCCTCCTGCCCCAAATGGCAGTAATGCCAGTTGAACACGTCGCACTCCCACGGGTAATCATCGAAATCAATCGCCACTTTCTTTCCAGATTCCTTATATTTCATGGCGATAACGACCGGCTTGGAACCGATGACGGACTGTTGAAGAATCACGTCCGCCCAAGCGATGTCCTCTTTCTTGATATGGCTCATGGAAAGCCACGCTTTTTCAACAATCTTCCCTTCCGCCAACCCTTGCTTTTGCATTTGCTCCAATGGCATCCGGGAACGCCAGAATTCACATCCTCCGCGACCGAGGTAATACAGGAGACGTGGTTTCCTAGACGAGTGATAGCCGTTTCGCACCGATTTCCCTCAAGATGTTCTCCACCGGATCGCCTAAAAGAACCCCCAACTCATGCTGAACGACTTGCGCCCTTTCCGCTCTCCGGTCTTCGGGGTGTTCAAGAGCGAAATTAACGCACGCCTCAAGAGCCGAAAGCGGGCAATGGTTGGCGGCGTTTGTGTTGATAACCTCAATATCCTTGTAGTCAGAACCGCCCAAAAGCGTCCATTTGAACTCGTCGCAGACAACAACTGAAATATCACAGGCCATAGCCAGAATTTCAGTCGTGGATTCATCTAGGCTCACGATACAGTCAACATTGGAAAACAACTCGAACAACTGCTTCATATGATCGGGGCCGCCTTGATAGCTCTGGATAACGTTTCCGTGATAGAGCTTTGAGACATGGGTTCCGACTGTTTTGGCGATCAAAGTGAATCCTGAAATATCATGAAAGGAAACGCCGCCTTTTTGCTTGTAATCCCATTTGACGTGAAGATCGTCCCTGTTCTTATTAAGAAACTCTTGAGAATTCTTAAGCGTCATCTTCAAAAGCTCATAATAGACAATGAGATTCTCAGGCTGTTCGTGGTCGGCGTTGACGGGAATAAAAACGACGTTTTTCTCTGAACGCTCAACTACTGGACGCTGAAACTTGAGAAGCGGGCAACCGACAATCACTGTCTTGTCTCCATATCCCAACTTCACCATGCGGTCATAATCGGCTTGTCCCCAACAAAGGAACTTATCGGCCACCAACTCGGCTCCCAAAGGCTTCTGGTAGTCCCTGACGGCTCCACGCCCATGCTGGACGACGTAAACTTTCTTCCCCACAGACTTCGCCCTGACCGCCAGATTCTTAAGGGGCCCCCTTGTATCGGCATACATCACAAGAACGTCCGCATCTTGGGGGGTTGTGATCTCATGGCCTTCTGCTAAAACCGCCTCTCTGACGTGCGTGAAAAGATTATTCCACTCGGAGAAATAGAATTTCATTCGTCCCATCCCATTAAACGCGCATAGAGAGCTTCGCGAATTTCCCAAACATGCTTATCCTCTCCTTTTATATCGAAGATGAAAGTTGTTTGTGAATCACAAGGAATAAATGTCGTTTTCTCAAAATCATTTACTCTAATCATTTCTTCAATACCACCCTGACGGCACTCCCAAAGGTTCCGATGATGGAAACAACTCCATTCCCTTCTGGGTCGCGCTCGTTTAATTCCCTCTGCAAATCTTCCATTTCACAATTGAAAACCCTGTAATGGCTTGTTACCGGCTTTGGCAGCTCAACTCTTGGCGGTTCCGGTCTTGGCTTCGGCAGAACTGTAAACTGCGGCGGTGAACCTCTCATATTCCTCCTCCCACTGTAGCGAACTCTTTGCCTTCCGGCGTTTTGGTCAAAAGCCACCTAACAACCAAATCCCTTTCTCCTGGGTCTGTATATTGCTCCTGAATGGCCTCATAAACCTCCGGCGGGAAAGCTCCGATGTGGCGGAACTGCTTGCCGTCTGAGAATCCATTGTTCTCCTCGTTCAACTTCCTGATCTTTTGGGCATGACGGCGGTAAGGGTCAAAGCATTTCCTCGCCAATTGCTGACGGAGGGGAAGGAGCCTACGATTAACGGCGAAATAGAGATTTTCATTCTTGGTGAGATCAATCGTCCTAGTCTTCATTAACTCGGTTAAGGCAGGCATCAAAGGATCGGAGTGAACTTCATCAACTGTCGTGATGTCAACCGTGTCGCCCCGCCCCAACTTCTCATGAATGACCATGCGAAGCTGAGGCGGGACAAGCTCTAATTTCTTCCTTTTAACGTAGGTAGAATCAGAGGGGTTGATTCTCATTTTTTAGTTGGTCGCAAAAGCAGTAAACACACCGCTTGCGTTTTGGTTCAGGTACTCGAGCGTCAACTCCCCAACGATTTGGAATTGCCTCAAGTCGCCAACTTTCGCCAATTCTTCGGCGCGAGGTTTTCTCAACCAAGCCAGCCGGAAGTAATCGTCGTTCATCACTAGACCAACGCCTTTAGGAATATACCGATCAAGGAACACTTCAATCTGACCAAAGTCCGATTGATAGATGTTGACCACATTAATCAACGTTCCATCCTCGGCATTGATGTAGCGCGTGTTGGAGGTCGCGAACTGGCTGATTTTTCGCTTCAGCCATCCGGCCACAAAACACACTTTAGGAACCGCGCCGTTCTCGAAGATCGTCTGAAGCAGGTTGTTGAAGATCGTCTCGGACAACTGAGTATTCCCCTGCGAACCAGACTGAGCAGTCGCTTTCGCCACGTCCAAAAGACCCGTCATAGTTCTAGCCGTCGAGGTAGAACCTACGGCGGAAGTCTGAAGGATGATGACGTTCTCCGCGTCCAGCTTCCACTGCTTCATATGCTTCTTCAACTCATAAGCGTATTCGGAGTCAATATCAACTTTGAGCACCGCTTCCTGAGTTCCCGAAACCGCCCCGAACTGCGCCAGAATCTGGCAGTAGTTGGACTGCCTGACTTTCTGCGCCGTCGTGGAGGCATTCGCGGTGAAACCTTCAACCTGGGCATTGGTGGTGGAAGTCGCCAACGTGTCCTGCACCCATTGATGCTGGGTGGCGTAGGCAACACTGTCTTTCAACCTGGAAAAGATTGGAGCCTCTTCCGGCGAGATAATCTGAATCAAATCCAGAATATCCTCGCGGTTTCCGGCAGTGATGTTATACGTTTGTGCTGGTGTAGGCATTTAAGTTACTTTCTCCTGTTACGAATTACTGATCCCCTTTCAAATTCACGTTTTTAAGACCTCTTCCTCCGAGCTTTGCCTTCAACGCCTCCTTAAAAGTGGCGTCGAACTCTGCCGATTCCGTCCTCTGCCGTGAGGCTTTGACCAATAAGTCCTCGTAGCTTTTGGCTCCGGCCACTGAAACAGGAGCGTTCCCACGATCTTTGCTTATCGAAGCGGCTTTTATGCCTTCAAGACGCTCTTTCTCGGCCTGAGCTTCCCGGCCTGGATTCCTTACGGTTTTCAGTTCTGAGGCGGCGAGCCTTGCGGCGGCGTAAAGACCGGATGGAGTAGCGTCCAATCCCATCTCCCTTGCAATCTTTTGCATCCTTGCGTGCATGGGACTTGAGGCATCAAGAGTTTCCGGGTATTCCTCCATCCTCTTGATCTCGAAAGACTCCCTTTTCTGCTTCTCCTGCTCTTGCTTGAAGCGGCGTTCCACTCTACGGTCAAAGAGAATGTCATCCGCCTGATCCTTGAAGTTCTGGGCGACGTTAGGAGCGTTCTTGATCGCCCTTAACTGGGTGTCATCCCATGTGGTTAAGTCATTCGGGTTGTATCCGCTTGTAGCGCGGTCAACCTTTTCTCTTAAGGCTTGTATCTCTCGCGCTTTGCGCTCGTTCTCAGCCTTTAACTGCTCTGGCGTTTGCTTTCCAGCCTCTGCGGCTTTGGCCGCTTCCTCTGCGGCAATTCTTTCCGCTTCGGCTTTCTCGGCTTCCAATCTTGCGGCTTCCGCTTGTTCTTCTTCAGGTGTCATTGTGGTTCTCCTATACGCCGCTGACGCTCGGCGAGGCGGTTTCCTCATCGGGACGAGTAGACTCAATCAATCCGGCCTGCTTTCCAGTCCTCATCGTCTCAATAAATTTTTGGAGCATTTCATTAACCACATACTCAAATGCGTGGACATTGCCACACTCATAAGCGGCTTTTGAGGCATGACCTTCCTTGATAAAGGCTTCCATCAAACATTGATGGGAGAAAATATCCTCGGCCAGAATCCCCTTGATAATGTTCCAAACCTCCGAGGCAAGGAAAGCCTCAAGCTGACCGGCCAGAGAATGCCGGTCGTTTGAGCGGACGATATCCGGCAAAGTGCGCTTAGGCTTGGCTCGCCGGACTTTGCGCCTGTTCACTCGTCAATCTCCTTTGCTCACGCATATTCTCCAAAGCGACCAGGTGGTTCTGGTTATTCTTCTGCGCTCCTGCCAATGGATTAGTTGGCTGACCAGGTTGTCCAGGTTGGCCGCCCATTGCCTTACTCTGCGCCAAAGCCTGCTGTTCCTGTTGAGCCTGAACTGCTGCCCTCTGGCGTTCAATCGCCTTCACTTGATCCGGTGTCGCCAGAATCTTGTCCATTGCCACCGGGTTAAGACGTTTGATGATGTTAAAAAGCGTGTAGTATTTGCTCTCAGGCAGGTAGGTGAGATATGGGTCTTGTCCCACTGTGTTATAGAGGAGAACGGCATTCTGAAGCTCGGCAGACTCAGAGATTATGCTTCCACCCGCCAACTCAAAGAAGAAGTGCCCTTTGATCTTGTCCCTGAAAATCCTGATGAGATTGGAGCCGTCGTTCGGAGCCGTCTGGCTTGAAGAATCCCCCATAATCATCAACTCTTTCGAGAAAGGCATGTGCCTTAAATTAAGCCGGTAAATATAGTCAAACATCGGAGCCATCTGAGCCTTGATGCGCTCATAGAGCATATCGAAGCGAACACCGGAGCGCGAAAGAGCCTGGCTTACCTCATAGGCCGTCGTATTCGCCTTCTTTGAAACCTCTCCCTGAACCACCTCATTGATGGAGGTCATGCGCTCGATAATGCTCATGAGAAGGTTAATCATCTGAAAAGAGACCTGCGGTTCTTCCGGCTGAGGCGGGATGTAGACATTTTTGGAGGGTTCCCTAGTAGGAATCCAAGAGTTCGGGCCGAAGTTGCCCATACTCTGAGGGTTAAAGCCGCCCGCAGGATCGTAGAACTTGGGAGGCATGGACTTCATAAGCCCTATGTTGATGACGGTATTGATGAGGAGGTCGAGTTCGGCGACTTGGGTTCTGATGATTTTTGGCAGGGACTCTCCGAAGGGGGTTTCGTCAACCGGAAACGGGACGAGTGGGAAGAAAGGTCTGACTCCATCCAGGTTAAGTTTGCAAGAGAGGAGAGTCTTTGAGGCTCTGTCAATTCGGGCCACGACTTCCCGCTTTCTTCCTTTGACATCCCACTGGCCATGCCACTCAAGAACCTCAGCCAATTCTCTTTTGATCCTGAAATCGTTAGAGTAACCCGTCTGCTGGTATTTTGAAGTGAGAATGAGATCGAGTCCGATTCTCTGGGATGTGCGATCACGAAGAATAAGCCTTTTGTCCAAAGGCTTAAGCCGTTTGAAGACTTCATTCTTAACGATACCGACATTTTGCGCTTCACCCGCTTCCTCCTCCGCTTCAAGTTGTGCGATGGTTGGGAACGTCTGCTGAATGACAAAGGGTGAGTTCTGATAAGCCTCGAAAGGACTATTGCCGGGAGCCCACACCGGCAGGTAAATCCGGCTTCCGCCAATCACATAAATCGTTACGCCGTCTTTGATAACGCGTTCCTGCGTTACGTCAAACGGCACAAGAACCATCCCGGCGTCCTTCAATTCTTTTTCTGTAGCGTCTACCTCATCGGGATCAACGGAAATAACCGTATTTCCCGCCCTATTCACTACCGTATTCGTTTCAAGCTCATAGGTGAAGCCGTCCTGCTTGTCCTCTGGAACCCACCGCCGGACAGTCGTTTGAACCTCAACCGTAGAATGGTCATAGATCGGCTTTAGAACCGAGAAACTTTCCACTAAAGCATTCGGCAGGGCGTGGTCAAGAATGGCGCGAAACCTAAACTCATTCCTCGCCCCGTGATTCATGAGGTCAGAAACGTATTTGGCCGCTTCCAAAGACTCAAGGTTTGTTGGGCGAACTTGGATCACGTCCTCGGGAGCGAAGATTGACTTCATCACGTTGGCGCAAAGAGTGTCCACCGCAATCCGGTGAAAACCACTTGATATCTTGGCCGCACCTTTGAAAGGCCAGTCCTGGACGTTTTTGATGCCGAAATAAGCCTTTACATCCCTGTTGCGCTCCCCCATCCATTCCTGCTTGGAGGCCTCAGCAAGGAGCATGTCGGCCAGAATCCGAAGGACAAGATCCTCCGGGTTGTCAACGTCGGCGGCGAATACGGCTCCGCGTGGTTGTTCGGCGAGTTCTTCCTGTTTGACGGTCTTTGTATCGGCCATTCGTTCCTTTCGTAAAAATAGAAACAGCCTATAACAGAGGATCACGGCCTCCGTGTAGGCTGTTTCTAAATTTACGCTTCTAAATCAGATGACTTGTTTTCTAAGTTCTAAAACTGCCTTCATAGCAGCCAACATTTCATCATGAGTAAGGTCTGAATTTTTTATCCTATTGCAACTTGGACAACATGCCGTAACATTGTCGAAAACATATGCTTTTGAACTATCTTTCCTATCTAATCCCCCAGCAGTTTTTCTTTCAAAAGATTTACCGCTTCTAATACCTTTATGCGGTTCTCTTTTGAGCGTTTAAGAATTCTTTCTCTATTATCAACATAGTATTTCTTAGAACGTTGGCATTCTTGTTCCTTATGGCTTTGATAATACCTATGTGCATTTACAAGAAGTCTCTCTTTATTCTTCTGATAATACTCTTGATGATAAGTAATCACCAAAAACCTCCGTGATAGGCTTTAAGATTAAGAATTGCCTAAGTGAGGATTTTAACCCCCACTTAAGAATTCCTATACTGATTTGTTCTAATCTAGAATTACTTCTCCTGCGTCGGCCTCGGATCACGGCTCGAATTCGGCCCCGTTTCATTCACGTTTCCAGGATAACCCCTCGAATTACGATCCACCTTATAGTTATAAGTCTCTGGATCGGTTCTCGGAGGCTTTGGCGTATCCTTAACGCCAGACATCCAACCATCAACGCCACCGTTATTGTCCCGCAAGTCCTGCGGATCAATTTCAATTCCGAAGTTAGTACCGCCTGGGACCCTATGAACCGGAATTGAATCCATTTCCGGTATATCAGAACCTGGCGATGCTTTCGCGCTTCCCACTCCTGCACCCTTTGGCATATAGCCTCCTTTAACCGACTCTAATACGCTTTCCTCGAAACATCATAAAAGATGGATAAACAACTTCCTGCGTAGGAGTTCTAGCTGAACCATCAATGCGATCCTGAACCTGATCCTTCTTAAGCATCTCCACGTCAATCGCTTCCCCGTAATTGCATCCTTCCTTTACGCGATTAACTGGAATGCTGTCCACTTCCTGAACACTTTGGCCGGGAACCAATTTTGGCTTCGGCACTAACCCTCCATACCTTGAAGAACAGTGGACGGCCCTTTGGCTTCGTTTCGTTTGCGCCACAAATCACGACAGGGGCCGGAACAGAAACGTTGAGCAGAACCTAATGTTCCACTAAATTCCGGGTCTTCAATAGGGCTTGCATTGCTGTTTAACGTTACGCCACAGTTTTTACAAGTTGTGTTCGCCACTTTTCAACCTCCTTTCTCTCGAACTCTTTTCTCACTCTTTCCAAATCTTCCGGCGTATTAACGCTCCAATCTTCCTCATGGCAATTTGGAACATGCCTCGGATGAATCACATGCTCCCGATGAGTCCAGTAAGGACGACTCAAAACCTTGGCATCGAACACCTGAACGTCATAACCGCTCGGATACTTCTTTCGATTGCAGTAGTAAGGCTTCAAACTGTTCTCAAACTCGTGGATTGCCTCATCAATAATCTCTCCCGTCAAAAGAGGACAATCAGAAGTGAGGCGAACCACCACGTCGGGTTTGTTAATTTCCACAACAGCTTTGAAGCGTCCAAGAACGTTGTCCTCATCTAGGTTTTTGAAATTCTCCGCCCATGCCACGCTGACATCATTCACATACTTTGCCGCTTGTGCGGCTTGAGTTACTCTCGCCACCATTGTCTTGTCGCCGATAAGTTCCAAAACCTTGCACGGAAACCTCTTTGAATTCAATCTCGCCTGAATGATGGCGAGCGTCATCTTTCCATTCGGTAACATCTGAAACCTTTAACAAGCTCTATACTAACGAAGCGAAATCCACCTTTCAGGAAAGCAATAATGGAAGGAATGTTGATTGGCAGGATATGAGCCACCAGTTTCTTTTCATGGGATATGGATTTTATGGCAGAAGAACCAATCCCCCTGCTTCGCATGGATGGATCAATCGTAATTGAAACCTCCACTAAATCCTGATTATCATCCATTCTTAACTGTCCCACTGTTTTATGATCCGCTTCGATCATGGTGATCTTCCTATGGTTTCTATTAAACCAATCCTCGTGAGTTTCGAGAGCGATGACGTCCTTGTCAAAAGAGAACTGGCGGCTCACAGGATCATTCCGCCAAGCAAGAATCAGGGGACTGTCTGCCAACGTCGCTTCCCTAAAAGTAATGTCATTCATGGACAAAAGCGGGAACTTCCCCATAAACCGGCTCAACTAATTGGAATGGAATAGCCACTCGCTCATCTCTAATCCAGCTAAGAGCGTCGAGGCAATCAATCTTAAAGCTCTTAATGTTGGGGCGATAATAACGGAATTGTCCGATGAGTGGACTCTCAGGTAATAAGTGGATGGCGCGACCCTCCCACAAATTCTGCAATCCCATAATTCGTTGGTGCTTGCCAGTAATACCCTGATGGGTAAGTCCGATATATTTGACATCGAGTCCCCTTTGTATCGCCATGCGCTTAAAGTCAAAGCCGACGGACTTCTGGAAGACTTCTTCCTCCATGCCGATAGCGTAAGCCGATCCGAACTTGCCTGAGTAGCGAACCCCCACCCTCACCATCTGCTCACAAACGGCATGGGTGTCGTCCGAATGGAGGACGTTGGTTTCAATCTCCCAGAGGTTGTTCTGGGCGTCCTGACCGACCGTTACTATCGCCGAGTCACAGGCCGCCTCGCGCTCCGCCACAGCAGGGTCAACAAGAGTCCTAACGGTAACGAAGGCTGGAAATTCATATCGTTCGTTGATTGTCCTGTATTGATCTTTGAAGGGTTGTGTCTTTGGGTCTACGCGCTGAAGAAGCCACTCTCTTGCAAACGCAAGACTTCCGATTTCCACTTCCCTCTGCTTTAACTCATCCGATGTAAAGAGATAAGGGAATAGTGCCTCGCTCTTGTCGTTCAAGGCTGGATACGCCTTAAAGATATATCCCTTATTTGTCTCTAGTTGTTCGAGTAAATCTCCCGCATCCAAAGGGGTTCCGACAACGATGATTTTAGTATCACGCTTTGCCATTCCCGATAAAGCTCCGTTAAAAAAGTCTGCTTGTTCTTCAGGGCTCATTCCTCCTCTGTCTTTCAGTGGATCATCCACGATAATGTAATCCGGGTGCGCTCCGCGAATTGAGGAACCAAACCCCTCGCCGCGAATATAGGAGCCGTCCACAAACGTCAGATTCAACGCCTGCCATATCTGGGACTTTCGGGGACGCATACTGGCCAAGTATTGATTGTGCATGATCTCGTCATTGATCTTCCTTAAGAGGTCTTTGGCCTGGTCTTCCGAATAACTGATGTCAATGATCTCAACCGGCTTCTTCCTGCTGTAGATGAGCCAGATAGGATAAGCCTTTGAAAAAAACCAACTCTTGCCATGAGATCGAGCGCACTCCACCAGTATCCGCTTTTCCTTATCAATGAGATCGTCCCACTCGTTGTGATGCGGAACCCAAGTCATTCCCAATACCTCACGACAGAAGTATGGGAAACTAGCTTTGGCGAGCGCGGCTATCTTCAAATCCATTTAGGCGGCGTGGACTCCATGAACCTGCCTTTCCTCACGATCTCTCGCCCGTTCACAAATCCAAAGTAGGGCTTCCTCAAGATGTTGCGTAGCGATGGCGTTCTCCCGACATGGGAACTTGCCGTTCTGATAGAACCTGAGCCTTCCGATAGCGGCTTGGATCACGCCTTCCACGAAAGCCCCGGTAGGTTCCTTCTTGTTCTCTCCGCGCCCCACGGGGCCGTCTTGCCACTCAATCCTGATTCCAAGAGATTCCGTCGTCCCGCCCATCGGGTTTCCGTTCTCATCCATCTTATGGTTCTCGGTCAATACCTGTCGCATCAGTTTTCCTTGCCCAAAAAAATAAGTGCTCGCAAAGAAAGGTAAAGGCTCCCTTTACGAGCACTTAAAATTTCGGAACTTAAATTATGAAAGAGCTACTTACAAGCCGTCGTGGAACTGGTCAAAACAGAAAAACTTCCCACCGCCGTTCCCGTTGACACGCACACCGGGGCAACGCACGTCGAGCAGTAATAGATCAACCCCAACTGCGCCGGAACCATCGCCTGTAACTGCGTCAACGTCTGGCTTTTGACCTGGGTGTCGTTCAGGATCAGAAGATTGTCCGAAATGACGGTTCCGCCCAAGTCGGTTAAAGATGCAAACGCTACTCCACTAAAAACGAGAAGGCTAATTAGGCAAAGAAGCCTGTTCATTCTTCGGACGGTTCGCCAGTTCCTTTCCCAACTCCTTAAGCCTCGCCTCTGCCTCCGGGTCGTTGATCTCAGTTGAATTGAAAATGTTGATCTCGTTCTCAGCTCTCGTCTTTAATTCCCCGGCATCCTCCAAAACAGCTTCCGCCGCTTTCAACGTGGTAGGCTCCACTCCCTTTTTCAACGCCCGCTCATAAGCTCTCCACGCTGAAAGCTTTATCCTTTTCTTGATGGTCTGGCACATCTGGTTATCTAGTTTCAGGAACTTTTCGGAATGAACAAGCCTCCATACATCACTTGTATTAAATCCAGTTTCTTTCGCCACCTGCGTAATGGAAGGCTGTGAAAAAGAAAAGTAAAGCCTCGCTATCGCCCTCTCCTTGTCATTGAAAGGAATCAGGTATTCTTCTGGCACTTCGCCATCTATCGGAATCTGGTTCTCAGGCACTTTCTTATGTTTCGGCATGAAGTCAGGCCGCCAATTTGGATAATCATAATCCTTCCCCATCACAGGTTCCTTGACTTCTTAGCCCACTCCGCACTCCTTTGCTTTGACTTCCGGTAGTTCGCCACAGGCTTTGAATCTTGGTTCTCCATCCGCAAACCCTCAAGAGTTTGAGCAAGGGTGATTCCTAATCTTCTCGGCCTTTTGACAGGCATAACCTTTCTTCCCTTAGTTTTACGCCTTGTCTCATAAAACGCATCATTCCGTCCCTGTCCCTCATTAATCGGAAGTCGTTGGGAGTATTTGTCAATGGCCATACCTAAAAACAAAACCCCAACCATTGCTGGCTAGGGTATGTTGCAAAACGCCAACAAGTCTTTTGGTTTCATAGCTATCCTCTATTGACGGTTATTTTTATTCCTTTTACCTTCAAGAAAGCGAGACAAATAGCAAGAGGAGCCTTTTCTGCATCCGTCCAACCATCTGATGAATATGTTTGATCAAAAGAAACCGTATATCCTCCATCAAATTTATTCAGTCCCATCCGCATTTTTTGCTCATGCATTTTTTCCACAATTTCCCACGCCGCTTCAATCGAGCGGGAATAGTCGGGAAGTTTGGATTGCCCACGTCTCATAACTCCGCCTTCAACAGCCTTCCAACCAGAAGGTTCCAACCATCCCATAGTATCTTGTTGCCACCCCAACGCCTTCGCCACTTGTTCGTTGATATTGTCTAGTTCTGAATTATTCACTTTTTATTTTATTCCAACTACCTATAAAATACGCATTCCATTCAGAAGAATCTACTTTCCCGTGTTGATCTTTATATTTTTCAATTCCATGCCCACAGTAAGAACAAACTTGTTCGTTGATGGAATCGAGTTCTTGATCTGTCATTTCATCTTCATCCCAACAGGAGTTTCCTTCTGAAACTGGTTCTGCAAAGACTTAACCATCTTCTTTATTCTAGGTTTCTTCCGAGTCCTTCCACTTTTCTTATTCCTCGTCTCGAAGTCCTGAGGATTCACATTACGATCACTGAAAGCACCGACGATCTTATTCTTGAGCAGGTAAGGTTTTCCTTTCTTAATCATTTTAAACCAAGTTCCTTTAAACGTTTGTTGAATTTCTCAGCTTCTTTCTTATGCAATATATCAACGAATTTACAATTTACGCATAGCATTAATTTATCAACGCACTTTCTGACATCTAGAATAAAATTATCACAACCCGGATAATCTATTTCTTTAGGCATAGTTATAGCCTTTTGATAATTATACTCACTAGCATTGTAATCCAGATAGCGAATAAGAGCTGGTGATCAGTCATTGATAACTCGATAGAGCTTTATAGCTTTTCTTAATTCAGGATTAAAGAGAATTTTTATCTTGAGAAGGGTTGTTTTGAAAATGGAATAAATTTTTTGAAAGGGACGCTTTGAAATTTGAGAATATTTTTTTGGAAGATACATTTTGTCTTTGCCTTATATATAAGAAAATCAATCCCTTGTTTCCCCCCTACCCGGTATCAATTTCTATCTAGGTTCTGATAATAAGTGGTATGTTGCATACTACAAATCATTAAAAGTGTTGATAATCAATCACTTTGATTATTTCTTGTTACTTCACAACATTATTTGTAATTGCTTCCTTATTATTAGCACTCGGAATTGAGGTTGAATTGATTAATTCTCCGACGGAAAATGAATCTATTGATTGGATTTTCATTCGTGTGAGAAAAATACACTCTCACCAGTCTCTCAAAACTCCTTCACTCAAATCCTTTCACTACAATCACTATTCCAATTCACATTTGTATACGCTCATATCCACGCAATAAATTGATTCAATCATCATTTAAATATAGCTACGGCTAAAGGGGGATTTTAAGTTCGGTTGGTGAAAGAATTTCAGCATGGATTCTAGGCTACTCCGATCTTCACCCTATTTTGTAGTCCCGATGTCCGGGATGATCCATTGCGGACGCCCTTTCTGGCGTTGGTCTTGGTATTAAGCGCGGGGCTTTGAAACTATTCCCAAGATCCCCGATTGCCTTTACCAATCGCCTTTTGTTTCGTTGGGTTTCCAGCGTTACTCAAAGTCTCTTCTTACGCCGCTAGCTGCTCTCAGTCTCCCCCAAAGGTCAAAAACCCTTAGGGGAGACTTTGAGCAATTAAAGTATTGCTCTGATCCTCTGTCTTGTCAAGTCTCTCCGTTCATCCTCCCTCGTTCTGACGCTGTTCTGGCGATGGTTTACAATAGCGGTTAATCATCAACTATGCCATTTTCAGGCTGTTACAATAAATTTACATACCGTCGAGGATTTAAAGATATTTTGTTCTGACCCCTTGACAAATAAAGGTATGTCTGATATACTGACAGTAGAAGGATAAAGCAGGACAGGAGGATAAAACCATGATCAAAGAAACCTACCAGAAAAAAGAAAATCGGGACGCAAGATACAAAGAGCTAAAAGCACAAGGCTTGAATGTTCGTCGTCGTTCGACAGGGCCGGCTCGTTTGCATCCTGAATACATCAAGGACTATCAAGGCGCGTTTCAAACTGGATTTGGCAACACGGATTATTTAACGATGTTTTCAAATCTCTATATCGTGGAAGCACAAGAAGATAGCAACAGCTACATCATAGCGCAAGACGATCCGGCACAACAGAGAGAAGTTAATGTGTGATTTGTGCGGAACATTTGAAGAAACGAAACAAGGAAAACGGGCTTGTCGTTACATGGCAGAGAGGCTTGATAAAATGCGTCATCACTATATGCAATTAGCGATTGGCGCTGTTAAACCGCACACAGAGGAAGCTAAAAAATCCGAGCTAAACGCCAAGCTGATAATCCGTAAATTGGTGGAGGACTACATATGAGAGTAGACCGCTGTCCTATTTGTTGGGATTCAAAACCGATAGGGCATATCTGCGAAGAAACAGTAAACAGGCCAACACAAGACATCTTGTTTGCCATAAATGAACTTGAAAAGATAGTTCGGCGTTTGGAGATCAGAGTAGAAACACTTGAAAACAAAGTTCACGGATTAATGGAGCGAGAATGAGAGACTGGGGAACCATTCTAAGAGGAACCGGAAAACCTGAATTCCTCTTTTATGATGAATGGGTTTATTGGATGTATCGCCCATTGCCTAGAGGATGGATTATCCTGGATGTGCCGAAACATTGGAAATTACCAAAACAGGAAGGAGTCTAACATGGCCCAATCCATCAACGTCTATTTGGGAAGCGGTAAATCAGGAGAACAAAGATTGAAATTCGTCCAGAAAGAAGCTGACAACAATGGAATCTCAATCAGCGCATTCATTCAACAGTTGATTGATGACTATGAGGAAAGCGCGAACAAACCCCGCAAAAACAAAGACATGGAAAACAAGGAGGTTAGACAATGACTCTCATGCAAGTCTTTGAATCCTTACCGCTTGCTGATAAAACAGTCGTCAAACACAAGTTCACTCATCAAGGCTATAAATTGGTGAATGATCTAGGCTACCCAAGCGTTTACAGAGTGGTTGGAACTGACGGCATAGAACTTGGAGCAGTCAAATATTACAAGGGACGGAAGTTGTGCGCTTATGAAAAAGTTAAAAGGGACAGATAGAGTCATTCGTTTCATCCTTGTGCTTAAGATGATAGACCAACTCAATGACGCTGAATTAGAACAATTCATAAAACGCTTGAACAATGGAGGAAACTAACATGGAAAACTGGGGAGCAGAGCAATCGAGACAACCGACATTAAAAGATGATGATACGCTCCTATATTCGGAGCATGGTCGTGTCCTTAACAACGTCTGCTATCGTTCGCATTGGTTCAAATTGGTAAAGGCTCAATACGGGCCGACGGCCTTGTTGGTGAAACATGGAGGCGGAGAAGAACGAATCGAGAACTACAATCTTGATCTACTGCTTCCGGCTCTTGAAAAAGTAGAGAGTGATAACCGCTATCGTTTGTTATATGCGGTTTACAGAACGCACATCGAAGCCAAAAGAAAGAGCGCGGACGAAACGGCGCAGACCTATCGCAAAGCGTTTGTGGAAGGCCGGTTAAGAAGCCGTAAGCTACCCGCACAAGGTAAAATTAAAATCTGGATTGAATCGGAAAAGGTTACCGCATGAAACTGACTACGCCTACACCGTGGAGCATTGACGCTTTAGGCTATATTCGTGGAGCCGACAATCAAAATATTTTGGAAAAACCAGAAAACGCTTACCTTATCTGCAAAACTGTAAATTGCTTTGACAAGTTAATAGAGGCATTGAAAGAAATATCGGAAGGCAAAGGGAGATACAGTCTAGACCAATTCGAGCATTGTCGAAACACTGTAGAGGATATGAAAGAACTGGCAAAAGACGCTCTTAAACTCATCGAGGAAGCATGAGAGACATCGAACCCAAAACCTGCGAAAGATGCGAACAGACTTACTGGATGAACAAACATGAGCCGGACAGATCAAATCTTTGTGGAGAATGTGAATCAAAAGGAGCTACTAACATGACCCCCCAAACCAAGCAGGGCGCGAAGCACAGCCCGACGCCTAAAATGGTGAGAATCTATCTGGACGGATTAAATGAAGCCGAACTCCATGAAAAGGATCGCTCTTAGCCTTTGCCTGAAAATACTTGAAAAAAGACTTGATTCCAAAAAGGGCATAAACTAAACTAGGAAAAGGATAAAGCAATGACACTCAATAAAAAATCCACCATGAAATCCGTCCTTCCTCTTGAGGAGATCATACCTCAAAAGGGTGTCATTGCGCCTCAATGGAGGACGGGTTTGATGGTGGGAAAAAGTTCACCTTCCAATCAACCCGAATCCTGGGCCAAAGCCCATGCTGAATCTCACCAAATAATAGGAACCTACCGGCCATGAAATGTCAATGGGAACTTGCCTACGATGAAATTACCGCCTATTGGCCCATGAAGATAAATTCAAAAGGAAACAAATGCGTCCGTGCCGTTGGCAAAGCTGAATTCTGCCCCGTTCACAAGCATATGCGGATCGTGCCTCACGACAAGAATTTACAGCCGGTTGAAATTGAGAAAGAGGTGCTCCCATGAAGCGTAAAAAGCCTTACGTTCATCTGCCTTTCCAACCTGGAATTCCAATGGAACCGTCTGTCTTCAAGGATGACGTGATTCCTGCTCTCCTAGGGATGACGGCGTTTCTCATGCTTCTATGGCTGGGACGAATCTTGGGCCATGCTTGGGGGATTTGGTGAGCGAATCCGAATCTGAATACCGCCGGAATCAGGTAGAACGAAACATCAAGCCTTCCATTGATGAACGATGCTTTGACGCTCAAGATCAGGTATTCCGCCTGAAAAACATCGCCATCGGCTATCAAATGCAAGCCACCTATATCGTTCCCTTTTTCCTTCCCCCCACCCATGAACAGATTTACAAGAAATCATGGTTTGAGGCTGAATCGAGAAAGATTCATCGGCTTGCCGATCTTTTACAGGAGTTGGTGAAGTGAGAAAAACAATTACCGTAAAAATATCTCAACTGGATCAAGGTTATATTATCACTTGGAAAAATGAGGAATGGTGCTTTTCGGAATGGGAAGAAGCAGTTGAATTTTTAGAAGGATGCTTTGACGAAAAATGACCCAATCCCAAAGTCTCATAGAAATGTTCCGTTCCAACGGCGGTCGTTTGCGCCGTAACGATATCCTTCAATCCGGCTTCTTGGCGGCAAGCTACCGCCAACGCATGACCGACTTACGAAAACAAGGCTACGACATAGCTTGTGAGGATAAGGACGGAGATACAGTATTCATTCTACGGCAGGAACCCCCCCGCTACGAACCAAACGGGCAAGCGGTGATGTTATGAAATGCGCTGGATGCGATATCAGTTACAGATTTCCAGGCGGTCTTATGTTCTCTCCGCCAAACTCAAATGAGTATTGCCGAAAATATCATCTTTGCAAGAAATGTTGGAAAACAATGCTTCTACTTTTGGCGACTGAAATCATTTACAAACGAAGCCCCGCAAGGCTGAAAACTGCAAAGGAGTAAACAATGCCGATGCTGAAAGCCGTATCACCGGACGTAATCAAACCAGGTCATGTAAAAGGTCTTATCAGTGGGCCGTCAGGGGTAGGCAAGACTTTTTTCGGTCTTGATTTCCCCCGTCCCTACCTCATTGACACAGAGAAAGGAGCCACCAGACCCCAATACAAAAACAAGCTCAAAGAAGTTAATGGGGTCTATTTCGGCAAAGAAGAGGGAAGCCAAAACCTAAAAACAGTAGTTGAGGAAGTCAAGCTTCTTGCCACAACGAAACACGACTACAAAACTCTCCTCTTAGATTCTTTCTCCGCTCTTTACCTGGGCGAAGCCGCAAAAGCCGAAGAAAAGGTAGGCAATGACTTCGGACGCGACAAGAAGGAAGCTAACCGACCTACCCGCCAACTTCTGCGGTGGCTGGATAACTTGGATATGAACGTCTGGCTAATATGCCACAGAAAAGATAAGTGGGCGCGGAAAGCCAACGGTGAAGTAGAGTACGCGGGGTCGACGTTTGATGGCTACGAAAAGCTCGAATACATCTTAGACCTATGGATTGAGGTTGAAGAATCCAAAGGTGATCGGTTCTTCACCGTCAAGAAAAGCCGCATTGATTCCCTCCCCAAAGGCAATACCTATCCACTAGACTACTCACGGTTTGCCGAACTCTACGGCAAGGAAACCATTGAAAAATCTTCTATCCCATTGACAATGGCAACTGATGAACAAATCGCCAAAGTAACCCACCTCACCGAAGTCGTCAAGATCGAACCTGAGGAAATCGAAAAGTGGTTTACCAAAGCCGATGTTGACTCATGGACGGAAATGACTTCGGAGCAAATCCAAAAGGCGATTGACTTCCTTGAGAAGAAAATCCAATCCGTCGGAAACGGCAAAGCGAGGACAAAATGACCTTCCTTCACAACTCAACTGGTATCGAGCCGGAATCAAAACCCGTGCGTGAACTCATTCCCGACAACACTTGGGTTGTTCTTGAAATCAAGGACTACGAAGAAAAGGAAACCAAGAAAGGCGACAACATGCTCGTCCTTGAATGCGATTGTGTTTCCCCCCCTGATTACGACGGCTCAAAGGTCTGGCATGGCGTCGTTTTCATGCCTAAGGAGCGCGAGGGGAAAAAGGTTAAAGGAGCGGGAATGTCAGTCCATTTCCGCAAGTGCTTGGGACTCCCGTATGGAGGAAATGACGCTGTTAATGGCGAGCATTATCTTGATAAGAAATTCAAAGCCTTAATCGGCATACAGGATTACCAAGACAAGGAAGGAAACTGGAAAAAGAAAAATACCGTGTGGGAAGTCATGCCGATGGAACAGACTCCGGCATCACCAAAGCCAGCGGAAGTAGACGACGATTCGACGCCGTTCTAATCTTATCCGTCCCCGGTTGGCAGAGAGCCGATTTGAAAACTGCCATTAAATTTTCCGCATCTGAGGGGTTACAAAATTCAATACCTTCTTTCCTTACCGAGTAAAAGCCGTAATAGAAAATTCAAAGGACTCGCACACGATCTAAACATGAGATTAACCCACGTCATCGGACACCTGGACTTTTTTTGGGGAAACGTCCTTGAGCAAAAAGACGACGGCGACATTAGTTCGTGGCCGGATGAACTTATCGCCGAATACTCTGACGCCCCTTGTGAACCCCGTAAATGGGTGGAGCTTCTCAAAAAGCACTCCTTCCTTGTAGGGGGGCTTGTGAGGAACTGGATACGTTACGCAGGGCCTTACTTGACCGCTAAGTATAAGGGAAAGAATCGTGAAAAACTATGCCAAATATGGGCAAAACACGGATTGCAGTATGGGAAGGAGGAGGGAAGGAGTAAATCCTTCCTTACTCCTCATCTGAAAAGTTGGGAACAAGGAGAGTTGTTAAAGTCTTTAGTATTACGTAACAACCCTACGTCAAAGACACCTAAGAACCTTCTGTCTTGGGTAACGGAGATTGATAAGTTAAAGCGTATAGACGGTAAAAGCGACGTTGACGTAGAAGCTGTAATTCGTTGGTGTCAGGATGATTTATTTTGGCGCTCAAATATTTTGAGTGGTGGAAAACTTCGGGAGAAATTCGACCAGTTGTTTTTGAAGATGAAAGACTCTAATGGGATGAAAGTTCGTCCCGGCAGTCCTGCGCCGGAGACAGCGAAGTATGCAAACAGGGATGAGTGAAAGATGAGCCTTGTAGAAATCTGGTTTGACGGCTGTTGTGAGCCGGTGAACCCCGGCGGTTACGCCGGATGGGGCGCGGCTCTGTTTGTGGACGGCACTCGTGTTTGGGAAAACTCTGTTCTTGTGGGGCATGGAAAAGACATGAGCAATAACGTGGCGGAATACTCCGGGTGCTTGGCCGCGATGGAAGAAGCGATCAGGCGCGGGTTTAACAAGGGCAAGCACAAGATTGTAATTCGTGGGGACTCGAAACTCGTCATCAATCAGCTTCCCCTGCTTTGGAAGCGGAACGGAGGTCTTTACTATCCGTTTTTCCAGAAAGCGCGAGAGGCTTACACGAAACTTGGCGGCAAAGACTATGTTCCAAAAGGCCGCGTTACTCTTGAATGGATACCGCGTGAGGAAAATTCGATAGCGGATGAACTTTCAAAACGTGCCCTGAAAGAAGCCGGGGTTAAATTCAGGATTCAACCGGAATAATTCAAATGATGGGAACTCAAAAAGTATGAAAATGTGTCGGAGTGAAAATTGAAACCCTACTACGAGGAAAACGGGATAGTGATTTATTGCGGAGATTGTCGGGATATTTTGCCAATGCTTCCCCAAGCGGATTTGATATTGACTGATCCGCCCTATGGACTGAAAGAAAAAATCCACGATGGGGGCGGGTGGTCGACCAATACGATTTATGATTCAGTTTTGAAATGGGATATAAAAATCCCTATGAGCGATTGGGAACCAATTTTGAAACAAGCCTCTCATGCTATTGTGTGGGGAGGAAACTATTATCAATTTCCCCCTTCGCGTTGCTGGTTGGTTTGGTCGAAAATTAACAATGTCCCAACGATGGCCGATGCGGAATTAGCTTGGACAAATTGGGATAAGAACACAAAACTATTTCGAGAGATTATAAACGCCGACGGGAAACGAAGTCATCCAACCCAAAAGCCAGAAAGCCTGATGAAATGGTGTATTCAACAAGCCGACTGCTGGAACATTCCGCAAACGATACTTGACCCCTTCATGGGCTCTGGCACCACGTTACGAGCCGCCAAAGATTTAGGCCGCAAAGCCATTGGCATAGAGATCGAAGAAAAATACTGCGAGATAGCGGTGAAGCGTTTGGCACAGGAGGTTTTGCCGCTTTGAAAAAATCTTGGGTCAGGTTATTGCCTAAGCTAGGAACACCTGATGAAAAGTTCCATCGGTTTAATGATATTTTCTTGAAACATCATAAAAACGCCGATGAATTGGTCTGTGCTAAAGAAGGTTTCCCAATAGCCGCTGTATATTTTACGCCGGAAGCCTATCAGAGAAAAAGAACCAAAGAGTTTTTCAGAATGCTTCGAGAAGAAATGCTTTATCGAAATGAAATGGAGGATGAATGATTCCTGGAACACTAGTTGAACTTAGAATCAAAGGCATGGAACACGCCATAGTCCAATGCTTTACCGACTATGAAATTCAGTTGGGAACTGAAATAAAAGAGATTGTCCACAAGACTATCAAGAATTTTAATTGGGAAAGAGAAGTCCAAATGGCAACCGAAAAAGTTTTACATGACAATGTTCAGTATTACGTTTCAGAAAGTTTAAGACCAGTTCTTAAAGGCAAAATTGAAACTGAAATAGAAAAAGCGATAAGCAAGATTTATCCAAATTCTAGTTTATACAAATGACCCCCCACCTCTCCCTCTCAAAAATTGAAGGCTTAAAGGATAAAACATGAAAAAACTGCTGGCCTTTCACAATGACCAAAAAATCAAAGAGAAATACTTGGCGAGAGTTCGCGCCCACGCCAAAGCAGATGAGATCATTCATGGAACCTATTGGACGGGAAGCAAAGGATGTGCTGTGGGATGCACGATTCATTCAGGCAATCACAACGCCTATGAGACTGAACTTGGAATACCCGAATACCTGGCACGAATCGAAGACGGAATTTTCGAGAATATGTCCAACGGGAAATCAAAAGAGTGGCCCGGGAAATTCCTTGAGTCAATCCCGGTAGGAGTCGATCTTTCAAGAGTAGTTTGGAAGTTTTTGGATTGGCTTTTGGTTGATGAGAAAAATGGGATACTTCAATTCGCAATTGAGGCCGATAAGAAAATAATCCAAGAAGTAGCCACTCTGTGTCGCCGCCAGGGAAACGGAGATAAACCTTCCGTTAAAGAGTGGTCAGAGGCCGCAGAGGCCGCAGGGGCCGCAGGGGCCGCAGAGGCCGCAGGGGCCGCAGGGGCCGCAGAGGCCGCAGGGGCCGCAGAGGCCGCAGGGGCCGCAGGGGCCGCATGGGCCGCAGAGGCCGCAGGGGCCGCATGGGCCGCAGAGGCCGCAGGGGCCGCAGGGGCCGCAGAGGCCGCAGGGGCCGCAGGGGCCGCAGAGGCCGCAGGGGCCGCAGGGGCCGCATGGGCCGCAGAGGCCGCAGGGGCCGCATGGGCCGCAGGGGCCGCATGGGCCGCATGGGCCGCAGGGGCCGCAGGGGCCGCAGAGGCCGCATGGGCCGCAGAACGGCAAGGTGAAAAACTTCTTGAACTTATGAGTGAGGCAAAATGAAACTCGACGTTCTAAAAACCCTCGAATCCTCCCTCAGCCCGCAGGATGATTTTGCGTGTCCGAAATGCAAAGAGATGTGGGGCTACAAAGCCAAGATGGAATCCGGCCTTTGCATGGAGTGCGACAAAGAGAGAATCCGCCAAGAAGAAGCCGTAAAAGAACGCCGTCTCGAAGTCGTCAAGCTCATCGGCGGTGGATCCATCTTTGAGAAAACCGCTTGGGAGAAGATCAAAGTAACGCCCTTAAACCAAAAGGCCGTCGAAGCCTGCAAAGCCTTCCGTCCCGATACGGACAATCTTTTCCTTTGGGGCGAATGCGGCAGAGGCAAGACGCTCCTGGCTAAGGCTGTCGCGCGTTACAATGCCCTACAGGGGGCGAAAGTGTCCATTGAGACCACTTCTACCCTTTCGCGGAAAACTCGCGGCCTAGAGGGTTCTAAAGAGCAGGAGATGGTAGATCGCTTCTGTGAGGCCGATATCTTTATTCTCGACGACTTAGGACGTGGGAACGTCACGCCTACGATGCTCTCTATTCTCTGTGAAGTTCTTGATAGTCGCTTTGATAATAACCGGCAGGGGTTTATAGCTACATCGAACTGTAACCTTGCTAAGTTGGCGATGGCTCTTGGGGATGACCGGCTTACATCGAGGTTGCTTGGTTGTCGAAGTATTGAAGTCAAAGGTTCGGATTGGAGGCTAAACAAATGAACTTGAAGAATGAAACTTTAGAAATATTGAAAAAGAATGGGAAATCATTTGATGACGTTGAGTGGATCGGTTCTAAAACTCACCAAATACGAAAAGAGGATTTCCTTGTTTTAGCAGACGTTGAATACGATGAGGGATATGGATGTATGGAAGTCGCTAACGATCTTCTTATTGTCGGTAAAGATTGGTGGCTTGAACGACATGAATATGACGGTTCTGAATGGTGGGAATTCAAGATAATTCCAAAAAAACCGAAAGAGATTATTGAATCGCCAGTAAAAATCACTTACAACTTAGGCGGAAGTTTGGAAGCCCTGGCAAAATACAAAAAAAATGATCCATCATAAATTTAACGCTCAGATAACGGATATCAATGGTGAGAAGTTCCAAAGTAAGAAAGAAGCAAAATACTACAGTGATCTACTCCTTGCACAAAAAGCAGGGGACTTACTATTTTTCCTCAGGCAAATCGCTTTTAGGCTTCCGGGAGGGATCAGATATGTTTGTGATTTTGCCGAGTTCTGGAAAAATGGTGAAGTCAGATTCGTTGATGTTAAAGGCTATCGAACCCAAACTTATATTCAGAAAAAGAAGCAGGTTGAAAGCCTATACCCCGTGAAGATTTTGGAGGTCTGACTCTCTGTAAAAAAGGCAAGCATGAATTTTCTGGTAAAAATATCTACACCAATCCTGTGACTGGTGGGAGGCGTTGTGTTCTTTGCAGACGTAAGAAGGACAGAAAAGATTATCTGGAAAACAAAGCCCGTTCACTCGTCGGAGGGAAACCGTGAACCACGATCATTCGAGTGCCGCAACTTATCCTCTCTGCGAATTCGTTTCTATCGAGAGGAAAAAACTAGAATTCCTAGAGAGAAAAGCCGCCGCGTTTGATTTTTTAGTAAAGGATAGACACAATGAATTATGGTCTGCTGAGTTTTACGGAAGAGGTAAAACAGCTTTAGAAGCCGTCGAATCCGCCATGCGCTCCCAGGAGAACCCCAAAATATGATAGACTGTTTCCGTGATGACACTGCGCCAGCGGTCTTTTTATTTACCCCTGGGGACAGGCCACTGGCATGTCATCACAACCCAGGGGGTTTTTATTTTCTGGGGGATAGCATGAGAAAAATTCCAGTAGGCCGAGGAATGTTCTCGTTGGTGGATGACGACGTTTACGGGTGGGCGAAAAACTACGCTTGGCACGCTGTCAAGAATTACAAGGCTTTTTATGTGGAACATGAGATCAAAGGTTTTCACATCTCGCTTCATCAATGCGTGATGGGACGCCCTATAAATGGTTTGATGATCGACCACATTAACGGCGATGGACTAGACAACCGCAGAGAAAATCTAAGAATGATAACCCACAGACAAAATCAGCAGAACAGAATATCCCATAGAAAAGGCAGACTAATGGGAACGACCTTTTCTAAATTGACTGGTAAATGGCTATCTCGTATTCAGATAAAAGGGAAAGGCATTCACTTGGGATCGTATCCAACAGAAAGAAAGGCGCATAAAGCCTACACTGAAGCCCTGGACAAAATCTCCCGCCTCGGGGAGTCGAAGTGACTAAGTGGTATCGAATCAAAGGCTTTGCTGTCGGAGTTATTTTCTTCAAAAATGGATATGCAGTTTATCTCGGTGTCGTGAGCAAGTTTTTCCAAATGGAGTCGAAGTGAAGAAGGCGGTGTGGCATAAAACCTTTGATAAATTTACTTTGTGTGGCATAAATTGGTTTTTGCACACATCAGTTCAACTAGCAAGCAGTTGGAATGATGTTACTTGCCAGCGTTGCCTAAAATCCCGCCGGAAAAATAGATGATAAAAACTGAGTATTTTATTTTGTTTCTGCTCAGCATGTTTCTTTCTGCATTCGGAGCCTTCATGTATGCCAAATGGAAGGTTGTTATGGGGGTTCTGGGAAGCGTGGTAGGCGGGATATGTTCTATCTATTGGCTTTTTAGAATGTTCTTTGAGATGAAGCCATGACCTCCTCCCCAGATTTTGAGAAGGCGAATGAAGTCATCAAGCATTATTGCAAAGACGACATAGCCATCAGGAACCCGACGGGGAAGTGCGACCATTTGGAATATCCGTCGTATTGCGAAACTTGTAAAGAGTTAAGCGATCCGATGAGTTTGTTAGAGAAAATCCGCGCCCTCGAAAGCCAAAATCAAGCCTTGAGGGAGGCGTTGGAGAGAATTTTTAAAGTTACACAATTCGATCATCCAGCAAGTCAAATTATTGGTTCAGAGGAATATGAGGGAGCATGGCTTGATTGCGTAGAAATCGCACAGAAAGCCCTCTCAATCTGCCCCTCCGTTCCCGATTCCAAGATGAAGATAAACAAGTGAAAATCTGGATTCCAGGCTGTAAAGGTCTTTTAGGTCGTTACGTCTGCGAACAATCAAAAAAAGACCATCAACTTATCGGAACCGACATCGAAGTTGATGTTACGAAATCCTTGGACAAATTCCTGAAAAAGATAAATCCCGAAGCCGTTGTTTACTGCGCCGCCTACAAAGATTCTGATAAATGTGAAGCTAATGAAAAAATAGCCTATAAAACAAATGCTGTCGCTATTCAGAAAATCTATAAATTCAATCCGAACATTCTGTTTATCTATCCTTCAACTGCTTCCGTGTTCTGCGAAAAAAAGCTCTACAAAGAAACCGACCATCCATCCGTTGAATGCGTTTATTCAAGAACAAAAGTCTTAGCCGAAGGATTGATTCAATCTTTCAACAGGCATTATATCTTGAGGCTTTCCAACCTCTACGGATGGGGTCAACAGAACTTTGCCACATGGATATATGCTTCCGCTAAAAACATGGTTCCTCCTGTTAAAGTGACGACTGATATGGTGTGTCAACCGACAAATTCATTTCATGTGGCTGAGTGCATTGGGAAACTATTGCAGGAAAAACCTCCCTTTGGCACTTACCACCTTTGCACTCCCGAAAAAATAACGAGGAAGGAATTCGCTGAAAGGCTCTATAAACAGATGGGAATTGAAAAGCTTTATCCTTTCGAGAAAATAACACTTGCCGACTTGAATTTACCGGCCAAAAGACCTGTTCATGCGGTACTGGATTGCTCAAAATGGGAGAAGTTAATGGGGAATTTGCCGACGCATGAGGAAGGGATAAGGAGATTTCTAAATGAAAGACAAAAAGTATTATCTTGATGATAATAATGGTTTTGCGCCAAGAAAAGTAAGTAAGAAAGAATTCGAGGAGAACAAACGAATGAACAAACGATTGAATAAATTCTGTTATGTTTTATGTGTAATAACTGGATTTTTATTAGCTATTGTTTTTTTAATAAAACATTTTTGTAAAATTCATTTGTGAACTACCGCCAACTCGCTAAAGAACTCATCCCCGTAAGCTCCCAAACCTTTTCAAAGGGGCCGACGCAGTTTGTAGAGAGCATACCTTCTCATGCAACTTCTGGTAAGGGAGTTTACATTGATACTTCAAATGATGGGAAAAAATACAAAGAATATATTGATTGGTCTATGGCATTAGGTTCTGTAAGTATTGGTTATGGGGAACTTGAAAATTTAACATACTTTCCAAAAGGTGAACCTTCTTTTACTTTGCCATCGGCTTTAGAAGTTGTGCTCGCCAAAAAGCTAAATCGGTTAATACCTTGCGCCGAAATGATCCGCTTCGGAAAGAACGGGTCAGACGTTACGACGGCGGCTGTCAGGCTGGCTAGAGCCGTTACGGGAAGGGACATCGTAGCTTGTTGCGGATACCACGGCTGGCATGATTGGTTTATAGGAACTACGACCCGAAATCTAGGCGTTCCAAAGGTCGTTCAAAGGCTCACCAAAACCTTCAAATATAATGACATTAACTCCCTACGTTCAATCTTTGAACACAACAAGGGAAACGTAGCTTGTGTCATTATGGAACCGGTTTCCTTAGAACCCCCACAGGATGGCTTTCTTTCGAGCGTAAAGGCACTTTGCAGGCGTTATGGCGCGCTTTTGATATACGACGAGGTTGTAACCGGCTTTCGCTTCTCTATGGGCGGCGCACAGCAGTATTTCGGAGTTACGCCTGATCTGGCCTGTTTTGGGAAGGCGATGGCGAATGGCTATCCACTCTCAGCCTTAGTCGGGAAGGCTAAATACATGAGGCAGTTTGAGGACGCGTTCTTTTCTGGAACTTACTTCGGAGATGCCGTTTCTTTAGCGGCTTCTCTTTCAACGATTGAAATTATGGAAAAGGAAAATTACATCAAGTTAATTTGGAAACAAGGATTAAGATTATGGCATGAATTAAAATACTCTTTGTCTAATGAACAATTAGATCATGGCTGGTCAATCAAAGGGTTTTGTCCTCGATTTGTTCTTAATTTTCCTGATCTTATTACGAAAAGTATTTTCCAACAAGAATGTTTTAAAAGAGGCGTTCTTTTTACGGGAGCACATAATGTATGTTTAAGTCATACTGACGAAATTATTGATAAAACAATTAAGGTTTACAAAGAAGTTGCGGAAGGAATGTCTCAAGGAAAATTCAAGCTGAAAGGAAAACCGATAGAGCCGGTGTTTAGAAAGTTTTGATGGTATTTAAGGTGGATGGAAAAATAAGGTTGTGTCGTTGGTGTCCAAATCCAGTGAAAAAGTATTATGACAAAAGAAACTATTTCAAATCATATCTCAATACCTGTGGTAGTGAACAATGTCGAATGGCCGCTTACAAAAATAAGAATATAAACCAATTAAAAAGATTCCATGCTTCAAGAATATGTGAGTCTTGCAAAATTTCCTATGAAGCTACCTCTTTTAAACAAAGATGGTGCAAAAAATGCTCCACCGATAGAAAACACAGCACTTTATTAACAAGATACAACTTGTCAGCACCCCAAGTTAAAGTTTTATTAGTCAATACAAATGGAATGTGCAAAATTTGTTTAATACGAAAAGCAACCGTTGTTGACCATGATCATAAAACAAAAAATGTAAGGGGAATAATTTGTCCTTATTGTAATATGGCGCTTCACATGATTGAACAACCAGAAATTGTGAAAAGAGCAATGGATTATTTGGAGGGAAAATTATGAGTCCGTGGAAATCTTTGGCTCAAGAAAGATGGGGAAACTCTAAAAGCGGTCAGAAAGCTTTAGGTAAGAAAGGCGTAGCCGAATGGAACGCCGCCTCCAAAGGCAAAAAGTTGCCTGAGAAAGTAAGCAAACCACGCCTTAAGAATATCGTGAAGAAAGCAAGAAAGTCTTAATCAAACGACTTCGTTGATTTCTTCCCCAATTTCGTCGAGTTGATTGAAGGCTGTCCCTTCGCTATGGTTGTCGTTCCCGCCGCGTAGAAGCCGTTCTTCTGATCTGAACTGATATCCGTCTTGCTCATATCAGGTATCTTGGCAACGTTCTCTACTACGTCATTCATCCAAGCAGTGCTTCCACCCCAATCGTCTTTCATCACTCGATTGGTGATCGGTTTCCCTTTTAGATCATTAAGGTTTGACTCGATGAACGTAACGGGAGCAGAACCCATAGGACGACCCGGAGACTTATACTTTTGTCCGAACCACTTAGGTTTTGATTCCATATTAACCCTCCTCTCTTAATTTATCCGCCGCCTTTCCAAGTTGTCTTTTTGGTGTCGAATCTGATTCAAGCGGCGCGATGTAAGGCTTTGAGATTCCACGGAAGCGGTTGGCTTCCTTGTTTTGAGTTGTATTGAGAACCGGATGCCTGAACTCGTAGTTCTTTCCCGGAGTCGTTTTCATGTTCATGTCTTCATTGCGAAGATGATATTCCGCGTGTTTTAGATCAAGCGAAATGTGAGAATCTTTAGCTGTATGAAGGTCTGTATTGAGTTTGTTCACTCCGTCTTTAAGACGAGTCATGAAGCCTCCTAGAAAAGCCCGATACTTGCTTTTGCTCCATAGATCATTGAACCCTTGAAGTCATTTCCAATAAACCCTCCAATTTCTATATTGTCAGGAAGCAAGTTCTTGTTGGTAATGATGTTTGACAGCTTAAGATCAATTCCTAGAAAAGGAATCGCATCTCCTTGAAGCGAAGTAACTCCTCCTACTGTTCCCTCAAAATACCAAAGGTCAGCAAAAGAAGTCTCCGCACCAAGCATCATGCGTCCCTTATTGAAATCATAGAGTGTTACCTGTTCCAACCCCTGAGAAAACGGCACATTGACTGTCAAAGGCCCTACGGTCAGACTCAACGGATCGGCATAGGCTGGCTTCGGCCCAATGCTAAATAATCCTAATAATCCCCAAATTAGAGTTATACGTTTCACGATGCCACCGCCTTTAGACTCGCAATCAGCCCTTTGAGGTCATTTACGAGCTTTAAGGCCTTTGGATCAGTAACAGCTTCGGTTTCCAGAGCTTCGGCGTCTGCCACAATCCCCTCAAACTCAGGGATCAACGCGAACAATGCTTTGAGTTTTTCCATTTTACCCTCCCTTTTCCAGAATAAGATAAACTCCCGTAACTTTGCTATAAATTCGCCCGTCTCTTTAGGAAAGATGACGAAGACTCCCCACAGAATATGACCATACTCTGCCCAGTGAGCATGTTTGAGGAACCAATATATTTTGTCATCCCAATCCATCAGTTATCAATCCAGGATCTTGAATATTGAAAGGCAATCTGACCGAATAGACTGATAAATCCATAAGGGATGGTCGTGCATTTCGTTTTGTCAATCCAGACAAAACGCCATAAGTTAAACTTGATAAATTCAGAACCGTAGTAATGACCCATCAGGCCGCCCCCGATCCTTCCCTGATTGTCCATTCGACCGATTCACCATGCAGTTCAGCCTGCTGAATCTTTTGAAGAAGGTCGCCAAAAGCCGCTCGTGAATTACCGATGAAATCCTGCGACTTCTCAAAACCAACCCCAACGCAACTTTCGGTTTCCTTCGCGGTATTCAATGGGTGGCAGTAAACTCCTTCCCTATTCGGCACGTTCTGGAATTCTGGAACTGCCGTGATGGGAGGCTTAAACCGCTTTTGAAAATCGGGTGAAGGGATTACAATTTTTATGGAGTAGACGCCGCAAGGAATAGGCCCCTTCTGGCCGCTTGGTGTCGTAAAGCTATCTGGCGGTTCGAGACTCCATGAGTGATGAAGACCATCAATAAATGTCTCGCCTTGAGTGGACAGCGGACTTGAAGGATTACGTATGGTCAGGATTTTCATCTGTTTTACTCCCGTCCACTGGAACCTCTTTTTTAGAGTAATCCACCACGTTCTCCCACTCACATTTGGGACATTTGGACATCCGTCCAGTAGGCTCATTCCAAATCATCACCATTTCATAATCGCATTGTAAGCATCTTTCTTTCATTTTTTAACAATTGCATCTTCGAGACGTATGATTCTCTCATGGTCTGCTTTTACCATCGGAATAATCTCGCTTATAACAGATTCCATTTGAGTGCTAAGTTTCCAATCTGAATGAAGCCAGCCAATAACTGCCCCAATGGTAATGACCATAGCGACAGTAATGTCCATGCGATCATGCCAACGATGAATGCGACGTTCTTCCATTACGGCGTCCCTATATCTTCCACGTCAATAGAGCATGTCGCGTTGGCTCCATCTGAGCAGAATGTACACGTAGGGGTCGTTCCCGCCGCCTGAAATAGAACCGTATAAGTGGTGGGGCTTGTGGTATTTGGCAAATCAACCCAGGTGAACGTTCCAGTCCCAACTCCCGTGACACCAGCCACAGCATCGGTCGCACTCGCTAAAGGATTTGTTCCTAAAGCTGTGACTCCTGAATTAGAAATATTCAACTGGCATTTGGCCCCCAACGAACCAGAGGCAGAAATTGGGCCTGAAACTGTCACTCTGATTTTTGATCCCGTGAAGCGAGGAGTAATTTGTGCAGTTAATCCAGTATTTGACCAAGTTGTTCCACTTGTCGCAGTAGAAACATTGATGACCGAAAAAGAACTAGTAATGACTGGAAGCCAAGTTGGTACTCCTCCATTTCCATTACTTCTTACGTCATATCCAACCGTTCCAACGCTAGATTGACCTCCCAACCCAAGTGGGCCAAGTATGGTGGTTGTTGATGAAGACGATCCAAATGAATTTGATCCAGTCCATGTTTGTGTTGATCCCAACTGAATCGCATTCCCGCCAGATATACTACTGGCAAAACATCTTTTTATAGGGAATAAACCAAAAAGTAAAAGAAGACAAATTTTTACTTTACTGTTCATAGTAAATCCTCCCTGACACCTGTGCTGTTCCAGATTGATTGATGATAAAAGCGTCGTTGGCAACTGCGATAAACCAGGGTTCTCCATTGAAATCAAGAGTGATCGAACCATTCGCCGCTAAGTTCATCGCACCCGTTAGGTTTGTCGCTCCATCCTTGAAGATAAGATTCGTTGCCGCT
>Ga0307479_10000355_pt1 | contig 41371 bp, 36 predicted proteins | sample atmos_gasesECM4C_FD_203743 | JGI IMG/M metagenome (GOLD analysis project Ga0307479, IMG submission 203743) | Hardwood forest soil microbial communities from Morgan-Monroe State Forest, Indiana, United States - atmos_gasesECM4C_515 | ecosystem: Environmental > Terrestrial > Soil > Temperate...
CACCGGTGAGCACGGCGTCGGCGAAGATAAGAAAAAGATGATATCGAAAATGTTCTCCGAGCCCGATCTGGACACGATGCAGCGGGTAAGGTGCGCTTTCGATCCTTTGCAGCTTTCCAATCCAACGAAAATTTTCCCGCGCACCCGGCTCTGCGGCGAGAAACCCGGCGAGTATGTCGCGCACCCACTGGAAACTGCGGGCCTCGCGGAACGTTTCTGACCATGGAAACGAGCGCTTCTCCAAAAGCGATCGGTGCTACGTCAGCTATCGAAGAAAAGTTGCGTGAGATTGTGGGAGCCGCAAGTTTGCGTGCGGCAGGCCTGGCCGATGCAATCTCCGACCAGCATGCGCGAATTGTCGTCGAGCCTGGAAGCGAACAGGAACTCGCAAGTGTCTTGCGCCTGGCTAACGAGGTAGGTCTCGCTGTCATTCCACGCGGCGGTGGCACGAAGCTAGACTGGGGAAATACTCCCACGCGTGCAGACCTGATCCTTTCGACAGCGCGATTAGCCAAAGTTATCGAACATGTGTGGGCGGACCTCACCGTAACCGTCGAAGCCGGCTGTACTCTTCAAAGACTGCAGGACGCGCTTTCGCAGCACGGACAGCGCCTGGCGCTCGACCCGTTGTGGCCTGAGCGCGCGACGGTTGGAGGAGTTCTCTCGACCAACGACAGCGGCGCGCTACGGCTCCGCTTTGGCTCGCTGCGTGACTTGATCATCGGCGTAACCATCGCTTTGCCGGACGGCACTTTGGCATCCAGCGGAGGAAAGGTGGTGAAAAACGTCGCGGGCTACGACTTGCCGAAATTAATGACCGGCGCTCTGGGAACCCTTGGAGTCATCACGCGCGCCGTTTTCCGCCTCCATCCGCTTCCGAAAATCGCGCAATCCTTTTCAGCTCGGATGTCAAACCTCGAAACCGCGCAGCGAGCGCTTCATTCCGTGCAGAACTCCAAGCTCGCGCACGCCGCGATGCAGGTGCGAGCCGCTGGCGATGTGCCGCCAGAAGTGGATGTTCTGTTCGAAGGGACGAAGGCTGGGCTCGCTGCTCAAGCAACTCACTTGAAGAAATCGCTCGATCCCGTGGTTGTCGCAGAAGCTCCTGCGAGCGTCTGGAGTGCACGGCAGGAACTATGGTTCACCTCAGACTCAGCAGTCATTGCAAAAATTTCACTTCTTCCCGCGAGCATAGCGAATGGGATGGAAACAGTTCGGCGCGTCGCGGACCATCACAAAATCCGATGGAAGGCAGTCGCCGAAGCGACTGGAATTGGCTGGTTGCGGCTAGATGGTTCGCCGCATTATTTGCACGTGGCCTTTCGAGAATTGCGCACAGAATTCGAAAGCAGGGGTGGCTCGCTGGCCGTTTTGCATCGTCCTGCAGGATTCGCGCCGCTTGAAGCCTGGGGAAACGCCGGAGACGCGCTGCCGCTCATGCGCGCGGTAAAGCGACAATTCGATTCGAAGAGCACCCTGAATCCGGGACGTTTCGTGGGTGGAATTTGATAGCGAATCAGAAAACGACGCCGACTCTTCCATCCGCGTTCGACGACCGCCACCCTCCTTCGAACAAGCTCATAGACACGTGCGTGCATTGCGGTTTTTGTTTGCCTGCTTGCCCCACTTACGTTCTTTGGGGTCAGGAGATGGATTCCCCTCGCGGCAGAATTTATTTGATGAAGCTGGCGAGCGAGGGCGCAGTGGCGATAAATCCGCAGTGGGTCAGCCATTTCGACTCGTGCCTCGGCTGTATGGCGTGCATGCCCGCGTGTCCCTCAGGGGTGGATTACAGCAAACTGATCGAGGCCACGCGCTCCCAGATCGAGCGCAATCATAAGCGATCGATCGGCGAAAGGCTGCATCGGCAATTTATATTGTCCACGTTTACTCGCCCCGACCGCTTGCGCTTGATGCGCTGGCCCCTCCTCGCTTACCAGAAGTCAGGCTTGCAGGCACTCTTACGCAGCGCCGGCGCACTTAAGCTCTTGCCGAAGAAGATACGAGCCATGGAGGCACTCCTCCCGAATTTGTCTGCGAGCGAGGCCGTCGCCGAAGTGACGCCCGCCCAAGGACAAAAACGTCTGCGAGTCGGCTTGCTATTGGGATGCGTGCAACGCGAATTCTTTCCTCAAATCAATGCCTCCACAGCACGCGTGCTTTCTGCTGAGGGATGCGAGGTGGTCGCTCCGCGGGAGCAATCTTGCTGCGGAGCGTTACTCGTACACGCTGGAGAAGAAGAAGCCGCACTCACGCTGGCCCGAGAGACAATTGATGTGTTTGAGCGGGCGGGGGTCGACAGGATTGTGATTAATGCGGCCGGTTGCGGTTCGAACGTGAAAGAGTACGGGCATCTTCTCCGGGACGATCCGCGATATGCCGAGCGCGCCACGCAGTTCGCCGCCAAATGCAAAGACGTGAGCGAAATACTCGCTGAGTTCGAGCCGCGCGCGCTGCGCCACCCTCTTCGCATGCGCGTTGCTTTCCACGACTCCTGCCACCTGCAGCACGCGCAGGGCGTGCGTTCGCAGCCCAGGTCGCTGCTGTCGAAAATTCCGGATTTGGATTTAGTGGAAATTCCTGAACCAGTTATCTGCTGCGGTTCGGCGGGAATTTACAACCTCGTTCAGCCAGAAACAGCGAACGCCCTCGGCGATCGGAAGGCGAAGCTCATCGCGCCTCTACGTGCCGAAGTGATTGCCACGGGAAATCCGGGGTGCCTGATGCAGTTGCAATCGTCGCTGGCGCGAGCAGGTCACAAGACTCCGGTTGTCCACACAATTCAGTTACTCGATGCCTCCATCCTGGGTGGAAGGCCCGATTTCTTGAGATGAAAAAACAAAATGTCTCCGGGACGCCGACGCTTTCCTAGGTGAAGACGAGTCTACGCGGATTTCTTGGTCCAGGCGCCGAGAATCGCGCCCATCAAACACAGCCCGACGAGCGGATAAAATTCGTTGATGGCGAAGAGTTCCCTCGGCCGCATCTCGTACATATAGGTTGTGTACGTCACCGGGCCGAGAAAACCGATCCAGAGGAACACGCCAAGGGCTGCGCCTCGCGCGGCGGTGCCCGCGTTACGCCAAATGCAAAGCTGCGCCAGCACAAATGCGATCACCAGATTCAGAACGAACGAAATAATGTAGGGCAGTACTGGATTCATGCTGCGTGCCTGTTCCTCCGTGATATGTTCGAACGCCATCCACGGTTTGCCGAACAGAACTCCGAACCACACTGCTCCGAGAATCCAGTACGCCAAAGCCGAGACAAACACCGCCGCGAAATTTGTCTTCATTATCTCTCCCCCGACTTTCGTTCAGCGATCACATGAGCCGCCTTAACTTCTGACAAGTCCGGGAAACCTGTTCCGGTAGGTGATGGCGAAGAGTCTCTGCGCATGACTGAGGCATTGTCAAGCGGTCAGGTCTCTTTCAGTGCGATTTTTTACCAGGATTCCGGCGGCCGGCTCCACGTGGCCTCAACCTCCGCAACGCATCGAGGAATAGTTCAATTTCAGAGCGGGCGATTCTGCGCGTGCAGTTCCCTGCGACATCGTCATAGAATAGGCTGGTTTTTCAAGGGAGAGCCACGGCCGTGCCAAAAGCTCAGAGCAAGAATCGTCCCCCGAAAGTTGCAAAGAAGCGTGAACGCCAACCTGCAAAGCGGGTTAACGAAGCGCAAATCGCCGTGCACTGGAAAGAAGAAGAGTACTTTTATCCTTCCGCGAAATTCATTGCCCAAGCCAATCTTTCCGATCCCGCGGTGGTCGAAAAATTCAGCGAGGGGCATTTTCCCGAATGTTTCCATGAGTACGCCCAACTGCTGGACTGGGACCATTATTGGCACACCACGCTCGATACCAGTCATCCCCCGTTCTGGAAATGGTTCGTGGGCGGCAAGCTCAACGCCTGCTATAACTGCGTCGACCGCCACCTGGAAAAACACAAAAACAAGGCAGCCATCATCTTTGTGCCGGAACCCGAAGGCGAAGCGCCCATCGTACTGACTTACCGCGAGCTGTATTGCCGGGTGAATGAAGTCGCCGCGATGCTGCGCGATTTTGCCGGATTGAAAACCGGAGATCGCGTCACCATCCACATGCCTATGATCCCAGAGCTTCCGATTACCATGCTCGCTTGCGCGCGCCTCGGCGTCGTGCATTCCGTAGTCTTTGGCGGCTTCAGCGGAGAGGCCTGCGGCCTTCGTGCTGCGGATTCAGGCAGCCGCGTCTTGATATATGCCGACGGATATCACCGCAACGGAAAGTGGGTAGATCACAAGGCGAGTGCGGACATCGCCGTGGAAACCGCGAAAAAAGAAGGCCAGCCAATCGACAAACTGCTGATCTGGAAGCGCTACGTCCACAAATATAGTTCCGACGCTTCCATGATCATGGGCCGCGATTTCTACATCGAAGACGTGCTCAAGGAATATGCCGGCCGCATCGTCGAGCCCGTCTCGCAGGACGCCGAAGCCCCTCTCTTCCTTATGTACACCAGCGGCACAACGGGCAAACCGAAAGGGTGCCAGCATCGCACGGGAGGTTATCTCGCCTACGTCGCGGGCACGTCAAAACTCTATCAAGATATTCATCCTGAAGATGTCTACTGGTGCATGGCCGACATCGGGTGGATCACGGGCCACTCCTACATCGTCTATGGCCCGCTGGCGCTCGGCGCGACCAGTGTGATTTATGAGGGCGTACCACAGTTCCCCGACGCTGGCCGCCCGTGGCGCATCGCCGAACGCCTCGACGTCAACATTTTTCATACCTCACCGACGGCAATTCGCATGCTCCGCAAAGCGGGCGCGGAAGAGCCAAAGAAATACAACTACCACTTCAAGCACATGACCACCGTGGGGGAGCCCATCGAGCCGGAAGTCTGGCGCTGGTATCACGGCGTGGTAGGCAAAGGGGAGGCGGTTATCGTGGATACCTGGTGGCAAACGGAAACCGGAGGCTTCCTGTGCACCACCAAGCCCGCCCTGGATCCTATGAAACCGGGAAGCGCAGGCCCTCCCGCATTGGGAATATATCCGGTGATCTGGGACGAAAATGGAAAGGAAGTGAAAGCCGGCTCCAATACAGCCGGGAATATTTGCATTCGAAACCCCTGGCCCGGCATCATGCAGACCATCTGGGGCGATCCAGAGCGCTTCGTCACCCAATATTACAAAAAGTACTGCAAGGACCCGCAAAGCACGGACTGGCGCGACTGGCCGTACTATGCAGCCGATGGTGCCGTTCTGCCCGCCGATGGTTATTACCGCATCCTCGGCCGCGTCGACGACGTCATCAATGTTGCCGGCCATCGGCTCGGCACCAAGGAGCTCGAGTCAGCCTGCCTGACAGTGCCGGAAATTGCCGAAGCCGCTGTCGTCCCTGTAGTTGACGAAGTGAAGGGGCGCGTGCCGGAAGTCTACGTCTCGCTTAAGCCCGGCGTTCTTCCAAAGAAAGCCGTCCAGGACAAGGTCATGTCCACGATAGAGACGATGATCGGTAAAATCGCCCGTCCCAAACAAATCCACATCGTGCCGGATATGCCCAAGACGCGCTCCGGAAAAATCATGCGTCGCGTCCTAGCGGCGATCTCAAATCAGATGGACACCGGCGACATCACCACGCTCGCGAATCCTGACATCGTCGCACAGATTCGCCAGCTGGTGCAGGGCCGCGCCTTCAAGCCGCTTAAGGAAGGCCCCGAAGACATCAAGCGCTTCGGCGAAAATGTATAGCCGTCTTTTCGGTGGAGCGATTCGATACCGCCGCGAAAAGCATGAATTCATAGAAGGCTTACTTGGGGACGTATCCGGCCGGCAATATCTTGTGGGGATCGACTCGCACGACCAGGTAGACGACCTGATCTGAAGTGATTTCGCTGAACCAATGCGGGGTGTTGGGCGGGATGATGACGACATCGCCGGGACCGATTTTGCGGCTCGCGCCATTCTGGATCGGGCCACCGCGCGTGCTGGGGCCATTGAGCACCGCAACGATTGGGCTATCGGACGGGACTTCCGTTAGATTCTCCATCGTACCGCCCGTAACCAGCGTCGCGTTCCCCTCGATGACATGATAGATCTCGGTGATCTGGCTGTGCTCGATGCCGCTACCCGCGTCCCGGCCGGCTGTTTTGGCGCGATGCACGACTCCAACACCTACATTGTATTCACCGTTGATACTCACCACGCGAAGCGCCTGATCGCTGACCGCCACCGCGGCCGTTTTCTGCACCAAGGCATGAATCTCGCCGTTGCTTACGTCCGTGGCCGTCCCGCGAGGCAAGCGCGGCGCGGGGTTCTGCGTTTGAGCTGGGAATCTATTGGGGATCGACAGCGCGAACACCAATGTGACGAGAGTCAGGATTATTTTCTGCATGGTCCCTCCCTTCGGGAATGCAATCAGCTCACCGACTTATCCGAAATCTCTTGTTTAACTTCGAAATCGGCGCCCATGGTACACCTATCTGGCTTATTCGCGACAAGGTCGGGAAAGCATGGGGAACGCCACAAGAAATAAGGAGTCAAGAGTCCCCCGGTTCGCAGGAATGGAGATTACTGGGTGGCGGCGCGTACTACTGTGATCGATTTGAGCATTCTGACCCATCGCGCAGGCCGCTTCTCATGCGGCGCGACGAGTTTGAACGGACCTTGATTTGCACCGAGAGGCGCGCCGTCCATCGTGTCCGCGACGAGCACATCCGCGTCCTGGATTCCGGAATCGAGCTCCGCAAGGGAGAAGACGACGCGATAGCCATCCTCCGCTTCTGCAATCAGGTATGTGGCCAACAGGGGCCCGCGGAGTTGCTCCCCTTGCGGCACACCTGCCCTCCGAAGCAGCTCTTCGAGCGCCACGCCTTCGTAGACCTCTGTTTTCTTGTCGTGAGGATTCACAACCTTGAGGGTTCTACGAGGCATCTTTTTCAAATCTGCCGCGGTCACAACCTGTGGCGACGAGACAGCGCCCGCAATTTTGAGTTCTGCGGCTGGCGCAGGAGTTTGCGCCCAAACGGGCCAAGAGAGAAGAAGAACTAGTGCCAGCGCCGCAAAAAGCGTTGCAAGAAGAGAGATTCGGCCTCTCCGATTCACCATTAGGTTTCTCCTGTGGCTTGAGGGACAATTTGCTGGAGCGCGTTAGTTCTTTTCCAGCATGACTTCGGTGGACTTGATCACCGCGGAAACTGTGTCACTCACCTTCAGTTTCATTTCATCCGCGCTCCGCTTCGTGATCACGCTTTCGATCAAATTCTTGCCCGCGCGGACTACCACGTGAGCCATGACGCCGCCGAATTGAATTTCTACAACTTTACCCGTGAGACGGTTCCTCGCTGAGAGAGTCATGCCGCGAAGGATACTCCTCCTCAGCGAAAGAGTCCACAACGCTCAGAGCTCCCGTCGAACTTTGACGGAAATACCCGGCGAAGCGTTCGGTTTGTTATGGCCGTTAAACGATTTCCCGGTCTCGAAATCGCATAAACCCACACATCGGCTATCCGTATTAAGTCAGTTTGACATAACTGTTCAAACTGTATTGAATTATCCACTCACGTGAGTGAGGTTTTTCCGGCAGGGGTTCGGCAATTGGCTGATGGCCTTCAATTTCTTCTCGGGGGGATTTCTGCATGCAAAGCAATGCGGTGTCAATGGTTCGGAGAAACTTTTCTGCAACTCTATGGCCTCGCAGCCAGCGGTTGCTCCGCTTGTTCTGTACCGCCATTCTGCAAGCACTAATCCTCACTCTGCTGTGCCTTCCCTCGGCCTACGCTCAAGTGTCCGCAAGCCTCTCGGGGATTGTGACCGATCCATCCGGGGCGCCGGTTCCCGCAGCCACGGTAACGGCCAAGAATCTGGAAACGGCAGCCGTGCGGAACGCGGTGACGGACGACGCGGGAAGGTATCAGGTGCTCTCCCTCGCTGTCGGGCGATACGAGGTGCGAGTCACGAAACCAGGTTTTCAGGAAGAGATCCACGGTGGAATCCATTTGGTTGTGGGCCAGGAAGCGAGCGTCGATTTCAGACTTCACGTGGGAGAGGTACAACAGCGCATCACCGTGAGCGAAGAAGCACCGATGGTGAGCACCACCACTCGGGACATCTCCGGTCTTGTCGGAGAGCAGCAGGTAAAGGAGCTTCCTTTGAACGGCCGGAGTTTCGATTTGCTCCTCACGCTTAACCCCGGTGTCGTCAATTTTACCTGGGAGAAAACCGGTGGGGTCGGAATTTCCAACTCCACCGTTGGCAACATGTTTTCAGTTTCCGGGAATCGCCCTCAGCAAAATCTTTTTTTGCTGAATGGTGTCGAATTTACGGGCGCCGCCGAAAACAACATGCAACCGGGCGGTACTAGCCAGCAGTTATTGGGCGTGGACGCCGTCCGCGAATTCAACGTGCTGCGCGACACTTACGGCGCCGAGTACGGCAAGCGACCGGGCGCGCAAGTCATCATCGTGACGCAGTCCGGTACAAATGATTTGCACGGCTCCGTGTTTGAATTTCTGCGCAACAGCGCTATTGGCACGCGTAATTTCTTCGATCAATCCTCTAAACCGCACTTCGAACGCAATCAATTTGGCGGCTCTTTGGGCGGGCCGATCCAGAGAGACAAAACCTTTCTTTTCGGCAATTACGAAGGCTTTCGCCAGCACCTGAATCTGACCGACGTCACCCTTGTTCCCGATACGAATGCGCGCAACGGATTCCTGCCCTGCACTCTCGTCAAGCCCACCCCGAAACCCTGCCCGGTTTCGGGTTTAGCGAATGTCGGCCTCGCGCCCGGCGTCGCGCCGTTGTTTTCTCTGTGGCCCGTGCAAAGCCCCAACGCTCCGGACTTCGGCGGCATCGCCGAAGCCTTCAGTACTCCGTTGCAAACCATCCGGGAAGATTTTGGCACCGTGCGTCTTGATCGCATTTTCTCCTCGAAAGACTCGTTCGGCGCAGCCTATACGGTTGACGACAGCGACGACGTGACGCCAACGAGCAACCCATTCAGTACGGACTTGGAAACTCTTCGAGAGCAGGTCCTTAGCCTCGAAGAAACGCACATTTTTTCACCGACTTTCCTCAATACCGCCCGAATTGGTTTCTCCCGCGCGAGCTATTTCTATACCGGAGAACCTACTCCAAATTCTCCGGCGGCGAGCGTTCCCGGCTTCCTGGCAGGGCGTCGCGTGGGTGCTGTTGTCATCGGCGGAAGCGCAGCTTCCAATCCGGCGGCGCAGTTGAGCCTTGCCGGAAGCAATAACGGCAGCAACCTGACGATCACTCGGAACCTGCTCACGTATGAGGACAGGCTCTCCATCACCAGGGGACGCCATCAACTCAGCATCGGTGCGTGGTCCCAATCGATGCAGTCGAATTCAGGTTTGGCGCTCAGCCAATTTGGTCAGGCCACATTTACGGGTTTGCAGACGCTCTTGCTAGGTTCCATCGGAACTTTCTTGTTCGATCCAGCGCCAACGCCGTTAGGCTGGCGCTCGTGGTTCGGAGCGCTCTACGCCGAGGACACCATCCGGTTGAGTCCGAAGCTGACGCTTTCTCTGGGTTTCCGTCAAGAAACGTCCAACGGCTGGACGGAAGTAGATCAACGCGCTGCCACATTTGTCTTTGTCAACGGCGCCCTGGCGACCAAGCCGCACATCGGTAAGAACGCGTTCACCAACAACAATGCCAAGTTTCTTCCGCAGCCCCGCATCGGCATCGCGTGGAGCCCCTTCGGCAAGAGCACGACTGTCATTCGCGCGGGCTTCGGCATGTACAACGAACTTCAGGACGCGCTTGGTTACCGCCTCGATCAAAATGCGCCCTTCAATCCAACGTTCAGTATCGCGAATCTCGCAGTCGGTAAACTCCCGATTGTGACTGGGGCCCCGCTGCCCGGAAAAGCAAAGGTCGTACCTGGTGGGGTCCAACCCGATTTGCAAACGCCGACGCTCATTTCTTACAGCCTACGCGTACAACAGCAACTCACTCCCAATCTGGCTGTCACCGTCGGTTATGTGGGCTCTCACGGATACCACGAACTCGTGAGCCTTGACGCCAACGAGCCAATCCCCGTCTGCGCCGCGCCGCCGTGCACTGCTGCAACGGCCACATACCCGCTCGGTCCCGGAGGAACGAAGCCTCCCTTGGCCAATCCCGCTCTCGCCAACACTTTCAGTTGGTTTTCAGAAGGAAACAGCTCCTACAACGCGCTGCTTCTCGACGTGAACCGCCGCTTCAGCGGGGGCCTCTCTCTTCGCGGCGTATACACTCTTTCTAGAACATTGGATGACGGTGACTCCTTGAACGCGACGGCCGCCGGCAATGCTCCAGGGCTGGTCATGTTTCCCGGCGACATTCGCGCCGATTGGGGGCTTGCCACGTATCACGTCAAAAACATCGGCGTCATCAACGGGGTTTACGAGCTGCCATTCGGCCACGGACGGCAATTCGTCAACAGTCTCTCCGGAATTCGCAATACGCTAATCACCGGCTGGAGCTTGAACTCCATCGTGACCCTGCAGTCCGGTTTCCCCTTTACTCCGCAGCTCAGTTTCAACCCCTCGAACAATGGCGATACGAGAAATCCGGTGCGGCCTTCAGTGAATCCCGCATTCTCTGGACCAGTCATCCTTGGCAGCCCGAATGGATATTTCAATCCCAACGCGTTCGTTTCTCCCGCGAACGGAACGTACGGAAATCTCGGCAGGGACACTTTCATTGGTCCGGGGCTCGCCACCTGGGATCTTTCCTTACTGAAGGACACCCGCATTCGCGAGCGGCTTAGCCTGCAATTCCGCGCGGAGTTTTTCAACTTCCTGAATCACGCCAATTTCAACACGCCCAATTTAATCACTCTCACTCCGACGGGCATCTCCCCGACAGCTGGCGTCATTACGAGCACGCCGACAACTTCGCGGGAGATCCAGTTCGGCCTCAAGTTGTTGTGGTAGGACGTTTAGGTTTGCGGTTCAGATCTATTCGTAACGCAAGGCGATGATCGGATCCACTTTGGTCGCGCGCCGCGCTGGAATGTAGCAAGCAAGAATTGCTGCAGTGACTAACACGAGCGAGACTCCGCCAAAGGTGACCGGATCGTGGGCGCTGACTCCGAAGAGCAGGCTAGAAAGAACCCTTGTCAGCGCCAACGCAGCCACTATTCCCAACGCAAGCCCCGCGACTGCGAGCTTGATGCCCTGCCCAATTACCAGCCGCAACACTTGTCCCTGTTGCGCCCCGAGCGACATTCGTATTCCAATTTCACGCGTTTGCTGGCTCACGGAATAAGAAAGCACGCCGTAGACGCCGACGGCTGCCAGGATCAGTGCCAGTCCACCAAACACAGTCAACAAACCCGCGCCCATGCGAGGTGCCCACAGCCCTTGGCGCATGATTTCTTGGATCGTCTGCACATTTGTGATCGCCACGTTCGTGTCCAGCGATTGGAGCTGGCTCCGCACGGTCCCGATCACTGTTTCAGGCCGGCCAGCTGTACGCACCTGGAGCGTCACCGCGGGAGCAAAGTCCTGCGTAATCGGCAAATACACGACCGGTTGTGGTGTCTCTCCAATCTGATTCACCACGGTGTTTCTTACGATTCCCACGACCTCGCGCAATGCCGGTTCGCCGAAAAAGTGAAACCTCTTGCCCAGGGCTTCCTCGTTGGGCCAAAACTGTTTGACCATTGCCTCGTTAATGACCGCAACCTGCACCGTGTTTTGGCGGTCCGCGTCATTAAATACGCGGCCGCGTACCAAGGGGATTTGAAGCGTGTCAAAGAAGCCGGGGGTGATGTCATCGGTTTGCGTCAGCGTTCCTCGATAACCAGTGGTTTCGTCCTGCCCCTCGGGAAAAACCGTGTGCGCGAAGCCCCCGCCCAGAGGAAAATTGGAAGCTACCGTCGCCGCTTCCACGCCGGGAGAAGCTTTCGCGCGCTCCACGGCAGCTCGGAAAAACTCCTGCGCGCGGCCTTCCTCATAATGCAAAGCTCCCAAATCGAATGCCATCATGAAGAGCTTCTCCGATTCGAACCCCGGATCGATTCGCTGCGCGTTTTGCATGCTGCGGATGAAAAGGCCCGCCCCGATCAGCGCAACCAGCGCCAGCGCAATCTCAGACACCACAAGCATGCTGCGCAGCGGGTTGTGTCTCCAGCTGACGGTTCCCCCGCGCCCGCCCGCCTTCAGTATCTCGCTCAAGTTGGGTTTGGCTGCCTTAATCGCCGGTGCTAATCCAATCAGCAGAGCGGTGAAAAGCGCGATAGTCAGCGTAAACAGCAACACGTGCGAATCGAGCCCAAGATCGATATCATTTTTCTGGATGAAAGGAGGCCGGAAAGACCAGAGTGCAGTGCGCCCCCCGTAGGCGATCCCCAGTCCCACAATCGCGGCGAGCAAAGAAAGCACCATACTTTCCGTGAGCATCTGACGCAACAAGCGGCCCCGGCTGGCTCCGAGCGCTGCGCGCATCGCGATTTCCTTTTCGCGCCGGGCAGCCTGGGCTAGCAACAAATTAGCCAGGTTCACGCAGGCAATCAAAAGCACCAGACCAACGATACCCATCATCAGCCCACCAGCGAGATTGATCTGGCCGAAATTGTTGGCACCCACCGCCGCATCTGCCAGCGGAGTCAAGGCTATGCTGCGTCCGCCATTGTCCTTCGGGTATGCGCTCTCCAAATGCAGCGCGATGGTCTTGAGTGATGCCTCCGCCTGGCTCAAACTCACTCCGCTTCGCAGACGGCCAAAAAGCACGGTGCCCAGAAGGCGGCGATCGTTGAAATTGTCCCTGAAAAACCCAGAGAGTGCCTGCGTGTACATACTGACCGGAATCCACGCCAGTTCGGCGTTGCTAAAAGTGAAAGTTCCCTTAAAGCCTCGCGGTGCCACGCCAATCACTGTATAGGGTGTCGCGTTCAAAATTATGGTCTTGCCGACAAGGCTCTCATCGGAACCGAATTTGTTGCTCCACAAGGCATTGCTCAGCACCACGATATTGTTGCCGCCCGGCTTCTTGTCTTCATCGGGCAAGAAAAAACGGCCCACCCTGGGCTGCACTCCCAGAACTTCAAAATAATTGGCGCTTACGAGCTGCCCTTGAATTTGTCTGGGTTCCGTTCCCCCGCTCAGCGTAAGTGGACCACCGGAGATGCATGTCAGTCCGGTAAAGACCTGGTTTTCCCTTTCGTAATCCTGGAAATTCTGATAAGACATGCCCAGCTTCGTGGCGTTCGCCTGGGTAACCATCGTCTTCGTGTCCACGGTGTCCAGCTGCACGAGCCGAGAAATATCTTTGACGGGAAGCGGATTCAGAAGAATGGCGTTCACAACCGTAAAGATAGTCGTGTTCGCGCCGATTCCCAACGCGAGAGAAAGCACCGCAATCGCGCTGAAGGCGGGGTTCTTCAGGACCATGCGAAGTGCGTAGCGAATGTCTTGCCCCAGAGTTTCCATGCCCCTCACCTCCAATATCCTTACGGACTGGAATCGTGGGCTCCTTATACTTGAGGCGGGCGATTTTCTGCTTAAGGTATCAAATGATCGGGCGGGACGGAAATTTATCGTAGGCTCCCAGGCTACGCGACAATTCCGTGTGCTACCGCTTCTCTTGTCGAAGTGCAAGGGTAAACTTCTACGCAGATGTTTGCAGTGGAGATTAACGGTTGAGACCGCAGCGGCTTTCGACTTCCTGGCGGAACTGTGGATCCATCAGCGCGCCGCGCCAGTTCGTCGCGGAACACACTTGCTCCGCCGTCAAACCCAGCGCGCCGCGCAGGTCGGCGCCATCCAGATTTGCTCTTTCGAGTTCCGCGCCGCGCAAGATTGCCCCCGCCAGGAACGCGCCGCGCAAATCTGTTTTCTTCAGGTCCGCGTCGAGAAGGATGGTGCCCTTGAGCTGCGCGCCAGTCAGGTCGGCTTCCGCCAATTTTGCCGATGACAAATCCGTCTGTTCCAGCACCGCGCGGGCGAGGACGGCCCTTTCAAATTTCGCGTCCCGAAGGTCCGCTCGCGAAAGGTCCGTGCGCAGAAAATGAGTGTTGCGAAGATTTGCGGCATAAAGTGACGCACCATTCAGCTTAGCATTCGAGAAAACGGCGTTTTCAAAAATTCCATAGGAAAGATCGGCCCCGCGCAAGTCCGCCGCCGAGAAATTTGCGTCACTGCCATCCGCAGAAACCATCACGGTGTGGCTGGCTTGTACCCGGTCGAGCGACGCGGAACGCAGCACGGCTTCACGCAAATTCGCTCCCCGCAAGTCCGCTTCGGAAAGATAAGCGCCCTCAAGGTCTGCCCGCCACAACCGCGCATTTACAAGAATCGCGCGGTAGGCCCGCGCATACCTCAGATTCATCTGGTTCAGCCGCGCTCCCGGCACAGACGCAAGCACTTCCTCTGACAAATTCCCGCGCGCAGGCAGCGGCGTGAGAGCGGCTTCGGCAAGTTCCGCATACGGGCGGCAGCCCACCGCTTGAAGCGCTTGTGAAGCCCAGCGCCGAATGTCAGTGGAGGGAACTTCCGGTGCAATACTTTTATCGGCAGGGATTCCTCGAATCACGCCATACGAAAGCAGAGAGAGCACCAAACCCGCGGCCGCGGCGGAGCGCAGCGTCGAAGCTGCGATTCGGAATGCGCTCTTCGCCTTTGCACGCTGCAAATCCCCCTGACGCAGCACACGCGAAACGATCGAGGGAAGACATGTCGCTGCCGCGATCGCCGCTGTGATCAGTAGAACCTGCAGCATTGTTCCGCGAAAATCCTGACGCACCAGATAGCGTGCCCAGAAAAAAATCAGCGTTGCCGGTACCACCCAGTAAGCCAGCACCGCGGACAGCCAGGTTTCCAGCAGCGAGAGCGAAGAACGGTTGTCGCGCGACCACCGGAAATGGCGCCGCACTAGCCCCATTAAGAACCACGCGCCATCTTTCTCCAGTGTCTGCCCGTCGGGAAATACCGCCGGAAGAGCAGCCATATTTCCGCACAATCGCAAAAGCAAAAAATGAAAACGCAAGTAGAGCAAGAGTAAAAGTAAAGGGCCACCCATGTAAAAACCCGTCAACGGCAGTACATTGCCGATGTGCGGAACCGGAATCGCAGAAGCGTTGAGCATCAGACGCGGATCCGTGGTCAGCGCGATGAGCATCCAGCAGGCAGAGCTGACCAGAAGCAGGGAGAAATAAAACCATCGCGCGATTTTTGTTGTTTGCGCGATCGCCGTGGAACTGTCGAACGCGGCGATCGATTCCGGCAGGATGGCATCAAATAAATTCGTTCCGCCTAGGCGCCCCACCCACAAGCCCTCTACGCCGTAAAGATTTGCGCCCATCAGATCCGCGCCGCGAAGTTCTGCGCCGAGCAGATTTGCGTCGCGCAGATCGGCCCGCACCAGGCTCGCGCCTCGCAAATTTGCGAGCGACAGATCCGCATGGCGAAGATTTGCTTTGTGTAAATGTGCTCCCTGCAGATTCACGCCGGTGAGGTCTGCGTTCGCGAGATCGACGCCGCAGAAATCCGCTTTGCTTCCGGATTCCCCGCCGGACTCCACCCAGATTTTGTGCTGGTCCAGAATTTCCGCAAGTTCGAGGAGCGATTGCGCTCCCGAATTATTTTCAGCGGAATTGTCCGGAAAGATTTCTTGTTGAGTTTTCGCAGCCATTCCCAAACTTTTCCCCCAGAAATGTTTCGCCGTTGAAATTTCACACTGCGCTTGGCACAGAGTGAATTCTCCATGCGCCTGCCTTGGTTGTGGGGCTGGTGCCGGGCTCAGGCCATCATCCCGCAGGAGGACTCTGGAAGTCGCCTGACCGGAGGGACAGGCGGCGCACTGGTAACGTGGGTGCAAGGGCCGCTTATCAACGCGAATGAAGTCGAGGCTGGAATTCGTATCGTTGGCGAGAGCGAGCTGTGCTCAGAAGAAAATAGCCGGGGGCTCCGCTGAGGGGCCGAGGCACCCCGGCTTATCCCGCCCGCCTCCGCAGTGAGCGAGCAAGGAACTTTTTAGAAAACCTCCCAGTGCGCTGCAAGCAAAGGTGGGCGCCGGAAAAAAGCCTGTATGCGGAACCTTGCGCCTAGAATCCATTCGGCAACGCGCCGGAAATTTTCAGGAACCGTCTGCCTTCCAGACCAGCGGGCCGGCGGGAACGGCCTGCTCAAAAAATTCTTTCCGCAAGAAACCCTACTGCCGGATGTCCTCGTTGCCGCGGAGAAATTCGTAGCGCTCGATGGCGGCGACCACGCCGATGGAACCTTCATCGCGCGGTTCAGTTCGCTGAACGCGGCCGAGGCAACGCACGCGGACGGGACCTGCAAGTGTGATCTCGTTGGGCAGGGTCAAGAGAATTTCGACGGGGGAGCCTTCCCGAACGTCCTTGGAGAGGAAGAAGTACACGCCACGGGAACTCACGTCACGCGATTCGGTTGCAGTTTCGCCCACAGCCGCACCGGTGGTCCAGCGCACGGTGAGGGGCAGGCGCATTTGAAAGCGCTGGGTGGTTCGGCGTTCGGAGCCGCTCAAAGGGAAACCTCCTGCTTGAAGGGCAAGTGTAGCCGGGAGGGGGGTTGTGGACAATAGAACTCCGGGTACAAAAACATTCGGTGGCGGGAAAGTACGAATGTACTAGGACGAGGCCCGGCCGAGGTGAGGTAGCGCGTGGACCGTCGACAGGTGTGAACTAAGAGCGAGTAGAGAAGGCACCTGGTGCCAGGTGGAATCTCCACGGCGAGGCAGGGCTCTCCACTTGGACGGTGGTCGGGAATTCAAGATCGCCGAACAGCTGTTTAGAAGAGCAGAGGGGTACGCAGGGGGGATGTCTTCCCTGAAGATTCCGTAACAATATGATTCAATGGTGGTTAAGTGATACGGTCGGAGCACGATGCGGTCCCAGCGGAGTCGGGTCTCCACAAGTGACTCAGCGACGGAAGTAGGAGATGAGCCAGAAGAGGAGTGAGAGTCCGACGCTGATGACGGCACAGCTGACGATGGGAAAGTAAAAGGTGGAGTGTTCGCCGCGGTGGATCATATCCCCAGGAAGCCTTCCGAGGTGGAAAGGGAGCTTGCCTCCGAAATAGAGAAGAGCGCCGACAAGGACCAGGAAGCCGCCGAGGAGGAAAAGCGCACGGCCGAGTTCGCGAAGAGGGTCCATAGACCGACTCTATTTGCATTGGCCCATTGACGCCCCTCGGAGACCCTTCTTTGATCGCCGAGGGATGACAAACTCAAACGAACTAAGGCTCAGATCAATTCCATCCCGGGGAAGAAGTAGCTGATTTCGAAAGCGGCGGTTTCGGGAGCGTCGGATCCGTGGGTGCAGTTGTTGCCGATGCTGGTGCCGAGATCGCGACGGATCGTGCCAGGCGCGGCTTTCTTCGGGTCGGTGGCGCCCATGGTGTCGCGCCACTTTGAAATTGCACCTTCGGCCTCAAGGACCATGGCGAAGATTTTTCCAGAGCTCATGAAGTCGGTCAATTCACCAAAGAAGGGCCGATCTTTGTGAACGGCGTAGAAACCACCAGCTTCCTGTCTGGTAAGTCGTATGGACTTGATGGCAACGATTTTGAAACCGGCTTCGTGGATGCGCGCGAGGATTTCGCCCTCAAGATTGCGCCCGATGGCGTCGGGTTTGATGATTGCGAAGGTGCGCTCTAAGGCCAAGATATTCCCTCCAAACAGATCAGCTCGGACGGAGTTCCGCCCTTTATAGTGGGCGCCTACTTCATCACGGCTAGGGCGAGCCCTGTCCCAACACGCCTTATCTCAATGCCGCGGCGACGCTGGAGCCGAGATCGGCCGGTGTTTCGACGCAGCGAATCCCGGCGGCACCCATCGCGGCGTACTTGCCTTTCGCCGTGCCCTGGCCACCGCTAATAATCGCACCGGCATGGCCCATCCGGCGTCCCGGAGGGGCGGTCTGGCCGGCGATGAAGCCCACGACGGGCTTCTCGACATTCGCCTTGATGAATTCCGCGGCGCGCTCTTCGGCGTTGCCACCGATTTCACCGATCAAGATAATCGCGTGCGTCTCAGGGTCGTCATTGAACATCTTGATCGCATCAAGAAACGATGTGCCGATGATGGGATCGCCGCCAATGCCGATGCAGGTGGATTGACCGATGCCGAGGCGTGTCAATTGATCTACGGCTTCATAAGTCAGCGTGCCGCTGCGGCTTACGACGCCAACACTCCCCTGCTTGTGAATCCGTCCCGGCATGATGCCGATCTTGCACTTTCCCGGCGAGATGACGCCAGGACAGTTCGGGCCGATGAGGCGAGTCTTTCTAAAATCAACTGAGGCTGCGACACGAACCATGTCCAGCACAGGAATGCCTTCGGTGATGCACACAACCAGCTCCAGCCTTGCGTCAGCAGCTTCCAGAATCGCGTCGGAGGCAAAGGGCGGGGGAACGAAGATGACGGACGCGTTTGCGCTCGTTCCCTTGACCGCTTCTGAAACCGTGTTGAACACAGGACGCTCGAGGTGCTTGGTGCCGCCCTTACCCGGAGTGACGCCGCCAACAACGTTGGTGCCGTATTCGATCATTTGTTGCGCGTGAAAGGTGCCTTCTCGTCCGGTAAAGCCCTGGACGATCAGTCTTGTTTTTTCATTTACCAAGACGCTCATCGCGCGCCTCCCGCGAGTGCCACTACTTTTTCCGCGCCATCCTTCATGCCGTTGGCGATGGCGAAATTGAGGCCACTGTCGCGGAGAATTTGCTGGCCGAGCTCCACGTTGGTGCCTTCCATGCGCACGACAACCGGGACTTTCACCTGCAGGTCTTTCGCGGCGGCGACCACGCCGGTAGCGAGAACGTCACAGCGGAGGATACCGCCAAAAATGTTGATGAATACCGCCCGCACGGCAGGATCGCTCATCAGGATGCGAAACGCGCTTTTCACCTGGTCGGCGGAGGCGCCGCCACCGACATCGAGAAAATTTGCCGGCGATCCGCCCGCGTACTTGATGATGTCCATCGTGGCCATGGCGAGCCCGGCGCCGTTGACCATACAGGCGACGGTGCCGTCAAGCTTGATGTAGTTCAAACCATACTTCGAAGCTTCGACTTCCAGCGGATCCTCTTCATCGAGGTCGCGCAACTCACGTAAATCGCGGTGCCGGAAGAGGCCGTTATCGTCGAACGTCATTTTCGCGTCGAGTGCAACAAGCTTGCCTTCACCCGTGAGAACGCAGGGGTTGATTTCGAGAAGCGAGGCGTCCGTATCTACAAATGCGCGGTAAAGCGCCTGCAGAAAAGGTGTCGCGTGATTGACGATCTCGATCGGAAGGCCTAGGCCGAAAGCAATTTTTCGCGCTTGATAGGGCTGAAGCCCGACCGCAGCGTGAATCGCTTCGCGCAAGATGGCGCCGGGATTTTCTTTTGCGACTTCTTCGATTTCCATGCCTCCGGCAGCGCTGGCCATGAAAACGACCCGGCCGGCGGCGCGGTCGACGAGCAAACCAAGATAGAGCTCGCGCTTGATGTCCAGGCCTTCTTCGATCAATAAACGCTTTACGACGCGCCCCGCCGGACCGGTTTGCGGGGTGACAAGGGTCATTCCCAGGATGTGACTGGCAATATCAGCGGCTTCATCGGCGGAGCGGGCCAGCTTCACGCCGCCGGCCTTGCCGCGGCCCCCGGCGTGAATCTGCGCCTTGACGACGACAATGTTGGACTTCAAGCGCTGCGTCGCCTCGCGCGCTTCTTCCTTCGTAAAGGCAACTTCGCCGCGCGGAGTCGTTACGCCGTAGCGCGCCAGGATCGCCTTCGCCTGATACTCGTGAATCTTCATCGAGGTTCCGTTTTGGGTGTGACCGTGAAGCGGTCCGCCAGTGTTAGAATTTGGTGTATTCGCAGAACCTAGAAGTTTACTTGGAAGTGAGAGACGGAGCAAGGAAGCCCGAATGGCTCTGCAAATGAAGGACAAGTGCGAACTTTGCGGCCGGCCGCTGTCCCACAGCGACGAGGCCTACATCTGCTCCTACGAATGCACGTTTTGCCGCGAATGCGCCGAAGGGCGGCGGCACGTCTGCCCCAATTGCCAGGGCGAACTGCTTCGCCGGCCGAAGCGGAAGGCGGCTTCGGCATCCTGATGGCGCATCCTCTCATCGAGCGCGTCGAAGCCGGCAAAATCCTCACGCGTGCGGAAGCGGATGCGCTAATGGAAGAGCTACTCTCCGGCCGCATGGAAACGCCGGAGATTGTGCGGCTGCTCACCTCGCTCAATGCGCGGCCCTATCAAGCTGAAGAGTTGGTGGGTTTTGCGCGCGCCATGCGGCGTCATGCCGCCCGGGTGTTCGCGGAGGGCATGGCACGCCCGGCAAACATGGTGGATACCTGCGGCACCGGCGGCGACGCTTCCCACACCTTCAATATTTCGACTGCCGCGGCCTTCGTGGCTGCGGCGGCAGGAGCGCGCGTCGCGAAACACGGCAACCGCGCAGCCAGTTCGAAGGCGGGCGCCGCTGACGTTCTCGAAGCGCTCGGAGTGCGTATCGATTTGCCGATGGAGCATTCCGGGCGCGCGATTTGCGAGCTAGGCATCGGGTTCCTGTTCGCCCAGACGGCGCACCTTTCGATGCGCCACGCCATGCCGGCGCGGAAACTGATCGGCGCGCGCACGGTCTTCAATCTGCTGGGCCCGCTGACGAACCCGGCAGGCGCGCAATCGCAGGTCGTGGGCGTATTTTCCGCCGAGATCATGGATATTATGGCCGCGGCACTTGCGGGACTTGGCGTGGAGCGCGCGTTTGTGGTGCACGGCGCAGGCGGGCTCGATGAAATTTCGCTCGTGGGCGAAACGCTGGTCGCGGAAGTCAAGGACGGCGCCATCCACCGCTACAGCGTCAGGCCGGAAGATTTCGGCGTAGCGCGTGCGCCGGTCGAAACTCTTCGCGGCGGCGCGGCCACGGAAAACGCAGAGCTCATCCGCCGTATCCTTTCGGGCGAGGCCGGACCACCCCGCGAAGTTGTCGTTGCGAACGCGGCTGCAGCCCTCGTCGTTGCTGGTATCGCTCCTGACTTCCACAAAGCTGCGAAGCTCGCGGCTGACGCGATCGATAGCGGCGCGGCTCGAGATAAACTGGCCGGCCTGGTTTCTCTAACGAACTCTTGATGGAGCGGAATGACTAACAGAGCGAACTGCACTGAGGAGGTAGCAGAATTGCGTCGAGGTAGGAATTTATGGGTGGTCCGGACTCTCCAGGGCTTTGTACAGGATCGGGATGATGGCTGCGCCGGCCCCAATGAGAACGAGTGCGAGGAACCGGCTCTTGCCGGGGGGCGGCAGTGACCGCTGCGAGTTCGCGCCGCACGCGTCGCTCAGCAATAAAACACGATAAGACTTCCCTTCCTCCACAATTTTGGTCTCTGTGCCCGCCGTGACTTCGAGCGCCTGCAGATTGCTGGTTACGACGACAGCGCAAGTCTCAAGCGTCAATTGCCCGAGCGTCGGCGCGGACGATTGCGGCCGCACGACCACGTCTGCAGCGTTTAACCGGAGCCCCCCGCTTTCCGCGCGGAAAATGACGGAGCCGCGCTCAAGGGTGGGGGTCAAACTGGACTCATCGTGCCTCATGGTGACCAGTGTATTTGTCGAGAGAGAAAGCTGTACGGTGCCCGACCGCAGGCTCAATGCACCGTTCTCCTCGGTCTCGACGCGGTCACCCTCGTAGATGGTTGCGCCCTCGGAAGCCGCGGCCGTCCCGAGGTGCCCGCGTGAAGACTGGGTCACTACACCGAGCGCTGTGGTCTGCCCAGGCAGGGGAATGCCTGCGAGCAGACAAGCAATTGAAGTCGCCAGAATGCAGCGGCCCATCGTGATGCATGACCTCCGAGAGAGACTCAGATATCAGTGTAAGCGGAACTGGAGCCTCCGCACTGGTACTTTGGGTAATCCGCTGTTGCCTGATTCCACACTCGCAGCGGGGTTGACCGGGCGAAGGAGCAGACTGGCCGATAGGACGGGTCAGGTGAAGACGGTAAGATTGGACTTCGCTGCCATGCTTGCTGCGCAAGCATCCGAAAGGTCGGATAGAATTGCCCGCTTCGGTGGTGAGACGGCGCTGTACGATATTCCCTGACTCACACAGCGAGAAATTCAGAGGAGAGAAACCTTGAGGTCTATTGCGGCAACTTTTTACATCCTCATTCTGGCTTCGACGTCCCTTGCGCAGAAACCGGCGGCCTTGCCCCCGGCACAAGTGGCGCAAGAAGTACGCAGCTACCGCCTGGACAATGAAGACCGCATCGTCCGGGAGCTGGCGGAATTTCTTTCCATCCCGAACATGGCGAGCGACACGCCAAATATCCAGAAAAACGCCGCGCGGCTCGTCGAGATGCTCGAGGCTCGGGGTATCGAGACACACTTGTTGCCGATCGGCGGGCGGGGTCCGGTCGTATTCGGCAAGCTGACGGTTCCCGGTGCGCAGCGTACCGTGATTTTCTATGCGCACTATGACGGCCAGCCGGTTGACCCCGCGGCATGGACGGAAGGCAATCCGTTCGAGCCGGTGTTGCTGAGCGGCGCAATCGAGGCCGGAGGCAAGCGGATTCCTTTTCCGGAAAACAGCAGCGGAAAACGAGTTTCATATAGTGACGACTGGCGTCTCTATGCGCGCTCGTCTAGCGACGACAAATCGCCGATCGTGGCTTTGCTGGCGGCTCTCGATGCGCTCCGGGAAAGAAAAATCCCGCTCGGAGTAAGTCTGAAGGTAATCTTCGAAGGCGAAGAAGAAGCCGGCTCCCCAAATCTTGAGCGGACCCTGGGCCTTCACAAGAATTTGCTCGGTGGAGACGTGCTTATCACTGCGGATGGCCCTGTACACCAGTCCGGACGCCCGCTGGTTTTCTTCGGCAACCGCGGAGACATCGGCCTCGACATCACCGTCTACGGACCGATACGGGCGCTGCACAGCGGCCACTACGGAAATTGGGCACCAAATCCGGCGATGGAACTTTCGCGGCTATTGGCATCGATGAAGGACGCGGATGGCCATGTGCTCATCGAGGGCTATTATGACGACGTTACGCCCCTAACGGATGCGGACAGGAAGGCTATCGCCGAATTGCCAGACAACAATGCGGAATTGGAAAGCGAGCTCGGGATCGCCAAACCGGAAGGTGGCGGCAAGAAATTGGTGGAGTTGCTGCAGGAGCCGTCGCTGAATGTTCGCGGGCTCCGCAGCGCTTACGTGGGAGATCAGGCGCAAAATGTCGTGCCCGACCGAGCTGAAGCCTCGCTCGATGCGCGGCTGGTCAAGGGAGAAGACCCGCAGAAGAAATTCGATCAGATCGCCGGGTTCATCCGCAAACAGGGGTACTACGTGATTGACCGCGAACCTACGATGGAAGAGCGCCGCGCTCATCCGCTGATCGCAAAGATCGTGAATGAGGGCGGCTATCGAGCCTCACGCACCCCGATGGATTTGGCGGTTTCTAAAAAAGTGGTCGCAGTCGTGGAAGGAGCGGCCAGTCCGGCGGTGAAAATGCCCACCCTCGGCGGAACCGCCCCTATGTATATCTTCGAAGACCTCGGCGTGCCTGTTATCGGCGTGCCCATCGTCAACGCCGATAATCACCAGCACAGCTCGGACGAAAACCTCCGGCTCGGCAACTTGTGGCGGGGGATGGAAATTTACGGCGCGATCCTGGCCGATCTGAACTGGTAAGAATCACCGCGACAGGAAATTCTGAAGTAGTTGCTTGCCGGATTGCGTGAGCACCGATTCGGGATGGAACTGGACGCCTTCGACTGGAAATTTGCGATGACGAAAGCCCATGATAATGCCATCGTCAGTCTCCGCTGTGATGGCGAGTTCGCGGGGGAGCGACTTTCGCTCGACAATCAGCGAGTGATAGCGGGTTGCGGTGAAAGGGTCGGGCAGTTTTTGGAAAACCCCTTTGTGGTCGTGATGGATTTCGCTGGTTTTTCCGTGGAATAGCTTGGGTGCGCGGATGATTTTTCCGCCGAACGCAACTCCTATGGCCTGGTGCCCCAGGCAAACCCCCAATATTGGAAATTTCCCCGCCAGTCGCTGGACTAGCTCGACGCAGATACCCGCTTCCTGCGGTGTGCATGGGCCGGGTGAAATTACGATTTTCTCCGGTTTGCGCCGCGTGATTTCTTCAACAGAAATCCTATCGTTGCGATGGACCTCGACCGTGCAACCCAGCTCGCCCAGATACTGCGCCAGGTTGTAGGTAAAGGAATCGTAGTTGTCGAGGAGCAGAATCATTTCCCTAACTCTCAACATTCAATTCTATTACAATAGCGCATCATTTCCCGCGCTCCCGGTCGCGAGTCCTGGGTATCTGGTTGAACGCTGGCACAAACCGAAGGTTGCGCTACTTGCGGGCGTGAGCGATCTCGAGGGCGGTGAGCAGGGCCTTCGATTTGTTCAGGCTCTCCTGATACTCGCCCTCGGGCGTGGAATCGGCAACGATTCCGCCTCCTGCCTGAACGTGCGCGACGCCGTTCTTGATGACCATGGTACGAAGCGCGATACACGAATCGAGGTTGCCCGCGAAGTCCAGATACAATACGCCGCCCGCGTAAATCCCTCGGCGTGTCCGCTCCAGCTCTTCAATGATTTCCATCGCGCGCACTTTGGGCGCTCCGGAGACGGTCCCCGCGGGAAAACAAGCCATCAGCGCGTCGAAGCAGTCCACATCCTCGCGCAATCGCCCGCGCAGGCTGGAGACGAGATGCATCACGTGAGAAAAGCGCTCGACGGTCAGCAATTGTTCCACCGCCACCGTGCCGTAGTCGCAGACGCGCCCAAGGTCGTTGCGCCCGAGGTCCACCAGCATGATGTGTTCGGCGCGCTCTTTCTCGCTCGCGAGCATCTGCTTCTCCAGTCGCACATCCTCGGCTTCATGCTTGCCTCGCGGCTGCGTCCCGGCAATCGGCCGGTAAAAGACGTCACGCCCTTGTACTTTTACAAGCATCTCTGGCGAGCTGCCGACAATGCACACATCGTTTAGTTGCAGGTAGAACGGATAGGGCGAAGGATTAAGCACGCGCAGTTCGCGGTAAACCTCGAACGGATCGGCCTGGGTCTTCGCGGAAAACCGCTGGCTCAACACAACCTGGAAAATATCCCCTGCGCGGATGTAGGCTTTTGCCTTTCGAACTAGGTCAAGATATTCTCCGCGCTCAAAATTGGATTTCACTCGCAGCGGTGACCGCTTCTTCGTCTTCGCTTCTTTCTTCGGCTGCTCCGCGGCAACCGGCTCCTCCAACCTCCTCTTTGTGCGCTTGATTTCGCGCACTGCGGCATCGTATTTGGCCCGCAGACTGCCTTCGCCCTCGGTGAATACGTTGCGCACAATCCACAAACGGTGCTGCACGTGATCGAACGCGATGATGCCGTGATAGAACATCAGCATCGCGTCATACAACCCGATTTCGTCACGAAGGTGCCGGGGAAGGCGCTCGATCAGCCGCACCATGTCGTAACTGAAATATCCAATCGCGCCCGCGACGAGCGGAGGCAATCCCTGCAGGCGCACGGGTTGGAACCGCTCAATGCGCGAGCGCAGAAAAGAAACAGGGTCGCGTTCCTCCCAGACGAGGCGGTCGCGGCTCTCCATAACGCAGGCGCCATTTGCGTAACGAAACACTTCTTCGGGATTTGCCCCCGCAAAGGTGTAGCGCGCGATTTTTTCGCCACCCTCCACGCTCTCGAGCAGGAAGGAATATCGGGCGCCCTTTGCAATCCGCAGATAGGCGCTCACCGGCGTAAGTAAGTCCGCGGAATATACGTCGTAGACGGGGATCAGATTCCCCTGCTTTGCCAGGCGCTGAAATTCGCGAAAGTCCGGCTGAATCATCTCTGGCTCCGGAATTTTTCCTCGGAGCGCAACGCGCTATGGACCGCCGCGCGCATGGCCGCTTCCGGAGCGCGCCGCTCTGTCCAGATCTCCCACTGGGCGATGCCCTGCGCGAGAAACATTTCCACGCCGGAAACGATTTCGATACCCTTTTGTGCGGCGAGTCGCAACAGCCGCGTCCTCTGTGGCCGATAGATGAGATCCATAACGATCCGACAGTTTAACTCGCGTCGCGCCAGAGGCGAAATCGCGGCCTGCGGGTGCATCCCGACGGGCGTGCTATTGAGTATCGCGTCGAAATATTCGGTGCGTAGCGCGCGGCGTGGCACCACGTCACCGCCCACGGCACGCGCCAACTCCTTTGCCGCGCTCTCGCGGCGGGCGCAGATGTTCACAATCGCGCCCGCCCGCGCCAGTGCAAAAGCTGCGGCTCGCGCCGAGCCGCCGGCGCCGAAAATCAGCACCCGGCTGCCGGCAAGCGGCAGTTTCTTCTGCAACGCACGCAGAACACCAACGTAATCAGTATTGCAGCCGTACAGCGAACCATCGCGCCGCACAACGACGGTATTCACCGCGCCAATCTCCGCTGCCAGAGGCTCGCAGTCGGCGAGATGTCGCAGGATGGATTGCTTGTGCGGCAGGGTCACGCTGAATCCGCGAATCTCCAACTCCGGGACAGCCTGAAGAAAATCGCGCAACTCAGGAACGAGAAAAGGCAAGTAGACGGCGTCAACCCTGCGCGCGACAAAGCCCGTATTGTGCAGCAGCGGCGAGAGCGAGTGCCCGACGGGATCGCCGATCACGCCGTATACACTGGTGCGCCCGGTTAGTTTGTGCGCACGATAAAGACGCTTCATCTCGATGAGCGTTACCTGTCCGGGTGCGGTTGCTTCGGCCACCGGCGCGTAAGCTAGCGCGCTACCTTCACGCAGCGCAAGGATCCTTGCTGGCAGGCCCACCTCACCCATCGGTACAGCGACCATGTTTTTCGAACGTCGGGCCGCCCGCAAGAGCCGCATGCTATCGCCAATTGTTTTTGCGTTGGCGGCGATTTTCACCGCATCCACATCGTGATGACTCAGCGAATTCAGAACGCGTCCGAGCGGCGGCGTGTGCCGGAAGTCGTGAACCGACAGCAGCACGCGCGGCGGCAAGTCCAGTGTACGAATCGGCTTATCGCGCAGTTCGCGCAGTGTTTCGATCTCCAAGTCGCACCACTGGCAGCCCGCCTCCCCCGCCTCCCTGAGCCAGTGCAGTTCGTCCTTGACATCCCCGGTAAGCTGCCCCCCGCCTCGTCGCCGGCGGCAGGTAGCGAGAAACGTCACGCCGCGGAGCTTAGCCTTTTTTAGCCAGTGCAAGAGCCGCGCGCGTTCTACGTCACTGCGCAGCCAGTCCAAACGCAATTCCACGGTGGGCGTATCGCGCAACGCCGCGCGTACCTGGACTGCCATCTTCGCTGCGGTGCGCCCCGCCACCACGGCGCAGATGCGCCGCGCTCCCGTGCCAAACGGCCCCATGCCCGGCCTTCTTCCTGCCAATTTATTGAAAATAGGGCTTGTAGCATGCCGTATCAAAAGTGTAAAGCGTCCCTGGTCATTTTGTTGACGCCAGTGCATGGCCCTGTTACTTTCGCTTAGAAAAGTCCCCGCACGGCCCATAGGGCGTGTTTTCGAAGGAGTCTCGCAATGCGCGCAAACGTAGCTGGTTTGTGTCTCTCAGTGCTTCTAGGAACCGCTGTCTGTTCGGCGCAAAACGCCCAGCAGCCCGCCCCGGCGGGTGTTCAGCCTGACGCTTCCTCCATCTATTGCTCGGGGTTTTACACCGACCAGAAAGTCCCTGATGAGCTGCGCTTGATCTCGGGCGAGCAAGCGAACTACAAGATCTCCTTTGCGCAGGGAGATTACGTCTACATCAACCACGGAGGGAACCAGGGAGTGAAGGAGGGCGACCGCTTCGCGGTTGTCCGCCCCGTCAGCGAACCCCTGGAGGTTCCCTGGTTCAAATGGCAGGTGAAGCTGATGAAAGCGATGGGGGCAGCCTATGAGGACGCGGGTCAAGTCCGCGTCGTGAAAGTTCATCCAAACGTGGCCATCGCCCAGGTATCGTTCTCTTGCGGAATGATGCAGCGCGGTGATATCGTCCGCCCCTTCGAAGAACGCCCCACTCCTCCATTCAAAGAAGCGGGCAAGTTTGATCATTTCGCTCCTGTCAGCGGTAAGCCGGTGGCGATGGTGGTAGCTGCGAGGGGCTTTCACGAACTCGTGGGACAAAATCAGGCCATCTATGTAAACCTCGGAACCAGCCAGGGCGTGAAAGTGGGCGACTACTTCCGCATCTTCCGTTACCAGGGGTCCACCTCGGAATACGCACCGCAAACCAAGGGATATCAATACATGCTCTATGGCTACGGAAGCGCACCGAAGCGTTACGAGTGGAATGACCTGCCCCGTGAAGTTTTGGGCGAAGGTATCGTCCTCAACGCGAGCCGCAATTCCTCGACTGTAATGATTACCTTCAACTCCGTCGAGGTTTATACCGGAGACTACGTCGAACTCGAATAGCTTTCTGGGATAGAACAAAAGCATCTTGAGGCCCTGCGAGATCTCCATCGCGGGGCTTCTTTCTTGCCAGAGATGATTTCAGGGATCCATTCGGTTCTCACTCTTTCGAACGCCGCCGGCCTTCCGAGAAAACTTCGCAGGTAAATCCTAATACTTGCACATCGTCCTGGTTCCATGCCTGACGCGGGAGTCCCGCCTTCCGGCAAGCCTCTTCAAGAAACTGTGTTCGATTGAAGCGATGCTCCGTTGCAACCTGGGGAAGCAGGAGTCCGCGCTGCTTTTCGTAGGCAATTAGCAGTCCGTGTCGTCCGATCTCAATCTGGTCTGGGCGGATTGGCTCGGCCGGAGAGAGGAGCGAAATTTCGATTTCGAGTTCCTCGAGTTCCTCTTCGCGGAGAGGGGAGAACCGCGGGTCGCGGAGCGCAGCTCCGACGGCACACCGCACAATGCTCTCACCAAGGGGCTCTTGGCTTTCGATGACACCGATGCAGCCACGTAAGCGTCCGCAAACATGCAATGTTACAAAAACGCCGCGCCGCTCCCCGAAAATTCCATCTTTGGGTATGCTGGCCGGGAGTTGCGACTCCGTGACGGCTAATACAATCGCCTGGCGCGCCCATTCCAAAAGCGATCGGCTCTCCTGCTCAGAGAGGCACGGCATCCTGAGACTTCTTGCGGCTCTCGAGCATATTAAGCTTTCGCCGCTGTTTGATGCGGTCGTCCACCCGGCTCCAGAACCGCAGAAAATACTGCGCTGCGGAAACCAGCGCGCTCACAACCACCAGCCACAACAAGATTCGTGCCAGGGGCTTGAGCCACAGATACCGCCCCCCGACGATGAGTACCGCAACAGCGCACACTTGCAACACCATCTTCGTCTTTCCCAGGGTGGATGCTTCAATCGTAAATCCCTCGGCCGAGGCGATATTCCTCAGCCCAAGAACCGTGAATTCCCTGCCGATGATAATCACCACCATCCACGCAGGGACCAGGTGCATGTCCACCAGGGATACGAAAGCTGCCGAGATCAACAGCTTATCCGCGATGGGATCCAGAAGAATCCCGAGTGTGGTCACCTGCAGTCGGCGGCGCGCGAAGTAACCGTCTGCCCAGTCGGTAGCCGCAGCGGTGAGCAGGATCAATACTCCCCAGAACTCAAAGTGCATGGGAAATCCCCAAAGCTCGACGTTGGGGCTGCGTGTTAGCAAAACCACGATGAGGAGAGGAACAAAGAAAATTCGCATTAACGTGAGTGAATTGGGGAGATTCATAACCCTGGGTGGAGGAAAAGCGGGCGTCGCATCCGCAGCCGCCACCGCGACTCACTATAGACTCCGCTCGTGGAGGCGTCAACGTCCGCCGAAGGGATTCAAGCCCATGAAGGCACAATGCTTAAGTGTCGAGTGAATGGCGCGAGGTCGGGTAGGAAACTTTACCTTTTCGCCACAGGCTTGCTGCAAGACTGTGCAAATGTGGCGAGTGGCGCAGTTGCGGAAATAGCGTTCTCGAAAAGCTGCCAACCGGCCACATCGTAGAATAAGGTCTTTTGTTTCTTTTAGTTACAGCAAGTGACGAACGATCTACTTCAGCCTTCTTCCCAAGTCATTCAGATCATAAGAGATAGGGATTCCCGGGTTTCCACAGTCTTTTCCACAGATGCTCGGCCCATAGGCGCTATCGAGAGCGGTACCTGAGAGCTCCTTCTGGCCGCGAAATGGAGGTCATTTCATAGGCATACTTGAGGTTACTGACTTGAATGGGCTCGAGGCCCTATCAGATCGCTCGCGGCCCGCGCAGCAGACGAACCGGCAGGAAAAAAAGAGCGCTCAGCAAAGCAAAAACCCCATGCACGGCGATTCCCAGAAGCCGGAACGGCAAGGTCACCAGCCACACGATCGGATAAAGCACAAGCGCCAGCAGGGCCAACGGCCAGCACAAGAGGAACAGAATGCACCACAGGAAAAACGCGGCCATGAGAGTTTCCTCCACTCCCGATCGTTTCTCTTACGAAGCTACGTTGGGGTGACCCGAAGAGTTTCCTTTGAAGTATAATTCGCCAACCGCAGCCGCCGCGCGATCGATGCGGGCACTTCGGCGTCCAGCAGCATGTGTGAATTTTCCACTTCGGATCGCAGCACGCGGCCGAGAGCGTGCACCAGCGCGAGCGTGCGCCCTTCGGCCAGCGGCAGACGCAATGTTAGCGTAACTACCGGGTCGATCGGCAGTGCTGCGTCTATGCGCCGCAGGAGTTCGTCGATTCCTTCGCCGGTCAGTCCAGACACCATAACCGGTCCGCCGTCGATTCCTGCGCCCATCGCATTAGGATGCAGCAGCGGCGTGCGCTCCTGTGGCGTCAGGCGATCCACTTTGTTGAATACCCGCAGCTTCGACCGGTCGCCGACGCCTAGGTCAATCAGAATCTTGTCGACCGCATCATCAAGCTCAGCATGGTGAGGATTCGAGACGTCGCTCACGTGCAGAATCAGCGCCGCTTCCTGAACCTCTTCGAGCGTGGCGCGAAAAGCCGTCAGCAATCCTTTGGGCAAGTCGCGAATGAAGCCGACAGTGTCCGATGCCAGCACCCGGCGGTTGGAAGGCAGGCGCAGAGCTCGAATGGTGGGATCCAGCGTGGCGAACATTCGGGGTGAGACGAGAACTTCCGCACGGCTCAGCGCGTTGAAAAGCGTCGACTTCCCCGCATTCGTATACCCCACGAGCGCAATTGTGCCAAGCGGCACGGCATTACGCGCTTCGCGGCGCAGGGCTCGCTGCTTGCGCACCTCGTTGATGCCGGCCTCAATCTTGCGTACCCGGTCGCGGATCCGCCGCCGGTCCGTCTCCAGCTTTTTTTCACCCGGTCCGCGAACGCCGATTCGCCCGGCCGCTCCGCCTCCACCGCTCTTGCCGCCGAGCCGCGACATCGCTGTGCCGTGGCCCGTCAATCGGGGCAGCATGTAGTTGAGTTGTGCAAGCTCCACCTGCAATTGGCCTTCGCGGCTGCGCGCATGCCGAGCAAAAATGTCCAGAATAAGCTGTGTCCGGTCGATCACCCTGCATTCGGTCGCCTCTTCAATGTTTCGCTGCTGCATGGGAGAGAGGTTGCTATCAAAAACTATCAGCGGCGCATCGTGCGCTGTGGCTTCCGCGCGGATCTCATCCAGCTTGCCGCGCCCTATCAGCGTGGCAGGATCGGCCTTATCTCTCACTTGAAATACCGTGCCGGCGACTTCCGCTCCCGCGCTCTTCGCCAACTCGATGAGCTCCACGAGCGATTCTCTTCCCTCCTCGCCCGCGGGCATACCCGGAAACCGTGGCGCGCGTTTCCAGCCCACGCCGACAAGCAAGGCACGCTCGGCGGTCGAAACCTGTTGTTGTGTTTTCATCGAAGCGGCCAAGGTGACATCATCGTGACATCCAAGGTTACCCGGTGGAAGAAACTGGCTGAGGCGGGAAGTATTCCATCTATTTCATTATACGCTTGTCGCTCCCGCATCGCGACCCGCCTGCAATCCCTCGCTCTGCAGATGAAGCAGCGCGTCGCTCTGCACTTTCGGATCATCACCAAATCCACGGAGCCAGTGAACGTCCGGCTCCTTGCGAAACCACGTAAGCTGCCGCTTTGCGTATCTGCGCGTCGCTTGCTCTATCGCACTACGCGCTGCTTCACCCGTCATCTCGCCGCGCCCGACTGCGCACAGCTCTCGATACCCGATGAAATCGAAAGGTTTCCCATTCTTTGACAAGCCACCTGCCAGTAGATCCCGCACCTCTTCCGCCCAGCCGCGCGACAGCATCTCCTCCGTCCGCGCATGAATGCGGTCGTAGAGCTCCTCACGCGGCGGTTCCAGCCCAATCTTCAGAGCGCGCCAGCCCTGCAAAGGTCTCCTCCCGGTTTCATGCACTTCCGTGAGTGGCTTGCGCGCGAGAATGCAGATTTCGATGGCGCGAATCAACTTCTGCTCGTCGTTCGCCGCTATTTTCTGTGCTGCCGCGCGGTCGAAACGCTGGAGCACGCGGTGCAAGTACCCCGGGGAATGCGCCGCGGCCCTACCGCGTAACCGTTCGCGAAGTTCCTCCGAGCGCTGCGGCAAATCCGCCAGGCCATCCAGCAGCGCGCGTAGATACAGGCCCGTGCCTACGGTGAAAACCGGCAAGCGCCTGCGCCGCTGCAAATCTTTCAGCACCGGCAGCGCCATCTGCCGGTATCCGCCCGCAGTCGCTTCCTCCATCGGGCCTAATACATCGAGCAAGTGGTGAGGAACCCCGCGACGCTCTGACACACTCGGCTTGGCCGTGCCGATGTCAAAGCCGCGATAGAGTTGCGTCGAATCGCAAGCGATCACTTCGCCGCCGAGCCGTTCCGCAAGCCAAACACCCAGCGCCGATTTTCCCGAAGCCGTTGGACCGACAACGGCGACGAGCGCAGGCAAAGTTTCGGGGTTGTTCATCGGAACAAGAGGTGCCACGCGCGTACCAATAAAATAATGAAGACAATAAGAGCAAGCAGGAGACTGCCGAGGACTTGTTGGCGAACGAGTTTCACTACCGGCCGTAGTCGATCGGAAGATTGTAATAGTAACCGAATCGCAGTTCGATGTACGGACCGCTGAAAGCGGTCGGCAACGGCGGAAAGGGGTTGGACGCTCGAATCGAAGAAACGGCAGCGCGGTCCAGCGGCTCTTTTCCCGAGCCGCGCAAAAGCACGGGTTCCCCCGTGGGCACGCCGCCATCACGCATGATCTTGAATTGCAATACAACGAGGCCTTTGTCCCCAAGCCGCACCGATTCCGGCATGACTGCAAACCAGTTTTGTTTGACGCTCGCATACACACGGGCCAGATAATTGCTGAAGTCCACTCCTTCGGTCGGCGTCAAGAGTTCCATCGCCCCGTAGGCCGTTCCCTGTCCGCCTCCGCCAGGAACGTCGCTGCCCGGAAGCTGCCCACCTCCTGCAATCGCCCTGGGCGCCTGCGCTTTCTCCGCGGCGCGCAACGAATCCTCTATCGCGCGGCCCGGCGATGTGCTTTTTGGAATGAGCAACGCGTGAGTCGTTGGCTGCTGATCGGGCGTTTCGAGCTTCAGCGGAGGCTTCGGTGCGTCGGCCTTCGCCACGGGAGCGCTGGGTTGCGGTGTGGGCTGCACAACATTCGGCTTAGGCACCGGCGCATTCGGCAGCTCCTTTACCACGCGCTCGGGTTCCGGCGGCTTCGGCAAAGGCTCGGGAGGCGCAATTTTCCTCAAGAGACGCGGATCCACTCGCATTTTTTCGCTTTCCAGATCTTTCGTGCGCGGCGCGGTTTTCGGCGCGTCAAGTGCCCCCGGCGGCAGAAGGATCATGATTTGTCGCCGCGCCAGATCGAGTTGCGCTTGCGAAGGAGGGTGCGAAGGAAAAATTTTGGGCTCGAAAAGGACAAAAAGAATTACCAGAATATGGAAGACCACCGATGAAACGCGAGTGACGAGTTCGGCCTTGCCCTTTTGCTCTGCTTGTTCGCTGGAGAGCAGATTGACTTCGCCAGTCAGGAAAATGTCGGCTTCGATGAGGTCCAGCGGGATCTTTTCTGATGCTTCAATCGTCGCCGGTGGCGATGCTCCCCGCGGAATGGCGATGCGCTCATCCATCTCGGTGGGCTGCAGAGGCAGCGTGGAATCTTCCCGAACCGCGAAGGCGTCCGGGCTTAAATCGCGCGGAACGAGTACACGCGCGCTGATCGATTCGAGCGGCAGGGAAGGCGGAATGTTTGTATGCCCGTCCAGGTGCACAATCGGAAGCATCGCCGGGATGAGCGTGCGCTCAACCAGCGTGGACGGACGCCGTCGCTGCGTCGCGGCATCCGCGGCGGGCGGTCGGGCATCGTACGGAACAAGAAACCGGGGCATCATTTGTCTGTTTTGGACTGTGTGGCGAACGCACCAATTTGGACGCGTGCGGCGTGTTCCTGGATGCTTGCCATAACGCGCCCGGCCAGCTCCAGCGCCGCCCGACCTGCGGCTCCGTTCGTGCTCGGTTCGCGGCGTGTTCGCACGGCATCCACAAATGCTTCCAATTCCGCTTGCAGCGGTTCTACGGACCGCGCAGGCAATTTCTCAAACCCAAATTCAGGCTGCGGCCCGGGCTTCTTCACGCCGATGCGCAACGCATCGCGCCGCGCATAATCGAGCGAAATGTATTCGTGCTGCTGAAAGAATCTCATCTTTCGCACGCGTTCGGTCGAGACTCGGCTGGCTGTGATGTTCGCTACCGCCCCGCCAGTAAATTCCAGCCTCGCATGCGCGATATCCACCTTGTCCGTCAATACCGGAATGCCCACCGCCTTCACTTCGTCAACCGGTTCCTGGACCAGCGCCAGCAAGATGTCCAGGTCGTGAATCATCAGGTCGTAGATCACATCCACATCAAGGCTGCGCGGCGTAAAAACTCCCAGCCGGTGCACTTCAAAAAAGAGTGGGCGGTTCAGGATCGGTTCCACCGCCATGACCGCAGGATTGAAGCGCTCTACATGTCCCACCTGCAAAATGCGCTGGTGCCGCCTGGCCGAAGCAATCAAAGCGTCGGCCTCCGCAAGATTGACGGCCATAGGCTTCTCGACCAGCACGTCGAGACCCATTTCCAGAAGCCGGCATCCGACCGATGCATGCTCCACCGTCGGCACCGCCACGCTCACGGCGTCGGTGCATTCGCACAATTCTTTGAGCTCGCGAAACGCTTTTGTCTGAAACTCCGACGCCACCGCCTTCGCGCGCGCTTCGTTCGTGTCAAACACGCCCACGAGCTCCGCGCCTTCGAGCTCGCGATAGACTCGCGCGTGATTCCGCCCAAACTCGCCTGTGCCAACGACGGCGACACGAACCCTTTTGGTCTGTCCAGTCGCCGGACTCATTTTTTACTCATTCCCCTGGAAGTGTTCCCAGGTTCCACGGCGTCCGCCACCGGAACCGCCTGTATCGCAATTCCTGCCGCGTCGGCTCGTTCGATCAATTGTGCCCGGTCAAAGAGAAGGGTGCGTTCCGCGTCCAGAGCAAGAGCAGTGGCGCCTGCGTTCTTCATCTGTTCGACGGTCGGCAATCCAACCACGGGTACGTCAAACCGCATGTCCTGCCTCGGTTTGCTCACTTTCACGATAACCAGCGGACGGCCAGGGGCGATTCGCGCTGCCCGCGCGATCGTTTCGTCCGTGCCTTCCATGGCCTCGACCGCAACACAGGCGCGGTCCGCAATCACTACCGTCTGCCCGACATCCATTCCAGCAATTTGACGCGCTATTCCGAGGCCATAAGCGATGTCTTCTGCCTCGTGTTCATTCGGCGCGCGCCGCGTCAATATCCCCGGCTCGGGCAGCAATGGTTTCAGGAAAATGGTTGAATCCACCAGTCGAATGCCATCCTCTTCCAGGACGCGCGCGACCGCTCCGATCAGCGCATCCGTACTCTTGCGCGGAAGGGTAAAGAGCAGCTTTGCCAGCTTCCAGTCCGGCCGGATCGAGCTGAAAATCTTGTTGTGTTTCACCTGCCCGGCCATCACCGCCTGGGAGACGCCTTCCTGGTGCATCAATTCGATCGTCTTGCTCAATTCGCCCAGGCTGACCCAGTGCAGGCGCTTTGCGACGCGCTCGATTTCCGGTGACGCCTCTTCCTTGATGGCGATGACCGCCATCTCAATGCCCTGGCTGCGCGCTCCTTCGAGCACCAAGAACGGGAAGCGCCCGTTTCCTGCGATGAGTCCCCAGCCGCTCGTGTTCGAATTCGCCTTTGCCGCCGGATTGGAATTGGTGTCGGGCATCAGCTGTCGTCTCTGGCAGGAGCTACTTCACGATGCCCCGCTCCGCGGTCTCGATGAACCGGATCAATTCCTGAACATCCTCCGAATCGCTGAGCGTTTTGCGCATCTCCTCGAGCGCGAGCGAGGTGTTCAGCTTCGAGCGCAGCAGCAACCGAAACGCCCGCTCGAGAGCCTTCAATCGCTCGGCGGAAAAGCCCTTGCGTTCGAGCCCGACAGCGTTGATGCCGAAGCATTTCGTCTCGCGTTCCGTAACCACCAGCGAAAATGGCGCCACATCCTGCGTGATCACCGTGCAAGCGCCAACGTATGCGTATCTTCCCACGCGGCAAAATTGGTGCACCGGAGAAAACGCCCCTATGGACGCGAAATCTTCCACCTCCACGTGCCCCGCCAGCGTCGCCCCGTTTGCAAAAATCGTGTTGTCCCCTACGTGGCAATCGTGCGCGACATGGGAATAAGCCATGAACAAGCTGCCGCTGCCGATCGTTGTTTTCCCGCCTCCCCCCACTGTGCCCCGGCTCACCGTTACATTTTCGCGAAACACGTTGCCGTCGCCGGTGATCAGCTCTGTGCGTTCGCCGTGAAATTTCAAATCTTGTGGGTCCGCCCCTATCGAGCAAAACGGGTGAAATACGTTGTCTTTTCCGAAGCGCGACGGCCCGTGGACCACCGCGTGCTCCCGCAAAACGCAGCCTTCCCCGAGCTCCACTTCATCCCCGATGACCGCGTAAGCGCCCACCTGCACGCCCGCGCCGAGTTTCGCGCTCGCCGCGACCACCGCCTGGCCTGAAATGGCTTGCATGGTCATCTCGCGGAATCTTTCGCCTTCGACGACGGTTCGCGATCGATCATTTTGCACATCACCGTCCCTTCGGCTGCGAGCTGGCCGTTGACGGTCGCTTTGCCGTCCAGTTTGCAGAAATCTCCCCGCCAAGAGAGCACCTTTGTTTCCAGGCGCAACTGATCGCCGGGCACAACCGGGCGGCGAAAGCGCGCGCCGTCGACGGCCACGAAATAAAGCAGTTTATTGTCGCGGTCCGGAATCTCCTGCAACAGTAGAATGCCTCCCAATTGAGCCACGGCTTCGATAATCAGCACGCCAGGCATGACCGGCTTGCCCGGAAAGTGTCCCTGAAAATACCATTCATTTATGGTGACATTCTTTATGCCCACGATACGCTTTTGTCTCTCGATTTCCAGGATGGCGTCCACGAGCAGAAACGGATACCTGTGGGGCAGATATTTTTGAATTTCAACGACGTCAAAGATCATTTACGCTCCTCTTCGCGCCACACATCCGCCCTGCAGCGCCCCGCCATTCACTTGCAAACTTGTAATTATATGCGAACCCCGCCATCAGCGATATGCGCACTCGCCTCATGCCCGCTCCAAAGCCCAGCGCCACTCTCCTCAACCATTTTGAATGGTTGCTGCTGCTCCATCGCGTTGTTAGCATGTCTGGCCTATGGTCGAGGCCAATCTCCCCGCGCATTTTCTCCAAAGTTTGAAACCCCGGCTGCCTGACATGCTGGCCACTCTCCGCCGGCTCGTGCTGGCGGAATCTCCCAGCTTCGAGAAAACCGCCGCCGACCGTTGTTGTCGCCTTCTCGAAAACGAGTGGCGCAAACGCGGCACCCGCGTCGAGCGGCTGGCCCAGAAATTTCGCGGCGATCATCTTCGCATAGCTTGGTGGCCCAACAAATCCCGCCCCGCTGGCCAGCTCCTCGTCCTCGGCCACTACGACACGGTCTATTCAACCGGCACACTTGCCAAAATGCCCTTCCGCATCGCGGCCGGCAAAGCCTATGGCCCTGGCGTTTTCGATATGAAAGCGGGTCTCGTCCAGGCGCTCTTCGCCTTTTCCGCCATAAAAAACTCCGCAGCCCTGCTCCGCAAACGTCTCGTCTTTCTCTGGACCTCCGACGAAGAAATTGGCAGTGAATCTTCCAAGAAAATCATCGAGTCCGAAGCGCGCCGCAGCGATGCCGTCTTTGTTCTTGAGCCGTCGCTTGGTCCGCGGGGCTTGCTGAAAACGGCTCGAAAGGCTGTCGGCGAAGCGGAAATCCTCGTTCACGGCCGGGCCTCCCATGCGGGCCTGGCGCCCGAGGAAGGCATCAACGCGATTCATGAGTTGGCGCGGCAGATTACCCGCATCGAGAAATGGAACGATCCTCGCCGCGGCATCACCATCAATGCCGACATCATCGAAGGCGGCACACGCACCAACGTCATCGCCGAGCGCGCCCGTGCGCTCCTCGACCTCCGCGCACTTCATTCAGCGGACTTACGGCGAATCGAATACCGTCTTCACGCGCTTCGCCCGGCTCTTCCCGGTGCGCGCCTGAAAGTTCGCGGCGGCTTCAACCGCGCTCCACTCGAACGCAAAGTTAGCGCCGCGCTCTTCGCACGAGCCAAATCCCTCGGCGCACAGATGGCCCTTCCTCTTGGTGAATGCGTCGCAGGCGGCGGGTCAGACGGCAACCTCACCGCCGCGCTCGGCATTCCCACGCTTGATGGCCTCGGCGCCGTCGGCGATGGCGCCCACGCCGCCTATGAACACATCCTCATAAACACCATGCCCGCGCGCGCAGCTCTACTCGCCGCCCTCCTGGCCACATCCTAGAGGTACTTCTGATCCCGAGTGGCAACCTCGCCTGACGGCAAATTGCGAAAACGCAGTCTGTACGGTGTCTGAGAGTCGAAACTTGCCTTGTTTCCCGCTTTGTCAGAGGTAAGTCTTCCGCAGATACCCCGCCGTTCCCTGAATGACTTCGTCGTAATTGATGTGCAGCACCTCATAAATCGCCGCTTCCGTGGAGCTGCCGGCGGCGATGCGGTCCAGGATGCGCTGCATATCCACCATGCCGTTCGCCCGCACCAGGTATTCCACGTTCGCCAGCGCCCACGCGTAAGCGTAAGCCGCGGCGTCGCTGTGCAAGTTCATCCACGAACCCTCGAACGCCGCGAGTGGCGCGCCATGTCTTTGCTCGTAAATTTGCACCAGCTCGGCGGCGTGCTCATTGCTGCGCTTTCCTTCCATCCATTGCGCGAATCCTTCCTGTATCCACGTCGGCGCGCGCCCGCGCGTCTTTTGTTGGATGAAGCTGTGCGTCAGCTCGTGCTTCAGCACGCGGGAAAGTTCCGGCGTCATGCTCGTCAATCCCTGTACCGGAACCCGAATGCGCCCGTCGTTCAGCGCGCCGACCCAGCCGGGCGCTCGCGTGATATCCGCAAAAGCCTGTTGCGTGTACAGGATGACCCCGATGGAATCTGCGGGCGTAAAGCTTAGCTCAGTTTCGATCGCCTCAAAGTGCATTTCCAGCGTGCGCAGGACGTCGTGCGCCAATCCGGGTTCCGCTTCGCCGCTGTAACGCAGTGTGAAATGCGTGCTCTCGTTTTCCCGGTAGTTTTGCTCTTCTTGTTTGTCTCGTATGGCCTTGTTGAGTGCCGCCCGCACTTCCGGATCAGGCCGCAGCGATAGCGCACGCCTCCACTCGGCGACCGCCTGATCCAGCTTGTTCATCCCGTAGTAGGCCCAGCCTGCGAGTTTCGGCACATCGGGGTTGTCACGCGCCACCCGGCCCGCGCGCTCGAGATATTCCAACGACAGTTTGAACTCGCTGCGCCGCAAATGCAGGTACGCCACATTCATGAGCAGGTCCGGCTGGTCCGGTGCGTAGACCAAGGCAGTGTGCTCGTCCGCCAGGGCGTGCTCCATGTCACCGTGTGTTACTTCGAACTGCGCCGCCGCATGGTGCGCCAGCGCCGCATGTGAATTTGCCTCTCGCGAGCCAGCGTGCGCTTCCCCATCGAGCTTGGCGATGTAGCCGCGGTCAATCGCGCCGTCATGCACTACCCCGCTCTCTATCTCCGTGCTGGCTTCACGAATCTCCATCGCCGGCGGTGAAATCGCCAGATTCGCCGCCGCCTCGCCGGGAGAATCCGGCATCGGCACCGCCCCGCCCTTTTCAATATGATCGACGATGGACTTTGGAAGGCTCAGTTGCCCCGCGGAAGTTTCGTATTTCACGCGGTCGCCTTCTTCGACTGCGCTCAGCGCCAGAATGCGCCGGCCGTTCTTCAACACGATCGTGTCGGCCTGTGCTGCCGCTCCTGCTAAAAGCAGTACGCTGGCGAAGCCCAAGATTCGACTGGCACGATGCAGCCGTCGCATTTTTCTATTCTAAAACGACACTTCCCGGGCACAGCGCCGGCCTTGTTCCGGGATGCCGAAAATGACTACACTGCCCCTATGTGGCTTGCGCTTGTCGTCCTCGCTCTCTGGAGTCTGACGATGCCCGCCGCGTCGTCAGCGGCGGATAAGACCGCCAAAGAACTCTACGCTGCGCTGAACGCGCTGCGTGTCGATCCCTCCGCCGTCTACACTCTCCAAGCCTCAAACCGCATCGCGCTGCGCCGCGGCGACGTCAAACTCGCCTTCGACGAAGGCAAGCTGGCTTTCCTCTCTTCCCTCGACGGCCGCGTCACGGGTGCCGTTTTCGCCGGCTGGGGACACGCACTCGCCCTTCCCCGCGACCCCGTGGAAAAACAGCAAATGGCTTTCTTCCTGGGCGCTCCCGTCCTCGACCAGGAGTTCACTTCCGCCTACCTCCGCTTCACCGACGATTCGGCCGACGATCTGCTCCGCCAGTTCAAGAGCGCCAACGCTGCTCCCCAGCAAGACGCTGCTTACGCGGCCGGCTGGGAGCCGCATCTGACGCGGCTGAATCCACAGTATTCCCTGCGCATTCTTTTTGAAACGCTCTCGCAGCAACCGCGGCACTTTTTCTATGCCGGTCTCGAAGGTGTCGCCACCGGGGGCTTCGACGTGCTTCTCGACTATATGCGGGCGGAGCAGATGCTTTTCGCCCAGCCACGCAAATCGGGCAACGCCGCCTTCTACGACATCTGGTCTTCATACGCCATCCCCGGCGATTCTCCACCCCCGTCTGCGTTTCGCGCCTCGCAGTACGCCGTCGAAACGTCCATCCTTGCCAACGACTCTCTCGACGCCACCACCACGGTAGGCCTTCGCGCGGAAACCGGCGGTGAACGCTTGCTCATTTTTCAGCTTTCACGTGCTCTAAACGTCGAGGCGGTGACAGACGATCGCGGCGATTCCGTCGTATTTTTTCAAAACGAGGGGATGAGCCCCCAGGAGCGCAGCGTCCACGGCAACGACTATCTGCATGTCGTGCTTCCGGAAGCGCCCCCGCGCGGCCAGGAATTTA
>Ga0307479_10000356_pt1 | contig 41276 bp, 29 predicted proteins | sample atmos_gasesECM4C_FD_203743 | JGI IMG/M metagenome (GOLD analysis project Ga0307479, IMG submission 203743) | Hardwood forest soil microbial communities from Morgan-Monroe State Forest, Indiana, United States - atmos_gasesECM4C_515 | ecosystem: Environmental > Terrestrial > Soil > Temperate...
GTCGCTTCTAATTCCTCGTCTCTCGAACCGACTACAGGTCTGACGACTGCCATTTCGAACAATTTTGGCCTACGCCGCCGCGCTAATCGCGCACTGTAATCGTTAGGCATGTTCAATTTTGCAATGCAGTAACCTTAGCCCTGTCAGAACAAACACATCGATATCGTTGCCGTTCCTGTCTTGTTCAAACCATTCTCGCACGGCGAAACGAGATTAAGAGCTAGTCTTGCCGCTGTTCCAATCTTGGTTCTTTACGGAGGCGAAGGCAGTCCCGTACGCGTAGAGCTTTGGGTGGTGGAGACATCGTTGCCGTCGATCCGGCCGGAGGCATCCACATCGTCTCGGAAGTTTGCAGCGCTGGCCGTCTGACGAGTGTGGCTCTGAACCCCAGAGACATCGTTGCCATCCACCCGGCCGGTCGCGTCCACATCGCCGATGAGCACGCCCATTTGCGGACCGATGATGTTGCCGATGGCGCCCGTGTTGTCTTTCGCAGTGATCAAGTTGACCGAGACATATTGGCGGTTGGTAACGCCGCTGAGGTTCACAGTGTACTGATTCAGGTTAGGCCCGATCGCGTTGCTCGTTACGCTACCGATACCGGTAGCGATTCCGGCGCTGACAACGCTCACCAGGTTGTGCTGGAACGTGAACACCATTTGGTAATTGCCAGCTCCAAGTAAAGAACTGCTACGGCACTCAACTCCACGTGCACCAGTAAGTGGCAGGTTTACGTCGAACGTGGGACCCCCTGAGCCGTGAATCATGCGCGAGACTACTGGGTTGGTAGCGGCTAACGCGGGCGGATTGATTGAAGCCACGTGAATCTCCGCCTCCGCGGCGTTCACGCTCGTGTGACCAATGTTGTCTTTTACCGTCAAACTAGCAGGGTAATCACCCGGGTTGTTATAAGTGTGATTAAATATCGGAGTAGACTGGGTGACCGGGTTGCTGCCATCACCAAAGTCGAGCGTGTAAGAGTTGATCGTACCGCAGGCGCCAAACGGCTCTGATGAAGCCGAGCCATCGAAGCTAACCATGAGAGGCGCATTGCCAGTTAGAGGATTTGCCGTCAACACGGCCAATGGAAGCACCGTGTTGCATCCGGCAACGTTCCCGATCCGAGTATAATCGGGGCATGTCGAACAGTGCCCGCCAGTCTCTTCCGGAAATGAACCGGTAGTCTGGACGACTTCGAGAAATACTCCGGCAAGGAGAATGGTTTGACCTCTTACATGCTTGAGTTTTGTGCCTACCGCGCTGCCATCCCAAGTGAACGGACTTCCCATTCCGGGAGCCTGAGGCGCGCTGAATGAGAGCGGAGTCGAGAAGTTCAGCTTAATCCTGATCGTTCCGTCCCTCGACAGAGTGAGGGACGGCACGGTACCGTCCGCCAGATTCGCGCAGTGGAATACCTCGACGCCGCCGGCGGCTTGTTCAAAGCACTCCATCTGCTCCTGCGTGCCCGTAGCCGTCGGGTCCTTTCTTCCGTAACTAAGGTCTGGAGAAGCGGTCGACGCGTTGTTGGAGGCGAACGTGTCCAGCGACACGAACATTTCATGATCGACGTTGTCTGCTGTGGTGACGACAAAATTGAACTTCCACTGGGCATTGGACGGCAAGACTACCTGCCCAGTATTGCCCGGATCCAACGTCTTCACTTTCATGGTAAGAGTTACCGAGTTGTCGTTGCAGGTGGTGAAGGGCTCACCGATGCTGATGGACTCAATCGTCAATTCTCCCTGCGATGGATCGGGCGAAATGTTACCGGCAATTCCGGGGCCGCCCTTGTTGATGTAAGGCGCCAGACAAGCCGTCGGGTTGTTGATAATATTAATGCTGACCTCACGGCAGAATGGGCCTTCCCCAACACTGTTAACCGCGGTTACACGATAGAAATAATTTCCCGAAGAAGCAGCCGTCAGATCGAGGTATTTGGTGGTAGTATTTCCCGAAACGGTGGCCAAGAACGCCTCCGTACCGCTGGTCGTGCTGCGATAAATCTTGTAACCAGTGATAGGCGAACCGCCGTTGTCCGGCTCGAGCCAGGAAACCAATACGCCGGGTGGCGGACCATTCACTCTGACGGCCGAAAGAACCTGCGGAGCTGCAGGCAATCCGGGCTCAACCGGATCGAACGCGGCAAACAAGCGCCGGCCACCTGATTGTCTGGCAATAGTTCCTTTCGCGCTTCTTGATTGGCCGCCGAAATTGTTTGTGCAATTTACACAGCCATCGGCGTAGCCGAACAGGCCGCGTCCTTGCGCATCGACAGTGAAATCATTGAAATCGAGTAGATTGCGCGCGGCTCCACAACCGGTCCCCTTCAAGCAGACCTGACCCGTCTGCACCGGGTCGTTAGGCGTAGCATCAATTAATATCCAGCTATGACCCCCATTATAGGTAGTGGCTATGTAGAGATGCCAGATGCCATGGAAGCTTCCATCGTCGGAGAACGCTGCCACGCCCGAGGTAGTTGTTCCTAGGAAGCCAAAAGCGGCGCGATTGTCATCACCAGCTACAACCGCGGGGAAGACGGCGTTCTGGACTCCGAGGATCGAACCGACATCGGTGTCATCCTGCCAGGTTGCGCCTTCATCTGGGGAGTGGGCGACATGCGCGTGTCCGTCGGCGCTTACCCAACCGAGGTAAATCGTATTTGGAACCTGGCCACCGGGCTTGCCTACATTGTTCTGGCCGATTCCGATCGATGGATCCTGGCTCCCGGTGCTGCCTGGCACCGTGACTTCGTTCCAAGTAACTCCGTTATTGGTAGAGACAGCCGCGCCATTCGCGCCGGGTGGGTTACCCACGGCACAGGAAGAGTTAGGAACATAGACCGTGCCCTGTGGTGATACCTTAATGTGCCCGTGAATGCCGCCGAGGCACTGACTTGGAGTGTAGATGACTACTCCCGGGCCAAAGCTTACGCCGCCATCATCGCTCCGCGAGCATTCTGCTTCAGTGAGGCTTTGTGAGCAGTAGTAAATTGCGTTGGGATAGGCTGGAGATGGAGGAGTAGGAACTGGCGAGTGGAAAGGTCCGCCGCCGAGCGTCTCGTGGTCCGGCCCCGCCGGTAAGCCACCACCTTGCGACGGAAGATGAGTAGCTCCGTCATCGTCCGTGAAAGTCGTGATGCTGTCGCCGGCCGCAAGATCCAGATTGAAAGTCCGACCAGGAGTATGTGGTGGAGGATAGCTTATTCCCAGTTGGGACGTTGTGTAGTGATCGCTAAAACCGATTGTATCAAGCGTAGTAACCTGATTGTTAGGATCGGTAACGTCAGTCCACGGATTCAGCGCAGGAGAGGAACAATCATCAAAACTGGCCTGATACTGATTCAAATTGGAGGTGAAGAATGCCATGCCTCCGGTATTGACCAGATCATGTTTCAGACTGGCCACATTCGGATTCCAGTCCACGCCGATAGACGGTTCGCCGGCATCATCTGCCTGACCTGTCCCGGAAGGATAATTCATGTAGCGGGGAGGCGCGCCCGGCCCCTGATTTACTGGGTTTGGTTTATTGATCAATTTGACCACAAAACTAAGATTCCCGGCGCCGAGCGACGCTTCCGTCACGATGTGGTAGACAGTCCCGTCTGCGGGAATTGGAAGGATGAGTGCTGATGGATTTGCCGTGGACTGATTCGCGGCAATAACTTGGCCGCTCGTATTCTCGATAAAGAAATCGAAATCGTTCTGCGCAGGGGTCCACGTCCCCTCGATGAATATTTGCTGCGTCGCAGCAACACTGTTGGCGTTTACGGTCAACATGAAGTCGCTGCACAGACCGGGAGCTGAACAAATAGGCGGTCCCAGTAAGCCGGTCGTGTTCGTAATCAACGGGCCATCGGTGTAATTGATGGTCGGATTAGCCGGGCTAAGTGTTCCACTGGCCGGAGTCGGCGCTGTCGGGACGTTAGGCGCTGCGGGCTTTGAAGAGTTTGCCGCTGTGGTTCTCCCGGTTGAAAGCTTCGCTTTAGGAGATGAAACCTTCGTCTTGGGGCCAATTACCAGCGTGTTATTGGAACTGGTTGCGGCGACGACCATGGCCAGGGAAATTCCTGATAGACAAAGCAGGACTGCGAGTATTCGGCGGGCATAAATGAAGCCGCAGTTAGAGGAGGATTGTTTTTTCATTTAGCAGTTCTCGGTTTGATGAATCGCTGAAATTGATGCGCGCAGGGCTCTTCGGCTCCAACGTCTATTGCAAGACATTTCCACTTGTTTGGCATCAACTTTTTAGGGTGTTAGCTTTCGAATCGGAAATCGAATGCCGGACGGATGCCTACAATGCCGGAAATCTGAGGAATGATGAGAAATCGCAAAGTCCCCCCGCCAAAGAACGGTTGCCCAAATCTCAGCGTCATTATCGGTTCAGGGAATTCTGACCTTTGTCGACTAACGCATTAAATCGACGTTAACTGGATTTGGTGCCAGAAGAAACCAGTCCCCATATCTCGGCGATTAACGCGCCGAGAAGAGACTTTGAAGACCTTGAAATATCTTCTTTTCGCGAGTTTGATTCAACTCCTGGTTCTCGCGAGCGGGCTGGCAGGATCTCGGCGCCAACCCGCCAACGCATTTGGGCACGTCCGGATCGCCTTATTCGGTGCCTACGGGTAGGTGTGGAGGCTGCGGAGGCCGGTAGTTCTAATTCCCCAACTTCATCCATCGAGGTTGGCTGATCGTCTTTGAACCGCCTTTTCGGTCGTAGCTCGGCGAACGCCCGCAACCGTAAGGCCGCATCTGGAGCTCGTTCCCAATTTATTCCGGTTTGCATCGAAATCCTTAATCGGAAACTAGGTGGCGGCCGGATCTGCCTGGTTACATTTTCTGTTCCAGTCTGGTCGGCGTTAAGATCGTCCTTCAGAGCATTTTTCTTCGATTGTCGGCACATTGATTTGTTCTGCCGCGGATGCTAGGTAGCCTCGGCCCGAAGCCGGACGGGCCGTTTCTCAATGACTGCTCAGAATTATAAAGAGACGCTCAATCTGCCGCGCGCGGATTTTCCGATGAAGGCGAATTTGGCGACACGCGAGCCGGAGCTACTCAAGAAGTGGGACGAAGCGCAGCTTTATCAGCAGATTCAAAAATCGCGCAAGGACAAGGAGCTGTTCGTGCTGCACGATGGCCCTCCATTCGCCAATGGCGACGTGCACATGGGTACCGCGCTCAACAAAATCCTGAAAGATTTTGTCGTGAAATCGCAAACGATGCTCGGCAAACGCGCGCCTTACGTTCCGGGATGGGACTGTCACGGGCTTCCGATCGAATACAAAGTCGTCAAGGAATCGCGCGATTTATCGCCACTCGAAGTGCGCAAACGCTGCGACGCGTTCGCGCGCAAATATGTCGATCTTCAGCGCGAGCAATTCAAACGCCTCGGTGTCTTCGGCGATTGGGAGCACCCTTACCTCACGCTCGATCCGAAATACGAAGCGGAAATCCTGCGTGCGTTCGCGGTCTTTGTCGAAAAAGGTCTCGTTTACCAATCGAAGAAGCCGGTTTTCTGGAGCACCGGCGCGCAGACCGCCCTCGCCGAAGCCGAAGTGGAATATCAGGAGCGCGACGACACCGCCGTTTACGTTAAATTTCCGATCGCGAGCGGGGAATGGAAAGACAAAGCCAGCATCGCGATCTGGACGACGACACCGTGGACGTTGCCTGCAAATCTCGCGATCGCGGTCGATCCAAAGGAATTGTATGTGGTCCAGGAATTTTCGCGCGACGGAGCTTCCGAAACATTGTTGCTCGCCGACAAACGCGTTCCGCAGTTTTGCGCGGTCACAAAATTCGAACCGGTTGGCGAACCGCGAGCATCTTTTCCCGGCGCTAAGATCGACAAGATCAAAGCGCGCCATCCGTTTCTGGATCGTGAAGCAATCGTGCTCACCGCGGATTTTGTGACGATGGATACTGGCACGGGCGCAGTCCACATCGCGCCTGGTCACGGCGAAGACGATTATTGGTTAGGCAAACAACACAACTTGCCGATCCTCTCGCCGGTCGATGATCACGGCCGGCTGACTGATGAAGCGGAATTACCAAATCTCACCGGTAAATACGTCTTCGACGCGAACGCTGACGTGGTGAACTTGCTGCGCGAGCGCGGCAATTTGTTAGGCGCGCAAAACTTTCATCACTCCTACCCATATTGCTGGCGCTCGAAAACGCCGATCATTTTTCGCAATGTCGAACAGTTTTTTATCCGGATTGATGATCTCCGCGGCCGTGCGCTGGAAGCGATTCACAAGGACGTGAAATGGATTCCGGCCTGGGGCGAAAACCGGATCGCCGGTACAGTCGAATCGCGTCCCGACTGGGTCATCTCGCGTCAGCGGAGTTGGGGTGTGCCTCTTCCGGTCTTTTACTCAGCCGACGGCAAGCCAATTCTCGACGCGGAAACAATTCGCAAGCTTGCCGATCTAGTCGCGGAACGCGGCTCCAATGTTTGGTTCGAATTGAGCGATGTCGATCTGGCGAAACAAGTAGGACTTCCGGCCGGCACATCCAAGCGTAACGACACGATTGACGTCTGGATTGACAGCGGCGTTTCGCATCGCGCGGTCTGCGCGTTGCATCCCGAGTTGCGCGATCCGGCCGACATGTATTTAGAGGCGACTGATCAGCATCGCGGCTGGTTTCAATCCTCGCTCATGACCAGCATCGCGCTAAACAATCGCGCGCCTTACAAAATCTGCGTAACCCACGGGTTCGTTGTCGATCTCGATGGAAAGAAAATTTCCAAATCAAGCACTTACGACAAACCGATGGATGCTGGACATTTCGTCAATAAACACGGCGCCGATCTGGTGCGACTTTGGGCAAGCAGCATCGATTACACCGACGATGTTCCGTTCTCCGAGGAGATGTTCACGCGCTTGGGCGACACTTATCGGCGGATCAGAAACACGCTTCGGATTTTGTTAGGAAATCTTCACGATTATCCCTTAGGAAAACAGGAAAGCAGGAAAACAAATTTTAGTTTGGTTGATCACTGGATCCTGGAGCGCCTCGATCAGGTGATCCGTGATTGTCGTGCGGCTTATGAAGCGTTCGAGTTTCACAAGGTCTATCACACACTGAATCAATTTTGCGCGGTCGATTTAAGCAGCCTTTACATCGACATCACCAAGGACCGGATGTATTGCGATGCGCCGGCTTCATCTCGTCGCCGCGCCACGCAAATGGCGATGCACGAAATTTACGGAGCGCTTTGTCAGTTACTCGCACCGGTTCTCGTCTTTACCGCCGAGGAAGCGTGGCGTTATTCGCATGACAACTCATCGGTTCACTTGGAGGAATTTCCGACGACTCAGAACCGCGGCGATCAAGCAACTGCGCAGATGACGCATCTTTTGCGACTACGTGGCGTGGTCGGTCAAGCGATTGAGAAGGCGCGTCAGGAAAAACTGATCGGGAATGCGCTGGAGGCGGCGGTTGTTCTGCGTTCGAATTCCGATGTGACGAGCAAGCTTAGCAAAGAAGAGCTGGAGGAGTTTTTCATTTTGAGTGATCTCACCATCGAACAAGCGAAAGAGCCGAGCGCGACGATCACGAAAACGCCTCACCAAAAATGCGCGCGTTGCTGGCGGCATCGCGAGTACGTTGGCAAAAGCAAAACGCATCCCGATTTGTGCGATCGGTGCGAAGCCGTCGTCACCAACGCCCTCGTAAGATCGACATGAAATACATCCTCTTCATTTCGTTACCGCTTTACGGGCTTGATCGCCTGACGAAATCTTGGGTGCTGCGTTCGATCGATCCTGATCAACCATATGCAGTGGTCCCGCGCTTCTTTCATTTGGTCAACGTTCCTAACACCGGCGCGGCGTTCGGTTCGTTCCAGAACAACAACGCTTTTTTTATCGCTATCTCGTGCGTAGCCTTATTATTCGCGCTGATACTTCTCTTGGGAAGACACGAGAATAGCGCGCCCGACCGTCCGAGGTCGCTTTGGTGGATACGAAATTTTTGGCGCGACCTGTCGCTCTCGCTGCTGATTGCCGGAGTGCTCGGGAACCTCACCGACCGCATCCTTTACGGACATGTGATTGATTTTTTGCTGTTCGATCTTCATGTGCCGTTCGCGCATCCCTGGCCAGCGTTCAATGTAGCCGATTCCTGCATCTGCATCGCGGTCGTTTTTTTTATAGTTGAATATTTACGACAGGTGAAGAAAGCGCCCCCGCCGGCGGCGGTGTAGTCACGGCGCTCTGTCGCCGTTTGCCAGTCCGGCTCGGACTTCTTGTTCGCCCCGACAGAGCGGGGCGGCTACAGTAAATGCGTGAAAATGTCGGCGATGGAAAAATCTGCGCGCGAAGTCGCCAAGCGTTTGCGAGCCCGCGGCCACATCGCTTATTTCGCGGGCGGTTGCGTGCGCGACATGGTGCGCGGTCTGCCGGCGAAGGATTTCGACGTCGCGACCGATGCGACACCTGATGTTGTGCAGAAGATTTTTTCGCACACTTACGCTGTCGGAGCGCATTTCGGCGTCGTGGTGGTGGTCGAGAATGGATTCAATTTCGAAGTAGCGACCTTTCGATCGGACGGCGCGTATCTGGACCATCGTCATCCGGTCGATGTCCAATTTTCGTCGCCCGAAGAAGACGCGAAGCGGCGGGACTTTACGATTAACGGCATGTTCTTCGACCCGGAGAAGGACGAAGTCATCGACTTCGTCGGAGGCCGGACCGATTTGGAAGGAAAACTTGTTCGGGCCATCGGCGATCCAGCGGCGCGGTTTGCCGAAGATCGGCTCCGGATGCTGCGCGCCGTCCGGTTCGCGACCGTGCTCGATTACAAAATCGACAATTCCACCTGGGACGCGCTGGTCGCGAACGCGGCGTCGATCAATGAGATCAGCGCCGAACGCATTCGCGAAGAGTTATTGAAGATTTTTCTCTCGCCGAATCGCGTCCGCGGTTGGGACCTGCTCGACCGGAGCGGCTTGCTCCGCACGATTTTGCCCGAGCTCGATGCGATGAAAGGTTGTTTGCAGCCGGAGCAATTTCATCCCGAAGGCGACGTCTTCCAGCACACCCGGTTGATGTTGGAAATGCTCCCGGAAAAAGTGTCCGTCCCGTTGATCCTGTCGGTTTTATTGCATGACGTTGCGAAACCGGTCACGGCCACAGTCGATGAAACCGGAAGGATTCGTTTCAACGAGCACGATCGGATCGGCGCGGCCATGACCGAGTCGATCATGGAACGGTTGCGGTTCTCACGCGCTGAAATCGACGCTGTGGTCGAGATGGTGCGTCAACACATGGTCTTCAAGGATGTGCCGAAGATGCGGGTAGCGAAGTTAAAGCGATTCATGGCGCGGCCGACCTTTGCAGAAGAGCTCGAGCTGCACCGGGTCGATTGCGCGAGCAGCCATAAGATGATGGACAATTACGAATTCCTTTTGCAGAAGCGCGAGGAATTCGCCAATGAACCGATCATTCCGCCGCCATTGGTTCGCGGTGACGATTTGATTGCATTAGGAATGAAACCCGGCCCGAAGTTTGGTGAAATCCTCGAAGCAGTAGAGACGCGGCAGTTGGAAGGTGCGCTGAAAGATCGGCAACAGGCGCTCGACTGGATCAAGCGGGAATATTCAGCGGACGCGAAAGGCAAGAAGAGTCGCCGCTCAACGCGCGCGCATTGAACGCTGGTTAGACTCCCCGATTCGAAATCTGGCGGTGGTAGCCTTAGTCGGATGCTTTATAGGTTTAGTCTTTGGTAACCTAGGAACCGCTTGCCTGAGAACCTAATGTGACATAGATGGTGCGTCCGTCCGTTGGTAGTTTATTCACGGTTACGGAATGTGCCGTTGTCGTTCCGATTTCGGACTGCTTTGGCGGCGAAAATCTGACAAAGAGATTGCGTTCCGTGATTGCTTTGACATGGAAGATCGAGTGACGAACATCGAAGAGCCGATGAGAATTTTGATGATCAGCGCCGAAGGACCGCCGTTGCTGCGGGCCGGCGCTCTGATCGATGTGATGGATGCATTGCCGCATGAGCTGCGCTCACGCGGTCACGAGGTAGCGGTTGTGCAGCCGTACTATCGTGAAATCCGCGACAACCCCGCGTTCAAGGAAGAGGACACCGGGGTCACGGTCGATGTTCGGGTAGGCGATAAGACTTACATCGCCGAATATCTGCAGGGCCACAGCCCCAGTGGCGTCCAATTATTTTTTGTTCGGTGCGACGAATTTTTCGATCGCGACGGAATATATGGTGAACACGGAACCGCTTACGAAGACAACGCTGCTCGATTCGTTTTTTTCAGCAAAGCCGCCGTGGAATTGGCGCGCCGCCTCACACCGACGCCACAGATTTTACACGTTCATGATTGGCCGGCCGCACTCGTGCCGGTTTATGTGCGAGCGCATCATTTGCCGTTCGCGACCGTCCTTACCATCCATCACGTTGCCGAGCAGGGAAGCTTCTGGGGCCTCGACTTCCGGCTAACCAATTTGCACGAAAGGTTCTTTACTCTGCGTGGCGTCGAATTCTTCGGAAAATTGAATTTTCTCAAAGGCGGAATCCTTTTTGCCGACAGGGTGACCACCGTGAGCGAGCGGCATAAACGCGAGATCCAAACACCAGAGTTCGGTTGCGGCCTTGACGGCGTGCTGCGTGAAAATGCGCACAAACTGAGCGCCATTCTGCACGGAGCTGATTACACCCGCTGGAATCCCGAAACCGACAAACTGCTTCCGGCTAATTACACCTCTGACGCGGTCTGGGGAAAACAGCTCTGTCGCGACGCGCTGCTTAACGGTTTGCGATTGAATCCGGAACCGAAAGGTCCTGTTTTTGGAATGGTCACGCGCGTCGTGGGGGAGAAGGGTTTCGATATCCTCGTGCCTTTGCTCGATCGACTTCTTAGCGACGACGTGCGGCTGATTATTTTGGGCGAGGGAGATCCCACCTATGAAACGGCGCTCGGCGTTGCCACGCGAAGGTTTCCAACAAAATTTGCCTACCGAAAAACGTACGACGAAAAAAGCGCGCACGTGATCGAAGCGGGAATGGACATCAGCTTGATTCCGTCGCGCTTTGAGCCGGCCGGTTTAAGCGCGATGTACAGTTTGAAGTACGGCGCGCTTCCGGTTGCGCGCGCCACCGGCGGAATTCAGGAAATCATCGAGGATTACGATCAAACTACAGACGGCGGCTACGGATTTCTCTGTTACGAATATTCGACCGAAGCGTTTTGGGACGCGATCAAGCGTGCGCGAGAGATTTTTCGCGATCGCGAGTTATGGGGAAAACTGATGGAGCGCGCAATGGCACGAAATTTCTCCTGGGCCGTGGCGGCGCAGCGTTACGAGCAGCTTTACCGCGAACTTGCCGGTGAGAGCGAAGAAGCAGCAGCGTAGATGTCGATCTAACGACTCTTCATTGGCAAAATTCGGCGGCCGTCGGCAAGAGCGTCCCCGAATAAATATTGGACGCCGCCGTCAAATGTCTGCCGCCGGGGTCGGCGATATCACTCTAACCTATGCTATCTCAGAACGCGCTTGTCGAAGAGGCGACTAGTTCTTGCAATCCCGGAACCTTTGGTTTTTCCTCAGCCCTCCCAGGTTCTGATGTTGTGACCGGCACATTTTCGCTACTTCGGCCTTGGTCGGCGGGGCTTCTCTTGACCCTCGTCCAATTGGCCGTGGCCGTCTTTCTATTGGCGCCCGAAGGCTCGCTTTCCTATCGCTACACAAGTTTGGTCCAGCATGACGGTTATTGGTTCGCGAACATTATCGACCGCGGCTATCAGACGATCGTTCCGCCCATCAATCACAAGGTGATGGAAGTCTCCAACGTCGCCTTTTTTCCAGCTTATCCGGTGCTGGCCACTCTGTTCCGTTCCATTTTTCGCGTCGATACGGAAACCGCGCTCCTTATCACCGCGCAGCTCGCTGCCTGGGGGTTTTGGACTTACTTTTTTCTCTTCTGCGAGCGTTGGAAGCTCTCATCAACTCTGCGTTTCTTCGGCGCCCTGGCGATCGCCGCTCATCCGGCCGCGTTTTTCCTGATCGCGGGTTATTCCGAATCGCTCTTTCTGATGGCGCTCATCGGTTTTATCTACTGGAGCAGCGCCGAAGGCCGTGCCGCGAAAATTTGGGCCGCATTACACGGAATCGCCATGTCGGCGACGCGGATCGTCGGCGTTCCGTGCGCCGCATTTCCAGTCGTGCGCGATGTTTTTAGGAAAGGATGGAGCGCACTACTCGATCCCCGAAGTTGGTTTCGCAACTATGGAAGCGCAGTCGCTTTGATGATCTCGGCCATCTTCGGCGCGATCTTTTTCTTTCTCTACTGCCAATGGCGCTGGGGCCGATGGGACATCTACATGCTCACCCAATCGGCCGGCTGGAACATCGAGCCGGATTATTTAGCAGTATTTCGTCCGTCGAATTATCGCTGGCTCCTTCCAGTGCTGAACGACCCGACACAAATGAGTCAAATGTCGATGACGTTCGGCGCGCTGCTTTTGATTGCGATGCTCGTTGTCGAACTCCTCCCGGCCATCCGCCGTTCCACCGGATGGACCACTCGCGTTGGCATCTATTTTTGCGCCGTGGTCATTTACTATGTCTCTGTCAGCGGTGTCGCCTCCCTTGAAATGGAGAGCATGCTCCGCTACGAATTCTGCGTGCACGCGCTGATCGTGCTCGCTTTTTTGCATTTTTTGCGTCAATTTCGCGTCCCGCCGCCGCTGCTGCGTGTCTTCGGAATGGCTGCCGTGGTGTTAATCAGCGCCCTTGGGCTGAGCGTGCAGGGTTGGTATGTTTGGAATTTTACTCGCGGGAACTGGGTAGCGTAACAAAGGATGAGAACAACTGTCGCGATAATCGGAGCCGGACCGGCGGGATTGACCGCCGCGTATCTGCTTTCGAAAAACAAGGTCGACGTGGTCGTGCTTGAGGCCGACCCCGTTTACGTCGGAGGGATTTCGCGCACCAGCACTTACAAAGGTTTCCATTTCGACATTGGCGGCCATCGCTTCTTCTCCAAATCGAAAGCGGTCGAAGATCTCTGGACCGAGATTTTACCTAACGACATGCTGCAACGTCCGCGCTCGTCCAAGATTTATTACGACGGCAAATTTTTTACTTACCCGCTCAAACCCTTCGAAGCGCTGATCAAACTTGGCATCGTAAGATCGACAATCTGCGTTTTGTCATGGTTAAAGGCGCGACTCTTTCCGGTTCGCCATCCCCGCAACTTCGAAGAATGGGTCAGCAATCAGTTCGGCAAACGCCTTTTCAATATTTTCTTCAAGAGCTACACCGAAAAAGTGTGGGGGATGAGCTGCAAAGAAATCTCAGCGGATTGGGCGGCGCAGCGCATTCGCGGCTTATCGCTCGGCAGCGCGATCAAGAATGCGCTCTTGCCCCAACGTTCCTCGAATGGCGATCGCACGAAAGTCATCAAAACATTGATCAATTCTTTCCGTTATCCGCGCAAGGGGCCGGGCATGATGTGGGAAGCGTGCGCCGAAAAAGTGAAAGCGATGGGTGGCAAACTCGAGATGGCCGCGCGGGTGAACGGCTGCGCTTACGACAAAACCCGGTTGGCGTGGACCGTCCAATTCAAAGATCGCGATGGAACTCCTCAATCGATTGAAGCCGAACACGTCATTTCCTCGGCGCCGATGCGAGAATTGGTTTGCGGAATTCGCCCCGAAGTTTCCGACCGCACCCGTCGCGCGGCGGAAAGTTTGAAGTATCGCGATTTCCTGACGGTGATGCTGATTTTGAAAGAACGAAATAAATTTTCGGACAATTGGATCTACATTCACGACCCGCGCGTGAAAGTTGGCCGCGTCCAGAATTTCAAGTCCTGGTCCCCGGAAATGGTGCCGGATCCTAAAAAAGCCTGTTACGGCTTGGAATATTTTTGTTTCGAAGGTGACGGCCTTTGGGAATCCAAAGACGAAGAGTTAATCGAGCTGGCGAAGCGCGAGTTGATCCAGATCGGTCTCTCGCAGGAAGGCGACGTTGTCGATGGAACGGTCGTGCGTCAGAAAAAAGCCTACCCAGTTTACGACGACGATTACGCCCTACACGTCGCCGCAATCCGGCAGGAACTCGACACCCGTTATCCGAATTTGCACCTGGTTGGCCGCAACGGGATGCACAAATACAACAATCAGGACCACGCCATGATGACGGCGATGTTGTGCGTCGAGAATATTCTGGCTGACGCGAAGCTTTATGATCTCTGGCAGGTCAACGCCGACGCGGAATATCACGAACAAGGCGATGAAGTTTCCGACGAAAAGAATGGTTCGGGGTTGCGCCTTGTCCCAACACGCGTTGACCGCGAACCCGAGCTCGCGTCGGAAACTTAAGAGTCGCCGAACTTTTCGATCGGGGGGCAGGAGCAAAATAAATTCCGGTCGCCGTAAACGTTGTCGATCCTGGCGACTGACGGCCAGAATTTGTGTTCACGCGTCCACGGCGCGGGAAACGCGGCCTGCTCGCGCGAGTAGGGGTGGTCCCATTTTTCAGAAGCAAGCTGCTGCGCGGTGTGCGGTGCGTTCTTAAGCAAATTGTTTTGCCGATCGGCTTTTCCATTCGCGATCGCATCGATCTCTTTGCGAATTGAAATCATTGCGTCGCAGAAACGATCGAGCTCTTCCTTCGATTCGCTCTCGGTCGGCTCGATCATCATCGTGCCCGCGACCGGCCAAGAAACTGTCGGGGCGTGAAAGCCGTAATCCATCAATCGTTTCGCGACGTCTTCGACTTCGATACCTGCGTTTTTCCATTGACGAAGATCGATAATGCACTCGTGGGCCACGAGGCCGCCTTTGCCTTTGAACAAAACCGGAAAATGCGGATCGAGACGCTTCGCGATGTAATTCGCATTCAAAATCGCAATTTCGCTCGCGCGTTTCAAACCATTCGGTCCCATCATCCGGATGTACATCCACGAGATCGTGAGAATGCTCGCGCTGCCGTAAGGCGCCTGTGCCACCGGACCGACGCGCTTGTTAAGATCGACATCTGGACTCAACGACGCCAGCGCCGGCAAGAATGGCACCAAATGTTTGGCCACGCCGATCGGTCCGACGCCGGGACCTCCGCCGCCGTGCGGAATGCAAAAAGTTTTGTGCAGATTTAAATGACAGACGTCGGCGCCGTAATCGCCCGGCCGGCAAAGACCGCATTGCGCGTTCATGTTCGCGCCGTCCATGTAAACCTGACCACCGTGTTTGTGCACGATTTCACAGATTTCGCGGATGGTCGGCTCGAAGACGCCGTGCGTACTTGGGTATGTCACCATTAATGCAGCGAGATCGCGCGCGTGCGCGCCCGCCTTGACGCGGAGATCGGCCAGATCGATATCGCCATCTTTTAAAGTAGTGACCGGAACGACTTTGAGACCGGCCATGACTGCGCTCGCCGGATTTGTTCCGTGCGCGGAAGTTGGGATCAGACAAATATTGCGATGCGCTTCATTCCGCGAAGCGTGATATTCGCGGATCGCTAGCAACCCAGCGTATTCGCCTTGTGAGCCGGCATTGGGTTGCAACGAAACTGCGGTGAAACCGGTGATTTCTGCCAACCAGTTCTCCAATTGCTGGCACATTTCGGAGTAGCCGATCGTTTGGTCGTTCGGCGCAAACGGGTGCAGCTTCGCGAATTCCGGCCATGAAATCGGAAACATCTCCGCGGTCGCATTCAGTTTCATCGTGCACGAGCCAAGCGGAATCATCGAATGGCAGAGCGAGAGATCGCGCGACTCGAGCTTTTTCAAGTAACGCAGCATCTCCGTCTCGGTATCGTGTGTGTTGAAGATCGGATGAGTCAGGAACCCTGAATTGCGGGCCGCGAATTTTGGAATTCGGAGCGGCGCCTGACCAAGATGATCATCGGCGAGATCGCGGACAGGCGTGCCGCGGAAGATCGATATCAGCAGTTCGATATCGAGGTTGGTGGTTGTTTCGTCTAACGAAACACCGACCGCACGCGGCCCGAGCACGCGCAGATTGCAGCCTGCTTTTTCGGCGTGCTCGATTAATGTCGCACTCGATTCAACTTCCACCCGGATCGTGTCGAAAAAGCTTTCGTGCGTGATTTTCAATCCGAGGGTGCGAAGACCATCAGCCAGCTGACTTGTCTTGCGCTGAATGCGATCGGCGATCGCGCGCAAACCACGTGGGCCATGATAAACAGCGTACATTGACGCGATCACAGCAAGGAGAACTTGTGCCGTGCAAATATTGCTGGTCGCTTTATCACGGCGGATGTGCTGCTCGCGTGTTTGCAGCGCCAGTCGATAAGCGGCTCGGCCTTCGGCATCGTGCGAAACGCCGACGAGTCGTCCAGGCATGTGACGTTTGTATTGATCGCGCGTGGCGAAATAAGCGGCATGCGGACCACCGAAACCGAGCGGGACACCAAAGCGTTGCGTATTTCCCACGGCGACGTCGGCACCAAATTCGCCCGGCGGTTTTATTAACGTGAGTGCGAGAATGTCCGCGGCGGCAACAACAAGCGCGCCGGCATCGTGCGCTTTCTTAACCAGCTCGGTGTAATCGTAAATGGCGCCATCAGTCGCCGGATATTGAATCAGCGCGCCGAAAATGGCGTCGTCGAATTTGAACCGCGCGTGATTGTCGATCTTCACTTCAATTCCGAGCGGCTTCGCGCGTGTCCGGACAACTTCAAGCGTCTCCGGATGACAATTGTCTGCGACCAAAAAAGTTTTTCGATCAGGAACGGCGGCATGACAAAGAGTCATCGCTTCGGCGGCGGCGGTGGCCTCATCGAGCATCGACGCGTTGGCAATGTCGAGCTTGGTAAGATCGACAACCATCGTTTGAAAATTGAGGAGCGCTTCGAGGCGACCTTGCGCGAGCTCGGCTTGATACGGTGTGTAAGCGGTGTACCAGCCCGGGCTTTCGAGAATGTTCCGTTGAATCACCGGCGGAGTAATGGAATCCGAGTAGCCGGCTCCGAGAAAAGATTTCGCGACCTTGTTTTTCTTCGAGATCGCACGCAATTCAGCGAGCGCGTCGTTTTCCGCCTTTGCGGTCGGCAAATTTAATTCTCGATCCAGCCGGATGTTTTTCGGAACAGTCGCATCGATCAGCGCATCGAGATTTTCAAAACCGATCGCGCGCAGCATGTCCGCGGCTTCGTCTTCGTTTGGGCCGATATGCCGACGGGCAAAGTCCGAGCCGGACTGGCGGTTGTCGATGTCGATCTTTTGCTCGCGCAAATGCACCCGACAGACTACGGAACGCGACTAACTTTTCAATGTGGGCGGCGGTCAGCGACTGTCGCCACAGAAAATTACTTTGCGTCGTAAGTTTCGACACCTTGCGCTTTCAAATGAGTGCGAAGTTGCGCGAAATGCTTGTGGTTTCGCGTTTCAACGGTGCAAAGCACAGTGACGGTTGAAACATCCGAGCTGGCGAACGCGCGATCGTGTATCACTTCCTTAATACTTGCACCCGTCGCCGCGATTTGCTTGGCCAGATCGGCCAGTCCGCCGGGACGATCGCTGATGATTGCGGTGAATCGGCACAAGCGCCCATCGGCGACGAGACCGCGCTCAATCACGCGGCTGAGAATGTTAGGGTCGATGTTCCCGCCACATAATAAAAGGACGACTCGTTTGCCCGTGAGATCGGACAGTTTACCGGACAGCACAGCAGCCAGTGGCGCAGCGGCGGCACCTTCGACCACCGTTTTCTGAAGCTCGATCAGTCGGAGAATTGCTATTGCGATTTGTTCCTCGGTGACGGTGACCGTTTGATCGACATGTTCGCACGCAATCGCAAACGCATTTGCGCCAACTTGCGGAATGGCGAGGCCGTCAGCGAGTGTCGGGCGTAATGCGATTTTGGTTGGCTTGCTTGCTTTCAGGCCCGCGGAAAAACTGGCGACGTTTTCAGCTTCAACTGCTATAACTTTCGTGTTCGGGCGTAAACTTTTAATCGCCAGTGAAACGCCAGCAATCAAACCGGCGCCGCCGACCGGAACAATGACAGCATCGACATCTTTCACCTGATCGAGGATCTCGAGTCCCATCGTGCCTTGGCCGGCAATAATGGTTGGGTCGTCATAGCCGTCGATGTAGGCGAGGCCTTTTTCGGCCGCGATCTTGTCCGCTTGCGCTTTTGCTTCCGCGAAATCTTTCCCATGCAAAACAACGTTCGCGCCGAGCATCTGGCAATTGCTAACTTTGATGAGCGGCGCGTATTGCGGCATGACCACGGTCGCCGGAATCCCGAAAAGTTTCCCTTGATAGGCAAGCGCCTGAGCGTGGTTTCCCGCTGAAGCGGCGATCACGCCGCGTTTTTTCTGGTCGTCCGGGAGCTGGGCGAGGGCGTTGCGCGCCCCGCGTTCTTTAAAACTTCCGGTCCGCTGCAAGTTGTCGAGTTTGCAGAAAATTTGCATGCCACTGATTTCGCTGAGCGGAATCGATGGCAGACAAGGCGAATAAAACACCGCGCCAGCGATGCGATCGCGCGCGGCTTCAATATCTTTGAAACTGATCACGCCCCGCCAATGTGGGCACAAGATCGGCAATCAACAAGATCGACTAGTCAGCGTCGAGTGCTTCCCGGACCTTGCCGGCCAGTTGCTCCGAATCGAACGGCTTTGGCAGGAAAAACATTTCCGGTTCGCAGCGGTCGCTAGGCTGAAGCGATTCTTCGAGATATCCGGAGATAAAAAGAACTTTGATATTGGGATGAGCCGCGACCAGGGCATCGGCGAAACGGCGCCCGCTCATTTGCGGCATCACCAAATCGGTCAGAAGGAGGTCGACTTTTCGGCCGCTGTTTTCACTGAGCAAACGCTGAGCGTCGTCTCCACTAGCCGCCTCGATTACCTGGTAACCGAGACCGCGGAGCATGCGCACGGAGATATGACGGACACTGATGTCGTCTTCGAGAACAAGAATGGTTTCGGTGCCGCCACGCGGTTTCTTGCCACTTCGTTTTTTGTATGAAGGCGGAGGCGGCGCCGGTACGCGTGGGAGATAAATCTCGACGACGGTGCCTTTGCTTACCTCACTCTCGACCCGCAGATGTCCGCCGTTTTGATGGACAATGCCATAACAAGTTGCGAGGCCGAGACCGCTTTTTTCCTGGTCGGCTTTGGTGGTGAAAAATGGTTCGAAAAGATGGGCTTTGACCTCTTCGCTCATTCCGATGCCCGTGTCGGCAATCTTGATCAGAACGTAATGATCGGGAACAAAGTCGCCGCAATGGAAAGGCGATTCCGTTTCATTGGTCAGATCGACAATCGCAGTTTCGAGCGTCAGCTGGCCGCCTTTGGGCATCGCGTCGCGCGCGTTCACCGCCAGATTGAGAACGATTTGCGTAATCTGGTTGGGATCCGCCTTGATGTGCGCGCCTTCCTTTTCGTGATGAAAATGGCAAACGACGGAAATATTTTCGCCGATAAGCCGAAGCAATGAGCGTTCGAGGTTTGTGATGATGGAATTGATTTCCACGACCACGGCTTCGCGCGGTTGTCTGCGACTGAATGCGAGAAGTTGCTGGGTCAAAGCCGACGCGCGTCCAGCGGCGGCGCGAATTTCGGTGACGTGATCGGCCAGAGTTCCTTTGATTTGGCGTTCGTGAAGAAGTAAATCGCCGTAACCGAGAATAGTCGTGAGAAAATTATTGAAATCGTGCGCGACGCCGCCAGCCAGTTGACCGAATGCTTCCATTTTTTGCGAGCGGCAGAGCTGGTCCTGGAGTTGTTTACGCGCGGTGACGTCCATGAGCGAACCGATCAAACGCTCGGCGGCGCCGTCGGCCGCACGCAAAATCAGCGCGCGTTCGAGGACATTGATATAAGTCCCATCGGCGCGACGGAAACGGTATTCGCCGCTCCAATGATCGGATGAACTGGCTAATGCATCGCGAATCGACGACGCAACGCGGGCGTGGTCACTGGGGTGAAGATTTTTTTGCCAGAAACCGATGTCGTGGCACTGACCGGATAATGGGTCGTAGCCGGCAAAAGATTCCAGGCCCTGCGGCCACGCGAGCCGATCGCTTATTACATTCCAATCCCGAACTGCATCGTTCGTAGCGCGGGCAACAAACGCAAAATAATCATCGCGCGACGTTGAATGACTTTGGAGCGGAGTGTAAGTTGCTTTGCCTTCATCAGAGAATTGCTCGAGATCGGTTGTGACGAGCCGATCGAGCAAAGGCGATTGGAGCGGCGTTTTTGTAATCTGTTTCTCGTCGTCCAATCGCATGCGTCACAACAATCGAAGCCGCGTTTTTAAAAGCTAGTTCCATGCCCCTGAAACTTCTGTCCGTGATGTCTCTCGCGTTCATTTTTCGAAGCGCGTTTCGATAAAGAATTATCTATTTCTGTCTGGCCGGTAGCGCTGCGACCGAGACTGCTGCGACCCTGAGATCGGGGCCGGGTTGATGCAACTTACTAAAACCTGAATTGATCGCCGCGGTCAGGACCGACGTTTGGAATGGACGTGAGATCTGCGCGGATTCTTGTCGTTGTCCGTCGACTTTAAACGAGAGCCGCACGAATTTTGTCTCTACGCCCAACATCGACAATTTAAAAAGGCGTTTGTGAGCGAACGGGACGATTCCATCCACTTCGGTCCACTTCGGACTATCCGCCGGAAGCAGTGAATCGGAAACCGCAATGCGAAGTTCGCCACAGGCAGTGGCGTTTTCATTTAGGAAGGTGAAACGGTCTCGCGGCGCATTGTTTGGCAGTTCGATAATAAACGTAGTTTCGCCTTCTTTTAGTACACAGCTGATGGTGTCATTATCGACGAACGCTGCGGTCGATTTATGCCGTGCGGGATGTGCCGCAGTTAGCGAAGAAAATTGTCCGTCCGGCGCGATGTATTCGATTTGGGTGGTGTTTTTTGTGGGATTGCCGGCATAGCCACAGTTAGTCGCGGAAAGAAATCCGAGAAACGCAAGCGCGCAAAAACGCCGGAAAATCCCGGTCCAACGGAACTTAATTCGCCACGAACCAAAATGCATGCGTTCAATACCAGCTTAGAGCGGGCCAATTGAGAGAATTTCCCTGCTAAAGACCGGTGGCATCAGGTCCCACCTGAGGGGCCGCTTTTTCCATGAAACCCCGTAGAAAGATTCCTCCGATTTCACTTGCCTCGACAGCGCCTTTTCTCGTAAAAGAGACCTCCCGAGAAACTAATAACTAGAGAAGGAAGTCACGATCTTGAACCGAAGATGGCATCTCGAATGGACCTGCCTCTCCGACTTGAGATGTTGAATTACCGAGAGTGGTACTACACCTGCTTAAACCTTAACCTGTCACCCTGCCTATGAGTCGTCGTGCTATCTCCTTACACCGCGATCAGTTTCGGAAATCAATCGCGCTCTTGTTCGTGATATCGATCCTCGTCAGCGGTGGAGGTCTTTTTGCGCAGGATGCAATACGTCCATCATTAGCTGGGCAGGCGGCATCCGATGCCAGACAACAGGATGTTTCGCGCATTCCATACAATTTGATTCTCGGACCGGTCCGGTTTCGAGTCGGCGCGACCGTCGGTGTCGAGTACAACGACAATATTAATTATTCGGATGACGGGACTGCAGTAATTCCCAACCCAACTGGTCCCGGTTCCATTACTATAAGCGCACATTCGCAAGATGACGTGATCGTTACGCCAAACCTGACTCTCGACATGATTTGGCCGGTCACCCAACTCAACACCTTGCGTCTCGATCTCGGCATCGGGTACTCGTTTTATCTCAATCACTCAGGGGACAACACCGATTATATCCTGGTCGCGCCTAAATCGCAGATCGCCTTCGACATTTTCGTGGGTGATTTCCGGATCAATATCCACGACCGGATGCAACTGCAACAAGACCCGATTCAAGAGGGAGCGTTGAGCGGCGTGCGTGATTACGGCCGTTTTGAAAATACAGCCGGCGTTTCGGTTCTATGGGACCTGAATAAGCTGCTCCTCCAGCTCGGCTACGATCATTACAATTTCGTCTCTACCACCAACCAGTTCGATTATTTGAATCGCAATTCAGAAATCCTCAACGGTTCGGCGGCTTTTATCGTTAACCCGACAATTACGGTTGGCGCTGAAGGCAATGCCGTTTTCACCAGGTATGACCGAAGCGTCCTTAACGATAATACAGATTACAGCGTGGGTGGTTTCGTCGAGCTGGAGTTGACCAATAACCTCAAGGTCCGTGCGGCCGGAGGGTACCAGTGGATCGATTTCGATCACAAATTTGTTACGTTCGCTTTCGGTCCCTTTAGCTTCAACGTCCCAGATCACAAGAATCTGGAGGATTATTATGTTAACGGGTTGATTGGGCATCGGATCAACGCCACTCTCAGCCAGACCGTGAGCGCCGGTCACGAAAATCAGCTGGGCGTAAACTCAAATTACATCACCTTGAATTATGTGCGCCATACTTTGACCTGGAATCTGATTCGTAACACTCTGCTCTCGACAGAGTTCTTTTTCGAAGATGCACAAGAGTCCGGCGGTTTCGCTGGCTTTTTTGATCCAGTTCCACTCGGCACCCCAGAACATTTCCATCGATTTGGCGGCGCAATTACTCTCGGCTATCAGTTGACGCCTCACGTCACTCTGGGAGTGCGCTATCAAGGCACAAGCAAAGACTCCAATTTGCTTCTGCGCGATTACAATCAAAACCGCATTTCTGTCGACGGCACTTACAGTTTCTAAACAGCGCAAAAAGGGTAAATGGGGGTTAACATGAGAGTCTGGTTGTATGCACTGGTCGGTGTTATCTGCATCTTTTCGACCAACTCGATGTTCGCCCAGGACCTGAACAGCCCGCCGCCCGCCACGCCAAAACCGCCATCGCCCGAAGGGCCCTCAACGGCGACTGCCACGGTAATGCGGACAAACTCGATGGCTGTGCTTGATGACAAAAAGAAACTGGGATCAAATGACTATGTCAGCTTTAGAGTGGTCGAAGATCGGGACAATGAATCCCAGCGATTGCGCGTCAATGATAACGGTGAGCTAGAAGTCCCCTATGTTGGACTCGTTCCGGCTCGAGGCAAATCGTGCAAGGAACTTGCTTACACGATTAAATCATTGCTCGAAAAAGAATATTATTATCACGCGACAGTAATCTTGGCGGTAGACCGCGTGAGCGAAAAATCCCGTGGCAGGATTTATGTCTACGGGTCAGTTAAACAGCAAGGACCGCAGGAAATTCCGCCAGACGAAAGTTATACCGTGAGTAAGGCGATTATTCGGGCGGGCGGATTTGGCGACTTCGCCAATAAACGCAAGGTGAAGCTGACTCGCAAGAACGGTCAGGAATCCACTGTCGATCTCAAGCGTGTGATCGAAGAAGGACATACTGACGAAGACTTGGACCTCGCGCCCGACGACCAGATCTACGTGCCGCAGCGCCTGATCAACATGTAATATGCAGCTCGTAACGGCCGGCAAAAATCTTTCCACGTCTTGGTCTGCCGCTTTTATTACGCGGCTGCATCGCTACAAGTCGCTTTTTCTACGGCGTTGGTGGATTCCGGTTTTGACGATCTGTCTGGGGCTGTTTGTTGAAGCTTTCTTGATTTATCAAACTCCGCCGTCTTATCAGTCAACCAGCAAGATGATGCTTGCGGGCAAGTTGAATATTGCCCAGGGCGCAGTTTACAGCGAAGACAGCGTGAATTTCTACGGCACGCAGATTCAGCTGATGCAGAGCGCGGAGGTGCGACATAGCGCCGAATCGCTCGTTCGCTCCGCTCATCCCGAATTACAGCCAGTTCCGGTGGAGATTTTTGTCCTCCAGAAGCCGCGGACGTCCATTTTCGATCTCGCCGCCATCGGCAGCGCACCTGAGTACACCCAGGCCTATTTGAATGCGGTCATGCAAAAGTATCTCGATTTCAAACGTGGAATGCGGGAGGACCGGGGCCATGAAATTACGACCGGAATTACCGAACAATTGATTCAGGTCGAAAAGGATTTGCGAAACGGCGAAGACGAAATGCTCGAGTTCCAGAAGCAAAACAACATCGGTTTCATCCAAGAACAGGGGAACAGCGCCGCTCAGTATCTGGTCAAACTGAATCAGCAATACGCTCAACTTAAAACTGAGTACGACTTGCTCAATCTGCTTGATCTCGACCAAAACCTCGACCGCGCGCAAAGCAAAAACGAGACATCCGCCAGTCAAGGTTCTGACAATCAAGGTCTGCCGTTTTCGGACGTCGGCCCGGAGGGCGATTATTTAAAGGCGAAACAACAGATCCAGCTTCTTAAAGCGGAGCGCGAAACACTCGCCAAAGATCTGCGACCAAATCATCCGAAGATTCTCAAGCTCAATGATGAAATCACTAAACAGGACAAGTTGATCGGGCTTTTTCGTGCCGACACTCTGGAGAAATTAAAAACGCGGCGCGAATCGATCGGCAAGCAGATGGAAAACCTGCAGGCCAATATTAAGGAATGGGAGGCCAAGGCCCTTGATCTCAGTCAGCGACTTGCCCAATTCAATCGGATCAAGGGGAAAGTGGACCGCCTAAAAATGTTGTACGATCGCCTTACCAACAACCTCAAGGAAATCGACGTGTCCCAAGTCGTTGGCGGCGAAGATCAGGTTTCGATCATGGAAATGGCCACCGCTCCGGTTTCGGTCCGGCCCGGATTAATCAAGAGCTTGCTCATTGGCTTCGGCATTGGCGCCCTGGCGGGCTTGGCCATTCTTATTCTGCTCGATCGCATCGACGATCGGATGGCGTCGTTCAGCGAATTTCAGCATCACTTTTCCGAAAATATTCTTGGGCAGATTCCAAAAGAAAAAACGAAGGGAAAAGTGGATTTGCTCCAACCGGATGATACCCGACATGTTTTTGCCGAATCGTATCGAAATATTCGCTCGTCTATTTTCTTCATGCCCTATGAGGGCCCGCGGCCAAAAAGCTTTTTGATTACGAGCGCAGTCCCTAGTGAAGGCAAGTCGACGGTATCGGCCAATCTGGCCATCACCATGGCACTCTCCGGTGCGCGCACACTGTTGATCGATTGCGACTTACGGCGAGGGGCATTGCGCGAAGCGTTCGGAATTTCATCGAAGATTGGTTTCTCCGAAGTCCTGAAAGGGGAAGTAAACTGGCAAGAAGTGGTGGTACCGACGGCTGTTTCGACGCTTTTCGTTTTACCGCGCGGCAAGACCTTGTCTCAGCCGAGCGAACATCTACTGCGTGATTCAACCGAGGCGCTCTTGAAGGAAATCTACCAGCATTACGAATACGTGATCATTGACAGTTCGCCTGTTCTCGCCGCGGACGATACCACCAGTCTTGCGCCGAAAATCGATGCTACCATCTTTATCGTTCGGCTTTCCTATACCTCTGCTCGTCTCACGAAGAAAGCGCTTGAGCTTCTCTACAATCGGCAAGTCAATGTTCCCGGGGTCATTCTGAATTTCGTCGATACTTCGCTGCCCGAGTATTACTACTATCAATACTCCGAATATTATTCGACACCGACAGGCATCACGGATGGCGAAGCGGTCACCCCAGTTCGTCGGCAACGACCGAAGCCAATCGAGACTGCATAACCTGCGGCGGTTCGGATTCCGCGCGAGGCAGATTCTAGATCGACATTGATCGTCGGCCGCCTAACAGCCGAAGTGCAGATTCCTCTTGGCACTTGGATAGCTCTTGGCTCTCTTGAACGCGTAATTTAGCCATGAGCTTCTTCGTCCCGGTCTCTCCACCTCTTTTGGACGAAAGCTCGACTCCGATTCTCAGGCGAGCTTTCGATCACGCCCGGCGGATCGGGAATTACATGCTCGTGCAGGCGGCCGTCCAAATCATCGGTTTCTCGAGTGGAATTCTTTTGGTGCGCTGGTTACCACAACGCGAATACGCGTTCTTCACTATCGTTAATGCGATGCAAGCCACGCTGATGTTGCTGGCCGACATTGGCATCAGCGTCGGACTCATTTCAATCGGCGGCCGCGTTTGGCAAGATCGACATCGGTTCGGTGAATTAATTAACACGGCGCTCGCCGTGCGCAGGAAACTTGCCACTGCCGTCGTCTTGATCGTCGCGCCAATCTTGTATGCGATGCTGACGAAGAATGGCGCTTCTTTGAGCTACACACTGCTTCTGATCGTCGTTGTCGTGGCCGGATTCTCCATTCAGCTCGCGGTCGACATTTATGGCGTGGTGCCGCGTCTCCATTCGGATATCGGTCGAATTCAAAAAATAGATTTCATCTGCGCGATCGTTCGCCTTCTACTGGTTGTAGGGCTGGTTTATCTCTTCGCGACCGCTGGACTCGCCGTCGCCATCGCCAGCGCCACTTTCCTTTTGCAGTATTTTCTCTTCCGTGCCTATGCCGCGAAAGTTGTCGATCTGAAAGCGAACGAAAACGCGGAGGATCGACGCGAGATCGTGCGATTAATCAAAAAGCTGGCCGCGAATGCACTGTTCTATTGTTTTCAAGGTCAGATCACTGTGTTCCTAATCAGTTTTTTCGGCCGTCACGCGGCGTCGGTCGCGGAAGTCGGAGCTCTAGGGCGTCTCGCTATGATCTTCACCATCCTGATGAACATGCTGGCCAACGTTTTCGTCCCGGCTTTTGCGCGTTGTCAGGACAAGCGCAAGTTGCGTTACCTTTATGCTGGAATTGCTGCTGTCGTGATTCTCTTTAGCGCAGGCGTTCTCGGTTTTGCCGCATTGTTTCCCGAACAATTTCTTTTCGTTCTTGGCAATCGTTACACCCATCTTCGTCACGAACTCCTTCTAATGATCAGTGTCGCGGTGATCACTGCTTTGAGCGGCACGCTTTGGTTGCTCAATGCTTCCAAGGCGTGGATCAACGGAGCCTGGCTTTACGTTCCTCTCACTCTCGTAACGCAAATCGCACTCATCCCGTTCACCGATTTTTCTACTGTTGCCGGTGTCCTGATTTTTAATTTGATCTCTGCTGTGCCGAGCTTGTTCCTCAATCTGGCCCTGAGTTACCGAGGTTTTCGCACTTTTGCTTCCGCCGCGGGATGAACCTGCCTTACTATTCGGCGCGTCTGGAAGGAACAATCACGCGCTCACTTTACTGCAGGGCGTTGCCATTGATTGTCCGGCGAACGGTTGTCGTTGCCCGCGAACTTCCCTTTGAGGTTTTTGCTTACTCGGGAGAAAACACTTTGCCGGAGCAGGTAGCATCCATTCGCTCTTTTCTAACTTACGCTGGCCGACCGAAACAATTCGTCGTTGTGTCCGACGGATCTTACACCAGCGCCAGCATTGAATTGTTGGAAAAGATCGACAACGTTGTGCGCGTCCAAACAACTCCGCCACCACTGCCGCCGGGGTTGCCGAATGCGATTCAATCGTATCTCACCACTCATCCGACCGGCAAGCAACTCGCCCTTCTAATGAGTCTGCCCGCAAACGGTCCAACCCTCTACACCGATTCCGACGTTCTCTTTTTCCCGCGAGCCTGCGACCTGGCCCAACTTTCCAGAACGCAATCGATCTCCGCCCTCTTTCTCGCCGACTATCAGTTCTCCGGCGATGAACGGCTTATTCGAGATCCATCGGAGAAACAGAATCCGGCGAACACTGGGTTTGTTTTCTTTTTCCAAAAGCTGGACTGGTCGCGGGGACTTGAGCGATTGCAGATGTTGAGCGGTAAACCGAATTTTTTTACGAATCAAACCGTGATGCATTTTTGCATGCACGCCAACGGCGCGGTCGCGCTCGATCCGAGCAAGTTCGTTCTCCAGGTCGACGATCAGTTTATTTACCGCGACCGATACGCCGCCCCTTCGCTCGCCATCCGGCATTACGTCAATCCGATCAGACACAAATTCTGGACCCTCCTCGCGCATCGCGTTCCAAAGTAAACCCATGGAGAAACAGCTTCGCATTCTCTGTATTGTGAATCTTCCGTGGGACCCGCGGCTGGGAGCAGCCCGTGTTTGGTTTGAACTGTGCGAACAGTGGACAAAAGCCGGGCACAAGATCGACCGATTCTGTCTCAGCGACGCGTTTGCAAAACCGACGCGTTCGCGCGCGCTTTCGGCGTGGCGACAAGTAGTCTTCCCGTATCGAGCGACTCGTTATGTTCGGCGCAACGCCGGCAAATTTGACGTCATCGATTGCTTGATCGGAACGCTTCCGTTTTCGAAAAGATCGTTGCGCTTTCGAAATCTGTTGGTTGGCCGGTCGATCGGATTGTATCTTGCCTATGACGAATTCATCCGATTCAGTCGACGGCGTTGGCCCGATCAGCCGCGTGGGAAATTCGTCGGCCGCCTTTTTTACACTTTTATCTCATGGTTGCTTCGGCGCAGCGCGAATCGCGCCCTTGTTCATTGCGACTTCTTTAACGTTCCGAATGAGGACGAAAAGCAATCGCTCAAGAAATACAGTTCTGCCCCGATCATTGTTCTGCCGTATGGTTTGAACGAAGCCGAGCGCGCCGCTCTTGCCGGCGCCGCGCGCTCAGGCGCAGAGCGTTTGGCTCGAAAAGAAATCTGCTTTCTTGGAATGTGGGGCGTGCGAAAAGGTTCTCGCGATTGGCCGGAAATTGTCCACGGCATCTTGTATGCCGAGCCTTCCGCGCGGTTCACATTTCTCGGCACCATGACCGACGAACAAACGGTTCTCCGCGATCTCCAGCCTACCTCGAGTGAATCGATTCGCTGTCTCACGAGCTACGATCCCAAGGAGCTTCCGCAATTGATCGCCAATTGCGCGGTCAGCCTTTTCCCAAGTTACATCGAAGGCTTTGGCATCTCGGTGATCGAACAACTGGCAGCCGGCATCCCGACAATTGCCTACAATGTTTCAGGCCCCCGCCATATTCTTGGGGGCGCCGGCTCTGAATTTTTGGTTCCGGTCGGAAACGTGAAAGCAATGACGGATCGCGCCCTGGAAATTTTGCGCATGAACGAAAGCGGTTACAGCGCGCTGTCGGCTAAATGCCGTCAAATCGCGCAGTCATTTCGTTGGGAGCAGATCGCTTCTGATACGATCCGGGAATACACCGCGGCGCTGGATCGGCAAACGTTGGGAAACCAGCAGCGCCAAGTGCAAGCCCGTTCAGCTTGAGTACGCTTCTCCAAATCGTTCCGAGAGTTCCCGGCGGAATTGATGGTGTCGGGGATTACGCCCTTACCATTGCCGAGAAACTGCGGGCCAAATTCGGGTGCGATACCTTTTTCGCCACTTTTCAGATTTCGCCGGCGGTAAATACGACCGACTTTGAGGTAGTCCCGCTTGAGAGTTTGATCGGCGACGCTGCTCGAAAACACGAGCACACGCTTCTCCACTATGTGAACTACGGATTCCAAAAGCGCGGCGTTCCATTTCGTTTGCTGTCGATCTTGCGTGGGTTGCGCGGCCGGCATCACGGAAAATTGGTGACAATCTTTCATGAGCTCTATGCATCCGGGCCGCCGTGGAGCAGCGCGTTCTGGTTGCAGCCGTTGCAAATCCATCTCGCCAAGTCGGTCGGCCGTTTATCGGACGCGTGCATTGTGAGCAGCGATAACTTTCTTTCTGAGCTAAAACGTCTGGTTCCAACTGCGCCAGTCGAACTGCATCCGGTGCCTTCGGGATTGGGCGAGCCGTCTCTTTCCGCAAATCAAATTGCCGATCGCGATCTGCATCGATGGGCGATCGTCGGCGGCACCGGTCTGGCGGAGCGATCTCTCCGATCGTTTTGCCGCATTCTAGCGCAAATTCCGGAGTCAATCGAGCCAAGGAAGTTGATTGTTCTCGGCGGGGTCGATAATCCGGCGACGCGTTCGATGCTTCGCGATCTCGCGGTCGAATCCGATTACCGTCCTCGCATCACCGCGGCCAACGCATCGGAAATTCTCAGGACTTGTTCGTTCGCCTGGTTCAATTATTTCCATCGTCCGGACGTCGAGACCTCAGTCATTTTGAAATCAAGCGCATTCGCGGCCGTTTGCGCCCATGCCGTGGTGCCTGTTTTCCCTCACCGCGGGTCCGCCGTTTCGCTCGACGGCGATCGTCTGCCCGGCCCTTTTTTTATTGAGGCAGATTGCTGCGAAATTCCTGATGCGCCGGCGCGCCCACAAATTGCGGCGGACATTTACGCCTGGTACCAACGCCATGCATCCTCCAACCATTTGATCCAGGGCATTGCTAAGACACTTCGTTTGGGCGCATGAAAATTCTGTTCTCCTCTTATCTTTTTCACCCCAGCGTCGGCGGAATCGAATCCGTCTCGAAAATCCTAGCTGAAAAATTCACAGCTGCCAGCAATGACGTGCAGGTAATTACCGAGTCGGCCGGAGGTGCGGTGCCGGGAGCGACGTACAGAGTAACGCGACGTCCTTCAATCGCGCAATTGTTTGCCTTGCTTCGGTGGTGCGATCTTTTTTTCCAAAACAACATCAGTCTGCGAAGTTTAATTCCAGCGTTGATTTTGCGGAAGCCGACGCTGGTTGTTCATCAGACCTGGCTGCAAAACACCCGGGGCGAGGTTGGCTGGCACAATCGGCTCAAGCAATTGCTCCTTCGTTTTGTCACTAATGCCGCGATTAGCAAAGCCGTGGCCGACCGCCTCAACCCGCGTTCTTTTGTCATCGGTAATCCTTACGACGACACCATATTTCGGACGGTTCCGAATTTGTCCCGGGACAAGAATTTAGTTTTCCTCGGACGCCTTGTTTCGGACAAAGGTGTGGATTTGCTTTTGCAGGCGCTCAAGCTTTTGCAAAACGACAATTTGTTTCCCGACCTGACCATCGTTGGCAGTGGACCGGAGGAGAAGGATTTGCAGCGGCTTGCAACCGAGCTTGGCGTGGATCGCCAATTGTCATTCGCCGGTCAGAAATCCGGTGCGGCTATCGCTGAGATTTTGAATCGACACCTCATTCTGGTTGTTCCGTCGCGGTGGGAAGAGCCTTTTGGGATTGTGGCCTTGGAGGGAATTGCCTGCGGTTGCATTGTGGTCGGTTCGGAAAAAGGGGGACTGAAGGAAGCAATCGGTCCGTGTGGTCTGACTTTCGAAAACGGAAATGTCCGGGCGCTTGCCGATCAACTGAAGCGCCTGCTCAATGATTTGAACTTGCAGGCGAAACTGCGAGATCACGCCACCGAACATTTGACCAAATTTCAATCGGACGTGATCGCCGCCGCCTATTTGCAGCTGATGAGAAAATTGGTCGCATGATTTTACTTTCGCATCCTACCGGCAACGAGTTTGTCCGCGCGACGCTGGCGGCCTTCGATCGCGCAGGAATGCTTCGGGAATTTTGGACGACGCTGAGCTGGAATTCCAACTCGCTGATCAATCGGGCACTGCCACCGCGATTTCGCGAAGTGTTGCAGCGTCGCTCATTTCCGGAATCACTTCGCTCGCGCACGCATGTTGTTCCGTTGCGTGAAATGGTCCGCCTGTTCGCGGGAGCGACCGGAGTTAGGCCGAAACATGAAACCGGCTGGTTCAGCGCGGATGCCGTTCTGTGCGAACTGGATCGAAAAGTCGCTGATCGGCTCCGTAAGATCGACAGCTGTGATGCTGTTTATGCTTACGAAGATGCAGCCTTCGAAAGTTTCGAGACTGCGCGCGACCGAGGATTCAAACGCATTTACGATCTTCCGATCGCTTATTGGGAGACGAGCCAGCGCTTATTGCGCGAAGAAGCCGAGCGCTATCCCGATTGGGAACCAACGTTGGGCGGGACGCGGGATTCGGACGAGAAACTTTCTCGCAAAACTCAGGAGCTGAATCTTGCTCAGCTGGTGATCTGCCCGAGTAGATTTGTCTTGGAATCGCTGCCCGCAGCCGCGCGCGCGCAGAAGGAATGTATCATCGCGCCGTTTGGCTCTCCGATTGTCGGTCTAAACAAAAATCCGAAACGGAATTCACGTCTCCTCAGGCTGCTGTTCGCAGGTGCGCTCACACAACGAAAAGGCTTGGCGGACGTTTTCGAAGCAATGAAGTTGGTCGGCTCAAATTCCGTCGAGCTTGTGGTCATGGGCTCACTTTTGTGTCCGATCAGTTGGTATCGAGATCAGTTTGCGGATTTCACCTACGAAACGCCGCGGCCCCATGGCGAAGTTCTTCGTCTCATGCAAAGCTGCGACGTGTTTGTTTTGCCTTCGATCGTCGAGGGTCGCGCGTTGGTGCAACAGGAAGCAATGGCTTGTGGACTTCCCGTAATTGCCACGAAAAACGCCGGCGCGGACGACGCGATCGTGGATGGTGAAACCGGATTTCTGGTGCCAATTCGGTCCCCGGCTGCGCTCGCCGAAAAAATAGGCTGGTGCGCCGCCAACCAGTCGATTGTCGATGGCATGGGTATTGCAGCCCGAAAACGCGCGAGTGAGTTTACCTGGCGCGCCTATGGCGAGAATATCGTCGCCGCGGTGACCGCATTAACCTGCCCATGAGTATTGAAAGTCCAGAGGAGAAAGCGAAGCGGCGTGTTCGCCAGCTCATTTGGCTTTATCTCTGGTTACTCTTGACTGAAGGCGTGCTCCGTAAATGGGTCCTGCCCCGATATTCGGATCCCATACTTCTCATCCGGGATCCGGTCATGGTGGGAATTTATTATTACGCGCTTCGGGCCCGCGTCTTTCCGCGGAACGGATGGGTCGTTTCTCTCGGGTTTATTGGCGCGCTGTCTCTGTTGGCGAGCATGTTACTGGCACGGTTTAGTCTGATCGCCGATTTTGTTCCAGTCGTTCCGATCCTGGAAGTTACACTTTACGGCATGCGTGCGAATTTCTTCCACCTGCCGATCATATTTGTGATGGCGAACGTTTTTGATGAAGAAGACGTCAAAAAATTCGGCTGGTGGATCATTCTCCTGATGATTCCAATGGGTTTGCTCATGGCCGCGCAGTTTAAAGCGTCGCCCGATTCATTTATTAATCGCACAGCCGGCCTGAGCGAGGCTGAACAACTCACCGCCGGCGGCGGCAAGATTCGTCCGCCCGGAACGTTCTCCTTTATTTCAGGGCCCGTTTTTTACATGAGTATATCGGCCGCGTTTCTAATTTACGGCGCGCTGCGACGGACGGTTTACAACAACTGGTTATTGATTGCGTCAGGCGTCGCATTGGCAGTCGGCATCTTTATTTCCGGAAGCAAGTCTTCCGTAATTGCCGTTCTACTCGTTGTGTTCGCCCTAGCTGTCATCCTGATCGTGCGTCCTCGCGCGGTGAACCGCTTTGGTTGGACTCTTATCATTGTCGTGATCGGCGCACTGATTGTGAGTCGACTTCCGATTTTCAAGGAGGGTTTTCAGATTCTCTCGGATCGGTTCACTTCGGCGGCTGAAGCTACCGACACAACCATCGTTGGAGGAACAATTGAGCGGGTGATCAATGATTTCACCGAAGGCTTTAAGAACATCAATACATTTCCACTCTTCGGTTACGGGGTTGGTATCGGTACTAATGTTGGTGGACGCATTCTGATTGGTCGTCCTGCGCTTCTTCTGGCCGAAAGCGAGTGGACGCGAGTCCTGGCCGAAAGTGGACCGATTCTTGGGGTGGCATTCCTGCTCTGGCGGACCCTTTTGGTGTTGCAGCTGGGGCGCTGGAGTTTCGCTGCGCTGAAACAGGGTAACCTCCTTCCCATTCTGCTCTTCGGTTCCGGTTTTTCTGTGCTTTTAAATGGACAATTTGGTCAGCCGACTATTCTTGGCTTCGCCGTGGTCCTCAATGGTCTCTGCTTGGCTGCGACCCGGCCTCGTGTTGTCGATTCTCTCACAACTACACTGGCGATGAATGATCAACTGGTAGCAAAGCCGCTCCCGCGCAACTCACCTTTCGCGAGTCGTCTTCACGGCCCCGAGATCGGCGCCGAACATAACAATGGTTCTGCTGATCGGTAATTATCCGCTCGATCGGCTACAAAGCATGCAGCGCTTCACCGATATGATGCTGCAGGGGTTGAACGCCGCGGGAGTTTCCGCCGAAATCGCAGCGCCGAGTCCCATTTTGGGAAAGCTTTTCGGACCGGAGAATTTCGTCGGTAAATGGCTCGCTTACATCGACAAGTTCATTTTGTTTCCGCGCCAACTGCGCGCTCGGCTCGCTCGGCATCCTGCCGTTGTCCACATTTGCGATCACTCGAATGCAATTTACAGCTCGCGTGTGGGAAATTTTCCAGTCGCTGTGACCTGTCACGATCTGATCGCGGTGCGAAGCGCGCTGGGAGAGGAGACGCATTGTCCGGTTTCGTTTACCGGAAAACTTTTGCAGCGCTGGATCCTGCGCGGTTTGCGTCGAAGCGACGTGATCGCTTGTGTATCGCAAGCAACACGCGAAGATGCCGAACGCCTTGTCTCCGGCAATGGCCCTTCGCCGAAACTCGAGATGATCCCGAACGGGCTGAATTATCCTTATCAAAAACTGTCGCAATCAACAGCCTGGGCGCGTTTGCAAGGAATTCCGGGGGTGTCTCAGCCGTTCATACTCCACGTCGGTTCCAACCTGCCGCGCAAAAACCGGGACGGCGTCATTCGGATTTTCGCGCGAACCAAGGACAAATGGAATGGACGTCTTGTTTTTGCGGGTGACGTGTTGGATGCGGAATTACTCTCGCTGGTAAAGGAACTCGGCGTCTCCGATCGCGTTGTTCAAATAAAAGACCTATCCAGTGAGCTGCTTGAGGCGCTTTACAATTGTGCTGTTGCGCTTCTGTATCCATCGCGCTCCGAAGGGTTCGGCTGGCCCGTGATTGAAGCTCAGGCCTGCGGCTGCCCCGTTGTCTGCAGCAATCTCGGTCCGCTTCCTGAAGTTGCCGGCGACGCCGGACTTTTTCATGATCTCAGTGATGAAAACGGTTTCGCTGCGGATATTTTACGACTGAATGATCCGGCCGAGCGGGCGGTTTGGTGCGAGAAAGGTTTGCGCAACGCCCAGAGATTTTCCACGGAAGGAATGATTTCCCGTTACATCGACATCTACCGAAGTCTGGGAGCGCAGCTGTGAAAAAGATTCTGATGCTTTTCAGCTTCCTTTTGCCGTGGTCGTTGCGGCGTTCGTTTTTAGAAAAACAATTCGGCTATGAAATTCATCCGAGTTGCCGCATCCGCTTGTCCTGGATTAATCCGACCCGCTTGATCATGGAAGAAGGAAGCCGCATCGATCATCTTACCCTCTGCAAAGGTCTAGATCTGCTTCACCTCAAAGCGCATTCCATGATCGGCCGCGGCAACTGGATCAGCGGTTTTCCGCTTGGACCCTCGCGCCACTTCGCCGAAGAGACGGATCGCAAGCCGCAATTGATCGTCGGCGAACATTCAGCCATTACCCATCGGCATTTCATCGATTGCACAAACTCGGTTACGATTGGCAAATTCAGCACGTTCGCCGGGATTCAATCCCAAATCATGACCCACAGCCTCAACATCGAGAAGTGTCGTCAGACCTCGTTGCCTGTTCGAATTGGCGATTACTGTTTTGTCGGGACCAATTGCGTTTTGCTTGGTGGCAGTGTCCTGCCGGATTATTGCGTAGTCGGCGCCAAATCTCTGGTGAACAAAGCCTTTACCGAATCGTATCAGCTTTACGGCGGCGTTCCGGCCCGCCCGATTGAACGACTCTCGCCTGACTGCAAATATTTCCAGCGGACGGAAGGTTTCGTTGTCTAGCCCGCTGAAGATTTTACAAATGGCTCATACGCTCGATCCGAGCGTTGGCGGCGTGGCGACATCGGTCCTCGCACTCAGTCACGGGCTCGCCCAGCGCGGGCACAAAATCGACATCGTCGTGCTGGACGAACCTTCCGCCGCGTGGATCAAAAATATCGATCTCAACCTGCACGCGCTCGGGTCAGGCGTGGCAAGTTACCGCTATTCAAGCGCTCTCTTGCCGTGGCTGCGCGAACATGGCGGCGATTACGATCGGGTTATCGTGAACGGTATTTGGCAATACTTGAGCTTCGCGGCCTGGCGGCGCTACGCCGGCTCTTCAATTCCTTATTACGTTTTTCCTCACGGTATGCTCGATCCATGGTTTAAGCGGACGTTTCCGTTCAAACATCTCAAGAAATGGCTCTATTGGCCTTGGGCGGAGTATCGCGCCTTGCGCGATGCCGCGGCAGTCATCTTCACTTCGGAAGAAGAACGTTTGCAGGCCAGGCAGTCGTTCTGGCTCTATCGCTGTCGCGAAGAAATCTCACCGCTCGGTGTTGAAGATTCATCGATCGTGCCGAACGCGAAGTCGGAATTTCTGTCGCGTTATCCGCAACTTCAAAACACGAGGAGTTTTCTTTTTCTCGGCCGCTTACATCCAAAAAAGGGTTGTGACATCTTGTTGGATGCGTTTGCGCGGATTCGATCAAATGATCCCATTGCGTTAATCATGGCTGGACCCGATCAGATCGGTTGGGAGTCCGATCTGCGCCGCCAGGTTGCACGCTTGAATTTGACCGATCGGGTTGTCTTTACCGGGATGCTTCAAGGCGCGATCAAACAGGGCGCGCTCGCCAGCGCGGACGCGTTCGTTCTCCCTTCGCATCAGGAAAATTTCGGGATCTCCGTCGTCGAAGCTCTCGCCGCCAGCGTCCCGGTCTTAATTTCCAATCGGGTAAACATTTGGCGCGAGATCGAGGCGGATCGCGCCGGTTATGTTGAATCCGACGATCTCGCTGGAACAACGCGTTTGCTTCAACGCTGGATCGACACGCCACCGGCGGAACGCGACGCAATTCGACGAAACGCGAGAAATTGTTTCGCCCGACGTTTCGAAATCAATCGCGCGGTCGATTCGCTTTTGCAGATCGTAAACGAAGTACCCAACCGGCAATGAAAATCACGATTGTCTTGGGCGCGTTCTTTCCGGTGCCGCCGACGATGGGTGGCGGCGTGGAGAAAGTATGGTTTGGTTTGGCCCCCGAATTCGTTAAACACGGCCACGATCTTGTGATGGTGTCACGCAAAATACCCGGACTTCCGCGTGAAGAAACAATCGAAGGAGTGAAACATTTGCGCGTCGACGGTTTCGACACCCCGCGTTCGCTCGTTTGGTTAAAATTTCTCGACCTGATTTATTCGCTCCGGACGATGTCGATCCTGCCCGACGCGGACATCATCGTGACCAACACGTTTTGGCTGCCGATTTTGCTGTGGAATTCCAAACGCGGTCGTGTTTACGTGCAAGTTGCGCGTTATCCGAAAGGACAGATGCGCTTTTACGGACGAGCGGCGCGCTTGCAGGCTCCGTCGCAGGCCGTCGCGCGCGCGATCGCTGCCGAAGCCCCGCGTCTGGCACAAAAGGTTTCTGTCGTTCCAAACCCGGTATCTCAATCCAAAATTGTAGCGCCGCCTCCAGCGATCGTTGATCGCGATAAAATCATGCTGTTTGTCGGACGGGTGCATCCGGAGAAGGGCGTGCATGCTTTGGTCGATGCCTTCGCGAGCGGCGCGCGGGCTGCTTTTGCTGGTTGGAAATTGATGATTGTCGGCCCAACCCAGACGAAACTTGGTGGCGGAGGTGAAGCATATTTAGCTTCGCTTCGACGTGCTGCCGAAAAAGCGGACGGGCGAATAAAGTTTGCCGGAGCGATTTTCGATGCCGCTGAGCTCGCGGCCGCTTTCGGCAAAGCCCGACTCTTTGTTTATCCGTCGCTAGCCGAGCGCGGCGAATCGTTTGGACTCGCGCCGCTTGAAGCGATGGCGCATGGTTGCCCGGTAGTGGTTTCAAACCTCGATTGTTTCCGGGATTTCATTCGTGATGGCGATACCGGCTTTGTTTTTGATCACTATGCAGAACCAATCGCTAAAACGCTTCGCGATAAAATCGACAACGTTATCTCTGACGAAACACTGCTGGCGCGCGTGGCAACGGCGGGTTATGAGAAATCCGCCGAGTATTCGCCCGAACGTGTGGCCGACCAGTTCCTGAAAGATTTTGATGCAGTGATTCGAAATTAACATGTCTGAGGTCCAAATCGTTAATCCGGAACAGAAATCGGCCTACGATTCGCCGTGGCCGGTGAGTCAGCGCTTTCTTCGGGTGCTCTGGGAATTTTGCTGGATGGTCTTTTGCGTTTGGACACCAAAGCCGCTTAATGAATGGCGACTGTTTTGGCTGCGCGTCTTCGACGCGAAAATCGATGGAACCCCGTTCGTGCATCAGCGCGCGCGCATCGAGATTCCTTGGAATTTGACGCTGCACGATCGCGCCTGTCTCGGCGATCGCGCCAATGCCTATTCGTTAGGCGAAATCGAAATCGGCGCACGGGCCACGATCGCGCAGGAAGTTTACCTCAGTAGCGGGACTCACGATTTCAATCGACCGGAAATGCCGCTGGTGGCCGCCAAAATTTCGATCGGCGAAGACGCGTTCATCGGCGCGCGCGCGTTTGTTTTGCCGGGAGTTAATATCGGAGCGCGCAGTGTTATTGGCGCGTGCTCGGTCGTGACCAAGGATGTTCCGGAGAATGTGATCGCGGCTGGAAACCCGTGTCGGGTTGTAAGATCGCGGCCATCTGCATGAATTTTTCCGCCCTGTCTCGTCACGGGGCTTTTGTCGCTTTTCTTATTTTGTACGGCGCAATTCTCGCGCTGCAATTCGATCATGGTCTGGCCAGCGGCGACGGACATGGAATTGTGCGCACGACCCAGGCGTTGCTGAACAGCGGCCAGCTCGACGTTTCGAGGCCGCCTGGCCATCCTACCACCGAGTTTTATCTTTTTGGCGCGGTCGGATGGGTTTTGCAGAAAGGTTTCGGCGCCGACTTTGACGACAAAGTTTATCTCGTTTGCCAGGCCATCGGAGCGCTCGCGACGCTGATCGTTTTTTACAATCTGCTCTATCGCCTCGGCGCGGCGCGGCTGTGCTCTCTTCTAGCCACCATCTGTCTGGCCTTTTCGGCGCAATTTCTTTTGAACGCAGTCGATGGCGAAGAATTTAATTTCGGCCTTGTCTTTCTGCTCCTCGCGGTACGGTTTTTAGTTGTTCCATCGGCCAAACCGAATTTTGGCCGACTGTTATTGTCGATCTTTTGCTTCGCGCTTTGTACCGGTTGCCGACCAGAGTTCGTCTTCGCCGCGATTATTTTGCCGATTTATTGCCTCCTTAACCCGGAGCTCGGCCGGAAATATGCGCTATTGAGCGTCGTGCTTTCGGCGGTTGCGGTCTTGATGGTTTGGCTGCCGATTTTACTTATGGGCATTCGCGCGCCTTACACCGCCGGCATGAATCTGCGGGAATCAATCCTCGGCGGCGTCTACCGGATAATTTTCCAGGCTTTTACACCACCGGTTTTTCTTTTGCTCTGCTGGACACTAATCAGCGCGCTGCGGGAATGGCCACGGCAGATGCGCTCGCGAAATTTCATCTTCACGATTTCTTGCTGCGTCTCCGTTATCTTTTTGGCGGTCTTCTTCCTTCATCCATCGAAAGCGGCGCATTTGCTGGTGGCACTGCCGTTTCTTTTGTTGCTCGCGGTCGATCGATCGCTCGGGTTGGTTCTGGCGCTCGCCTTTTTTACTTTGCTCGGATCGGTGGTGAACATCGACATCTTCAAAGATCGAGAACTCGTTCGTCCGTTCCTGACTGCCGGAAGTTATTTTCAAACTATCCATCAAAAGCCGTATTACCGACTGAGCTATCTTCGAAAACTTTTCGATCAGTGCGAAGACCCTGCCGTTATCATTGGTAACGCGTGGCCGTGGGACTTTGAATACCACGTGGAGCGCGCCAGCTTGCCGTTGCATGAGAAAGATCTGCACGGCGAAATTAAAAAAGATCTTTCGGCATTTTTCTCAAATGGCGACCACTGCGTTTTTTTGTCACCCGAGGCTATTTATGAAAATGCGTTGTTGAGTGAATGGCAGCGGAAAGGTTACGCCATGAAAATGGACGCGAAACTTTATCGCACCTTCTTCGCGCGCTACGACGTTCGCTCCGGTGTTTCGTCAGCGACGGCCAATGTTGGCGACGTTTCCTTTAGTTTGTTTCGGATCGACTGATCAACCGCAATGCCGGAGCCGCTAGCCATCATCGTTCTGACCCATAACGAGGCCGACAATTTGCCTCGTTGTTTGGAATCCGTCGCCGGCTTTGGTGAGATCGTGGTGGTCGATTCCGCCAGTGATGATGGCACTCAGGAAATCGCGCGAAGCGCCGGCGTGCGTCTTTATGAGCATCCGTTTCAGGCCTTCGGACAACAACGAAACTGGGCGCTCGAAAATTGCGATTTGAAAAACGAATGGGTGTTGTTTCTCGATGCCGATGAAGTTGCAACGCCGGAATTCCGTCGGGCGGTTACAGATGCCATTCAGAACGCGGCAGACGTGGTCGCAGGTTTTTATTGTTGCTGGAAAATGATGCTGGATCGACGCTGGTTGCGGCGGAGCGATTCGTTTCCGAAATGGCAGCTCCGGATCGTGCGTCGCGGGCGCGCCGACTTCATTGATAGCGGCCACGGCCAGAAGGAAGGAAGAGTTGACGGCGAACTCGGCTATATCCGCGAACCGTACTTGCACTATGCGCTGAGCAAAGGTTGGGAAGCGTGGTGGGCCAAGCACAATCAATACTCCGGCGAAGAAGCGGCCGATCGATTGGTGCGTTCTACTTCCTGGCCGGAGCTCTTCTCGAAAGATCCGTCTCGCCGTAGTCGCGCGCTTAAGCCCCTTTTGAGTCGCATCCCCGGTTGGCCGCTCCTGCGTTTTCTCCACATGTATATTTTGAAAGGCGGCTTTCTCGAAGGCCGCGAAGGATTCGCTTACTGCGCCAGCATGGGCTGGTACGAATATCTGATCCGCGCAAAAATGCGTGAGCTTCGCAAACAGCGAGCTCCGCGCGAGCTTCAGCCCCATCAATAAGCGCTACGCGGCGGTCGAATCAGTTGCGCGAACGTGCGCAGAATGATCGCGCACTCGAGCGACAGGTTCCAGTTTTCCAGATATTCAATATCGCAGGCGACGCGGTTTTCAATGTCGGCGTTATTCCTGGCTTCGCCGCGAAATCCGCGCACCTGCGCCAAACCGGTAATGCCTGGTTTCACAAACGCGCGGACATGATAGTTGGCCAAGAATTTCGAAAACTGCTGGTTGTGTTCGATTAAATGCGGTCGCGGTCCTACGATGCTCATATCGCCAAGAAGGACGTTCCAAAACTGCGGCACTTCATCCACGCTTAATTTGCGGAACCATTTTCCGATCGGATAGACGCGCTTGTCGGTCTCGCTGGCCTGGCGTGACAGCTCTCCATTGTTGGAATGCATCGTGCGAAACTTGTAAATCTTGAACTGTCGATTTTGCATCCCGGCGCGGTTTTGCACGTGAAAGAGCGGGCCGGGCGACTGCAGCCGTTGCGCGA
>Ga0307479_10000357_pt1 | contig 41201 bp, 27 predicted proteins | sample atmos_gasesECM4C_FD_203743 | JGI IMG/M metagenome (GOLD analysis project Ga0307479, IMG submission 203743) | Hardwood forest soil microbial communities from Morgan-Monroe State Forest, Indiana, United States - atmos_gasesECM4C_515 | ecosystem: Environmental > Terrestrial > Soil > Temperate...
CACCTCACTCGTTGTACTTACTCTTGCAACCTCGCTCCCCTGCCAAGGCGTTCCGCCCACGGGATCCTGTCACTCGAAAATAGACGCATGCAGCTCACGACACCGGAAGGCGGCCCCGGCCCGCCAACCTGGCTCCCACCGCGATCATGCTATCCGAACTTACGAGACTCCTGCAGAGCTCCGGAGGCGCTTGACTATCTGTGTTCCCAGGCATAAAGTACGTCAATTCCATCATATTTCTCGACGAATTGCACCCCGGTGTTTGCGACATTTTCGACTCATTCCGTTGAAGACCAACGGCCCAAAAAAAGAATGAAGGGAAGCTCTTATGCTGACCAATACAATGATTGTAAGCGACATCGATGACACGATTAAGTGGAGCCATATCCTCGGTCCGGAAGTTATCGTTGATGCGCCGAATTATCACCTGGCTTTCAAAGGAATGCCCGAGCTCTATGCATCCCTCGCAAATGCCGGAGCCAAATTTGCTTACGTAACGGGAGCTCCGGACATAATCATCGATAAGCTCCAGATAGATTCGATTCCTCATAAAGTAGTAGTCACGAATCACTTTCCGGACGCCAAAATCTATTTGCATAAACGGGGCGAATCCATAGAAGCTTTCAAAACTACGACCATCTCTGAGATTATGAAACAAAATCCCAGTTTCGATTTCATCTTGATTGGAGACAACGGGCAAAAGGACGTCGATACTTACGCGAATTTGAGACAAGACAAGGAAGTTGGGAGCCAGGTTAAGGAGGTGTTTATTCACAAAATCTATGAGGGTGGTTCGTCAACTGAACCGATGCCTGGCCAACACGCCTTCGTGACTGCGGCAGAGTTAGCGGCGATGCTATACAGTCTGAACTACTTAAATGAAGCGGACCTTCAAAGTGTCGTAAAGATCGTTTATGCGGGGATGAATGACGAGGGCGACGATCACAACCTGACTCTTCCTTTTGCCGCTCAGTTGGTGTCTGCGCAAGTCGATGCCATCTATGGCTCGATTCCGAAAACGATAGATTCTCCAACCCAAACAGTTTTGGACGGCATTCACAATCTGATATTGAAACAGGCGGCGGCAGGGCCTCGCCCGTTTTAACCACTGTGTTCCGCAAAAACCTCGTCGTGTCGACTTTCCCCTGGGTCCTATCTCCGAACCAATACTTCGACTAGACAGCAAGTCGAGGTATCTCCACGAAATGCTACATGCTCATGACATCGAGTCGAGCGGTTGAGACCTTGCACAGAATGCTCGGAACCCATGGAACCGATAGATGTTTTGGAATCGTTAGCAAAAGGAGAGCACCTGCCTTTGTGATGAGCGGAGCGCTTTCCAACAATTCGCCATTAAGATGCCCTCTTCGTTTTCAGTGATTCAGGCCACGAGCCATTGTGCACGGTCGCTCAATTCGAGCACTTTCTCACAGAATTCGTGCACGGTTGCGGCACGGTAGCGCACCTGCTTTCTTGACCTCCATGCTGAAGGGTTGATGGTGACCCCGCAAGCTATGGGTTCGAATATCGCTGCCGGTTCGTTGCTAAACGCTTGCCGACTACTCGTCACTTATGCCAGGCGATGGCAGTCTGGTCCGGTTTTCGAAGAAATGAGGCTTTTGGATGACCTTGGCCGCGAAACGATCCTACGCGAGCTTGCATAATCTAGTGTGCTTCCCTGGGTCTCGATTCTGAAGTTGGTGGTACATCGTGAAGACGTTTATTCCCAGGCTTTCAACGGCTGGACCGGATTCCTCGATTCATCGACGGTCGAGGGCGCGCAGTTATTCTGTTCACGAAAGAACCGTAACGAAGGATGATAACGGTGCGATTGAGGTGCTGACGCTCCTCGGAACAGTACCAGCCGAGGACTTTATGCATTATTGTATATGAGCATACGATTGGAGATTCGCTGCTTAGCCTGTTCATAGCCGTTCCGCTTGAAAGCGGATGGTCCCGAAGGCAGTTTTGGGAACCTGTACCGCGCCACGGAACAAAACAAAGTGGGAATGCTGCGGTCGCCGCCAGCTAGCGAAAGATAGATGCCCGGACTCTGGACGGGAGGAGACTGCATGTCAAAAATCAGCAACCTGGAGAATTCTCGATCTAAACCTGCGAGCAGGCGAAGGGGACGCTGCTGAAAGTCCTGGGTGGCGCCTTCTCGTCGTGGCGACGTTCGGTATTGTTATCGTCCTTCAAGCAATCGGCAAGGAGGCTCCATTTTGGAAATGGTTTGTTCTGTTCGCTCTTCTTGCGGTCTTCGTCACTATCGGAGTCACTTGTTACACCCATGGCAAACCGCTGAGTGCACGGTCGGCGGGCGACCTCATTGCGTCCGACCCTCGACTGCCAGTAATTTATTTGCGTTCCTTAAGGACGACACCGTAACGGCAAAGGCACAAGAGTCTGGATTCGCCGGCGGACTCTTCAGTGTTGTCGTGGAGACCGTAACCGGGACTGAAGAAGAGCAACTCGCGGAGGCCATGAAGGACGTGGGACCCTTCGTTGCCATCGGTAGGCCCGGCGAAGCGCTTCCTGAGCTTGGCGCAGGACGACCATACGCTAGTCATGCTGAATGGCAGGACCAAGTAGGGCAGCTGATCTCCAAAGCCCAGTTGGTGGTTTTGTGAATGGCTGAAACCGAAGGTTTATGGTGGGAGCTGCGTCACACTATACAAAACGTAAAGCCTGTTACATGTGAGTTCTGCTTGAACGCACAATCCCTGAGTTGGTGGGCACAGCGTACGGAATTATTACGGAGGACAGCTGCGTAGCGCGGATTTGGACCGGCGCTGCAGCGGTTTTCTGGCTTTTTAGTGACCGAGCAACAAACTACGTGTTGCGGGACCGACGATGCCGTCCGCCCTTAGCCCGTTGCGCTGCTGAAAGACCTGCACCAACGCCGCTGTATAATTCCCGTAAATTCCGTCGGGATAGCAGGAGAATCCCTTCTGTTGCAAAGCTTGCTGAATGCTGACAACATCCGGGCCGGAAAGAAACGGCGAGGTCACGTGCAGCAACCGCGGAGCTGGGTCGTCGGCGCTGGCTCGAATTCCCTCATTCTCCTCAAGTGTTTCCTCGTCGATGACCGTGCCCACGACTCTAATGGGGAGGTCCAGCCGCCATTTGGTCTGGGCAATCAATTCGCTGAATGCGTCCATGCGGTAGGTCGTCTTTGCCAGTAGAGCGGACCTGGACGTCAGCCATGCTCTTCGGATGTTGATGTAGGAAACAATCCAGTCCTGCTCCTGCACGCCACTTGTTCCGATGGCTCCGGTTTCCTGAGTAGTCTTCTCCGAAATTGTCATCCAGCCGCCCTGAATGTGGCTGTCATAGGACACCGCAAAGCTCAGCGGCAGAGTCAGATGCACGCGGCAAGCGGAAACGCTAGCGGGAACCCAATAGGCATTGTCAAAAAAAGTGTCCTGCACGCTCTGCATCACCGGATCCATGCCGCACTGCTTCAGCAGTTCCCGCAAAGGAAAGTCAGCGTCCAATGTGAGATCGCACGCGAGAAGCCTTGGGAGATAAGAAGTAATCTGCGAGGCATATTGCGCGTTTTGCGTGTCCGTGTAATTTTTCAGGAGCAAATAAAGATTCCCGCTGGCCAATGTAGTTTGTGACCTGCCATAGGTTAAGTGCCCCGAATCGCCCGGAAGGCACGTCACCGCGCTGTAGTCGCCTTCCGGCTTGCCGGTTTCGAACACATTGATAATCGCTTCGATAGTCTTCTTCTCGAGGTTCGAAATTTGCGGTGGCGCGGACGAGCCGTTCATAGGGGATACTCCTTAAGACTTCGGTTTATCGATGGCGAATACGGCAATCTGGCCGTCGGGATTCGATATTTTGAAGTTCCACGTTCCTTCTTGTCCCGGCCTGGCAGCCATCGCCGCCGAGCGGAAACGGACGCGAAGGACCTTGGCCATGTCCGCATTGCCAGAATCGGTGTCCTGCTCGACGATTTCCGGATTGGCTTGGCCATTGCTTGCCGTGAGCTGGTCCATGGCCGGCTGTCCGGAACCGTTTAGTGGAACGAAGGGCGGGATCGCTAAATCGATTTCCATGGATGGAGTGAGGGCGTCAGCATAGGAAAAAGTCGCGTCTCTGGAGAGTCCGCGGCCTCTCATGGTGAGCACCCACATAGTGCCGGCGTCCGGCGGCGCTTGGCCCCGTGGGGAGGAGTTTTGCTGAGGATTCGCGTTCGCCGGTGGCGGGGCCGGGGGCGGAGGTGGCGCAGGGCTAGGAGCAGGAGGAGAAAGCTGTGTGGCCAGGCGCGAAAGAAGCTGGACCTGATGAAGCACCTGATCCACGGTTTGCGCCGCGGATTGCAACGTGTTCGGCTCCGTCGCATTTCCGCCGGGGTTTGCTAAAGCGAGATTGGCGACAGACATTGAAGCTTCCTCTGCAGTTTTGAGCGCGTCCGACATGAGCGGAAGGAGCGTCCCCAAGGAACCCGGGTCCAATTTGGCTGAGGAGAAGAACTGTACCAGGGGAGTTGCCTTGGCAATGCTGGCCTGAACTTTTTGGACGGCTAAGGCGACACTCGGATTGTTCGGGCCCAGCGAAGCAAGGGACTGGCTCGAGGCCGTCAAAGACTTTTGAATCGCAGTGAAGCTTGAGACTGCGCTTATGGGCATGGAGAGCGGAGGCGCGGGCGTTGGAGCGGAGGCCGATGGAGTCGCTGGAGCCACGGCCACGGCTGCGGCTAGTGGAGCAGCCTGTGAGTCAGTGCTTGATGGTCCGGCATTCGTACTTGCAATCGATAAATCCGCGGTATCGACCACCGGCCCGACCTTACTGGCCAGTCGGCCGCCGACGTATCCTGCCGCACTCACCCCGCCAAGCACGAGCAGGCTTGTGGGGATGCTGGGAAGGGTGCTGATCTGGCGCGGGTCCAGGCTATGAATCGTCAGCATGTAGCCGATCGCGCCGACGATCGTCCAGACCAAATATTGCACGCGATCGGGGGCCACGACTCCGCCCATGGTGATCAAATCCGACAATCTGGGGCGGATCTCGCCTGCCCCCTTTGGACCGCGAGCCATGGTGATCGCTCCGATTCCGATGGAAGTGCCGATACTGGAGGCAAAAATCCACGGCAGATTGGTGGGAATATCCGGTAATTTTCCCACCTTCTGAACGAGCAGCATAGAGACGAGCAGATAGTTGTAGCTGGAAATGGCCGCGACGGTCCACACGTAGAATTGAAATTTCGACAAGCTCAGAGTGTCCGTTTGCGGATCCAGAAGAAAGGTTGTGAGGATGCCGCTGCGCACGCCGCTGTCGATCACCTGTCGCGTTCCATACGTGACCAACAGAAGCAGGACCGCTCCGAGGAGAAAACCGCCGCCGAGGCTGACTTCGGTAACCTGGGATGGTGTTAGGGAGGACCACCTGATTTCGACCCCCGTTGGGCTCGCTCTCACTACGCCGTCGTCTCCCTTGACCTTAAGGACCGCCAGTCCCGACAACACGCGTATTTGGGCGTCGGTGATCTCCGTGAGATCAATCTCATTCGGGGAGGCGTCCAGATGGATGGAAGCGCAGATGGCGCCGGGCGAGTTGTTCCCTTGAGCTTGCGCGGTCTGTCCCGGAGTCGAAGCGGCTGAGCCTCCGGATGGCCCGCTCTGTGAACGGCCATTTAACGCGGCGTTTACGGAATCGCAATCCTTCAGGCCGACGGGGTGGCCGTTCACCTCGAGGGAGATCGCCGCCGGATTGCTCCCGAAATCCGAGCCTTGAATCCGGATGTCGTCATTCGGATAGGCGATTGGAGGAAGAATCTTGAGGAGTTGGGGAAGCTTGATCTCTTGCGCCGAAAGAGGGGCGCCGGTGGATTCCGCAAGAGCAAGCGCAAGGCAGGCCAACACGAGACGATGGGGGTTAATCCCGACGAAAGGCCCCATGAACTCACCTCCTGAAATAGTGTGAAGAAATTTCAGAGCTTCGCCCGTAGGACTCGGTCCGTTCAGCCGCCGTAACAAAAACGAGAAGTGATGGTTTGAGGGGCCCGCTCTTGCCCCCGCTGCCGGACTTTAAATAAGCAAATACCATCCGGGAAGGGACGCCGGTAACTAAACCATGGCATTCCTTTCCACGGCCCAATAGTCTGCGCTTGGGAACTTAACACTAGGGTTACGAGGGCGGTTACTCTAGCAGGAAAATTATAAAGTGTACAGCAGTATGTTGATCCGCGATTGATCCGCGTTTGATCCGCGTGAAACGGCGCGGAGCGGAGAGCGCGCATCTTCCGCGGCAGTGAGACGATTACACCGGACGAGTTCTCTTGCGAAGAAGGTGAAATCCATCGAAAGGCATTTTATAGAAAGGCATTTTCTAGAGTGACATTGTCCATTAAGTTGATGTAAACTCGCGGCCCAGTTTCGCGCAGCTACCGGGCGCGGCGCCAGCCGAGTCCCGGCCAGGGCTGTGGAATCAGGTTTCAACTCGTTGTGAACCCTTGAAGGAACCCGGCCAAGAGGGTGAATCAGGAAGTCTTCATCATCGAGGATTCTTCGCACGCCTCGCGAGAAGCGTGGGCCGGTGCCTTCCAAAGCGTCGAGTTGTCGGCCTGCATCCGAAACGACTGGCGTTCCCTGAATTTTGAAGAGGTCCGCAAGCGGCGCGCCGGGCTGATTCTTGCGAACGCCGTCCCCAAAAACGAGGAAGCGCTGCGATTGTTCCGCTGGTTCCGGGAGAATCCGCCTCGCATTCCGACCTTCGCGATCTTGCCTCCGGACGATGAGGAATTTCTCGGTACTGCCGCGGAAGTCGTCGACGACTTCTTGTTGTGGCCGGTCAACGAAGGCGAATTTCAGCAGCGCCTCAGGCGCCTCCTGGGACACATCTCGCACAGCGTTTCCGATCTGCAGGAGCGGCTCATCGGGGAAGTGGGAATTGCCAGGATTGTCGGGAAAGATCCTGCGTTTGCGAACGTGCTGAGCAGCGTCGAACGCTTTGCGGCATGCGACGCTCCCGTGCTTCTGACCGGCGAAACCGGTACGGGAAAGGAACTGTGCGCGAGAGTCATCCATCTGGTCAGCCGGCGGCGCAACGGGCCGTTCATCCCCGTGGAATGCGGGGCGCTGCCCGATCAGCTTTTTGAAAACGAGCTGTTCGGCCATAGCCGCGGAGCCTTCACAGATGCTCATGCCGATCAAAAGGGGCTGGTGGCGCTGGCTCGAGGCGGGTCGCTTTTTCTGGACGAAGTGGATGGGCTCAGCAATACGGCCCAGGGCAAATTGCTCAGGCTTTTGCAGGAAGACACGTTTCGCCCTCTCGGGGCGGACCAATTTGCCCAGGCCAACATCCGAGTCATCGCCGCCACGAACGTCGATTTGAAAAAGTTGGTGCTCAATCGACAGTTCCGGACCGATCTCTTCTATCGCCTCGATGTCCTCAGGATCCACCTCCCTCCCTTGAGGGAAAGGATCTCCGATATCCCCGCGCTCGCCCAAAGTTTTCTCGACGATCTTTGCGACCGGCGTGGAATCGCCCGCAGAACACTGTCCGCGGCGGCTTATCGCAAGTTGGAAGTTTACGATTGGCCCGGGAATGTTCGAGAGCTGTACAACGTGATTCAGAGGGCCCTGCTTACCGTGGCAGGAACTGAGATCGCCGCCGCCCACATCGATCTTGCCGTTCCGCGGGCAACCGAGGACGCCGAGAGCGCAACTTTTCGGGCGGAACGCCGGCGTGTGATTGAGCGATTCGAGTGCGACTTTGTCCGGCGGCTGTTGGATAAGCACGGCGGCAATGTAACTCGCGCCGCGATGGAGGCGGGAAAAGAGAGGCGCTCGTTCGGCCGCCTGGCCAAAAAATACGGCGCCGGCCCGGGCCAAAAGTAAAAATACGCTGCAAGTTTTTCACCTTCGCCCGTGGCAATGGCAACCTCGCCATTCTCCATTCCGCAGCCTGAGGAAATTCCTCGCTCGATTTTTGGTCCGCAATCAATTTCGGTGGGGCAACCGCGACCCGGCTCCGGGTCAATTGAACCCACCGCTCAAAAAACGTGTTCCACGCTCTGCCAGGATTCAAATATCACGCGTCATCGAAAGAAACGACCGGGCTTTCCATGACCCTGCCTTTGAAAAATGCAAATACGCTGACCAGGAAAATGAACCACTTGCGCGAGCTCGAGCACGCCTTTCCGTGGCCACTCATTTGCGAGAGGGACTTGTGCATAGAGGAACGGCACTTGGTTGATCCTTCTGCAAAGGGAGTGGCGACGGAGTGGAGGACGTAGCGAGGCAGATCCTTGGTTATTTTGTCCGCAATCCCAATACCGTGGACAGTCTGGATGGAATTGCGAGGTGGCGTCTACTGGAAGCCATGGTTCGCCAGAGCGTCGAGGACACTGCGAAGGGGGTGCACGTGCTGGTCCAGCAGGGCTTTCTTGATGAGGAAGATGTGCCGGGATTGGCGCCGCTTTTTCGGCTGAATCCGGAAAAGCGTGAAGAGGCGGAGAAGGCGTTAGCCGCGGGAGATCTGCCGCGGTCCAACGAAAATCAAAATGAGTGACCAGCCTCTTTTGCTTGTCGTGGCCGTTCTTCGACCGAATTTTGGAAAGGCTGCTTTTATTCCAAGAGCTCCAGGCACGGGTCACGCGCGGTTTGGAACGAGATCTTTATTCGCTGCAAGGAGGAAATAATTTCTCATGCCAGTCAAGGTTAGCTATCCGGGCGTCTACATTGAAGAGCTGCCAAGCGGAGTACACACAATCACCGGGGTCGCCACATCCATAACGGCTTTCGTCGGGCCGGCCGTGCGAGGCCCGGTAAATGCTCCGATTCCCATCAACAGCTTCGCCGATTATGACCGGGCGTTCGGCGGGCTGTACAACAGCAGCATGATGAGTTTCGCCGTCAATGATTTCTACCAGAACGGCGGCTCGCAGGGAGTGATCGTCCGCGTCGCCGGGCAGAACGCTTCGGCGGCGTCCGTGAATCTCGCACCCGATACCGCCGCGAGTCCGGCTGCGGTGCCAAACGAGGATCTCGTGCTGGACGCGGCGAACGTAGGTGCGTGGGGCAACAATCTCGGAGTGATCGTAGACCATAAAACCAGGAGTCCGAATGATTCCACGCTCTTCAATCTCACGATTCAACTGACCGATCCATTGACCGGCCAAATTCAGAGCCAGGAGAAGTTCCTGAACTTGTCGGTGGATCCCACAAGCGCCCGTTTTGTCGGCCCTTACTTGTACCAGAATTCGCAACTCGTCATTGTTCCCTTGCAGCAGTCGACGGATTCACCGCTGGACCCAAGCAGTTACAACGTACCTGGCGTTCGTCCCGCCGAGACCGTGGAGTGGGCGAGTCCGCCCACCAGCCCGCCAACCCAGCAGTACTTTGCTGAGTCATTTAGCGGCGGCTCGGACGGGAAAGCTCTCACGGAAAACGACGTGATCGGCGACCAAGGCAACAAGACGGGAATATACGCCCTGGAAAACACGGACCTGTTCAACCTGCTTTGCATTCCCCCTTACAATTCCGGCGACGTGTCGGTCAACGTCCAGGTGAAAGCGGCCGCCTACTGCGTTACACGCCGCGCGTTTTATCTCATGGACGCGCCGAGCACCTGGACAAGCGTCCTCACCGCGTTAAACAGCTTCAGCGACTTTTCAGCAAACATTGGCGCCAATGGCGACCATGCGGCCTTGTTTTTCCCTCAACTCGTCGAAGCCAACCCGCTCAACGATGACCAGCTTCAATCGTTTGTCCCCTGCGGCGCCGTCGCGGGCATCTTTGCCCGGACGGACGCCCAGCGCGGCGTCTGGAAGGCCCCGGCGGGACAGGAAACCGCCCTGACAGGAGTTCGACAGCTGAAGGTTCCCATGACGGATCCCGAGAACGGAGAACTGAATCCGCTCGGCCTCAATTGCCTGCGCTCCTTCCCGCTCATCGGCAGGGTCATTTGGGGATCGAGAACCCTGCAGGGAGCGGACGCTCTGGAAAGCCAGTGGAAATACATTCCAGTCCGCAGAACCGCTCTCTTCATCGAAGAGTCGTTGTATCGAGGAACGAAATGGGTGGTCTTTGAGCCCAACGACGAAACCTTGTGGGGGCAAATCCGCTTGAACGTGGGCTCCTTCATGCAAGGTCTGTTCCGGCAAGGCGCCTTCCAGGGCAGCACCCCGCAAACGGCTTATTTCGTGAAGTGCGACGGGGAATCGACCACTCAGAACGACATCGACCAGGGCATCGTGAACATCATCGTGGGATTCGCGCCCCTTAAACCGGCGGAGTTCGTGGTGATCCAGATACAGCAGATCGCGGGTCAACTTCAGGTGTAAGGAGCTCCTCGATGGCACAGTTCTCAATCAACGCGCAACGAATGGATCCCTACAAGAATTTCAAATTCCGCGTGAAGTGGGACGGCCGCTACGTGGCCGGCGTAAGCAAGATCGGAATGCTGAAGCGCACCACCGAAGTTGTGAAGCATCGTGAGGGAGGCGACCCCAGCTCCAGCCGCAAATCGCCCGGCCGGACCGAATACGACGCGATCACGCTTGAGCGCGGCGTCACGCACGATCCGGAGTTTGAGGCGTGGGCCGGAAAAGTCTGGAATTTCGGCGGCGGGCTCAAGTCGGAAACCTCTCTGGGCGATTTTCGCAAGGACCTCATCATTGAAATGTATAACGAGGCCGGCCAGCTTGTAATCGCCTACAAGGTGTACCGCTGCTGGGTCTCCGAGTATCAGCCGCTCCCCGATCTCGACGCGAATGCTAATGCCGTCGCAATCCAGCACATCAAACTCGAACATGAAGGTTGGGAGCGCGACACTGCGACGGTGGAGCCGAAGGAGCCGACGCTCTCTCAGACGGCGGTGTAACGCGGATGCGAAAGCTCTCTCCCGATGAAATGCTGCAGGCCTGGGAGCGGGGAAGCGATCGAAGCCCATTCGACCGTTCTCTCGCGCTTCTTCGGTGCGCGTGCGACGACCAGGAGGCCGGGCACCTCTCTGAGCTGCCGCTTGGAGCCAGGGATTCCCGGCTGCTCGACCTCCGCGAGCGCACTTTTGGCCCAGAGATGACGGCCCTGGCGGCATGTCCCGGCTGCCGGACGCAAATCGAATTGCGGCTGAACGTCGCGGATCTGCGTTTGCCGGAGCGCGAGGCGCCGGCGATACTGGCCATATCCGAGCAGGACTATTCCATCGAGTTTCGATTGCCCCGTGTGAGCGACTTCCTGGCCCTGGGGGATGCCGCAAGTGAGGCTGCCGGGATTCAGCGGCAGCTTCTCTCGCGATGTGTTCTCAGCGCGAGGCTCTCCGATCACGCGGTCGAAGTTGAGGAACTTCCCGCGGAGATCGTCAGCCGCGTCGCCGGGGCGATGGCCGCCGCGGATCCTCAAGCGGAGACCGAGCTTTCCCTGAAATGCGTGGAATGCGGTCTCGAGTGGCAGGAACCCTTCGACATCGAGTCTTTCTTCTGGATGGAAATGCAGGCCTGGGCGATGAGGACCCTGCGTGAGGTCCATCAGCTGGCGGCTGCCTATGGCTGGAGCGAGGGGGAGATTTTGAAGATGCATCCGCGCCGCCGGGGCCTTTACTTGAGCCTGATGGAGGAATAGGGCGTTGGCGAACTATCTGGACCGACTCATCAACCGCTTCCAGGGCGCACCGGCAGCGATTCAACCGCGTGTGCCGTCTCTGTTTGAGCCGTCGCGCTCGAAATCCGTACAAGGGCTCCTTGCATCGGAAAACGACGGCCCGAGGATTCACGAGGAGGTCGAACGCATCATTCCCGCCAGAGGCGCCGAGAACAAGCTTGAATTTCAGATCGCACAGGATAGCAAGCCGGCCGCGGAACAGAGGCGTCAAATGGTTCCATCGATCGAACCGATCGTAAGACCCGTGCCGGGAGCGAAGGAGCCTGTTGCACCCGGGGGCCTGGATGAGAGAGAGTCGCACAAGGAGGAAATCAGGCGGCATTCGATCGAACGTCGTGGTCCTACTCTCACCCAAAATGAGGTGAGGGACGATACTCTCCCTCCGATCCTAGTTCATCGGCCCGCGCAGCCCGGCGCTTCACGTCGCTTGGAACCGACCATACCTCTTGAGGGGACCGATTCCATAGGCCGCGTCGCAGGCGCCCGCGAGATTTGGCGCGGGAAGCAGACGGGCAGCCGACCCGAACACTCGTCGCTGGAACCCGCGGCGAGTCCTGGCCGGACAAAACCGGTGCGAGGGAATGAGAATGGAAATGTCCCGCGTCGCAGTGGATTGCAGGTCTCTCCCGCGGTAACCGCGCAAAATGCCTTTCCGATGGAAAAGCACGAAGGCGCTCCGAAAAACCAGCCGAGCATTAACGTGGTGATCGGCAGAATCATGGTTGAGGCGGTGCTGCCGGCGGCCCCGGCCCGTCCTCAGGCGCTGGCGATTCCCCCTCCGAAACTCTCCTTGGAAGACTATCTCAAGCAACGTGGGGCGCGTTCATGAGCAGTGCGCTCGCACTCGCTTCGGTGTCGTTTGTCCTGGTCGATTTGTTGAACAACGGATTGATCGACCGCGACATCGCTTCGACTGGTCTCGGGGAAATCGTGGTGACCGCATATCCGCCGGATCGCGTGGACCATCTTCAGAAAGACGGCAAGAGCCAGCTGAATCTCTTTCTCTACAACGTGACCCAAAACGAGGCGTGGCGAAACGTCGGATTTCCGTCACGCGACGCTTCGGGCGATCGGATCAACAACCCGCCGCTCGCGTTGAACCTGCACTACCTGCTGAGTGCCTACGGCGCCGAGCAGTATCACGCCGAGATTCTCCTGGGTTATGGAATGCAATTGTTGCACGAGACACCGTTTTTGCCGCGCGACGCGGTCCGGCATTCCCTCGCCGGCCCGACCCAGGTTCTTGGGACCCCGTCGGAAAACGTGCCTCCGGGAATGCTGAATCTGTTTACGTCCGGACTGGCGGACCAGGTCGAGCTGATCAAAATCTGGCCTCAAACTTTAACCACCGAGGAGATTTCCAGACTATGGACGGCATTTCAGGCGAAGTACCGTCCGACCGCAGCCTATCAGGTATCCGTTGTTCTCATTCAGAGTGAAACCTCGACCAAGTCCGCGCTGCCGGTTCAATCGCGAGCGATCGCGGCGATTCCCTTCAACCGTCCCGTGATCACGGACGTCGTGCCGCAACTCGGAACAAGTCCGCCGAGCGGGCCAGGCTTGCCGATTCTCCCCGGAGCCACTGTAGCGCTCGTAGGCTCCCAGCTTGCCGGAAAGATCACGACGGTGCTGATCGGGAGCGAGGAAATTACTCCGTCGCCCGTCGATACCACGGCCACAAGGGTTATCGTAACCTTGCCCGCCGATATCCCCGCGGGAACCACCAGCGCTCAAATCGTTCAGAAAATCGCCTTGGGCGCCTCCGGCGAATCGCACTCGACCGTGGACTCCAACGTGGTGACCTTCGATTTACATCCGGTGATCACGTCCATCGCTCTTTCCACGGGACGGGACGAAAGCGGGAACCCGGTTCAGCTCGTTGACTTGGGATTGTCGCCTGCGGTCGGCGCCACGCAGAGCGTGCGGCTGTTGCTGAATCAATTGATGCCGCCGGTCAGCCCTCCTTCGGCGACGCCAACACCCTTGGCGTACACATTTGTGGCTCCGCCCCCCTATTCACAGGCCAGCCCGCCGCCGTCTCTGCCGGGGCCGACGAACAATCTCTCCGTTCCTTACAAAGGTGTCGTGTCCGGAACGTACCTGGTTCGCGTTGAAGTGGACGGCGTGCAAAGCCTGCTGGCCCAGGACGCCAATGGATTTTTCACCGGCCCTACGGTGGTGATTCCATGAGCGCGGCGACCTGCGATCCCGTGACCTCGCAATTCGGTCCGGCCGACCAACTCCTCTCGGCCGTGGCGGCCACCCGCGCGCTTCTCGAGAGGGATTCGAACGAGGGATGCGGGGCGGAAGGAGCCGAACCCGGCGCGGGCGCCCCGTCGCACTCTGTAATGACCCGCCTCGCGGACTTGTTTCATTTGTCGCCATTCGAGGTTAACACCGTCCTGATTTGCGTCGCCATGGAGCTGCACGGCGAGGCGCCGGGTTTGTGCGCGCAGGCGCAGGGAGATGAGCGCCTGAGGTACCCGACTTTTCAGCTCTTGTTGAATCTTTTTCCGGAGGCACACTGGACCGCCCTGCTGCCCAGCGCGCCCCTTCGCCATTGGCGGTTGTTGCGTGTCGACTCTTCCGAGAACCTGCTCACGGCGCGCCTGTCTCTCGAGGAGTCCACGCTGCATTTTCTGATGGGGTCGCCGGCCATCGAGGAAAAGTACGAGGGCCTGTTCGAGCGCGTCGGCCTGCCTCCGATCCTCCCGGTTTCCTATCGCTCCGCCACTGAGCGCCTGGCGAATCTCTTTTTTGACCTGCCGGGACACGCGTGTCGCCCACTTGCAAGGAAATGCCACCCAGGGAAAGCGCATGTTGGCTTCAGCTGCGTGCGCGGCGATTGGTTTACAGGTTCGCGCCGTACGCGCGGCGAAGCTAGCGGCAATGCTGCCGGATTGGGGATCGCTCCTGAGGATTGCGGAACGGGACGCGGCCTTGTGTGCGTTTGCGCTGATCGTCGATCTGGACGGAGCGGGGCCCACGGAATGCGCGGCGGCCGCGGAATTCGCGGATTCATTTCAAGGAGTTGTCCTGCTCGCCGGGGGAACGCGAATCGAGCTTCGTCACCGCGACCTCGTGAACATTTCCGTCGAGCGCCCGGCGCCCGACGAGCAACGGGCGTTATGGAGTCTTGCGCTGGGAGACCAAGCCGCAGGCCTCAATGAGGAGATCGAGCGCATCTCGACTCAGTTTTCGCTGGATTGTAACGCGATTTTCTCGGCGAGCCGCGAACTGCGCGAGCGCCTTCCGAACTCGAGCGACTCCTCCGCGCTCATGGCAGAAGTATGCCGGCGAAATTTCCGCCCGGCCCTTGATTCCCTCGCGCAGCGGATAGCGCCCCGTGCAACCTGGCAGGACATCGTTCTTCCGGAATCTTGCATGGACCTCCTCCGCGCCATCGCCGCGCAGGTCCGCCACCAAGGAAAGGTCCTGGAGACGTGGGGATTTGCGGAGCGCGCTTCGCTGGGATTGGGGATTTCCGCAATGTTTCACGGGCAAAGCGGGACGGGGAAAACGCTGGCGGCTGAAATCCTGGCCAGCGAGCTCGCGCTCGACTTGTATCGCATCGATCTCAGCCAGGTGCTCAGCAAATATGTCGGTGAGACAGAAAAAAATCTTGGCGCCGTGTTTGACGCCGCGGAGAACACCGGTTGCGTTTTGTTGTTTGACGAGGCGGACGCCCTTTTTGGGAAGCGCGGCGAAGTGATCGAGAGCCACGACCGCTACGCCAACATCGAAGTGAGCTATTTGCTCCAGCGGATCGAGGCGTACAAGGGGCTGGCCATTCTCACGACCAATCTCCGTGGAATGGTCGACGCGGCCTTCCTGCGGAGGATCCGCTTTTTTGTGCCGTTCTCCTTTCCGGATATTTCGCAACGCCGGCGAATCTGGGAGCGGATGTTTCCTCCCTGCATGCCGTCTGAGGGGCTCAACTTCGACAAGCTGGCGCGCCTCAATCTTCCCGGAGGGAACATTCGCAATATCGCCTTGAGCGCTGCCTACATCGCCGCGGACCGGAATGAGCCGCTGCGAATGGGGCACCTGCTCGTCGCTGCGCGGCGAGAATGCGCCAAGTTGGAGCGACCGCTCAGCGATTTCGAGATCGGAGGCTGGGTATGAATCGCGGACAGCGCAGGGCCCTGGCGCGCAATTCATTCCGCGCAGGCCACGCAGCTTTGCGGTCTGAAATGTCTCGAAGCGGGGCCGCGGACACCGGTCAATCGAGGATGGAGATCGTGAAGACCGGCGGAAATTTGCCCAGTTCTATTCGCGTGGAGGTGGAGGAATTCGCCTTGCGCGGTTTCGACAGGGTTTCCGCCCACAGAATCGCCGCTGCTTTCAAACAAGAAATGCGCGCGGTCCTGGAACGGATCCCTCTCCCCGTTCTGTTCCGGAGTCCGGCGTTGATTTCCCGCGTGTCGCTGCCCGGAATTCGCATCGGGCGTCCGGCAAGCTGGCGGGATTTCGCGGAAGAATTGGCGGAAGGAATTGTCGATCTCAAACCGGAGCCGCACAGGTGAACTCCAGGGCCACACCGCTGATCAAGCCGGAGCCCGCGAAGGCCTCTCCGGTATCGTCCGCGCGCTCGCGGATTTTACAGCGCAAATGTACTTGCGGAGGTGGCGGAACCGACTGTGAAGTGTGCAAGAAGAAAGGCCCGAAAGAGCAATCGCTGCAACGCAAGGCGAATGCCGGGCCGTCGCCTCAAACCCCGCCCGCCGCTGTGCACCAAGTGCTCAGTTCGCCCGGCCGGCCGCTCGATCCGGCGACGCGCTCGTTCATGGAGCCTCGATTCGGCAGAAAGTTCGAGGATGTTCGCATTCACTCGGACGGAGCGGCGGGGGAATCCGCTCGCGCCGTCAACGCACGCGCCTACACGTTCGGCCAGCACATTGTCTTCGATTCCGGGCAATACGATCCGGGCACGGCCGGCGGCCGCGAGCTGCTGGCGCACGAACTCGTTCACACCGTTCAGCAGCACGGCCTACAGCGCTCCTCCTCGGAAATTTCCTTGAACGAATCGAGCGAATACCACCAGCTCGAGCAGGAAGCCGACCGCGTCTCGCAGGCCGTCCTAGGTCCGTCCGCCCTGGCCTCGGTCCCTACGATTACCAGCACTCCCACGCAGCCTCAAATCTCCCGTGCGAAGGCCGACAAGGGCAGGGACCAGGACGAAGAACGCACTGCCAAGAGCAAGCCCCCAGTCAAGGGCGGCGATTCCAAAGCGGACTGGCGGACACCCGGAGACAAAATGGACAAGGCGGGTGTGAAGCAATACGCCTTGGCGAATGCCCAAGCGGGCGGCGATCTTGTTGCGGTCCAAATGAAAGGCGCGCTCAAGCTGCCGCCGGAGAAAGGCCCTGTCGAGCAGGTCTGGAAGGCGCGAGCCGAGGCGGGAGGTTTGGAGGCCCTGCTTGTAGCCGGCGAAGATGTTCCTCGAACCAAAGCGGGCCTCAAGCAGGAGCGCCCACCTACTTCGCAGCTCCGGGACATCTGGCGGGCGAAAGTCCGCTGGACCGCCGCGGATGCCCCCACCAATTGGCAGAAGGCAGGTGGCGACAAGGCGGATTTTGATACCCCCAAGGCGGGAGGCAAGACCTGTCAGGTCGATCACATCCTGGAGCTGCAATTTGGAGGCGACAACGTTCCCGCAAACATGCAGATGCTTGATGGAAAAGAAAACATGCAAAGCGGGCGGGAGATTTTCAATGATTTGAGGAAGCTCGCCGAGCAAATCAGCGCCGCCGTCAAGGAGGACCTGCCCGACGCGAGAAAAATCCAGCAAGTCCTGATCCACTACGACGATGTCTCGCAAGCCGGCGACATCTGCAAGGCCTGCTGCGATGTGGAAAAGAACTCGACGAACGAAACGGAAATCAAGAAGAGAAAAATCAAGGTCCTCGGCGCCGGCGAAAGCATCGGCGGACAAAAGGGAAAGACCTACCCCATTACCTCGAAATCCACTCCTGCCCAGATCCTTGTTGTGGACGAATCACAGAAGGCAATTCCCTTGGAAAAATCAGACATCCCCGAAAACAGATACACGTCCACGATCGTCAGCGGATTGATCCTCACCGAGTGGAATCGCGAGGGAAAGGGGGGCGGAACGATCGCGGCACGAGTCGATGCTGGCGAGAAGGGTCGCTTGCCGGTCACGCTGACGAAGGGCGAAAAGGTAATTCTAAATCGCGCCAACGATGAAGCCGGGACGCTGAGCCTTCAGAAAGGTAGTGCCGCGGTCGGCTTCACGCTCGGGGGACTCAGCGAGGGCGTCTTCACCCACCTCGCGCTGGAAAAGGACGGCTCGCTCAGTGGCAAGGGAACGATCACTCCCTCCTTCGCCTTCCTACCGAAATCCATTGACGTCGAGTTCGACAAGGAAAAATTTGAACTTTCCGGGCAGATCCCCAAGGAAAAACTTCACGTTCCCATCCCGGGCGTAAAAATCACGGAAGCAAAAATCGGGTTGCAGATCGCGCCGCAGTTCAAACCGGAGGGCAGGGTCAGTTTCGAGCTGGCGACCGGGAAAAAGAAGCTGTTGGACGGGAGCATCACCGTCACCGGAGACTCCACCGGTATTTTGGCTGAAGGAAAAGTGAATGCTTCGATTCCCGGCGTCGATCGCGCCGAAGGCACTCTGAAGCTCCAAAACAAGCAATGGTCGGGAAAAATCGTCATCGAAACGGCGCAAATCAAGAACAAGCTGAAATACGTGGAGAGCGGAAGCGTCGAAATCAATTTCTCCGACAATGGGATGACCGCGGAAGGCACGGTGATCCTGAATTTGCCGGGCACCAAGGGAGTCACGGCCAAGCTTCTTTACGACACCTCCAAAAGACACTGGACCTTCAAGGGGACGGGTGCGTTCCAGATTCCCCGCCTGAAGGAAGCCGAGCTGGAGATCGAGTATGACGGGGATCATCTTTCAGGCGGGACCGGCCCGGCGGGGATCGGATTTGAATTCCACGGGCTGACCGGAACTCTCCACCTTCATTATCGGGACGAAAAATTTTCCGGCAAGGGAAAACTGGACATCCACAAAGGGAAGGCACACGGCTCCCTCGAAGTCGTGATGCATGAGGGGAAGGAAAAGCCCACCTTCTCCGGCAAGGGCGAAATCTCGTACCCCCTAACACCCAATCTGACCGCCACGGCCGGCATTGAAATCGACGAAAACGAACACGTGCGCCTGATGGGCGCTCTGGAATTCCCGAAGCCCATACCGCTGTTCAAGCCCATCGAGGGGCACTACAAATTCTTTGAGGTCGGAGTCAGCATTCCGATTCCCGGGGCATCGATCGGCCCCGTCGGGCTGAAGGCGCGCATCGATGGCGCCCTCTCGGCGGGATACAAAATCGGTCCCGGTGAACTGCGTGACACGAAGATCACTGCGGCATTCAATCCCCTGGACGAAACGCCCGATGTCGATGTACTGCTGACGTCCACTCTTTTCATTGGTGCCCACGCGGAGATCTCCGGAAGCATCTCCGGCTCGATCGTTGTCGATGCGGTGATCGCCTCGGTTTCCGGCGGACTAACCATCACGGCTACCGCGTCACTCGACGGCCACGTCTCCTCGCAGGCCACGATCCATTACCAAAAGAGCCGGCTCGAGGTCGATGCGAACTTCGAGATGCTGGTCGGACTGACTATCCTCCTGGCCCTCGATGCATTTGTGAAGGCCAAAGCCGGCATCGGTCCCTTCTCTGTGGAAAAGGAGAAAGTCTGGAACCTGGCGTCGAAGAAATTCGATACGGGGTTGCAATTCGGCATGAAACTCAAGAACCCGATTCACTACGCCTCCGACCAGCCGATGAAGCTTCCGTCTTTCGACGACATTGAATGGACCATCCCCAAGATCGAGCCGGGGAAAGTTCTCGACAACGTGTTCAAGTCGAGCACCAGCAAGGAAGAGGAAGTCAAGAAATAGGGCGGAACGAAATTTCGCTCGCAGCAGGGAGGCTGGGAATCCGATGGGAACGCAAGAGAGGCAAGAGGATCGCAGATGAGTACGGTGCCCGGAATCGGCTTTCCGGGATCGCCCAGGCTGGTGCGCTCCGGCATTGTCGTCGCCGACTCCCAGACGCTGGCGATCCAGAGAATTATCTCGCTGCAATACAACCCGGATTCGCTGAGCCGGTCGCTGCAAGTTCGCGGCACGACGGCGGAGGCCGGAGACCGCCTCGACGCGCTGCGACTGACCGGGCCACCTGTCGAAACGATCAAGCTCGACGCGGAACTGGATCTCACTGATCAAATGGAAGTTCTCGATCCGCAATCGGACGACGTGAAAGACGGCCTCTATCCGCAGCTGGCGGCGCTGGAAACGCTCATTTATCCCTCGAGCGCGCAAATTCAGAGCGACAACACCCTGGCTCAGGGCGGAACGATTGAAGTGGCGCCGATGGAGGCTCCGCTGGCTCTCTTCGTATGGAGCGCGAACCGGATTCTTCCCATCCGAATCACCGAGCTCAGCATCACGGAAGAAGCTTTCGATACGAATCTCAACCCCATTCGCGCCAAGGTCAGTCTGGGAATGCGCGTGTTGAGCGTCAACGATCTGAACTTCGATCACAAGGGCAACAGCATCTTCCTGGCCCATCTGCAGCAGAAGGAAACTCTGGCGGGAAGGATCGGCCCGGTGAGTTTGTCCGCGCTGGGAATTACGAGCATCGGCTGAGGTGAACATGTTCGCGCCAACGAGCAGATATGCAGGCTTGCTGACCGCAACTTTCTCGATACCCGACGGACGGAAGATCACCTACATCACGCGGCGCTTTCTCCCGCCTACGGACGCGTTCGACCTGCTGCTGCTTCACACGGTGACGGACAGTGACCGCCTGGACAACATCACAGCCCAGTTTCTCGACGACCCGCAGCAGTTCTGGCGCGTGTGCGACGGAAACGACGTGATGTCGCCGTTCGAATTGACCGATACGCCGGGCCGGCTGATTCGAATCAACTTGCCGCAGGGAATACCGGGGCCGAGAAATGCTTAAGGGAATCTACATGTCGCTGTTCATGGGACCGGGGATTCCGGAGCCGGCGCCGAAGGAAGTCGTGGACGCCCTGATCAGCGCCCAGGTCACCTCCGGAGGGGAACGGAGCGGGTTCCAGCTGGTTTTCAGCATGAACAAGAAATCAAAATTGTTTCAAAACATGCTCCCGATGGGCCTCTTTGATCCCGGCCCGACCACCCGCGTCATTCTTATCTGCACTCTTGGCGGTTCCCCAACGGTTCTGATCGACGGCGTGGTGACCAGGCACGAAATTTCGGCGAGCAATGAAGGGGGCCAATCGACGCTCACGCTGACCGGCGAGGACCTTACCGTATTGATGGATCTTGTGCAGATTCCCGTGATGCGCTATCCGGCGATTCCCGTCACCGGGCGGCTTGCGTTGATTGTGGCAACCTATTCCGTCTTGGGGATCGTTCCGCTCATCATTCCGCCGATTTTCGAGGATTTCACCCCCCCGACGCAGGAAATTCCTTCGCAGACGGGAACGCACCTTGGATACATCAAAAAAATGGCCGAACAGACTGGATACATCTATTTTCTGCAGCCCGGACCGGCGCCCGGCAGCAGCGTTTTCTATTTTGGCCCGGATATCAGCAATCCCGTCCCACAGCCCGCGCTTACCGTCAACATGGACGCGAGTACGAACGTCGAGAACCTGACTTTCAGTCTGGACGGGCTGGCCAAAAAGATTACCGTAATGACGGTCTACGACTTCGCAACCGGAAAAATTCCCATCCCGATTCCGGTGCCGAATATCAGCCTGTTGCGCCCCCCGCTCGGCGCGCGTGTCACTGCGCCGCTCAAAGTCGAATTTCCAACTGACGGCGGGAACATCAGCTCGATCAAAGCCCTGGGGATTGCGCTGGCGAAAATGGGAATGACGGGAGAAGCCGTCACTGGCTCGGGCACGCTCAACGTCCTGCGATATGGCAGCATTCTACAGCCCCATCGGACAGTCGGAGTGCGCGGCGCGGGCCAGGCCTACGACGGCCTCTATTACGTGCGGACGGTAACGCACAACATCAAGCGCGGCGAATACAAACAAAGCTTCACGCTTTCTCGAGACGGACTCGTATCTCCGACACAAACGGTGCCCGTATGAGCGGAACTGGAAGCGAAGGCCAATTCTTCGGGAAATATCGCGGGACGGTGATCAACAACATCGATCCCATGGGAATGGGGAGGCTGTTGGTCGAAGTGCCCGACGTGCTTTCACTGACGCCTTCCAGCTGGGCGCTACCTTGCGTTCCGCTGGCCGGGCCTACCGGCACGGCCATGGGTGTCTACCTGGTTCCGCCAATTGGAGCGGGAGTGTGGGTCGAGTTTGAGAAAGGCGACCCGGACTATCCGGTTTGGGTGGGCTGCCGCTGGGGCTCGATGGCGGACGTTCCTCCGCCGGTCCTGTTGGGGCTGCCCATTTCTCCGAGCATCGTTTTTCAAACCGCGGGCCAGAACCTGATCGCCATCAGCGATGCGCCGGGACCCACGGGAGGAATCATGATCAAGAACCAGACGGGCGCAATGATTCTGGTGAACGACGTTGGAATCACGATTCAAAACGGGCAGGGCGCGATGCTCACAATGACCGGCCCGACCGTGACGCTCAATCAGGGTGCGCTGGTCATTACTTGACGCAAGGGAGGATTCACAAACATGCCCGGATTTCTGCTGCATCAAGGCGCGACGATTTTGTGTTCGCACGGTGGCCAGGCGCAGCCCACCATGTCCAACCCACGGGTGACGGTTTCCGGCATGCCGACTGTTTTTCAGTCGGCCCCTCACGTGGTGGCCGGCTGCGCGCTGCCCCCGCCGCCCGCGGCGAACGGCCCGTGCATTTCAGCCCAATTCATGACCGGATCGGTGCGTGTCCTTTCCGTCGGCCAGCCGCTTTTGATCTTTGACAGCCAGGCGATTTGCATGCCCACAGGAACTCCCTTGCTTCCGCCGGCCGCGTCGCAGACTCGCGTTGTCGCCATTTGAGGGTTTTATGAACGTCGGATTTCCTTATCGCTTCGATCCCCGCGGCAGGACGGCCGACGCGGATCAGAACCGCCATATCCGCGATTTGATTGAACAGGTCTTGTTCACAGCGCCCGGAGAGCGCCTGAATCGTCCCGAATTCGGGTGCGGGCTTTTGCAAATGGTCTTTGCACCGAATAGCGCCGAGCTGACTACCGCTTCTCAATTCCTGGTCCAGGGAGCGTTGCAGCAAACGCTGGGCGACCTCATCACCCTGAACGGCGTGAACGTGGTCTCCGACGACAGCACGCTCACCGTCACCGTCAAATACACCATCCGAAGCACACAGCAGCAGCAAGTCGCGCAATTTACCACGCCGGGGCAATCGTCATGATCTACACCTGCTGCGACTCGAGCCGGCGCGCGGTCCTCGCGCAACAATCCGTTTACAACGGCATCGATTACCTCGAGGTGGACGACAACCCCGCTGAGCCAATGGATCAGCGGCAGCGCGCTCTGTCGGTTCATTTCTTCCATCCTCTAGCCGCCGGCCAATTGACGCTCAAGAACGTGATCATTTCCGGCGGCGAGCGAATTACCGATGTTCATGCCGTTGCCGTCACCGTCGGTGCCTCCGCCTCGCCCGCCACGGATCCAAAAATTCTGACCGTCACGGTAAACGGGCCAGGAGATTTTTCGACGTATACGCTCTCCCTGGTGGATCCAAATGCGCCGGCGCAACCGCCGCCATTTTTTGACCCCATCTACTCGAGCATCGAGTTTTCATTCAAAGTCGCCTGCACGAGCACTCTGGATTGCCAGCCTTCGACGGTGTGCCCGCCGACGCCGGTCTCCCAGCCGGCCTTTTCCTACCTGGCCAAGGACTACGCGACGTTTCGCAGCCTCATGCTGGATCGCATGGCCGCGATCCTTCCCGCGTGGCAGGAGCGCAACCCCGCCGACCTCGGAATCGTCCTCGTGGAGTTGCTTGCGTTTCTCGGTGACTACCTGAGCTATCAGCAGGATGCTGTTGCGACCGAAGCCTATCTCGGAACCGCCCGGCGACGGACCTCCGTCCGACGCCACGCGCGTCTCGTGGACTATCCGATGCATGACGGGCGCAACGCCCGGACCTGGATTCATTTCGAGGCCTCCAGCGCCGGCGACGGCGCTGTGATCCAGACCTATGCGTCGTCGAAGAATCTGACACAGTTTCTGACGCGAGGCAGCCGGCCTGCCTTTTTTCTGCCCATAGGTACAACCGAATATCAACAAGGCCTCGCGGAATCGCCTCAGGTCTTCGAGCTGATGGAGGACATCACGCTGTATTCCGCGCACAACTCCATGAGTTTCTACACCTGGGGCGATCGGCGGTGCTGCCTTCCCGCCGGCGCAACCGAAGCCTGGCTGCTCGGAAGTTTTCCTCATCTCAAGGCTGGCATGGTCTTGATCCTCGTAGAGGTAAAGGGCCCAGAAACCGGAGCCCCGGAAGATGCCGACCCATCGCACCGGTGCGCCGTGCGGCTGACTTCCGTGCAACTTGATTCCGATCCCATCGGAGGCTTGTTCAACTTGCCTCCCAGCGCCAATCCCACGCCCCTGACGAAGATTCAGTGGGGCGCCCTAGATGCTTTGCCTTTCGCCGTCTGCATTTCCAGCCGGGATAGCGGGGATGCCACAACGTCCATCAACGACGTCAGCGTGGCTTTCGGGAACAACGCCCTCGCCGATCACGGAAGGACCATCGTCGGGGAAAAACTGGCGATCGTGCCCGCTCCGAATCCCGCGCTGACGTTAACGCTCTCCGGTGGATGCGATCGTTGCAATCCGGCCACGCCTTCCCGCAACCCGGTCCGTTACCTTCCATCGCTCTCGAGCGAGCCTCTCACTTTCGCGGATTCCTACGCACCCGCAGGCGATGCGAACAGCGCGCTCAATTCGCGAACCGTCGACGATTTGCTCCCCGCCATCGAACTCACGGATTCCGATTCCAAAGAGACTTGGGAGCCGCAGCGCGATTTGCTCAAGAGCCAGCCCGACTCGCGCGAATTTGTGGCTGAAGTGGAGAACGACGGCAGCGCTTCCTTGCGATTCGGAGACGGTGTCTTTGGCCTGGCGCCGCCGCCTGGCACGCAATTTCTGGCCCGCTATAGGATTGGGAATGGAACCACCGGAAATGTGGGCCCCGACTCACTGTGCCGCGTCGCCAGCAACGATCCCGTTCTGACATCCGGGAGCGGCGCCATTCTGACTGCGATCACCAACCCGTTGCCTGCCAGCGGCGGGATTGATCTCGAGACGAACGATCAGGTTCGCGCCAGCGCTCCCTATGCTTTTCGAACGCAGGACCGCGCCGTCACCGTAGGTGACTACGGCACGATGGCCCTTCGCGTCGACCCCATGCTCCAGCAGGCGCGCGGGACATTTCGTTGGACCGGGAGCTGGCAGACCGTATTCATCGCCGCCGATCCCAAAGGTACGAACGTCCTTTCCACGGCGCGAGTCGCCAATCTGAAAAACGGGATAGAACTGTACCGCATGGCTGGCCACGACGTGGACGTGGATTCTCCCGTATACGTTACCCTTTTCATCGCGATGCGAATCTGCGTCAAGTCCGGCTACCTTTCGAGTCACGTGGAGCAATCGATTCTCGACGTCCTCAGCAACCGGGTCTTGCCGGACGGTACGCTGGGGCTGTTCCATCCGAACCGGCTTACGTTCGGGCAGACCATCTACCTCAGCCCCATCTACGCCGCGGTACAAGCGGTTGCCGGCGTCGATTCCGTGGTGATCCGAAGATTCGAGCGGCAAGGACAGCGCAGCGGCGACGCGCTCAGTGCCGGTTATTTGCAACTCGACCGGCTTGAGATCGCACGTCTCGACAACGACCGGAATTTCCCCGAGCACGGCAGGCTGGCGCTTCACATGCACGGAGGAGAATGAGATGGCGGACAGTTCATCGTCCGGCGCAAGCAATTGTTGTGGTTGCTGCGAAGGTTTGACCCAGGAGACCCCGCAAACGATCGAGAATCGCCCCGGCTTGCCGGCGATTGCTTACCGCGTCGGCGTCTACTCGCAATTCAAGAAAACGCTGCTGGCCAGGATTTCGCAATCGCGTCAGCCGCTCTTGCGCGCCCTGCGCACGCGCGAGGACAACGATTTCACGATCGCCCTGCTCGACGCTTTTTCCGTCATGGCGGACGTGCTCACGTTTTACTCCGAGCGCATCGCCAACGAGGCGTACTTGATGACGGCCGTGGAGCGGCTTTCGGTGCGGCAGCTTGCCAATCTGGTCGGCTACCGGATGTCGCCGGGCGTCGCCGCGGACGCTTATCTCGCGTTCACGATCGATCCCTCGGCCGGAGCGTTTGGCACGGCGCTGACGGCGCCAGTCAACGCCCAGGTGCTTCCGGAATTGCAGCCCTCCATCATCGTCCCCGTCGGAACGCGCGTGCAAAGCATTCCCGGCCCGGGCGAAACGCCGCAGACATTCGAGACCCTTGAACAGATCGATGCGCGTCCGGAATGGAACGCCATGGGTCCGCGACTCTTACAGCCGCAGATAGTGGATCCAAATTCCAACTCGTTCATTTTGGCTGGCGCGGTGAGCAACTTGAAAATTGGCGATCGTATCTTGGTCGTCCCGTCTTCAACCCTTCACAACGTCAAAAACCTGAGCACGATCAATCCGAGTTCGAGCAATGGGCTGGGCACCGCGGTATCGAGCAACGCGAAGCTGACGGAGATGGACCTCGAAGCCTGGGACCCCACACTTGGCCCCCAATACAACCCGTCGAGCTTTTCCGACGACCCATCGGCCTCTAACTTCCCTTCCGGCGATCTGGGACAACTAAAAGGTGAGGCCGACATCACCTCAGCCGCAGATCTCATCATTCAATTCGGGTGGGACGCAGGCGACATCGTCACGGTAGCCAAGGCCAACAACTGGCCGCTCGATCAGCTCGCGGACACGATCGATCAACAGGTCGCTGCCCAGGCCGGGAGCCTTATTGCCGCTTCGGGGGCGGTATACGTCTTCCGACAGCAGGCGGCGCCGTTCGGCAACGCCGCTCCCAACTATTATTCGCTCCCCCCGCAACTCCGGACGGAGAGTTTCGATCCCACGTCCAGCCCGCCAAATCTTGATATCCAACCAGCCTATCCGGACTCCTGGGACGAAGGTCCTTCTGCTGGCTCGATCTCCCGAGGGCTACAGCTGAGTGCCGTGAACGCGCCAAACGACTCTCTCTTCATGGACAACGCCTATCCCCAAATCGCGCCGAACAGCTATGTCGCTTTTGAATCCGCCGATTCAACTGTCCCCGTCGTGGTCACCCAAGCGGCCAAGAACACCATCATGAATCATTCGGAGTACACGCTGTCTTCAAAGGTGTCCTTGCTGGGGCTCCGATCCGGGTTCGTTAGTAGTCTCAAGAAGTTTTATACTCGCACCACAACGATTCACTGCCAGAGCGAGCAACTTCCGCTCGCGGAAGTTCCCATCACCACGCCCGTCTCGGGATCCACAATCACTCTGGACGGGGCTTATCTCGGCTTGCTCGCGGGACGAAGCGTGATCCTGAGCGGGCAAACCATTTTGACGAATATAAGCGAATCCACTCAAAGCAGTCCCCCGATCCTCGGCCCCATCGTTGCGGGACTTTGTCAGGTCACTCAGGTTTCCCTGGTCGGGGGATTCACCGTCATCACGTTCAAAGATCCGCTCGCCAACACCTACGTGCGCTCGACGGTAAAGATCAATGCCAATGTAGCGATTGCCTCAAACGGCCAGACGGTCACAGAAATCCTGGGAAGCGGCGACGGAACGCAAGCGTTTCAGAGCTTTCCCCTGCATCAGGCTCCCTTGACCTACATCATTTCCGACACTCCTTCCGGGAACCTCAGCACGCTTCAAATTTACGTTAACGCCGAGCTCTGGACGGAAGTGCCCTTCTTCTACGGACACGGCCCGAATGAGCACATCTATATTACTTCGCAGGACGACTCCGGGAAGACCACGGTGATCTTCGGGGACGGCGTGACCGGCGCCCGGCTGCCAACAGGCGCCGCCAACATCAGCGCGACCTACCGATATGGAATTGGAACGGGCGGCCTGGTCCGGCCGAACCAGCTGTCCCAGATGATGTCGCGGCCTCTGGGCGTCACCGGGGTCAACAACCCGCTGGCGGCGACCGGCGCGCAGGATCCCGAGACGCTTGACGACGGCCGCGGTAACGCGACGCTCGCGATCATGACGCTCGACCGCATCGTTTCGCTCGAAGATTACCAGGATTTTGCGCGCGCCTTCAGCGGGATCACCAAAGCGCTGGCCACATGGACCTGGAACGGGGAACAGCGAGTCGTGGTCCTGACTCTCGCCGGAGCAAAAGGCGCCCCCGTCTCGGCCGGAGATCCGACGGGGACCGCGCTCGCTTCGGCAATCACGAAAAGTTCCGAGCCGGGAGTCGCCGTCACCCTGCTTCCTTACTTGCCCGCGACGTTCCGCGTTACGGGTGACGTGGCCATTGATCCTACGTTTGAGAGCGACGTCGTGATGGCGGCGGTCCAGGCGGCGATGCGGTCCACTTTCTCCTTCGCGCGGCGGGATTTTGGCCAGCCCGTGCACCTGAGCGAAGTGATTGCCGTCATTAAGGACGTGGACGGCGTCGTCAGCGTGGAGTTGAGCCAGTTCTACCGGACCGACGCGTCCCCGGTTACTCCGCCGCTGAATGACTTGATCGCCCAGATGCCGCAGTCCGGAGCCCGCACTCAGCCCGTTGCCGCGGAGCTGCTAACGCTGGATCCCGGACCCCTGGGGCTCAAGCCGGTGGTGCCACAATGACGCTGGACCTAAAACAGATCTACAACCTGCTGCCGTCCGTCTACCGGATTCGAGACGCGGAGATCGCGCTGCAGTCTGGCAATTCGCTCGATCCCTCGGACCTGGCTACGCTGCAATCTCTCCAGTCGCTGCTCTCCACGACTGGCACGCTGAGCTTCCTGGCCCAGCAAACGCTGAACGACCTGACCGACAAACAACAACGCGGGCCGCTGAAATCCCTGATCGCCATCCTCGCAGAGCAGATCGAGGTTCTTCAAGAGAGTCTTTATCAGGGATACGACGATCTCTTCATTGAGACCTGCCAGAGCTGGGTCGTGCCCTACATCGCCGAGTTGGTCGGGCTTCGCGGGCTGATTGACATTCCCAATACCACCTACACCGTTCGCGCTGCGGTCGCGGACACCATCAAGAACCGGCGCCGCAAGGGCACGATTTCCGTTCTGGAATCCGTTGCGCACGACACGACCCAATGGCCCGCGAACGCGGTGGAATTTTTCCTCCTGCTTTCGACCACACAGTTCATTAATCACATTCGCCCGGGGAATCTTTCCATGGCGGATATTCGCAACGCTGACAACCGGCTCCTGCAGACTCCGTTCGATACTTACGCGCGTACGGCGGAAATGCGCAACGTCGAGACGGGTCTGGGAAAATACAACATCCCCAATATCGGAATTTTCCTGTGGCGTCTTGAGCAGCAACAAATGAACGCGTCCCCCGCCATGCGCGTGGACGAGCGCCGGTACTGTTTCGATCCTATCGGCCGCAGCATCCCGCTTTTCACTTTTCCCATCCCCCAGGACGCGACTACGCCGCGGGTGACTCCGATCAACGTGCCCATGCCGATCAGCCGGAGAATGCTGCTGGCCGATCTGAACGGCGCCAAGAACTACTACGGCCAGGGGAAGAGCATCTATGTCGACGCCCCCATTCCCGGCGTCTCTCAACAGCCGCCTATTTGCTCCTGCGATCTGAGCGACGTGAAAGACTCGCTGGGGAATGTGATCGCGTGGGGCCACCAGCCGGCCGATTGCATCGGCATCGATCCGCAACTTGGACGAATCGCTTTTCCGTCAAACCTCGCGCCTCCGCTTTCCGTCCACACCACCTATTGCTATGGCTTCAGCAAAGAAATGGGGGGTGGGCCGTATTCGCGGGTCTTCAGCAATTCCTTCGACATTTTTATTCAGGTTCCCGGGCAAGCCGCAACCCTTCAAGCCGCGCTCACTCAGGCCTCCAGCCAGCTCGTCGGCCCGAAAACCCGTGCGGTCATTGAGGTGACCAACAACGAATATTACTTCGAGACGCCATCCGTCACGATACCTGCGGGCACGTCGATTCAACTGCGAGCGAAAGACGGAAACCGCCCCGTCCTCGTCCTTTCCGACGACCTTGTCGTTCGTGGCGGGAATGATTCGAGCTTCGAGATCAACGGATTTCTCGTGGCAGGCGGAGGATTGAGTGTGCCCGCGAGCGGCGAGGCCGACGATCCCACAGTCCAGATCGACGTAACACATTGCACGTTCAGCCCGATCTCCACACCCGCCATTGGATCGCCTCCGGCCGGGCCTCTCGCTCCGAGTTTGCTGATCGAATCGTCGAACGTGACCGTCAACGTGAGCCTGTCGATTCTCGGAGTGATCCGAGTCTCGGTCGAGTCGGCGGTGACCCTGGCCGACAGTATCGTGGACGCGCTCTCGGCCGAGTACGTGGCCTACGCGAATCCGTCCGACGCGGTCTCCGCAGCCGCGCCGATGAACGTCACGACTTGCACGATCATCGGAAAAATTCATACCCAGCGGATGGACCTGGCATCGAATTCGATATTTTTCGCTGCGCTGGGAAATCTGGATGATTGGGCCGCTCCCGTAATCGCCGAACAATTGCAACAAGGCTGCGTTCGGTTCTGTTATGTCCCTTCCGGATCGCGGTTACCTTTGTGCTATCACTGCTATCCGACGGCCACAAGTCCCTCCGCGCCGTCGTTTACGTCCTTGCGTTTTGGCGACCCCGGTTATTGCCAATTGCGCAAATCCTCGGGAACCCAGATTCTGCAGGGCGCGGACAACGAGTCGGAAATAGGCGCCTTCAACGGACTTTACCAGCCGCAGCGTCTTTCCAATCTCAACACGATGCTGTCGGATTTTCTGCGATTCGGACTGAAGGCGGGCGTTTTCTTCGCAACATAGAGGACTGTCGGGGAGGATGGTCATGGCGGGCGATTTCAGCCGTAGCTCTGCAAATCCCACGAAAAACTATTCGGGCGTCCTGATGCAGCAGGGCCGCGTACAGGTGGATGCCGATTGGAACGAACAACTGGCGTTGCAGCGGCATCGCGACTTCGTGGAGACACGCGATGTCATCGGCCGTTGCGGGACCTTGAAGCACAACGACGGCTTCAAGATTTATCAGGATCCGGTGAAGGGGCTATTTATTTTGCCCGGTCGCTTTTACGTCGATGGGCTTCTCTGCGAATGGGATCCTGAAGTCGTCGAAATCGGCTTTCCGGACCGTCCGGGATACCTGGGCCCACCCGTGGGCTTCGATGCATCCGCCAAAGCCGTCCAGGCTGACCGCAAGATTTCCGGAGGCGTTCCGGGGAGGCTGTCACGCCGGAATCTGATGGCCACTACTTCGCAGGTCATCGTTCCGTCGAATATTGTCGACGAACGGCCGCTCACCACCGACGATTGGGTGGTCATCACCGCGGAGCAAGGCTCGGCCCCTCTTTTTACGAAAATCGCCGAGATCGATGCGAACCCAACCAGCAGCGATCCCAACTCCGTTGCCCCCAACTCCTATACGCTCACGCTCGATGATTCGGTTGCGGGTTTCTACAACTCCGGCCCCGTTCGTCTCAGCCGCGCGCTGACGCTAACGACTCAGCCTTACTCGGCAAGCCAGATGCCGAACATCAACCCAGCTGGGAGCGGGCCTGCTTCAGGGAACATTGAATTTCCCATCGGGCTTTACGTCATTTTTCTGGAAACGTGGCTCCGCGAAGTGAATGCGCTCGAAGATGCGCATATCCGGGAAGTCGCGCTCGGCGGGCCGGACACCGCCGAGCGCCTGCAGACGGTCTGGCAAGTGCAGGTGCTGCCATTGCTCCTCAGCCCCCCCTCTCCCTCCGATTGTTCCGCGGCGTTGCCGGACTATGAGACCTACAAAGCGGGCTGGCGCACCACCAGCCTGATGAACGCGCGGACGGTCCCCCCCACGCCCGACAAAAGTGTCTGTGCGATTCCGCCGGCCGCCGGCTATCAGAGCCTGGAAAACCAGCTGTATCGCGTGGAAATCTTTCGTCCAAGTTCAGACCCCAACGGACCGACCTTCGTTTGGTCGCGCGACAATGGGAGCGTCGAGACTTCGATCGTGTCCATCGACAGCAGCGGAAACATCACGGTTCCCGATCTTGGGAAGGATGACCTGCACGCCCTTGCGGTAAACGACTGGGTGGAAATCATCGATCCCCAGGATGAGTTTAAAAATAATCCGCGGTTTCTTTATTTGATCAGCAACGTCAGCGCTTCGGACGCAGGTCCCGTTTTGGCCGTGACCCAGCCGTCGAGTACCTTGCCGACTCAGCCGGCCTCCAACCATGCGAACAAGACCAACCTGCGGCTGCGCCGGTGGGACATGCCTCAGAATTCTCCTACGCAAATCGGGGTTGCCATTACGCCCGGATGGCTCGACCTCGAAAACAACATTCAAGTGAATTTTACCAGTGGCCAATTGGCGCCGCGGGCCTATTGGCAAATCCCCGCGCGCACGGCGACCGGCGATATCGAGTGGCCGCCCTTTGCCTCCAACGTTTCGGGCGCGACCTCAACGTTGAGTCCAATTCCACAGCCGCCCATGGGAGTCGAGCACCATTTCTGCAAGCTGGCCCTGCTGGACGTATTCGACGGCGGGATGAGTCCGCCAGACACGAACATGACCGTTGTCGACTGCCGGACGGAGTTCCCCAGCCTGACCCACATTTGCGCCGACGATGTCTGCTACAAAACCGATTGTCCCGATCTAGCTGACGCCAAAACGGTCCAGCAGGCTCTCGACGAACTTTGCGAGCAGGAAGATTTGAAATTTCATAAAAAAGAGCTACACGGCTGGGGCGTCGTTTGTGGATTGCAAGTCACCTGCGGCGGCCCCAACGGCGGGGTCACCGTTCAGAAAGGCTACGCCATCGGTTGCCAGGGCGACGATATTCTCATCAAGCAACCGATGCCATTCGACGTCATTTCCAATATTCCCGTCACCTCCCCCGGGGCCATCGACGGGCAGTACAGCTTGCTGATGGATCCCTCCTCGAACAATGAACTCCGCCTGGTCCCCTACACAAGTCCGAGCGAAGCCAACGCTATTTTCGACGGTGGAATCTGGAGCGACTTCTACACCAACTATCTCAAATGGTTTGCGGACTTTTTTCAGAAAATTTCCAACGAGCCCGTCCCCCCTGATGTCACCCTCGCGCAAAAGTTCCAAACCAGCCTGATCAACCTCTTCGCGGGGAGCCAAGTCTACATTTCCGCCGATGAACACGCGGTGATAAACAAGATCTTCGCCACTTTGCTAAACCACATGACCCAGGGCCCAGCGGCCGATCAGACCTTCTGCGCTCTGCGATCCGAGGTTGGGGAGTTGCCGAGCTACCCGACCGGATTCGAGACCATGCGAACGATTTTCGGGACTGGGAAGATGTCGCAGCTTCGGTTGTCTTCCGATGGCAAGGCGGCCTTTGCGGTGGGGGCCGGCTCGGCCGTGGAATACTACGACCTGGAGAGGCGCAGGCTTCAGGCCACTTTGCGTTTTCCAGCTGCTAATGCCGTCGTAAAGGATGTCGGCATCTCTCCGAACAACAACACGCTCTATGCCATCGCAACGATCAACAATGGCAAGGACAGTGTTTTTGCGGTAAAGCCAATCAATTCGAGCTCATCGGATTGGCAATCCACCACCTTCGCGAACACCGTCTTCGACAGGCTCGCCGTGGATAGCGACAGCAACAGGATCTGCGTTTCCGCCGTGGGAGCGGGGCTCTATTCGTTCAGCATATCGGCCACCACCCCGGGCACCCAACCCAAGGGTTCGCTGATCTCCGGTTTCAACGCCATCGGCCACCTGGTTGCACAAAACGGTTTTGCCTACGCGAGCGCGATCCTGACGGCCACAAGCCACATGGTCGTGCAAATTCGCTTGCAGGGTGATGTCTCGATAATTGCTCGATTCGAGATCCCTAACCAGGCGCTGGTCAGCTCGACCGACGACTTGGCTCTTGCGCCCGAGACCACTCAGCCGGAAATCGCAAAAGTCTATGTCAGCGCGGGCCCCCCGGCCGGTTCGACGGTCAAGAATCTTTATATTGTCAAGTTCGTAAAAGCAGGACAGCCTCCAGGCCTCCCGGTCATTGTTCCGTTGGAGGCAAACGATACGATTCGATTCGCCTACAACACAAATAATCGCGGACTCCAATTGAGCTACCACGCCCTCTGCAAAATGAGGTTGCTTGAAGAGACCGAAGCCGCCGGAGTGAATCCGGGAACCGCGCAATTCGTCGAAAGCTTTTACCCCACGGAAGCGGGCCCTATTTCGATGCAATTTTCGACACTCCTGAAGGAAATGTTCCTTCTCAATCTGGTAAGCGACTCCATCACGATGATCCCCGGCCAAGCCAGGCCATGGACGAACCCGCAACTCGCCGAACTCTTGTCTTATCGTCTGAAAGTGATCCAGGCTTTTCTCAGGCTGATCGACGGGTTTGTCCAATATTTGAAGGATGGATTCTGCTATCTGCTTCTGCGCCCGTGTCCGGAATGCGAAGGGGATGAAACCATCGGCCTGGCGGTCATCACAGTTCAAAATCAGAAGGTCTTCAAGATCTGCAACCTGTCGGGGCGGAAGTACGTGAAGACCTTTCCGACTGTCGCGTACTGGCTTTCCATTGTTCCGATTTTTCCAATCCTCAAATACTTTTTGAGCACCTGGTGCTGCAGCGTCGTGAGCCAGTTCCTTGCGGCTCCCAAGCAGCCTTCGGGATCGAACACCCTCACGGGCCTTCCATTCGGAACGTTTACCGACCTTGCGAACACGATCAAGGGGGCTTCGTTTGGGGCGGTCCTGTCCGGAATCAACAGGGCGCTTTCGGTCAAGACTGTTGCGAAGGATTACTTGCTGAGCCTGCTGAAAACCCCCGCAACCTCGGGCGCCAAGATGCTATTGATTGCCCTGGTCGGTCAGCCGGCCAAGACCGCTCAGGACACGCTCGCCGCCAACAACATTTCCATGAGCACGCTGCCCTACGACCCTACCATGGTGGCCGAAAACGTGGCGGCGACGGTCACTGCGCCCTCGCAAATCGAGGCCGGCTCGTCGGTAACGGCATTTGTGGATCAAGACCAAACGGTGCGCTATTTTTCCGTGACGCCTCCGGGCATCCAACAAGCGGAAGCCACGAGCGGCGCTGCCGTGGCCTCGCTCGAAGGGGATGTCTCCACGGTCAAATCTGAGCTGGCCAGTCTGCAGCAATCACAGAGCATCGAGCTCGCCAAGCGAGATCAACTGATCGCCATGCTGACCCAGCAATTGCAAGCCCAGACAAAATCCCTGAGCGACCTCAACACGCTCGTACAGACGCTCTCCAAGAAAATTGGAGGGTAGCTTCGACTGGATCGCGGCCCTTCGAGCGACGCTTTAGGCGCCGCTCGTAAAACTCTAGAGCCTGCAGGGACAAAGCGGAGAGTGCAGTGCCCACGATTAAGATTGGCGTTCATGTTCAAGGTAGTCCGGAGCGTTTGAAGAAGACTCTGGCGAGTCTTTCCAGGAACAGGGAACTTCCGTTTGAATTGGTCCTGTTATTGGACGGCGCCAAGGAATGTGACTTTGATTCCCAGCTCGAATTTCAGGGAATCGCCAGGTCTTCCACGCAGTTCCCGCAAGGCGCTGCGGCGTGCTTCAACCGTCTGGTGAAACAGAGGCTCGCGGAATTCTATGTGTTTCTTGAAAATGGAGTCGAGTTCGGCGGCCCCTGGCTCCATTTCATGATGGAAGCGATGGACCGCTATCACGGCTGCGGTATCGCGGGTCCATCCACGAATCGCGGTTCCAATTGCCAGCTCGTCCTGGCTTCCATGGCGGACGGGGAAAAGGACATCGTTCAATCGGCGCGGCGCGTGCGGCAGCGCTTTGGCGCTGCCTGCCGCCTGTTGGACACGCGGCATGAGCTCTCCAGTTTTTGCTATGTGGTCCGCGACTCGGTTTGCCAGAAGATTGGAGAAGCCGACGAAGCTTATCTCGCCGGAACTCACTGGGAAACGGACTACAACGTCCGCGCGCACCGCGCCGGATTCAGATCCATCTGGGTCTGCGGAGCCTATGCGCATCGGGCGCCCGCAGCCGGAATTCCCGCGGAGGATGTGGATGCGGCGCGGGAACCCAATGAGAGGCGCTACCAGGACAAGTTCTGCGGATTGCGGCTGCGCGGCCTGAAGGACGACTACCGCGCGGAGTGCCGCGGCGACGCGTGTCCTCATTTTGCGCCTGCTGAATTGATTTGTAATCCCGTCGCGACGGCGGTTGCCATCGAGGATTGGCCGCCGCCTGAGGGTCCCGCGGTAGAGCCGCCCCTCGTGAGCTGCATCATGCCGACGTACAATCGAAGGCAGTTCATCCCCAGGGCCCTTCGCTGTTTCAGCCGGCAGGACTATGCGAATCTCGAATTGCTGATAGTTGACGACGGAACCGATCCGATTTCGGATCTTCTCCCCGATGACCCGAGGATCAGATACTGGCATCTCCCTAATAAACAGCCGATTGGAGCTAAGCGGAATTTCGCCTGCTCGGAGGCCCGGGGAGAATACATCGCTCATTGGGACGATGATGATTGGTATCCCCGTTCGCGGATCAGCCGACAAGTAACGGCGCTGCGCGAAAGCGGCGCGTCGATTTGCGGGAGCAGCACCATTTTCTATTTTCAGGCGGAAACTCAAAAAGCCTACCGGTATGAGTGCCCGTCTTCTCCCGCTCCCTGGCTCGGTCCTGTCGCCTACGCCAGACACGCGTGGGAGGAGAATCGATTCCCGGCAGTTCCGGTTGCCGAGGATGTCAAGTTCGTCGCCAAAATCCCGGGAGAGAAGCGCATCGATTTAAGAGATCCGAGCCTTTGCGTCGCATCGATTCATACGGCCAACGCCAGTCCGAAGAAGGCGGTCGGAAAATACTGGCTGGCTGAGCCCCTCGAAAAAATCATCGATTTGCTGCCGCCGGATGATGATTGTGCCCTGATATGCCCGCGCCCGCCCGTGCCGGAGCGTGAATCCGTCTTACAGAATGATTTCAAAATCACGTCCTCGGGGACATTTCCGAACTCGAAGGTTGCTAAACCACCGGAGTTGAAGCCTGCTCCTTCTCGGGACCCTCTGGTTTCGAATTCCCAGGAGCCTGCCACGCCACTGGAATTTCGGAGTGGGTTAAGCGTGGTGATCTGTCACGGGGGACAGGAGCGCTTGCCCAATTTGAAAGCGTCATTAGTGAACCTCAGGCAATGCAGCGGCTTTGACGAGGTCGTCGTCGTTGAGATGGGGAAGGTGCCGTTTGCGGCGGAAATTTCACGCCGCTGGGCCGACAAGTACTTTTTCGTGCGGAATGAAGGGCCATTTGAACGCTCGCGCTGCCTGAACATCGGAGCGGCGCTGGCCGATTTTGACCTGATTCTCTGGCGAGACAACGACCTGCTGATGCGGTCCTCGTTCATCGAGGCCGCACTCGAGGAAATGCGCTCTAGGCAATTGGATTACCTTATTCCTTTCACCAGCGTCGACTATCTTTCCGTGGCAGACAGCAAGGAGATTGAGGGAGGACTCAAGGGTCCCAACCAATGCAATCCAGCCAACGCTCTTCACGAAAACCGCGGAACGGCGGGGCTGGTAAGAAAATCTTTCTTGGGAAAATATGGAGGAATGTGTGAGGAATTTCGAGGCTGGGGCGGGGAGGATGACGCATGGTGGTTCAAAGCAAAACTGCTTGGCTCGGCAGGAATTAGCAGAAATGCGAGCCAGCGGCTCTACCACCTGTTCCATCCGGACTCCGGGGGATACCGTGGAAACCGCCATATCCGCGGAAATCCGTACTATGCCGAGAACCTTTCGGCTCTCAGGCGAATTTGCGCGATCACCGATCGGGACGAATTCCTCAAGCGCCAACCACCCAAATTGACCCAGTGCTGCAACTGGAATGACAAGCGAGTCTTTCTTGTTCACGTCAAATCGGACGATCGTTCCCGCCTTCGCGCTGCCAAATTGGAGGATTGGCTCAGAAACTTTTCAAGTGATAAGACGGAGTGGATCGTTACAACGCTCCCCGAGGACTTCTCGCGGGAGTGCACCTTAAAGGGCCACCCGGATTCCGTTTTACTTTTCGGCATGGAAGTGGCGACCGAGTTTCTCTCGAGTCCTGCAAGGAAGGACCTGTGGAAGAAATCCATTGTTGAGCTGACCGGCGGGGACCTGTCGCATGAAGGGATTAAGACCATTCGGAAAGCCGGGGCCGTTTGTGCTTACGGCACGGCAGAAAGGCTGAAACTTCAGGAGGCTTCCATTGACACTTGGCCGCTGAGAGAGCCGCTGAACCCTCCTTCTTTGGAAACCTCCGGGCGCTTACTGCTTCAGCCAATCTCCTTGATCCTGGCCAACCCTTCCGGGATTCAATCTGCCGGAGCAATGGAGGTGAAACCAGCCATGGCTGCCGCCGATGAAACAACAGCGCCCGTCCAGCTGCCGACTTGGATGTATTGGGAAGGGGATTGTCCGGAATGGATTCGTCTTTGCCACCAGACGATCCGCGCTCATGGACACGATGTAAGGCTTCTTTCTCCCGCTGATTTCAACCGATTGTGGGAGCGCGATCGCGACATCGATATCGCGCGACTTTACGTCGCGCATCGCTCCGATTTTATCCGCGCTTATCTGCTGGCCCACTTTGGAGGAATCTGGATCGACTCGGACTGCATCTTGATGCAATCCCTTCAACCTATTCTTGCCGCCTTGCGGGATTTCGAATTTGTCGCTCATCGCGAGCGAAGCGGCGACATCACCAACGATCTCCTGGCGGCCCGGCCCGAAAGCGCGATTGCCAGGGCGTTTTACCGGCAGGTGTGCGAGGTTTTGAGAAACAAGCGGAACATTGCCTGGACCGCAATCGGCGGTGAGCCCCTGACGGCACTGCTTTCCGCAACAAGGGACCCCTGGCACGAGATTCCCTGCGAACGGATTCAGCCCGTTTGCTGGAGCAATCCCGGCGCGTTTTTTGCGACGAATTCTCCCGCCGGGCATGAGCGCCTCGTTGACTCTCGAGCTTTGTGCTACATGCTTTCCAACGGCGCGGTAAAGCAATTTCAACTGAGAAATCCTTCAAAAGATCTCCTCGGAGGAAATACCTTCTTTCGGTATCTCGTTAACAAATCGTTGGAGAACGCCAAATCTTCCGCCGCCCCGCCTTCAAGCTCAAACCCGCCAGCGCCCACCGGGGCTGCGCTGCCGTTTTGCATCGAAGCCGTCACCGAGCTGGCCCCCCTGCGCGTGCTTGACGTCGGGGTCGGATTGGGCCGGTGGGGGATGCTGGTGCGCGATTTCTGCGAGGAATCGAGTGTGAAATCAGACCGGTCAAAATGGAAATTGCATGTCGAAGGAATTCAACTGTCGGGCGAGGCCATTGCGGGCCACCACGAATTCCTTTATGACCGCATTCAACCGGCCAATGGAAATCTCTGCCAGCAGATCCACGGAAACTGGAACTTGGCCATTTTGGACGGGGTCCTCGGAAATTGGCCCAAACAAGAAAGTTCGGAAATTCTTAGCCTCGCCATGGATGCCGCGGACTACGTGATGGTCCACAATTCCTTTGTTTCCGAGTCGGATCCCACGCCATCCAATGACCACTCCCGCTGGAAGCTATCCGAATTTCTTTCCCTCGCGCCGGTCCGTTACGACATCTTCAGCGGCCCTTCGGCGGCAGGCCATGCCGCATTTCTCTTTTCCCGCAACGACCCTAATCGCTTAAGGCCCGTGAACCAAATCGAATCTCTGTTTGGGCGGATGGAAAAAGAATACGGCCAGGCGGGAGAGGAGTCCGTCTCAGGGCCCGGCTCTTCGCTTCAACAAACGAGCGTGATTCGCGAGCGTTTGCCCTTGTTGGTGGAAGATGTTGGCGCCCGGACATTGCTCGATGCGCCTTGCGGCGATTTCAATTGGATGAGGCACGTCAAGCTCGGCGTCCGGGAATACATCGGTGTGGATGTATTGCGCGAGCTTGTCGCTAGGAATCAGCAGGCGTTTGGCGGCACGCAGAGAAAATTCCTTCGCTTGGATCTGATGACGGACGTGCCGCCTGGTGCGGACCTTATATTGTGCCGGGACTGCCTGGTGCATTTCAGCATCGACGACATTTTCCGGGTGCTCCGCAACTTTAAGCGGAGCGGCTCGAAATATCTGCTGACAACGACATTCGTAAGAACGAATAGAAACGAAGACATTGCAACCGGCGGCTGGCGTCCGTTGAATTTTCAGCTTCCGCCGTTTAACTTTCAGTCCCCGTTCAGAATTATCGACGAAAAATGCACGGAGGGCGGCGGTCGCTTTTCCGACAAGAGCCTCGGGCTGTGGAGGATCGAAGATATCCGGATCTGACGATTTCTTCTATAACGTGCCCCTCAGGGTGCTCTGCCCCGAGTACACGACGTTCAACATCGAGCAGATCGCGGTCTAACTTCTCTGCTTCGGCGTAGTTCCCTTCCCAATAAAAAGTCGCAGCCAAGTGGCGCATCGTTGTCAAGGTCTCTGGACTCTTCGGCCCGAGAACACGGCGGTTGATGTCCGCGGCTCCCTCCAGCAAGGGTTGCGCGCGGGGATACAACCCTAGACTGTGGTACACGTTTCCCATCACGTCCATCGACTCCGCCTGTGTTTCCGGGTCGCTGGCCAGCCCGGTATCAATTTGCTGCGACGATTTGTCCAGGATTTCGCGGGTCGTAATGCGGTTCCCTCTCGCTTCGCCTACCGGTACGACTCTTTCATTCGCGACTTCACGCCGGTTTATCCCGGCTTACGTCGCGATAGGGAAGTCAGTTGCCTGACGCTGTGGTACGCAAAAATTCCAACCTGCGGCTTTCAAGGCAATGCAACATTGTTACATCTTCACACCCACTCGCTGGAGGCATGCGCTGAAGGTACGGACCATCTATGCGGCGCAGATTTAATTTTGAAGACCGACAGGTTAATTTCTATTCTTGAATCTCTCAGATTTCACAGGCATTCGGGCCGGATGACATTTTCGGTAGGGACACCGTCGTGCTTTCCTCTACTCGGAGACCGGACATTTTAAACGAGGTAAGGAAGGCGACATTTCTATCGAACTTTGACAATGCCCTGTAAATGCCCTGTGATGCTGTTGACGCGTAACGTGGTTTTTGTTAGCTTCACACCACTTGAACGGGTATTGCTAACCCGTCAAGTCCCCCCGTCCTAGCGACAGCAGGAACTGAAGCTGGACAACTAGACCGCAAGTTGGGGCCACTCTCGACTGAAACGGTCTCTGACGCAACGACACTATTCTCTAATATTTCTGAAGCCCGCAACTTCCATTTGAATCCGTGTGGTTACCGAAAACTCCGTCCGATCTGAAAACACAGGGGTTCCAACCATTTGTGAGATGGTGGCTACCACGATGAGCTCTCTTTTCGTCGCCCTTTTCGCTTTGGTAGCCTCCAGTTTTCGA